>Ga0222714_10001021_pt1 | contig 31854 bp, 47 predicted proteins | sample C33_3DmetaG_FD_165048 | JGI IMG/M metagenome (GOLD analysis project Ga0222714, IMG submission 165048) | Estuarine water microbial communities from San Francisco Bay, California, United States - C33_3D | ecosystem: Environmental > Aquatic > Marine > Unclassified | place: USA: California... | reverse complement strand
CACTATCTATACCTACTTTCAAATCGTCTGTGTTTGTTGCTGTCAATCCACCTGTGCCTTTATGCACAATGAATACTGTAAAGCCTGCTTGGCTTTGTAGTTGCGTAAATGGATTAACACTGAGTACGTCGTTGCCGTCAAACTCTAAATATCCATAGCCGTTTGTATCTGTAGTGTCTGTATTCTCGTAACTAGGACGAGCGGTTGCACCACCATCTGGATTGGCATTGTGAGCAAAGTTTGATTTGTCAGTCCACTGAGTGATACCACCTTCGTCTGTGGCACTTGGAATATAGGTAGAGGTGTCAGCACCATCATACCAAATTTGAAGATCAGCAAGTGTTCCACCATCAACTGATTCTGCAATACTGCCTGGATCAGCAATAGCACCCACACTTATCCAAGGACGCTTAGGCAACAATCCGTCTGTGTTTGGATTATCATCTGCACCGGGTACGTTACCGTTATAAGTATCTGGCAGTGCAGTAGCATCGTAGGTATAGTTTGCTTTGCCTTCTGCGTATCTTTTAACACTGGCTATGCGAAGTTTTCTCAGTTGTCTAACTTCTTTGGTGTTTGTTGATGTTAGATTCTTTTTATCGTCTATACAGATAATAGTATCACCATCAACTAGTCCTAAATTTCCTACCCCAACAGCAATAGGATCACTGCCGTTAGCAACATCAGTAATAGTTGTGTCTCGCTCAAGTGCTATATCATAGTCACTGTTTGTTAGTACTCCTACTGTAGGATCTTCGTCAGCAACTATAAGGGTAATAAGGCTAATGAATGTATCAGTATCAGCCGCAGTAATAGTTCCTTGCTTGCCAGTTAGACCTTTGTAGTTGAGTTTGATATTTGCCATTAATTGTCTCCGTATAATCTTGGATGTTCGCCCCTAACGTCTTCAGGTCTATGCTGAGCACCACCGGCATCAACTGTAACACTATCAATACCTGTAACTACTTCGTTGGGTGAATTTGAATATTGGGTAGGTGCATTTTTTGCCTGTATCATTTTAAAGACACTATTAAATCTATTAGCAACATCTTCACCTTCTTCGGGTGGCAATTTTTTAACTTCAGGCTGTGATTGTTTAACCGTGTCTATTTTATCTATAATATCTAATATATTTCTAATAAATTCTGTGGCTCTCATTACGTTCTCCTACTAATATTTATGCACTTATAGTTCCATAAACACTACTTGATTTCTGCGAATTTCGTCAAACCAGCGGTCCGATGCTATATTTTGCCCGTGATATATTCTGCTAGGAAATATTACAGCACGATTGTATTTGCTTTCCATGGTATGAGCACAATGCCACTGTTCCTTAGGAATCCACGGTTGTACGTGTTCTGCGTTTGCTTCTGAGCCTTTGCGTATTACATTATCTAGTCCTTTAACAAGACCCATTTGTTTAGGAAATCCTTTTTTATGATAAAGATTTGTTCCTTCACAGCCTTCCTTGTTCAAGTATATTAAACAGGTCCATCCGTGATCTAAGTGTGGCCACCACCAGTTATCCTTCCAATTATTCCATTCTTTATCGTGCATCTGAAATGTATTGGTTAGTAACTGTGTTGGATCAGATCTCAATGATCTTGCTCCGCAAACTTTCATAATAATGTCTGATACTTCTTTCATAGACGATATTAATTTATTATGTCGTTTATCGCTGAACTTGATTCCATTTAATGATCCTTCAATGCCTGCTTTAAACAGAGTGTAGTTCGCATACTGATCTATGTAATTGTTTACTTCATCGGGCGTTTCGTAAAAGTTATCAATCACATAATACTTTCTTTCAAAATAAGGTAATGGTATTTCTTTTACATCACTATGAAGATTAACTTTAAATATTTTAAAAACGTTGTCTTCTGTCATCACTAGCCTTTCTGTGTAACAGCCAACTGATATAATGCTAACAGTTCGCTGTCATTATCTTCGTGCAAAGGAGATAATCCAATACCTTGTGCTATTTTGTACCAATTATAATCTGTAAAAGGACCACTGCTAGGCGAAGGTCTTCCTTGTGCTAAATTTTTTAATGTAATTTTTAACCATTGCGGTGCTTGTTGGTTGCTCCAAAATTCTGTATCTTGTTTTCCTGTAAGATAATGTAACTTTAAAAACTGTCGAATAGCATAAGCAAACTCATCTGCTTGATTATTATACTGTTGTTTAGTAATCTGATTATCAATTACCTTGTCTACATTTTGTAGATTAAAAATTAAAAAATCAAAGTTTGTTGCTTCTAAAGGTTCAATAAAATGAGAACTTAATCCAAGGTGTACTAGATTGTTAATCCATTGTTCTTCTATAACACCTGTATTAAACACAACCTTTCTAACCTTTCCTTGATAGCCGGTTCTTGATCTTATTTCTTGTTCTGCTTGAGTTTCAGTTATGGATGAACTGTCAAATACATAACCAAATCCTAATCTATCTTTGGTTGGTATTTTCCAACACCATCCGGCGTCCCAAGCCGTTGACTGTGTGTACAAAGGTATTTCTTCTGTATGAGGTTGTTGCCATACTAGTGCTGTATCAACCTGTCCTGAACTGTTCCAACTTTTCCATTTGATTCCTAGTGCTTTTGATAATATTCTATTAAATCCTGTGCAATCTACATATAGGTTGCCTTGCAGTTCTGTATTATCTTCAAGTATAACTTTTTCAATAGTTTTATTAGAACTTATTACTGTTTTAACTTTTGAATATTTGTAAGTGATCTTATCTTCTAAAATATTTTTTATGTATTTAGGAACCTCGACAGAGTCCCAATGCATAGCAACAGAGTCCCAATCCTGTGAATTGCTTTCTTTTTCAAATAAACTTAAACTATCTAAATTAATGTTATTCAAATAACAATATCTAACAACATCATCAAATTTATTATTTGGTATTAGATCTTCTTTGTCTCCAAACAAATGAAAATATGTATCGTCATCTTTCCAATTATTAAATTGTACTCCTAATTTTAAAGTACTATTTGTTTTGTCAAAAAAATCATTTATGTCTAATTTATCTTTCAACCATTGAACAACATAGTCTGTGGTACTTTCTCCCACACCAATAGTTGGTACATCACTTTCGACTAGGGTAACTTGATGTTTGTTATACAATGACAAAGCGGTTAACCAGCCGGCTGTTCCACCACCGATGATTATTACTCTCATTAAATTTTCTCCAACAATTCGCCTGCTGTTCCTTCTATTACAGGAATCATATATTCATCAATAATTCTTTTGTAGTTACTATCCCATAACGGTTGTAGTTCTTCACTAGCCGCAGGACCTTTTCTAATATGGTCTTCGATTAGTTTGTGTTCAGGATTATGTCTTACAAAATAAACTTCATGAAACTGTTTTGCTTGTTCAACTGCAAGTTCAAGATACTGTAAGGGTAATGTACCTTTGCACATTCCCATAGCATAAGCACACTCATTGAATACTACATAATCTAATGGTAAACGTTTTACAATAAAAACATCTGCACTGTATTCGTGTTCAAGCATTTGACTCCAATGCCTGTGATATAACCAAGCACAACTATCTAGGTTTCCACCTATCTCTGTGGCTAACAGTTCGCTATTCATAAACATTGTGCTACGAACAGTCTCAGGCATATAGGTAACGTTTACTCCACGCTTACCCATTTTTTCTCTTTCTAGTAGTTTGATTGCAACTGTGTTCTTGCCAACACCGTGGGCACCTACAACTGCTATTCTTTTATCTGCTACACTCATTGTTTTAAACTATCCTTTGTATATAAGTTATCCTTATCTTCAATGTTGTACTGCGAAATATGATTACTTTGTAGTGTTTCAACATTAAATTCTAGTCCAAAAATAGTGTACTCGTATTTTGGTTGTACTATTGGCATTGAAAGATCTTTAAACCACTTTCTTACCCAATCTATGTTGTTGTGTAGGAAATATATTTTTCTAAGATGAGTTACTCCTGCTCCGTAGTACACACCGATACCGCTTTTTAAAACATCAATTCGACTTCCAGGAGGTAGTGCTGGTAATGGATGCTGTTGTAAATTTTGATCATATATTTTTAAAATACGCTGTTGATTATCTAATAAACATTCAACAGCATAGTAGTCACAATACTGATGATTGTCTGCAACTGCAAATTCTTTTTTAATTTCTTCACTAGGATAAACATCAAATGTTAAATTGATTTTGTTTTTATTTTTATCATAACTGATCATTTGTAGTCCTTGAAAATTTGTATTAGGCCAAATATTCAAGACCATGGCTTTGTATTCTAATGCTTTAACATCAGACGCATTTATGAATACTTCATTTGCACCATCACTGCTAATTTTTTGTTCAATCATTTAACATAAACTCTTCTTCAAAATATTTTCGTATATCTGGAATAATTCCTAACCGTTGATCAAAACCTAATCCAACACTATTAATTATAGAATCATATGTCCCCTGGTCTTCGTTATAAGGAACGAAATAAGGATCATTACCATACAACAAATCAGGATCATTTAAATAATCCCAAAAATTTCCACCAAACTCTTTTGTAAGCCACAATGAATAACAAATTGCAACAACATAACTTTTGCTAGGATAAACCCAACCAAGTCTATCATTGGTAAAATATTCTATCGCATAATCCAATACTTGACTCGAGGGCACTTCATTAATGTCCACAGATTTAAGATCGTCACCATGAACTGTGTTAAGTCTATGATATATTTCTTGTCTAACTTTCCACTCGTTTTGATTTTGCATAATCTAACAATCCTTTATATCCGTTGCACCCTATGTCTTCTAAATCTCCTTCACCTACCCATCTGTAATGTTCAGTTAAACAGTTACCAAAGTATTCGCATCCGTGACATATATCACTACAATTGATATAAGACTCTACGTCTTGCCACTCCACAACCTGTTTAAAGGTATCATACTCTTGAAAAAATTCTCTATCCCATTCATCAAATTCAAGAACAGAAAACTTTCCATTAGGTGTAATATATACATGATCATTTGAAAATGCATTATATTTTTTATCTAAACTTTCATTTATATGATATTCATTAATAAATTCAAAGTTCTTTTTTACAGGACTCTCTAGCCATTTAATTACAAACTGTTCAAACTGCTTATGAGTTATGGGAAACACGTTTGCTTGATTAATAGAATATGGTTTAATTTCTACACTCTTAACTGTCTTAACTGCATTTAGAGATCTAATCATATCATCAACACTTGCATCAGGATGAACAAGTTTTGCTGATGCTAAAACTAATACTGCAATAGGTACAGGACTTAACAACATATTTTTATAAACTAAGTCGTGCTTCTCTCTTGCTTGCCAATCATAACTTACACTTAGATAAAAATCATCCTCATAGAATCCTTCATGAATCATACTTAAATTTGTAATGATATTAATCTTTCCACTTTCCTTAGGATAGTGTTTGCGTATTACATCACGCATAGCATAGAAGTATTCTTTTTTAAGAGCACCAATTTCACCTCCATATAAATCTACGTGTGTTATTGGTTCCCATTTGGCTACTTCCGCTAACATTTCATCTAATCTGTCTAACTCAATCTTAGTTTGATCTCCTAACTGCAATGGTGTAAGATAGCAGAATGGACATCTGAAATTACAGAAATAACTTGGATTAATAGATATATTCATTTTCTAATTCCCATACAAAAATATCAAGTAATTGTTTTTTACTTTTATTAAAATATAATGCTCTGCCAAAAGTGTTTGCTAACGACGGCTCTTTAAATAAACCTACGTAAAGATATTGATACATCTTATGTTTTTTCATAAACAATTTATTCATATAGTCATATTCTTTTCTGACATCACCCAATTGAACTACTTTTAGTTTTTCTTCATTTGTGTTTGCTGTTTGTTTCCTTACTTCACAGTATAAACCTTTTACGTGTTCAATTTGTGAAACAAATTTATTAATTCGTTTTCTAATACTTGCATTATTGTTGCCACCAAAGGCTAACATAATGTACCAGTTCATATGTGTTTTTTTAAAGTAATGTCCTTCACAACTGCTAATAGGAAAATATCCTTTGTTAAACAATGCAAGACAGTGGCTTTTAACACCTGGTTCTAATTCTTTTTCAAAGGATTTATCATAAGGACTAACAGTTAATGCAACGTATCCTGATTCATAAGTTGCATCAGGATCCTTTGAAGCATGAATTCTTTTATTACCAAATAGTTTATTTTTCATACATTTATATCAATAGTCATTCCTGTTCTAGGATCTACATATTGCCCGCCATTATTTTTTAATTTGTTTGAATTCCAGTTGTGTTTGTAACCGCATTGTAATAAAACACTGTATCTAATCTTGTCTGTTAACAACGGTGTTACTCTATGAACCAATGTAGGATTATTATTGTTTAAAACAATACCTACATTGTTGTCTGGAATTAAACTTCCAGTTACAATAACGTCACCGGTTACTTCATTTAATCCTGTGCTTGGTGACCAGTGTGGAAATGGATCGTCTTCATTTACCATAGGATCAATCGATTTTCCTATTTCAATTAAGCCGCCGTCTTCCTTTGTGCGTTTTTCTAGATTGACATACAGCATTAATTGTAAAACACTTCCATCAAATCCGTCCCAGTGCCAATCCATGGAACTACCTTTTTCCATTTTATTAACACTTACTACCAATTCGTCAAAGTTACCGTAGAGTGTTCTCCAGTAATCAAAATAAAAAGAATCGTCTATAATTGGTTTTAGTATATCAATATATTTGCTCTGCTTTTCATAATACTCTGGTGTAATGTTTGTATAATCAGCGTCCCAATCTGGTTGTGATAATCCTGGGTGCAATGGTGCATCAGAGAAGTTTTCTTGTAATACATAAGAAGCAAGATGATCTATTAATGTTTGATCAACAGAAACCAAATCATACCCGTCGTTATAATATCTGTTAAACTGTATGTTTAGTTCTTTAATTATATTCGTTGACATATGGTGTCACCTCTACATTTTCTAATCCATTTGCTTTCAATATTTTTGGAGCAATAGTTTTCATCATTTTACAATGTGCTTCTACTACATTGTGTTGTTTAAAGTCTTTAACCGTTTTTCTACAACCGTTACAAATGTCAAACATAGGACAAGTATAACACGATTTCTTCATACTTGCAAGTTCAAAACTATCCTGAAGTGGAGTAAAAAATTCGCCATTCATTTCACGTTCAAAGTTAATTGGCTTTTCCATGTCGTCACCAAATGCTCCACAACTGTAATAATCACCCTCAGGATTCATTGAGCGTATACCTTCGTCACATTTTCTATTCTGCGGACAACTTGTGGCATTACCTTTTAATCTATGCATCATCTGTTTAGTATTAAACTCCCATGGAGCCAATCCTGCTTCCCATATATCAACATAAATTTTATATATTTTAGATAGTAGATACGGACGATCCTGCTCACCACTGCTCATTGCATAGTTTAATTTACATTCTACACCCGTTTTATCACCACGTGTAAAGTTGTGTAATGTGCCTGTAGGCTCAACACCGTTACTCATTTCAACTGCTAGTTCTACGTTCTTCATAGCGGCATAATCATTCATATCAGTGATAACACTAATAAAGTCTGGACGATAACCACAATGTTCTAGCATAGCATCTGAACACTTCCAAAAGTCTTCCACCGTAAACAAACTAAAGTCACCTTTGAGTCTGCCTTCTCCGTAGTTGAAACTTGTTGTAACTCCCACACGTTCGTTGTTAAACAGATCTTTCCACTTGTTTGGTTTAACATAAAAAGGCCACAGGTTAGTAGTTAATGCAATGCTTGTGGACATTTCATGTTCATCCAAGTAATCAATAATACGCCAATAGTAATCTGGATCCATCATCAATGGATCACCACCGTTAACAATAATTGTATTTGTATTAGGATATCTTTTTAGAAATCTAAAAATATGTTCGTGATCCAACACTGCTGTTTTACTATGCTGTGTGATCTTTGTACTAGAACAAAACGTACATTTAAAATTACACAACTCTGTTGGCTTAATAATTAATTCCATAGTTTAATTCCTGTTCCGATTGTGTATCTATTAGCATTGTATACTTGTTCAGTAACACTATGAACAATTTTAGGATTAGTATTATTAATAACCACACAGGTTTTATTATTAGGAAGTATAAATCCATTAACTGATACGTCATTTGTTTCAATAATCTTATTACCAATATGTAACACCCCGCCCCAGTCATAGTCCCAGGTTCCGCAGTCTGTTAGATACATTAGGAATACAGCATCAATACCTTCATGTGCGTGGTTGTGCCATTCATGTTCGGGTGTTCCATTCCACACATCGATATACATTATTTTATAGTTTTTGTTTGTTTGTTTATGATAGTCATTAAAAAATAATCGGTTCCATATATCATTAACAGTGTCCATATACTTTAATGGAATGTTTTTATTGTACATCGGCCATTCATCTTTATTTTGATCATGTATATCTTTTCGTTGTTTTGTCTTTACATTGTTGCTCCAACTAACAACCTTTTGTTTTGGTAGAACACTTTCTAACCAACTTTCTTGATGTAACATAGACCAAAGCAACGCATGATCATCATTAGACATCTGTCCAACATTGTATCCTTGTGTCCAGTATTGATCCATGTTTAATTCCATAAACTTATTCCTGCATTAATTGTGTATCTATTTCGTGTGATATCTTTTAATGGATTAACACTATGCACAAATCTCGGATTCATATTGTTTAGTAATACTATTGTTCCATTACTAGGTACAACTTCACCTAATAGATTAACTTCGTCTTCTCCGTAGTTTCGTTCACCTATCTTTAGTATGCTTCCCCATTCTGTTTTCCACTCAGGTTCTTCTGTAAAATAAATTAAGAACCCTATGTCATGGTCTTCAACACCGTCCCAGTGCCATGCAAGATCGTCACTACCGTTCCATAAATCTATAAAACGTAACTCCCAATTATAACCGCAGGTATTAACAAACCATTCTTTATAATAATCATTTTCAAACAAGTTTGTAATACAATCAGTATAAATTTTCGGCACAAGTTCTAAACTACGCTTTGCCATTTGTTGTTCTGTTGCCCTATCATATACACGATCAACACTTCCTGCTATCATATCATTGTTTATACTCCAGGTAGGAATGCCTTTGTAAACCGTATGCTTGTTGTAAGTTTCTGATACTATCGAACTCCATAGCATTGCATTAAGGTCTGATGGCATTTGCCATACATCATAACCTTCCTTATAAAACTTATTCACTTTTAGCATCGACATAGTCATATACCTCCGCTAACCAACAGGCTTCTTGTGTTCTAAAACTTTGAAGATGATTGCTTAAAAAACACCCCATTGAACAACGCTGGAAGTGTGGACATTCTAAACAGTTATATTCTTCAAACCATTTTTGTTCCATTTCTTCTTTAGTTGGTTTCCAATTTCCTAGTTCTCCATTTAAAAGAATTGTGCAAAAGCCTCCTAATCCATCTGGCATAATAGTAAATGTATCTTGACAGGTCATGCGTTTCTTTTGTTTGCTAGGATAATCTTTGAATGGTAAACAGTTAGGATAGTTGTCTAACATAAACTTCATAAAGTCACGCAACTGTATATCATTAGGGGTCATGCGTTCTCTATTCTTTTCTGGTGTGTAGTAATCAAAGTATATGTCATAGTTGTCATACAAGTAATCAAAGAAAGGCGTAGCACGTTTTAAAAACTTTTCAATGTTAGGCTTTGTCATAATAACATTAGCACTCTTAATGTAGTTTTTAAACAGTGTTACATTCTCTTGAAACTTTTCTAACTGTCCAGTACCAAAGCGTCCACTAGGATCATAACTTGTTAGTAGTTTAATTTGTGGACATTCGTCTAATAATTTTTGTAATCTATCTGTGCGATCATAAACAAAGTTTGTTGTAAAACACACTTCAACATTATACTTGTGTTCTTTGCTCCAAGCATCTAATTCATCTGCTAGATATTTGTAGTCATCAAAACAACTGTCAGGAACAAGATCACTAAACACTTCGCCGCCCATGAAGTGAACTGAAAATTCTGTACGACCATTTGCTTGTAGATGTTTAATTGCATTCTGTACTGTAACAAGTTTATCACGGATTGTATCCATACCAACTTTGCTGTTATGATCTTGGTTACAAAACTTACAACTCATGTTGCACTGTTCAAACAGCGTAACAATAATTTCTCCTAGAATGCTACGTTTGTTTGTGTCCGTGATAATATTATATTCTACACTCATTCAATTATCTCATTAAAGGTCATATTGCAAACAAGACTTATTCTAGTTTCGCTACCCAAATAAGGAGTAACTTCGTGCCACACATAATATGGTGCCGCAATTAATAAACCGTTGGTTGGTTGTATTTCAATATAAGGTTTTTTAGAAACAAATGCTTTTTTGTTTTGCCATCTCGGATCATATAATCTTATTTTCCCGCCTTCGCTATCTCCCACACTAATATAAAAAACTGCAAAGGCATCTATAATATCGTGCGAGTGTACGCTTTTAAATTCGCCAAACTTCATAGGGTTAATAATGTTTAGATCGTTCATATTATAATTCTTAGGATGATCGTATAACTCACAAAGATTATCAAACGCCAATTTAAAACGATCAAGCATTGACGGGAAAGCCGATATGTTTATATTTTCGTCAGCAATATTTTCCACACCAGACGCTTTCATATCAGCCATTTTGGCTTCAACTAGTGTTCGCAGGTGTTTTTGATCTTCTTCACTATCTTCGTATTGACGAGTATAGATAGGAGTTTCCCAATATGATTTAACAGTCATACTGGTATTTATAGTAGTATATTATGCTGTATTAGCCGATTGAATAGTTTGCTAGATCGGAAGAAGAATTTTCTTTTAATGAATAAAAGTAATTCAATAGCAATACATTAACCTTTTGTCTATCGTCAACTGATAACGTAGAAACAGATTTTTCTAGTTCGCTATTAACAAAAGATGTAATATTTTCGGCACTTAACTTCTTAGTGCTAACAGATGCTCTAACCATATTAATAATCGAGTCTGGTAATGACACATCATCGTCTGTATCACTTGCACCTGCCGCCTGGAACGCTGATGTTCTAAGTGCTGAAAGGTCCACATTGGTGTGAGTTTCAAGCCAATTGTTAGATCCAAAGTTAGGATCTAATAACCATGCCATTGTATCATTAGTTGATGCCAATGCCCATATATCATCACCTGCTGTGTATGAAATACCTAGCAGTGTTTTGACCCAAGTTTTGTTAATGTGTGATAATAAAATATGTTTGATATGATAAAATTCTTCGTTAACTTTTTTAGAAAGCAATGAATATAATTTTGTGCCTAGTACATCATCATATGTTAATTTGCCGTTTAGTCTGCCAGCGATCATATACTCAATCGGTGCAAACGCTCTTAACTTTCCTGACAATGCATTTAAACTATCCGCAGGCACCGTTGATTCAACTGTCATAAACAAACCCTTAAACTGGCTTTCTGTTAAGAATGTGTATGCATCTGCTAATTGTTTTTGTGAGTTAACACCAGTATTTGTATCATTGCCCCAGTAGAAATTTGTTCCTGCAATTAGTCTTGCATTTGCTGTTGTTAAAGAATATAACTTCCACGCATCTTCTTTTGTAATGCTTGGGTATAAAACCTTAATCCATTTTACAAATAATTTATTGTAGACGTCTTTGCTTACGAATAGATCAATGTCTCCTGTGTCATAAAGAAAGTCAAATAATTCTTTATCATTAGCAAACTGTAATCCATCACCTACAAGTTCTTCGTATGTGTCCACGTTGAAATGCTGTGTTCCTAAATTTCTAAATTTAGTTTCAATTTGATCTAATAAAAGGCTAGGAGCATTTTCAGAAATGATACCACGATCTCTTTCAAGATCTATTAGATAATCTGGTTTTACATATGCTTTTTTAAATAGTAGATACATTTTTTACGCTCTCTTGCTTTAACTTGAAGTATTTATCATTATCAAGTGTTCCACTTGCTATACCGTAAGTAAGTATTGCCATGGGGTTATTCTTAACATACCAAAAATCATACATTGAAGAACCCTTAAACATAGGTTCTGTAAACTGTTTTACAAAGAACTTTTTATCCTGTATATTAACCTTTGGAAACAGTTCATATAATGATAGATAATTGTACAGTTTTACATAGTTAATTCCGCAGTATTCAGCATCATCAACTTTATCAAAGTCATTTGTTAGGCTTTTAATTTTTTCATCATCAATTGTGTGTAAGTTATACACAGAACCACTTGCTAAAGCAATAGTCCATTTTTCTACAATAGTTTTATTAAGTTCAATAAACTCTTTAATTTCTTCTGTTGTAAACAGGTTGTTTGTGTAGTAAGAAGAATTGTCTATTCCTCTATTTGCTAGTACAATTAAAAGTGCTGTTTTTTCAAGACTGTTAATGTTTACTAACATTCTTGTTTCAAAATAAGTTTTTACAATATCAAATTTTTCTTCTTTGCTTGTATCTTTAAAAAATACATCACATGGAACATCTAGATTGCTGAGGTATGTTAAAAACTTTTCAGATTTAAGTGTTGACTTTGTGTAATCAACATGAAACTTAATTTCTTTATTAGAAAAGTATTCTTTCAAATCATCTAGTGGAATTGGTGCAACTGTGATTTTATACATTAGCGTCTACCTCTTGATCCATGACAGTTAGAATGGCAACTGCTGTGGCAAATACCTACATCATAAGCAATAACAATATCTCTTTTTTCATCAAGTTCTCTTTGTAAATCTGCTAGATAAATTTCCATACCTGTTGCTGTAATAATATCTCCTTCTTCAACGTCAGAAGCATTAATACCATCCAGTGCTAATCTTTCAGCAGTGGTAAGATATGCTACTTCTGTGTTATCAAAATCAATACGAGGATTGGGTTCTCCTGTTCCTGATGTTGTCATCAATAATCTTGCTTGTTGTTTTCTAATAGCAGTAAATTCATAGCATTCGCCTTCCAGTGTTGCAATTAAATTAGAACTATCAATTTCAACACCTGGAATATCTGCTCCAGTAATTCCTAAAGGTCTTCCTGCTGTTGTGCCACCGTAAGCACTTGTACTTGCTTGTGCAAAAGGCAAGTTATCTGTACCGTAAACAACTTGATTATTTTGATAGTCTGACACATAGTCAGCAAATCTGTCTACTATGTTCTGCTTAGAAATAGGGTTTACAAGTATTACCATGTTAAATATGCACCTTTAATAATCTTTCATCAATATTTGTTGGTTTTCTAGTAGTATTTATGTTTTGTTTAAGGTTGATCATCAGTGTTTTTGGCGAAGCACACACATCTTCCTCCCATTCTAATTGGTGGCAATCACTGCCACAAACATCAAATACAGGGCACTCAAAACACCTTGGATCACGTGCTGTTTCGCAGGCTATAATCTTAGTTCTTTTTGGATTCCATAACAAATCAAATATGGGCATATCAATATGCCCGTAATGATCTTCGGGTGCTGAATTAGGACAACCTGCTATTGTACCATCCGCATTTAGGGTAAACAACTTCTGTTCACAATTTCTACACCAAGTACCTGCATCAGGAAATCCTATTTCAAATTTGGCATAGATATTCTCCATAAATGTATTATAGATCTTATCACGCAGATCGTGTTCTACTATCTGCTCGTGATACTTTAAAAACCAAGCATCTAGTTCCTTGTTGCTGGGCCATAGTGATAGATTCTTTTTAGCGTTACCGTTCATTGTAATACGTTCAAAGTCTATTTCTTGTATACCTAAACTGATTGCATAGTTAATAATATCAACAGGTTCCATTTCTGTCACATCACGACTCATACTTACAAACATTTTAATTGTAAACCCATCTGCTATCAGCATACGAACATTTGATTCCCACAATGCTTTTTGCTTTTCATTTGCAAAACGTATTTTAGGATCCCAACTAGTACCTATGCGTTTGTTTAATACTGTACGCATAAAGTTTAGTTTTTCGTCATCAATTTTAAACACTAGGTTAGATGTTGCTCCCCAACTTATGTTATCATATTCACCGTTAACTTGATCGTACACTTTACGCATATCATTTACATCTGCTAAAAAAGGTTCGCCGCCGTGAAATTCTACGTGCAGTGATTCCATCTGTGGGAAACCAACTTTAAGATTTTTAAGCCAATTGATCGATTTGTCTACGTTAAAATATATTTTACGACCATTAATGCCGCTGGTAAAACAATGACTGCAATTAAGGTTGCAGGTCTCAGTTGTTTTGAGATATACCATTATGTCATTCATAACTTTATTCCCACGTGCATTTGTTGTTCTTGACTAAAATCAAAAGTACTGAAACTTAAACTTAAACAGTCAGTTGTGTTGTATGCTTTATGTAAAGTTCTAGCAGGAATAAAAACTCCCTCACCTGCTTTATATTCTTTTTCATCGCCGTCAATATTAAGTTTTTTATTTCCTTCCATAATCTCTATGTATACATCATATGGATCCTCATGCATATCAAAACTACTGTTGTTAGCATATCCCCAATATGCATGACAGTCTACAGGACGTTGCCATTGTTGAAATAGTGAGTAACATTTATCAACTATGTTTTTATTGTAGGTCTCAATTCCTTGCACTTTAACTGTCGTGGCTAATGCTAGTTCTTCTTTGATACCACTAACATACTTGTTGAAAGTATCATATACATCATTAACCACGGTGTCTTTACCGTCTTTAATAAGATAGATTAATCTGTTGTTATAAAAGTCTAAACTGTTTATTACTTTTTCAAAATCTTGTTTTATAAACATTAAATTAATACAGGAGAATATTCAGTTACTCCGTGTACATTACAACTGAATACAATCCTTTCCTCCTTTAATGGATTAGGTTGTACCCTGTGTGATAACCATCCAGGAAAAATTAAACAATCAAGTTCGTCTGCTTCAACTTCCATAAAAAAGTCTTGGCTTTTACCTTTTTCTAAATTGCGTGGATAGTTTACCCACATAGGTTGTTCATGATTTCTAAATTCAATGTTACCACTACCTTTGGGTTTTTTAAGATAGAAACTTACAGCAATATGACTGCCACCATGATCGTGTTCTTCAACATAGGCTTCTTGTTTGGTAATGTTAAACCAACTCTTCCATATTTTTAATTCAACAGGCTCTGAAAGGTTCCAACTTCTCCATACTTCTCGTAGGTGTGGAGCAAGCCATTCCATAAAATTTTGCATTTGTGGCCAAGTATGCGGATCACCACCTACTAACCCTGCATTTGTTATTCCTCCTGCTTTAATAACACCTCTGTTAGGAGCAACCATTAATGATTCTTTTCGCATCCGTGCGATTGCATCAGATAAGTCGTTATCGTACTTTACTTTCCACACTTTACATAACGAAGGATCAACTGCATTAATCATTTGATTTCCTCGTAAAATTGTTTATTCTAAAGTTAGCACTGATTGTTGTTCTACGTTGTTTGCTGTGATTAGGAAACGTATAATGTTTTAACCAACTAGGAAAAATAATAATTGTGCCTGGCTTTACTTCAGGTACAAATCTTTCTCCTTCATATAGTTTTTTAAAAATGTTATCAATGCCACTGTATTTTGTTACCTTAAACTCATCATTGATTAAACAAAACTCTCCGCCTGATCCTGGAGTCGTATCCTTTTCTAAGAAGTAAGAGCAACTAAATGATCTTCCTGGAAACGTATGATCGTGAACTTCTTGAAACTCATCTTCGTTGTATATGTTTGCCCAGTTCTCTATAATATCAATTGAATATTCTGATTGTGGTTCTAGGTCTTCAATAAATTCTTTTAAGCAAGGTTTAATATTATCTATCCAAATGTTCCAAGGCAGTTCTTTGTTCTTAGGATGTTGACAACTCGTTAAACATTTAGCACCTCTCCAAGGACTGTGAAAGTATTCTTTTGTTTTTAACAAGTAAGGCATAAATGCTTCTTTTACAGCATTGTTATTTTCTGTTTGTCCTACATAGATATACTGACTAAAAATTGGTATGGTTGGCATTATTTCTCTCTCACCTTCATAACAAAATTCATAATCATTCTTTTGTCAAACTTAACAGGACAACTGCTGGCATGATATCTATTAGAATGAAATACCACTGCTCTTCCTTTTTTAGGATTACACTGACCTATTACTGTCATATCATTAATATCTTCTCCCCACCAAGTATCAAAGAAATAAGTATCTCCATCACTATTGTTGACATAATATATCATTGATAGCCAGTTACATTCATCTTGTGTAGTATCTTCTACATCAACGTGTGGTGTATGATACATACTATGATTCCAATTAGGATAGTTTAATAGTAGATTTGCTTTTACTCTGTGTATTTCTTCTACTACCATATTTGTTTGTGTTTGTATATTTGTAATAATAGAGTCAATTAACGGTGCATATCTACTGTTAGGAACATTAGGTGCAATCAAAGAGTGAACAAATTGATGTGTATCCTGTACCTTTGGGTCTTGTAAGTTTTGTTTATACTTTGTTGTTGCGGCATTATAATACCACTCCATACTGTTTAGAAATGTCTCTTCAATCCAGTCTTGATCTTTATCAATTAAGATGTCGTCGAATAGATAGAAAGGATTACCTGCTGGAACTTCAATGTCTTCACCGTAAACTTTGGCTCCACCACCTTCTATTACTTGTCTAAAATCTATGTCGTGATCAATTCTTTCAGGCATCTGACTCACCTCGATATATTGTTGTTCTTAAAAATTCGTAATGACTTAGACATCTAGCCGTTGCTTCTTTCCAACGTTGAGGATTCCTTGCTAATCTATCTGCAATCTTTTTACAGGCATCCCATGATAACGCATCTGAACCTGGTCCTGTAAACAATGTTCCTGTCTTTTGTACAACTTCATCAATTGCATTATAACCCATGCCACTTGCTATACAAGGAAACCCGCCTGCTAAATGAAACTCTCTAGCAATCATTTTATCAATACCAAAGTTTTTAAATCCATACACCATAGAGATATTTTCATCTAATGGATTAGGATCATATTCTCTATTAAAGCAGTCACGCCAATATTGAGTATCCTGTCTGCGTGTCAATGCGTAATGCATGGCAACAAATGTTGCAAACTCTTTAAACAGTTTTTTAGTTGTTGTGTTATAAATTGTTTTGTCATACTGACTAATTGAAATCTTTTTATCTATTCCATCACGACATCTTACAAGTGTTCTACATAATTCAACCAAGAACTTGTGAACTGTGTATAATCCATTTGATTCTAGGGGTTCTATGAATCCGGCACTGAGTCCTATGGCTACACAGTTCTTTACCCAAGTCCTTTCGTGTATACCAACTCTCATTTTTAGATCTTTGTATTCTAAATTTGTTGTGTCGGTACCCAAACTTTTTAAGTGGTCCTTAAATTCTTCTAGTGCATCTTCAGGAGTAATATGTTTGTCACTATAAACATAGCCTGTTCCCATTCTTGACCATAGAGGAATACGCCAAACCCATCCGTTACCTAGTGCAGTTGAATCTGTGTACGGAACCATTTCTTTTTCTTTATCATTGTATTGTATTCTAGTTGCCCATGCTCTGTTATTAGGTAGCATATACTCAAAAGATTCAAAAGGAATCTTTAGTGATTGATCCATTAACAATGATCTAAAGCCTGTGCAGTCTATAAACAGGTCTCCCATTATTACTAAACCGTTGTCTAATTCAATGCTGTGTATTCCTTTTTCAGGATTGGTGTTTACTTTCTTTACTTCGCTTGTAATGTGATTAAGTCCTGCAGGTAAACAGATGTTATCACGCAACCATAATCCAAACTTGGTAGCATCAAAATGATATGCTGTGGATTGCCCGTATTTGTAATAGGGGATTTTGTCGTCTAAATTTTTATCAAACTTATTTTCATTTACCAATGCCATGATGCTGTAAAAACTGTCAGCATAATCACTGTTAGGTGTTTCAGGGTACACCATCTTTTTAATGTGCCAATCATTAACACCTAGTGTTGTATCGGCTGTATATGGATAGGAAAAAGGATAGTGAAACCCTTCTCCTTTTCTATAAAAGTTATTAAATCTAATACTTAACTTATAGGTAGCATCAGTGGCTTTCATGAAGTCTTTGTCTTCGACTCCAATAAGACTCATCCATTCGTTGATGCCAGCAATGGTGCTTTCTCCTACTCCTGCAATAGGAATGTTCGGACTTTCGATCAACGTAATGTTGAGTTCCGGAAATTGTTTAACGAGTGTAGAAGCAGTCATCCAACCCGCAGATCCGCCACCTACAATAATTACATTCTTCATTTAAACCCCTAAAGTTATATGCTACTATTTAACGTAAATTAAGATTGTTATCTTTAGGTGTGAATATAAGACGTTTGATGTAATGATATGCTTCGGAAATCCCCATCATAAACATCATACCTAAAAAGAATATTACAAATGTGATAAGGATTCCTAGTATCAGTAGTGCGTATAAAACGTTATATAGTATTTTACTGCACAGATTTTTCATTATTAATCAAAGAACCAAAAAACTTTTTAACTTTATCGAAGTTTTTAGCATTTTGTTCTTTGCCTTCCGCCCAACCTTTTGCTTGATATTCTTTGATATCTTGCCATTCATTAGACGCCCATGCTTGTATCTTAGCCGGTTTGTTTGGTATATCTCCCACCCATGTACTTACATTATTAATTGTTTCTTTTAGTGTAGGAGCCTTTGTTTCTTCGCCATATGCTACACCACTCCAGAATCCAATTGTGCAAGAGATTATCAATACATGAAGTAATTTTTCAGTGTATTTCATATCTTTCCTTTCCGTTAGTTTGATATTGGTTAATCAATATACGAATTGTATCATTGATATCGTAGAGCCTATCTTCAATCGTTTTTATTACACTTTCAGTAGTTGTGTATTCTAGACGATCATTGAGGTCAATTTTTTCTCTTTCAAGTTCTCTTATTTGTTCTTTTACATTCATTTTGAATCCTTTCCTATTCTATCCCGCAATTAACTGTATCACGTGTAATAGTACATTACCAATTGCTAAAAATACTAAACCGGCGATAGCGAACATCACCTGCGGAATTCCTGCTTGCCAAGCCAAATAAAATGCTGTAAAAAATAACCCTGGCTTAATTAACCCTAACATTATATTTTCTCCCCTACTTCAAATCCTCTAAATGTTTTAAATCTAGGAAAACGTAAACTATAAGTTCCGTCCTGATTTTGTGTAATAGCATCTGCTCTTACTTCAACAATATTCCCAGGAATCCTGCTACGATCATTCCAAAAATTATCACGATCGCTGTCGCTAAACCCACTACCAACATTAACCTTGATAGCCTTCCCATCATCGACGCCTTCACAAATGAATGCACCCAAACGTCCTTCATTTCGTCCTGTTCCTTCTTCAACATCTTTTACCTCTAGTGAAACCTCAATAAATGGTTTCTGTTTTAACCAAGCGGTCGAACGTTTGCATTCGTACTTGGCTTTAGGATCTTTGATCATGATGCCCTCATAGCCTTGATCAATAGCCTCTTTGTTAAACTGTTTAAATTGTTCTTGTCCTTCTTCAGTATCAAGATCTACTTCTACTTTAGGAATGACCTGAATATTGTTAAAACCATCAAATATTTTACAATATTCTTGTAGCAACACATGGCGTTGACGTTGGTTGAGAACTGACTTGCCTTGCTTGAATTCACTCAACGGTATTATATCAAACAGTTGCAGTACGGCGTCATCAGCCTTAACATTATCTTTTCTATGCACCTGTTTCATCAGGTCCTGAAAAGAATTGCTAACGATTTCACCATCTAACACCATGGGTCTTGCTAATGCTTCAGGTTTTGAAGCAATAAAGTTTGTTATATGGGCGAAGTTCTGTAAGGGCTTTCCATTTCTAGTAAACTGCGAAACGCCATCTCCCATAGCACTGTCTATGACAGTGAGAACTCTTACGCCATCTAGTTTTTTATCCAGACATACTTTTCCACTCACTTTCTTTTGATGCTTTGCTGAGTCGTGTGCGAGCATACACTCAAACACAGGAACTCTATACTTGTCTTTGTTTAGTTTTTTTGCAACATTGTTTACGGTCTTTTCAGAAACGCCACAACGTAAATCCTTAATAAGAATACGTCTATAAAAACTATTCCATTGTTCAACTGTTGCTATATCTTTTGTAAGTTCAATTGCATCACGAGCCGCATGGCCGGTTAACAATCTTTTATGTAACTTCTCTGCTAGATCTTTGAACACTGTCCATTCAAGGCCTTGACCATCTACTGTTGCTTCAGGAACTTGCTGAACTCCAAATGTATAAAGTTTATCAAGTGCCATAGTAACACCTTCGAAGAATTCATCCAAGCCTTCATTCATAGCATCTTGTAGGATAGATTCTTTTGCTAGTCTACTGTTGTCAGATTCTAGTTTAGCAATTATGTCTTGTGGTTGTGTTCTCATATTAATTTCACCAATATAACAATTTGTATTACAAGTACTGCAATAGGAACGATTGTTCTAATCAATTCCATTGTGTGATTGTACTCATCTAGTTTTCTTTCTAATTTGTTACGTCTATTTTTCATATTCCTGTATAATTTTCTATTACTGTGTTAAGATCAACATACTTAACCACAGCACTCTTATCACCCAAATTCTTAAGTGTTACGGGATGAGCGGTGTTGATAAACATAGGTTGATTTAATTCTTGTGTGTTTACTAATTTTGTAGGATCCGTTTTATCAAACCAATGAACAATAACACGTTCTTCGGTAATGTTTTCTACAAAGGCACAACTGCCTTCTGAAAGATCCTTGTCACCCGTAAATTGAAGTTTGTGTTCTAGTTCAATCTCTTCGGGTTGAATAAACTCGTATGAGCCTTTACGCCAAAACATTAACACTCACCTCCAACGATATCAAATGCCCATTGGTCCCATGGTTCAGTTTTGGTTGCTTTTAGTTTGTTTACTAGCACTGAGAAGTTTGGATTAATAACATCTTCTAGACCTTCAACAATCAAATCAACTTCTAGGCCACTAACTCTATCTGCCCAAAGTGTTCCGTATTCCCACCAAATTGTCGGAGTTTGAATTCCTGCTTGGTCGAACTTTTCGGTAATTGAATTTATTGCTTTTGTTTCTAGTCCCATAATGTATGCCTCCTTGTGCCTAATTTATATTGCTTGTTTTTCTTTTTGGAGTTTAAAACAAGCAAAACATTAACTCGCATCAGTTCTGGTCTCTCTTGTAAAGCGATAGACTTATAGTCCGTTACCAACGACGCAACTGCCGTTCTCGCTTGTTGCTATTTCTAACAACATAATAATACTATACACTGGTATTACCTAAAAGTCAACCGTTATTTTTATCCAAAATTATCCAAATCGCCAAACACATCAAAGGGCATAATAATACGCGGTTCTGTGCTTGTATTGTTGGAAACTTCGTGCTGTAAAAAACTAGGAAATATTATGATATCTCCCATTTTGGGTTGTAAAACTTTTGGTTTGAAATAATGCTGTAAATCGTTAGGGTATCCTCTTTGAGCATTTACCCTAGGATCATGCAATCGCAGTTGTCCTGCTGAACAATAAACATAGAATACTCCGCTGAGTAAACTTCCTTGGTGTTGATGAAGTCCTATGTTTGAGTGATTGGTTGCAAATGTTTTTATGAAATGTCTTGGAACTGTTCCAAATGCTTTTTGAAATAAGTTCTTTACGTTCTCATATATAAAATGAGTTACTTTGTCGTATATTTGATTTTTGTGCTCTGTGTCTGTGAATATGTCTTTTTGTGCAAAACTGTTTGGCCACTCATCTCCGTATGTAGATATTAAGTATTGGAATAGTTGTTCGCAATAATTATCATCTCCAATATTCGTTTTTAGGATATGAGTGGGCCAACCAGAATCAAACATTTACATTGCGTTTTTCTTATCTTGTATTTCTTTTCTTCTTACTTTTGTAAGTTTACCAAGGTCATTTAACGCACCTCTGGCTCTAGTAGCCGCCGCTTTTACACCTTTGGTTTCAAATGCTTCTGATTCCGTTAGGTATTTTTCGTATGCCGCTTTGATATCTTCATGTGTTGCCATATGTTGTTTCTCCTTATTATGTTTTATATTTAGACTACCTGCATTTAAGACACCTTAAATGTGGTTTGGCTAGACAAATTCAAACCAACTTGTAATAATATATTTGGTATTGCTCAAAGGTGGATTACCTCTGTGTGTATGAGTAAACTCCGCAGGCCAAATTAATGCCCTGCCTTCCACAGCAGAAACTCTTTTTGATTGATAAAGAAATTCTGTTTCTCCCCCACTTTGAACAGTATTCAAATAAACCGAACAAGCCAAAACTCTGGAGTGGACATCCTTGGAGCCGTGTTCGGCGTGCCAAGTATGATATCCTCCTCCAACTTGTGTTTTTTGTATTCTAGTTGATTGTATGCTTAAAGGATTGAATATGCTCAACGCACTGTACTTTTGAACATATGCGTCTAAACACATATCCATTCCTTTTATAAAGCCACCATTGATCGCGAAGTTTTTGACCTTTATTTGTTCATCCCATTCATCGTATGGGCAATAGGATTGATCATCGATTTGCACAGGTAATGCATTATTACTTGTTTGCCTTCCGACAGTCTTTCCTAACTGTTGAACATATTTGAAATGCTCGATAGTTCCTTTACAATACTCTGGATCGAAGACCCCATCGAATATTCCTATAAATTGATCAAACTCCACGTTCATGTTATTTCTCCTAGAACTTATATTTTACAGACGCCAATACCTGTTGTGTATCAGCATAAGCAGATCCTGTGTAAACACTTCGTCCGCCTTTGTCATGATAATATAATCCCATTTCTAGTCCGTCCTGTTTGTCAGCACGTTTAGTTGGGTCATAGTTTTGATAAAGATTATATACAACACCGTAGTAATTGCCATCATAACCTAAATCATCGTTTTCAGTTCTATGTGCAGTAACATATACATTTTGGTTTACATTATACATTACACCGTAGTCTAAACGATCATCACTGGCTAAGCCTGTGTTCTTATCATCCCAAAGTTCAACGCCCCATAACATTGGTACGCCAAATCTGTGTAATGAACCACCGATAGCATAACCTTCTTGGTCACCTTTGCCGGTTTCTTCTGGACCTGTAATACGCATATAAGATGCATCTGCATAACCCATTAGGCTAACAGTACCTGTTGCATATCCTACATTGCCATCGTTATCCCAACCAAGTGCAATACCCCAAGGAGTTTCTCTTTTAAGTCTGTAACTGTCAAAGTCAAACTCGTTGTCATACTGCCAACCACCAAATGTTAATACAGTTTTTTCTCTGTGATCAATTCTGTAGTTTGTTTCAGTAAAGATAAGTGGTGCACTAATCTTAGGAGTCTTTGCAAAACCCATTCTTTGTGCATCCGTTTCACCAATATACCATCTTGCTTTATCATTACCAAATCCAAGTTGTTTCTCTTGGACTGTGTTATTCTTAGTCGTGTCTAATGAATAATGTGTATCATAAGTCATTGATGCACCTACCCAATCAACTGATAGTGTTTTTGGTACGTTAGTTGAAATACCTAATTGTAATTCAGCACGTGAATCCCATCCACTGTCGTACGTTTTGTCGTCGTAATATCCTTCGACCTCACCGTTTACGAAGAAACCGTTCGGCAAGTTCGGAATATTTTTTTCTAACGCCTCTACTCTACTTTCGAGTGAAGGAGTTTCTGCTTTGGCTGGGTTTGTGAATAAGACTACTGCAAAAGCAATCACTACCAAAACCAAAATGCTCAAAGCAATTTTATTATGATTTATTTTCATTTATTCTTCCTTGTCTTTGTCCATGTCTCTGTCGGTTGCTTCCATAAATTTGAACAGAAAATAGAAAAAGACGACAGTCGTAACGCCGCCAAATAAAAATAATCCTATACCTGCCTCCAAAGACATATAGAATAATTATACGTTTGCGATATGTTAAATGCTAGATGTGACTAGGAATAGTCTTTTAATGGGCCACCATATTTTGCCGATTTGACTTTTTTACCCATTAATGATTTGCCTTTATGTTTTTTTCCAGACTTTCTTGGACGAAGGCCTTGGGCAACACAAGAACTTTGATCTGAAGAACCCAATTTGGCTGTGCTAACACAAACCTTTCTTAATGTTTTACCTTTTTCAGTTATTACAAATTCAAATATTCTCATACTAATATTTAGTTAATGCATAATCAATAATTGCTTTTGCGACGTCAACGCCTGTTGCTTGTTCAAACCCTTTAAAACCAGGTGCACTGTTGGCTTCGCATACAAGAAATCCGTCTTTGCCAAATAATAAATCAACACCTGCTACTTCAAGTTCTAAAGATTTGCAAACCTTAAGAGCAATCTGTTCTATTACTGGAGTTACTTCATATGCTACACCTTGTCCGCCTCTGCTGATGTTTGCTTTAAAACTTCCATCCTTGGCACTACGTTTCATTGCTCCTAATACTTTACCACCAACAACAAACACACGCAGGTCTTCACCAGGATGTGTGTCTATATATTCTTGTACTAAAATTGCTTCATCTGTATTAATACCGTGTGCAAAATCTATAAAGTCTACAAACCTACTCTTTGATGTTACTTGGTAAACACCCTTGCCATATGACCCAGCCATAATTTTAACAACCGCGGGAAATCCTATTTCTTTTTGAACAAGGGTAGCGTTAATAGGATGTTTAACTAATAATGTTTTAGGTGTTGGTATTCCCTGTTCAGCAAATATCTGATGTGCATAGAGTTTGTCCTTGGTTGATTCTACGGAAGAAGATGAGTTTACCAGAGGAACTCCTAGCCTTTCAAGATGTCTTAGAATAGCAAGACCAAAATAGCCTGTTCCACTACCAGTACGAGGTATCGCTACCTTGGGTAGTTCTACCATCTTGTTCTTTACTCTAATGCTTCTGCGATTTTCTTTGTTAACAATAATGTCAACAGTAGGATGTAATATTACTTGAGGTTCGATATTTGAGGGGCAAGATTCTAACAATCGTTTGGTTTCCCATTGATTGCCGCTCGAGTTCTTTTGTAGAATAATCCATAACGAATCCATACAATCCTTTTTATGCTAATTTCAAGCGTATTTATTATCTATACTTGTCTGCGGGGTTGGATGATCTGTCTTCGAAATTTTCATCAACTCTTCTAAATGTTAATGCTTTTCGTTCACCCTTGGTAGTTTTGAGAGTAATTTCGCCACTGCTGTTTACTTCAATTTTTGTGATAGTTGCTTTTGAGTTCCTAAACTTTCCTACTAATATTTCATCTCCAACTGCGATAGTAATATCTACCTTTTTCATATTCATAGGTCCTCCTTAGAGGTTAATGAAGTATTCTATCAGTGTTACCTAAATCACCTAAATCATCGTTTAGTCTTTTTTCAAAATAGTGGATTACGTGTGAAAGGCCCTCTGCTTCTATTAACGCTTCTTTTGTGTTTAATTCTAATAACTTATCGTAGTATACTTGAATGGCTTCAAGTTCTTCTTCGAATAGTTCAGCAACTGTTACAGTTTCCATCATAACAAAAGTATTTATCCTATTCTTTGAATGAAACTTTTTTCATTGTAGGATTATTAGGAACCTTTTTCTTTGTGTATCTAATTAACTTTACATATCTTTCTAAAAGACCAAAGCCAAATAGAAAAGGGAATAAACCATGTATAAAACTCAGTAACCCTATCCAGGTTAATTGCCATCCTTCTGCAAAACTAAATTTTAGATGCCACCAGTATTTGTGTAGGAATGTATTCTTTGGTTGTTTGCCTGATGCTAGATAGGCATTTTGTAAATGCTTAGGATCGTAAAGGCTCATCGGTACCCTCTAGTGGATCGAAGTTAACACACAACCATTCTATGTCAGTATCATTTCCGTGTACCAATAAAAAATCGATTAGGGATTTGTTTGATATGTTTCCATGTGACCACATTTCTAATTGTTGTTCTTTCTTTTTTTTTAAGAATTGTTCTTTATTAATAATGGTCATGATTTAAAATATTTTTCTTTTACGTCTAAGAACGGCGTTTCTGCAGGCTTACGTGAACGACTTAGTCCTTCTCCTGCTAGTTCTGGAATTATTTCTGTTGTATTTGCCGCTGGAACAGACTTGGTTTGTTTATAGTAGTTGCTTGTTCTTGCAACAGCGTCCTTGTATTGTTCAACCGTTGTGCAATGAATTCTTTCGAACTTGGTTACATTAATTTTGCCATTATCATCGGTTGTCCATTCTACTGGAACACTAACATACTGTGGCATAAACCCTTTTACTGTCATTTTTATCTCCTAAGCGTTACTATACACTATTTAACTCATATTTCGCAAGTGTTCTTTTACTTCTGGAAAATAAATTACATCAATCATCGATCCTTTAAACATATCAATCGCTTGATCTACTGTTTCAATCAATGGTTGACCGTGTAAATTTAGTGATGTATTCAATAAAACAGGAACACCAGTTAACTTATAAAATTCTTCTAATATTGGTCTAAGAACTTTATCACTTTTACTTACTGTTTGTATTCGGCAACTGCCGTCGATGTGGGTAACACCTGGAATAAGGTTAGGCTTTAACACCTGATAACTTTCCGTCATAAATGGACTTGTGAATCCTTGTTGCACATCAAACCATTCGTGTGCATATTCTTCTAACACACAGGCCGCAAACGGTCTGTACCATTCACGCTTTTTAGTTTCATTAACGCTTTCTTTTGCATCAATGTCTCTTGCATCATGTAGTATGCTTCTATTACCTAATGCTCTAGGACCTGCTTCAGACTTTCCATAAAATGTTGCTATTGTTTGTCCTAAAGATAGATGTAACGCACATTCTTCATCTGTATATGGTTTTCCATTTACATTGATATCTTCTTTGCTACCATGATAAAACATATCAACAAGAGGTTGAGGTTTGTTACCTGTTTGCCAATAATGGACAGCCATTGCGGCTCCTATTGAATTACCTCCATCATCAGCATTTGGTTCAAAGTAAAACTTATAACTGTTAAAATTTTTAATTAATAATCCGTTGGCTACTACATTGTAAGCATACCCACCTGTTAGACAAATATTTTTAATATTGTATTGTTCACTTAATCTAGAAACTAGATCTAAAAGTGCAGTTTGTGTTCCTTTCTGCACAGCATGAGCAACGTTGGCATACTCAATATAATTGTCAGGTGTTATTTCATTTGTTGGTTCAACATTTTTCCATACAGCAACTCTTTCTCCCCAATGTTCTACATCTTGAATTAACTCACTGTTAGGAGCAAACTTATAAAAAGTATCGTTACCTTCATAGGCACCATAAGCACTGAGTCCCATTACCTTGCCAGCATTTAATGGATGTTCGTTAATTAGTGTTGTAGCACTTTCATAAAACCTACACCATCCGTACAACGTTGCATGAATTTCTGTATCATGATTTTCTTTTGTATATTGATCAAACATCTGTTGTTGTTGAGCAGTTGGCTGATGTTCAATCCAGAAGTTTTTATAAACACATTTTGCTTTGCCTTCTTGAAATAGATAAACGCTTTCGCCTTCTCTAAATACATCAGCAATCCTACTTCCTACCCTGTCAATAACAAACACAAGACAGTTATCAAAAGTACTATTGAAATAAGCAAGGTTGGCGTGTTGTAAATGATGTTCATTGCTCATGTCTATAACATTAAAGCAACCTGTAGATTTTCCAAGATATTGTTGCCAAACATTTAAGGTTGGATCGTATTGATCAGGACTAGCAACTACACAGTAATCAGGTGTTTGTTTTAATGATCGAATAATTCTTTCTGCTGATAAAAAAGGTTGGGAATCGTGCTTTCTTCTTGAAAGACGTTCTTCTCTATAATATTGTGTTACCTTTCCGTCTATTAGTTCACAAGCAGAACCATCATGAAACGGAGAAACAGAAATAATGTGCATAACTTATCCTTATTTTTTTATTTACATGGTTAAATCGTAGTGGATAGCCTATCTGATTTAATCATTTTGGTTAAATACTGTTATAATAGTTGAGCGAACTAGAGCGAGAAAAATATATGGACTTTTTAACTTTTGTAGCAGATGTAGGGTTTCCTATTGCAGGAGCCGTAGCGGCTGGAATATTTGTATTCATTACATTAAAGTTTATCCTAGCATCAGTGACAGGTTCAGTGAATGGACTTAAAAATATTATTTGTGGTTTAGATAATAGGGTGCAAACTATGAACAATGACCTTGTTAAAATTGATGCTCTTATGAGCCATGTATTAGGTGTTAAACCTAACATCGAAAGACTTGCCGCAAATGAGGGCAAGGAAGACGCAAGGAGAGATTAAATGCTTTGGACAGGTTACAACATAGATCAAGTTGGAGATAATTTTAAAGTCGTAGGCGACTGGGACGGAGAAGTTATGGGAAAACAACGAGACGGCAGTGACAAAGGTTACGCTTTGTACAAACCAGGCGATGTTTTTGTAGTAAACGAAAAAGGTTGGCTGGTTAGAATGAAGGACGATTTAAAGTAATGACTGCAGAATTAGCCAAGGCCATATCAGAATTTGGGTTTCCTATTATAGCCGCATTCGGCCTTGGCTATTTCGTTTACTATGTATGGAAGTGGGTAACCACAGAAGTCAAACCCGTGGTTAGTGAAGCATCAAGCACTCTAATCGCACTAGTTGATCGTATTCGTATGTTAGATAATGATATGATCAGACTAAACACAAAACTTGCAATGGTTTTAGAATATTATCAAAAGAAAGGTATGAATCCAGATAAAGATCTAGAGCAAATCATTGCCAAGTACACATCGAAGAGCGAAACATTCGATCAAAAGCCTAAAAAATAATCCGTTAGGATAGGAGCGAGAAATGAGGGAAAATCTAATAGCAGGAGGACTGCTCGCCGCGGCTGTGGTGGCCTGGATCTGGGTAGCAACAGCAGAAGCCAGCACTAACAATAAGGTAATCAAATATTGTGTACAGAATACACCTGACTACAACGAAGCCGCAAGTTGTTACTTTAGTTGGAAGCAAGGAAAGGAAGCAGAAGAACTTGCTGAACTGCGTGACTTCTTAAAACATAATCCACGATATAGATATCCAGGGCAGAGCAACAACAAGTGTTTTGGCAAACCTAGAGAAATGCCATTTGAGAGTGCATACATTGAACGCAATGGCGATGGATTTAGAGCAGGAGTTACTTACAAGGATACAATGCCAGCAAACTGTTTTGAATCAGCACCTTGGGATAATAGATTAAAATAATTTATTTGGTTGATGCGTGGAATATTCCATCCCAGTCTTTGGGTAATTTTTGTGTTTTCATAAACTCACAACGTTCAATCCACATATCATAATAGTTGTTCATTTGACCATTGAATGCACCGTTTGGAAATTCACTTTTTAATTCTTTACAAATTTTTATAGCAATGTCAAATCGTTGTGCTTTATATTCTACGTGCATATGATCATGTTGTTCTTTTGCTTGTGAATGTTTGTTAGGATCTACATCAAGAACCGTATAAATTCTAATACCAACAGTCTTACCTTTAACAGCAAGTTCGTCTACTTTCAAATAAAAGAAATCATCTTTAGTAGCATCATAGGTATTCTCTCCTACAAGTAACAAGCATCCGTATTCTTTACACTTGCTTTCTATTCGGGCGGCAGTCGAAACAGCGTCTCCAAGGACGTCATAGGAATGACGGCTCGTACTTCCCATTTCACCAAGGTAACCAAGTCCAGTGTTGATACCAGCACCCATTCCAATTGGTGGCCTACCTTCCAATATAATTTTTTCATTAAACTTCTCCACTGCTTTTAGCATATTGAGTCCTGTGCGAACAGCACTCTTAGGATGTTCTGGATCATCGTTTGGTGCATTGTGTACGTGCATACTTGCATCACCGATATACTTAATAATCATTCCGTCGGCATCCAATACAGGTTGTGTAATGGCATCCATATAGCCATTCATAAGTTTAGTAAGACCCTTAACATCATCTCCGAAACTTTCACCGAGAGGAGTAAAACCACGAAGGTCGCTAAAGCAAATAGAAATCTCACGTTTCATTCCTTCCTTAATAAGAGCAGGATTTTCTTGTAACATTCTAACCACAGTAGGAGAACAGTATCCCGCAAACTGTTTCTTGATTGCTTGTTTCTCAAAGAACTCTTTTGTAAATCTATTAAAGATTGCGTGGAAGCCTACTAATGTTGTTACAATAACTATCCATGACCAATCCCACAACTGCAAATGATTAACAAAGTAATAGTAAGATCCATACACTGTTGCTGTTGGTACTGTTATAATAACAAGTCCTGCTAACCAATAAGGTCCTTTTATAGCAATAATTAATATTAACAATCCTAGTATTATACTAACTGCATATTCTACAAATGTTGCATAATCAAAACGCACAATGTTATCACCGTTGATAATAGTTTGTAATGATGTAGCAGATAACATATGACTATACTTTTCTCCATTAGGAGTAGCAATAACAGAACCTAAACCTTCTGCTGTAATTCCTATAATAACTGTTTTACCTGCGAGTGCTGAGTAATCTTCTGCAGAGGCACTTATTGCCGGAAACTGTTTGTTCCAACGTAACCATATACGAGCATTGGAATCTGTTTGAATAGTTTGATACTTGGGAACACGCATTGCTATGATTCCACCTTCGCCTGTTTTGACTTGGTATGATGGATCACCTACAGCAACACGAATTGTTTCTATCGCAATAGCAGGATATATTTCATCTCCCACACGCATTAACAGAGGCAGTCTTCTTACCACACCATCTATCTCCGGTGCTGTATTAATAACACCAACACCATCGGCCACTTCACCAATATCTTGTATTGGTCCTAGCATACCTGGCCATTCAAATAGATAAGGCATCGGATCACCTATCTTGGCAACACCTCTTGGCACTGCATTTTTATTTGTTTGAGTTGTTCCTACCTGTGCTATTATAACACCATTGTTCATCAACTGTGCAATTAAGGCTTCATCACCACCTAGTCTATCTTGTTCAGAAAAGAGAATTGGTAGAACTATAACTCCTGCACCTGCTTCACGAAGTCTGCCTATAATATCTGCTAGAACATCACGCTTCCAAGGCCACTGACCATATTGTTCAATTGCTTTTTCATCTATTTCTAAAAGTGCAATGTCCTGAGATACAGTTGGAGTATCATATTTTTGAATTACATCAAAGGATTTTAATCTTAATAATTCTTTAACGTATGGATCAGAAAAGCCGATAAAACTAATAATTGAAAGTGTGATTAAGGCTGTTGCCCAATGTGTTAACCATTTCATAACGATATTTATTGTTGGTTAACTGTTGTGGTACCACAGCCTGATAATGTTAAACAGTTTTGATTAATCGAATAAGTTTGATCAGTGCTGGAATTTTGATTGAGTTGTAGTGTGGAACTATACCCACTTAGATTAATAGTTGCGGCATGATCGCCTGTACCTTGTTGTGTTACATCCACTGTTTGATTATTAGTTACTGTAATATCAAGAAAGTGATTGCCCGAATCCTTTTGATCTGTTGTTATTGAGTTGCTGTTTCCATTAACATCCACGAACAGCATCTTGTCTGTTTCTCTCTGTGTTGAACTTACTGTATTGCTGTTGCCGTTTATGTTTATATCAGCAAACTGTCCATCACCAAATCCTAGGTTGTA
>Ga0222714_10001017_pt1 | contig 31923 bp, 23 predicted proteins | sample C33_3DmetaG_FD_165048 | JGI IMG/M metagenome (GOLD analysis project Ga0222714, IMG submission 165048) | Estuarine water microbial communities from San Francisco Bay, California, United States - C33_3D | ecosystem: Environmental > Aquatic > Marine > Unclassified | place: USA: California... | reverse complement strand
GAACCCCTGCCAAGCCTTCCACTATTGACATCCAAGTTCCAGCCATTGAAGTAATGTGCAATCCTTCATCAGCCTCATGATTATAATCGTCTAAATCTAGACGACTTGTGCGCAAGTACAATTCTAAGGCCTTTTCAAGTTTATTGATTTTAGCAGCTAGAATAACATGCACGCAAGGCGATAACGAAGATTCATGAACCGTTTTAGGCTCGTAAAAGTCAAAGTTTTCTTTAATGAGTTCTGTCGAAAAATGGTCTTCAAAAAGATACAATCCTTGTAAAACATCGGCCTGCTTAATAAAAATTGAACGTAAAATTCTATCCCAAGACCAATGCTGATTAATAGGCCTTTGAGCTCTTGGAATATCTGAGGCATTGAGTTGTTCTTTGTCCATAAACCCATCTTGCTGCAAAAAGATTTGCGTACTTTTTAGTTTCGGGAAGTAGACATTTTCTACAATATGCTTAAATTTATTAATTTCTCGTTCATCTAATTTATGCGCCGTTTTAATTTCCGACATTTCGTTAACCTCTAAACAATAGGCAATACACCATCTAGCAATGTAATTGGTATACCAATTATTATTGACATTGTTTTCATATTCATTAGGGCCAGTTACACCGAGCATGACATATGCAAGTTTGTCTTCAGACCAATTAAATCGTTGCGCCCAAAATCTTGCAATAGCGGCAATTACTGGAAATCCATATGTTGTTAAATAATCAGTATCTCCAGTATGTCTGATATAGTTATAAATGGCAAATGCGATGGCACCATTGCGATGAATTTCTTCAAAAGTAATTTCCCATTCATTATGACATTCCTCCCCATTCATTGTTACCATTGGAAATAATGCAGCACCTTCTTTGAATCCCAATTTTTCTGCATTTTCAATTGCCCGATCCAAATGGTTAAAACGATAAATCAATAATTGACGTGCTACACTTGGATCCGCTGTTTTTAAATAAAACGGCAAGCAATATGCTTCTGTATCCCAATAAGTTGCACCTCCATATTTTTCACCTGTAAATCCTTTAGGACCTATATTTAACTTGGCATTTTTTCCGGTATAGGTTTGATATAAATGAAAAATATTGAATCGGATTCCTTGTTGTGAGGCGCTATCACCTTCGATGGTAATATCGGCACTTTTCCAAATGTTGGCCCAAGCTGCCTGGTGTTCTTGCTTTAATTTATCAAATCCTGTTATGTAGGCTTCGCGAACTCGCTTAATCGCCTTGGGTACAAGATCAAATTCTGAATGATTTATTGTTGAGGTAATGGCCACATACTTTTTAAGCGTGTATTTTTTACCTTTTGTTAAGAAATGTTCAAAATTATTTTCGACATAAAAATCACTTTGAGCAATATTTGGGTGTATCTGTAATAATTCGTCATCTTCCCAAAAACTATAGCGCATGGCAGTTGAAATGGCAAAATTTGTCTTTTTGGTTCGCGTACAAAGTATTGCTTTTTGCATATCGACTTTTTTCGAATCTTCAATCCAAAAAAACTCATCATAATTTGCATCGTGGTTATGTACATTTGCATCTAAGTATGGCGTAAATTTTACATTTCCACTGAAATTTATTGGTGTTACACTATAAGCGATAGCTGCTACTTCTTCCCTAGCCATAGAGCAAAAACGGATACTATCAATCTCCAACTCTTTACCATTATTAAATTCAATGCGCACGGTTCTTTTCAACAAACCATTTTTCATGTCAAGTTCTCGATGAAAATGCTTTATTTTTTGACTATTTAAATCCAGATGCTCACCATCAATTTTAATATCTATGCCAATCCAATTTGTGGCATTTAATACCTTGGCGAAATATTCAGGATAGCCATTTTTCCACCACCCAACACGCGTTTTATCCGGGTAATAAACCCCGCCAACATAACTGCCTTGTAAGGAAGGACCACTGTATTTTTCTTCAAAATTTGCGCGCTGACCAAAGGATCCATTTCCTAAACTAAAAATACTTTCAGCTTGTTTTTGCTTATTGGGGTCAAAATTGGTTTCAATGATCTTCCAAGGATCAATTTCAAATAAATTACGCATAAGTTTCCAACTTAAATTGGGTCAGGTCGTCTAAATAAATATCTGACAAATGAGCTATATGAGGATTTCCTACACCTATTGTATTAAATCCACCATTTTTAGCTGCGGTAATTCCCGATGCAGCATCTTCAAAGACTAAAGTCTTTGCCGGTTCAACCCCTAGTGCAGAAGCTCCATTTAAAAAAACTTCTGGATCGGGCTTAGGGTTTTTTACGCCATTGCCATCAATAATCACTTTAAAAAAATCCTTGATTTGTAATTTTTCAAGAATAAGATTTGCGTTTTTACTCGAAGAACCCACCCCAAGAAGTATGCCCTTTTTAGTGGCTACAGTTAACACGTTTAACACTCCAGGCAGCAAATTACTTTGGTTAATATGTTTTATGGAATCCAGATAAAAATCATTTTTAATCTTAAGCAAGGATTCAAATTCATCTGTTGAAATTTGTTTATTACCTAGTGCTAAAATATTTTTTAGAGAATCAATCCTACTTACGCCTTTCAATAACTCATTTTCCTTTTGAGAAAATGGGATACCAAGCAAGTGAGCGCAGTGTTGCCAAGAAACAAAATGATTGTGTTCGGTGCTCACCAAAACCCCGTCTAAGTCAAATAAAAAGGCCTGAATTTTATCCACGAGTAATTTGCTTATCGGTTAAAATTAAATTCAACAAACCCGCTACAATCAATGAGGATCCGGCCAGAAGCATAGGTGCAATTGGGTTATCGCCAAAAAGCTTGGATAATAAATTCACGCCTCCTAATGCGGCAATGATTTGAGGGATAACAATGAACATATTGAATAGGCCCATCATAAGTCCCATCTTTTTTTCATCTACCGTACTCGATAACATTGCATAGGGCATGGATAATATACTTCCCCATGAAAATCCAATTAGAGCGAAGCAAAGCCATAAATAATCTGGATTAGGTATGAATCTCATTGATATAAATCCGATACCACCTACAACCAATGAAGCTAAATGTACCCATTTGCGATTGATACGAAATCTAGAAGCATAAAAGGTTAAAACAAGCGCGAAAAGCATTGAGGTAAGGCCATAAACCCCCATATTGGCTCCTACTGAATCTGCGGCTGCTTGGTAGTTTTGATTCATTAAGTCATAGTTTACTTTGTCCATTTTAAACATCATTTCGGTTGGGGCTGGCGATTTGTAAACAAAAGATGTTAAAGCTGGTGTGGCCATACTCCACATTGTGAAAAATGAAAACCAACTAAAAAACTGAATGAGGCCCAATTTTAGCATGGTGGATGACATTGTCGTCACTGAGGACCAAAAATCTTTTAAAAAATTGGTGCTTTTTCTCTTGGTTTCAACAGGTTCTTGGTCAGAGGGAGGATATTCCTTTGTGGTGAAAATAGTATAAAGAATACTTAGAAAAAATACAGCGGCGCCAATCCCAAAGGCAACCTTGACATTCATTGGAATACCTTTACTATGAACATCATCATGGAAGCCTAATTTAGTAACCATCCAAGGCAAGTTAGAAGCGACCCAAGTACCAATTCCGATGATTAAGGTCTGAAGCACAAAACCATAGGACCTTTGATTTTCTGGCAGTTTATCGGCCACCAGTGCCCTAAATGGTTCCATACTAATATTAATCGAAGCATCTAAAACCCATAGAAAACCAGCCGCCATCCAGAGCGTTGGAGAATAAGGCGCAAAAAATAAAGCCAAGGAACTCAAAATGGCACCTAATAAAAAATAAGGCTTTCGTCTACCAAAAATGATTGTCCAACTCCTATTGGAAGATTCATTTTTTATACTAAGCCAAGTGCGATCGGAAAGAAAACCAATTATAGGCTGAACGATCAATCCTGTTAATGGTGCTGCAATCCAAAGACCAGGAATATCTTCCGGAGAAGCTCCTAGAGATTGGAAAATACGAGACATGTAACCTCCCTGTAGGGCAAACCCAAACTGAATGCCCAAGAAGCCAAAACTCATATTCCAAATTTGCCAAAACGAAAGCGTGGGTTTATTTTGCATGGCGGAATACTAAAATTTATAGTTTAACGGTAGTAAACCCTATAACCCCAAGGATCTAGGGTAATAACTTGCTTATCTTCAAGTATTTCTTTGCTCTGAGTAAATAAATTGTAATACGCACCAAGCATTTTTGCATTTATGGTGATTTTTTTTGCCTTATTACTCAAATTGAGCATTACCAAAACCCTGTCATCGCCAGATTGTCTTGAATATACAAGAATATCCTTTTGTTCTTTTGTGGTTAAAAAAATCGGTTCCTGCTGACCTAGACCCGCAATAAGCGCAGGATGTGTTTGATGTAAGTGAAGTAATTTTGAATAAAAGTCAACGAGATCCATTTTTTCCCAATTGATTGAATCCTTATCGAAAAACTTCAGCCTTCTGTCTAATGATGTTTCTTGTCCATTATAAACAAGAGGCATGCCTTGGATTGTTGAGGCCAATACGGCCATCGCCAATCTTGCCTCACCCATCCGCTCCATTTCTGTTCCATTCCATGAATTCTCGTCGTGATTTGAAGTAAAGTGCATACTAAAAGTTCCGGTTGGTAATTTCACTCTTTCAAAATAATCTAAAATATCAGCTGCATTTTTTTTACCCTGAGCCACCTCGTTCATAATATGATGAAACTCCCAACCATAAGTCATCTCAAAAGCTGAGTGAAATTCTTTACCTTCTGCCTCAGCCAGCATAAAAATTGGTTTTATTTGATTCAAGGCTGCACGTGCATCATTCCAAAAGTCCATGGGCACCCAACCTGCAACATCACATCGAAACCCATCAATATCAAATTCTCTCACCCAGTATTCCATACAGGAGATCATTTCTTTTCTCAATTCCTGATTGTCGTAATTCAAATCTGCTACATCCCACCAGTCTGTTCCAATGGTAGGTTGTATTTTCCCCAACGAGTCTAAGGTATACCAATCAAGTTTACCCTCCTGAACCCAAATATTATCTGGAGATGTATGGTTGGCGACCCAATCTATAATCACCTTCATTTGTAACTTATGGGCTGTTTGAACCAAATTCATCAAATCCTCATGGGAACCAAATTCAGGATTGATATCGCGATAATCCTGAACCGCATAATAACTGCCTAAACTGCCTTTTCTATTCAATTGTCCAATGGGATGAATTGGCATTAACCAAATTATATCTATGCCCATTTTTTCCAAACGAGGCAATTGTTTTTCCACTTCTGCAAACGTACCTTGGGGAGAAAACTGACGAACATTCACTTCGTATATAGTCGCATTTTTAACCCAATCTGGTGTTTTGAGTTGACTCAATGAATTAAAGCTCAATAGAGTAATAGTGAAAATGGCAATTACATTTTTCATTTTAAACAATTTCAGATTTAAGAATATATTGGAGATGATAATTTACAAGACCTATTACTGGTTTTTGAATAATTGAGGTCACTTTAATATCGAGTTCTTCAGCCGCTTTATGGAGTTCTTTTTCAAAAATTTTCGATAACGAACCAACAAAATGCACTTCTGTATTTTTATAATTATCATAACAGCACACATGTACTTTCATGAACTGTCGTAATCCATTGATTACCATTTGAGAGAAAAATGGGTGCTCTTTATGTTTTGCAATGAATGGCATAAACGAGGCAATAAAAACATTTGCATTTTGTTCTCGATATACACGATCAACAATCATATCTTTATCTAATTGATAAGTGGCTAAAAAGTCGTTTTCAATTTCTTGAGGTAAATGATGATATAAAAATGCAGACAATAATTGCTTGCCAAAGTAACTTCCGCTGCCTTCATCACCTAGAACATAACCAAGTGCTGGAACTTCTTCAATCAAATTCTGACCATCGAAAAAACAAGAATTACTTCCGGTCCCTATGATACAGGAAATAGCTGGGTTTCCTTTAAAGGTTGAATAGGCGCACGCTAATAAATCATGATCTACATGAATAGATGAATGGGTAAATATGCGGCTAAGCCCTTCTAGAACGATTTGATTGAGTTCAGGACTTGAACAGCCAGCACCATAAAAATAAATTCCTTTAATGGATGGCGCCAATTGCATGATATCTTTATTATTTTTCAATTCGGCCTCTATTAAGTCTGAGGAATGAAAATATGGATTGAAGCCCATTGTTGAAAAAAAACTTTGGTTATTTTTGTTATCGACTAAGACCCAATCGCTCTTGGTTGAGCCGCTTTCTATAATGAAATACATACTGATAAATAGAGTAAATTATATCTTTGTGTCAATTTTACACTTTCCAAATATATAGATAATCCTTCATTCGTGCCTAACAATACAAATAATTTCAGTTTAGAACTCAATCCTAACGTTTCTGTTGACTGTGTTATCTTTGGTTTTGATCTTGAACAATTGACCGTCTTACTCATTGACCGAGGTGAAATTTCTTCTGGGTTTGGCCCGCGCCTTGCTCTTCCAGGAAACCTAATTTACGATAATGAAAATCTTGACATGGCGGCAAATAGGGTTTTGGACGAACTTACAGGACTTAAAAGTATTTATTTAGAACAAGTTGGAGCCTTCGGGGATCCCGATAGAATTCATAAGCAATCAGATCAAGCGTGGCTCAAAAGTATTCGCGCAGAGCCCGAAGCGCGCGTGATTACCGTCGCCTACTATTCGCTGGTCCCGATGTCAAAATACAAACCACAGGCCTCCTCTTTTGCCAAGAATGCTTATTGGGTACCTGTCAGCCAAATTAATGAGCTTGCTTTTGATCATTATGAGATTTTACAAGCTGCAAAAGGCAAACTCAAACAAAAGATAAAAATTCAACCTATCGGATTCAACCTCTTACCAACAAAATTTACTTTGAGTCAATTGCATAGGCTTTATGAATCTATCCTAGACAAGCCCTTGGACAAGCGAAATTTTAGACGAAAAATATTAAAAATCAATATTTTATCTAGCCTTAGAGAAAAACAACGCGGTGTTCCACACAAACCTTCTCTTCTATATGAATTCAATGAAGAAAAATATCAGGAACTAACACAAACAGGTTTCGACAACTTTGGGTTTTAAATTTCATTTTGAAATTTCTTAAAATAATTGTACTTTGCTATGTGTAAAAGTTATTTGGTTGTAACTTTTACTAAAAGTAAATTGTTCTATTGCAAGACACAATTTTGAATCGCAACGACTACAATATCTGCGTGGACCAAAACAGCGATGCGCTGTACCGGTTTTGCCTGCATTTTACAAGAGATGTGGACTCAGCGCGCGATACTGTACAAGATTGCTTTGAAAAATTGTGGGTCAACAAGAAGCAGATACCTTTAGAAAAATCTAAATCTTGGTTGTTTACCTGCGCAAATCATCTGATGTTAAATCAGATAAAACGCCAGAAAGTAAAACAGCAACATTTGGAATCTCTCTATTTGAATCAGCACTCGAGTAATGCAAATTCTTTCGAAAATCAACAACTTATTCAATTGTTGGTTGAAGGTTTACCTCCGTTACAAAAGAGCATCTTGTTACTTAGAGACTTGGAAGGATACACTTACCAAGAAATTGGTGGGCTTTTGTCGTTATCAGAAGCCCAAGTAAAAGTATATCTTTTCAGAGCAAGGCTCAAAGTCAAAAAACGCATTAAAGGACAATTTGTACTGGCTTCATGAAACCAACATTTGAAAATCTAGATCAATGGCTATTTGATTCCTTAGAAGGAAATTTAAGCCCAGAACAGCAAGCACAACTTGACAGTTTTCTTGATAATCATCCAGAACTTAGTTTAGAACAAGAAGCTTGGGAAACCACCAAATTCGACGCTGCTCCTATCACTTATGAACCTAAAAGTGAGTTGTATCGTCAAAAAAGGTTCGCCAAGTTGCATTATTATGCTGCTGCCATAATTCTACTGTTAATTCTAGGCGGTAGCTATTTTCTTAGGCCAAGAAATTCAATACCTTTTGAGAACAATCCCGAACAAATTGCAAAGTTAAAATCTAGCATTCCTCAAATAAAAACGGTTCATTTAAATTCAAATAACAATTTAAAACCCCTTGATAACATAAATGCCAACAACCCTTTGAGCAATCATCGAAGAAATATTGAACTGTTGACTTCAAATACCCTTTTATCAAACAAAGAATTATTTCTTAAGGATGAAAAATCTAATCTTCAGACGCATGTTCAAGCTATACATACTTTAAAACCGGCTTTTCCAAGATTAATAGATGGCTACCGTACAAATCTACAATTTGAGCATCTTTCAGGAATTGCTCTTGAAAACAATGGCAATAAAAAAGTTCGTTTACCCAATCTTCAAAAATTAAATAATTTTGCCCAAAAAGAGCTGGGGCTGACCAACAATCAAAGCTATGATTTACTGTTACCAGCAAAGAGCGCTATAGATGCGAATTTAAGTAGTGTTGGATCAAAATCTCAAACCCGTTTTCAAACCCTGAGTTTAGGGCGTAGTGGTATCAATCACCAACAAGCACTTTTAGGTCAGCAGTTTAGTTTGGATGGTTATTCGAGAAATCTTCGTGCTGGTTTTGGTTTGCAAGGCAAATATATGCAGCATGGTGGAGCAGCAATTTGCGATTATGAAATTGGATTGATTGCTTCGCCGAAACTTCTAATTTCACGTCATGTGATAATAGAACCTGCAGCACGTTTGCGTATGGGCTCTAGAGAAGTCAATGCCGAAAAACTAAGTAATCTCGACTTCATCGAATTTCAGAATGCCGATGTACGTGAGGTCAATTTTGATAGTACTCAAGGTATAGGCAGACGACTTTTATATCGCGATCTTGATTTGGGCTTTGCTATTCAAACTCCAATTTTATTTGCAAGTGCGCAAATAGAAAATGTTTTCAAACATTTCGACTATGTAATGGGCAATCAATTACAACCAAAAAATAGTCGGGCATCACATTTGATCACAGTTGCACTTGGAACCCAATTTGCGTCACGTAATGAAAAAATGCGTTTCTCCCCTTATTTTTTATACACTCAAAATCCATTGAACAGCCAATTTCATGCTGGAATGCAATTAAATATTAATAAATGGCAATTTGGTTTGAATGTAGCGCAAAATAATTTATATCAGGCTTCTATTGGTTATGTTGGCAAAAACGCTGCGCTGCTGCTTCAAAGTTGTCAGCAACAACTCCTTTCGATGAACACGCCGAGCTATTTACATCAAATTTCATTACGTATTTATTCACAACAAAGCCGCCAGGCCAGACATTATATCAAAATTTGACATGAAAAACATTTGCTTTACAATTTTATTCGTTGCCTTTGGGTGGAATTTCCTTGCTCAAGATCCTACCTTTACTCAATTTTATGCCAATCCTTCCTATCTGAATCCTGCATTATCGGGTTCTAGTGGCTGTCCGAGAATCGCTCTAAACTACCGTAATGAATGGCCACAACTAACAGGCAACTACATCACTTATGCTGCTGCCTATGACAGTTATTTTAAAAACATTTCAGGAGGTGTTGGACTAGTAGCTATGCACGATATGCAAGGTCAAGGAACAATACAAACATCTATGATTGGTGCTAGCTATTCCTATTATTTAAAAGTTAACCGAAAATTTCGACTCATGTTTGGGACCCAAGCAGCATATTACCAAAAATTTCTAGATTGGAGTAAATTAACTTTTGGCGACATGATAGACCCACGTAGGGGTTTTATTTATCAAACAGGAGATGTTCCTAGAGGCAATGGCAGCCGAGGATTCTTCGATGTTTCTGCCGGTCTAGTAGGATTTAGTAAAAACTTTTATTTCGGTGCAGCTGCCCATCACCTCAACCAACCCGATGAATCTTTAATTTTGGGCGTTTCCAAACTACCTATTAAATTGACAGGACATATGGGTGCAACCATAAAACTGGGCCAACGAGGACGTTATTCAAGCACTACTTCGCTCTCTCCCAATGTCATATATCAATACCAAAATGGCTTCCAACAACTCAATATTGGTGCCTATTTAAAATATGAAAGTTTTACCATTGGAGCTTGGTATAGAAATAAGGATGCGTTTATATTAACTCTGGGGCTAACTACCGATAAGTACAGAATTGGCTATAGCTATGATTTAACGGTTTCTCAATTAGGAAATGGCGTTAGTGGAGGTTCCCATGAAGTTTCTTTGGGAATAAATCTTAAGTGCAAGAAGCCAGTGCGAGATTTTCGTAGATTAAGTTGTCCTTCTTTTTAGCGAATATTTCATTTTTGCAATAAGGCAATTTGTAATTTTGCCTCATGACAAGACTAATAATCCTTACTTTTTTCTTCATTCACCTACTCACCTATGGACAAACCGATTGGAAAGGAAATACCACTCCAACTTATGGAGAACTAATCACTTATCTTCAAAAGTTAGATCGTGAAAACCAAGAAATCTCACTCTACAACATGGGGGCTTCGGATCATGGCCAACCCATCTATTTATGTGTTGTAAATGGGGATAAAGATTCAACTAAAACATTTTTAAAAGCCCGAAATAGTACTACAATACTGATCAATAACGCCATTCACCCAGGAGAGCCAGACGGCGTTAATGCATGTTTAATTTGGATTGAAAATTGGATTAAGGATGGTAAACCCACAAGTAGTAAAAATGGGAAATCACTACCGTTAATTGCTATTATTCCAGCATACAACGTTGGCGGCATGCACAACCGCTCCTCAACGAGCAGAGCAAATCAAAACGGACCTGAAGAATATGGTTTTCGTGGTTCGGCAAAAAACCTAGATCTCAATAGAGATTTCACAAAATTAGATGCCGAAAACACCAAGACTTTTGTTAAGATTTATCAAACCTTAGATCCCGATATTTTTATAGATAATCATGTTTCGAATGGTGCCGACTACCCCTATACCTTGACCTATATAAGTTCAAACAAGGCAAGACTTTCGCCAACGATGAAAGAACTCACTTACTCAAGTTGTATTCCTTTTTTAGAGGAAACTTGTTTAGGAGGATTTGAACTATTTCCATACGTAGAACTTAAGGGTAAGACACCCGAAGAGGGAATTATTGCTTTTAATGATTTACCGCGATATGCCATGGGTTATGCAAGTTTATTTAATAGCCTTTCGTTTACTGTTGAGACACATATGTTAAAAGCGTTTCCTCAGCGCGTTCAAGCCACCTTACAATTTATGGAAAGTACTATTGCTTATGCAATTGAAAACGCTTCAACTATTGAAAAAGCACGTAAAGAAGCCAAAAAATGGGACGAAGAACAAACTTTTTTCAAATACAATTTTAAGCTTCAGAATAATTCTACAGATAGCATCTTCTTTAAGGGTTACACTCCTATTTATCCAATTCATCCAATTACAGGACTTGCACAGCTTGAATACGACCAAAACCAACCTTTCCAAAAATACATCCCTTACTTCAATCAATATTACCCCTCTGATTCTATCAAAATTCCTACGTACTACATCATTGGTGGACAAGAAAAACGCATCCTTGAATTATTAAAAATAAATGGTGTTCATTACCAAGTAATTGACTCATTTTATCATCAAAAAGTGACATGTACATACGTTAAAGATTTCAAAGCCCCTGCCCGACCCTATGAAGGCCATTTCAAGCTATCTTCAATTGAACTTGAACAAATTGATAAATCCGTTCAAATCAAACCTGGAGATGTACTTATTCCAAGCAAGCAAGAACGCGCTATGTATATACATTCAGTGCTTCAAGCAGGAGCAGAAGACAGCTATCTTACTTGGAATTTCTTTGATAGTTACTTACAGCAAAAGGAATATTTTTCTAGCTATGTATTTAAAGAATCGCTTGGCAAAATATTAGAGGCAAATCCTGAATTAAATAAGCAATATGAACAAAAAAAATCCGAAGACCCAACTTTTGCCAATAGCGAATGGGATCAATTATTTTTTATTTATCAGCGAAGCCCCTATTTTGAACAAACTTTTATGCAATTGCCAATTTATATGCTGTATTAACAAGACTTTATAAATTTTATGGCGCGATTTAGAAAAGAAAATTCTAAAAAATAAACTCCACAAGGCAGATTTTCTACATGTATATTTAAATCTTGGCCCACCATTTGCTCTATATTAAAATATCTTCCATAAGCATCCACTAACTTTACTGGACCAAAATAGGCTGTTGAACACCAAACTTTTAGGTTATTCTCTACTGGATTTGGGAAATACTCAATAACAATAGAATCTTCCACTAAAGATAAGTCTGTTTGGCCACAAGAAGTTGAAAAAATAGCTTGATTCAACCAGCGATTTTCTGCTGGTATTGGGTAGTTTATTGCGGGTTGGTCACCGATATGCAACCAAACATCAGTATTGACAAATTCAGGCTTCTCAATATAGGCAAATGAGGTATCTGAAATGAGTTGCGTTTCTGCCGGAACAATCGTCCCCTTGTTATTATTGGCAAATAAATAATGACCGCTTCCAGAAATAGTCCAGTTTACAAGATTATAAGGAAATGTTAGGTTAGTTACGTGATTTCCAATGAAAAGCTGATTTGGTGAAGACTGATCACTAAAAAATATTCCATATAAATTGGCCCTATTTCTATAAAATAAATTGTCTGGACCATTGGCTCCATGCGAATTATCGATAACAATATTTCCTACACAATTTTGTTCAAATAAATTTGAATACGGATAATTACCATGTAGGACAATTTCACCGGCTGAATTATTTGTAAGTAAACTTTCTTGCCAGAATGGATCTAGTGAATAATTAAGGGTACATACATTTCCATTGGCTCCGGATTGCAGTAAAATTGAATGGCGAAGATGTTTGAAAATGTTATCTTCTATGAGGCACGTGCCAGCGGATTGTTGCAGCACCACCCCATAGGCTCGTCCACCTCCACCATAGGAGAAACCTTCTGTAAAGAAATTCTTTCTTACTGTTATTCTAGACGAACAAGAAATATCGACATGAGCAAAGGTGCAGTTGCGAGAATAAATAGATTCTATAAATGCATCTACCGTGGCATAAAAACGAAACGTACTTGTTTGAGATGGCGCTGTATCATCTTGACGTTCAACCGAGAAACAACGAAATCCAATTTCTCTGGCAGGAGTTATTTTGCGCAGCCAACATGCACCGCTATAGTCGCGCCGAATGGGTTCATCTAACCAAATTGAATCACCATTGATTTGTTGAATTTTAAGAACTTGTCCGGTTGTACCAATTGCCCAAGTGGAATAAACTAAACTCGTATCGTCATTTTGCAAGTAAATCCATTCGCCAATGTTGAGGTTGTGTTGTGGGCATACGATAAATGCTTGATTCTTTTGAATTGCACTATCGATTTCAAAAGTAAGTTGACCAAGCCCCCCATTGATGGAAAATACATGACCTAAGCCATTTAAATCCGCTAAAAAATGAGTGAGATCTGGACCTTTTCCTACAATGACCTGATGTGAATGTAATTCGATGGGCTGATTAAGTCTAAAGGTGCCTTCCGGAAATTCAAAAATCGCATGATCATATTGATTTAACAAACCTTGGAGAATCGACGAGCAATCCAAAATCCCATTAGGATCTACATTGTAGTCCTCTAAATGTATTACTTCATAATTGGTATCAAATGATTGTAAAAGACCTGAGTGTTGCCATTGCGAAAACCGATCATAGGGAAAACTGACTTGAGAAAAATAAGGAAATGAAAATAAAATAAATGCAACTAGAATATTTCGCATCGATAAATTTAGTAATTAAATTGTTCCACTTAAATTTAACCCATGAGGCGAATCGGCTTACTCTCAGATACACATGGATATTTAGATCCAAAAATTAAAAAATATTTTTCAGAAGTTGATGAAATATGGCATGCTGGCGATATTGGTAATCTTCAAACGCTAGAAAAACTTGAAAAATGGAAACCACTTCGCGTCGTATACGGCAATATCGATGATCATCAAATAAGAGCAAGTTGTACTGAAATTTTACGCTTTCAAGTTGAAGAAATACAGGTACTTATGATGCACATTGGCGGAAGGCCTTCAAAGTATGCAAAAAAAGCATTGGAGGAATTAACAAAATATAATTCACCCCAACTTTTTATATGTGGACATTCTCACATTGCCCTTGCACAATTTGATAAACGATTCAATATGTTGTGGTTAAATCCTGGAGCCTGTGGATATAAAGGATTTCATCAAATCAAAACAATTTTTAGATTTACTATCGATGGAAAAAATATTGAAAACTTAGAGTGCATCGAGCTTGGCCCGAGAGTGAGTAAAATTACAGAATGATATAAAAAAACTTAAAAATCGGTATTTATTACTGAATTTCTTAGCACTTGGAGAGCCTAATTTTATATGTAATTCCAAGCTTATGAAAGTCTTATTTTTGTTTTTTTCCATTGCCAATATTTTTGTTTTTCACTGTCAATATTGCACTATTGATTTTGCACAAACCGAAATTGGTATACATCCATCCAACTTACCATCCGCTACAGTCGGACAACCCTATAATCAAGATATTACTTTTGTTTTTCCCTTAGATACCTTAGGTTATAATTTTACTAATTTTCAAATTGTTTCAATAAATCTCCCTCCTGGTTTAGATTGGCAATGCAACAATGAAGCCAACAACTGTAATTATAATCCACAAAACACGCCCAAGGGCTGCATACAAATTTATGGTATTCCCCTCGTAGCAGGCTCTTATACTATGGATGCTTTTTTATTAGCAGACCTGAGTATTGTATCTGGCTACCCTATTAATTTTCAAATTTCATTTGAAGTGTTGGCCATTGAAATTCCTAATTCCTCGTCCAACTACACCGTTACAGGAGCGCCTGCTTGCGCTCCAACCATAGTTAATTTTAACAACCTGCATCCCGGACTTGAATACTATTATTGGAATTTTGGAAATGGAAATATATCCTATGTTGAACAACCTCCATCACAGTATTTCGAATTATCAGGGATTTATTGGATTGAATATGCAGCGTATGAATCCATTGATACCAATTACCTTATTACTTTTACCGGCCTTAATATAGATGAGCTAGGTAACTTTGGAGGAGGTTTTCCCTCCTTTGAACTTGCCGATGCCTATTTTAAGATTTTAGAAAATGGGCAACCCTATTACCAGTCAAACATTGTATTAAATCAAAATCCTCCTATACAATGGTTAGTGAATGTCATTTTAAATCCCAATCAGAATTATACCATTGAAATTTGGGAGGCCGATCAAAGTTGTGGTGAATTGTTTCTTGGAGATGATGATTACATTGGAAGTATTCAATTAAATATAAATGGTTGTTCTTCTTGTAGCATTGGCAATTCAGTAGTTAATTATACTGTTCAAAATCAGATAATTGAACCTTCACCACTATTTTACAGCCTGGATAGTATTGAAATATATCCATTACCTAATACACCTGTGCTTACCTATAACGATATAGACCAAGAGCTTTGTAGTGCTGAATTGGAATTTGAAAACCAATGGTATTTAAATAACACTATAATTCAGGATTCCGATTCAAATTGCCTACAAATTGATCAAAATGGGTCTTATCAACTTGTAGTTTATAATATATACGGTTGTATGGCCGAGTCCGACACTTTTTGGATTGAATTACCATTGAATGGTTTATTAATTAACACCCTTGAGACACCGCTTATATATCCAAATCCAACAGCTGGAGATCTTCAATTGGAGTTCAATGATTCTTGGCTAAAATCAACTTTTAAAGTATGTGATTTTATGGGTAAAGTCATACTCCAACAAGAAATTAATAAGCCAAAATCAAGCATCGATTTAAGTATGATCGCCGATGGATTCTATCAAATTATATTGGAGAATCAAAAAGGTTACTTTCATCAAATCATCTTAAAAAATTCATCATGTTCTGATTAGAAATTTAGCGTAATTTCGCACTGTGAAAAACAAAATTCCGCTAAGTAAAAACCAATGGCTTGTAGTTGCAATTCTTGCACTTACACAATTTACTGTGGTATTGGATTTTATGGTTATGTCGCCACTTGGCGATTTACTAATGAAAGATTTAAAGGTCCAACCAACACAATTTGGTATAGTTGTTTCAAGCTATGCTTTAGCTGCCGGTGTTTCGGGATTTTTTACTGCAGGTTTTGCCGATCGTTTCGATCGTAAACGTCTACTTGTATTTTTTTACTCTGGGTTTATTATCGGCACTTTATTTTGTGGTTTAGCGCAATCCTATTACCAACTTGTTGGTGCAAGAATTTTTACTGGAATTTTTGGTGGGGTAATGTCTTCTATTTCAATGGCCATTGTTGCCGATTTGTTTAGTTTGCAACAGCGTGGTAGGGTTATGGGGTTCATTCAGATGGGTTTTGGATTGAGCCAAATTCTAGGAATACCAATTGCCTTATTCATTGCGGGAAAATCAAATTGGCAAATGCCTTTCTACTTAATTGTCTTTTTATCTTTAATCATGTTGACGACAATTATTTTTGGGCTTAATCCAATTGGTAATCATCTTAAGAACAATCGCGAACAGTCAGCATTTGGACATTTGCTTAAAACTATTCAAAATCGAAATTATAGAATTGGATTTTTAGCAACTGCCTTCATGTCATTGGGTGGCTATTTAATGATGCCTTGGGGCAGCGCTTTTGCAGTAAATAATGTCGGAATTACGCAGGAACAATTGCCTTTATTATTTATGATAGTTGGCACCTCTACCTTTTTAATCATGCCTTTCATCGGTTGGTTGGCCGACAAAATAAATAAATTCCAATTATTTATGGGGGCTTCATTGATTATGACCTTATCCGTGGTCATATATGTAAGGCTCGATCAAACAAGTTTTTTAACATTATTATTGGTCAATGCTTTAATGATGTGTGGGATTATGGCCCGAATGGTTCCATCGCAAGCTTTAACAAGCGCTGTGCCGAGTCTTCATGACCGCGGTGCATTTATGAGCATCAATTCCTCACTTCAACAAATTGCCGGTGGAATTGCAGCACTCATCGGTGGTAAAATAGTCTGGCAAGCCAGTCCGGAGAGCCCGCTGATGAACTTTAGACTTTTGGGCTGGGTTGTAATTTGTGTGATACTTATCAATATTTTTCTCACGCACAGGGTATACAAATATGTGCAATCACAAACTTAGCTGAAACTAAACCTCCTCATTTATATCAATATCAGCCATTTTCGCCAGTTTTTTAAACTGAATTTTAGCTTGAATACGATCTACCACATAATACATCATAGGTACTACGATGATGGTCAAAAACATCGAACTCGTTAAACCACCTATTAGCACCCAGGCCAAACCATTTTTCCATTCTGCTCCTGATCCTGTTGCTGTTGCAATTGGAATCATTCCTATAACCATGGCAATTGTTGTCATTAAAATTGGACGCATGCGTTCACGTACAGATTCTAATAATGCCGTATAGGTAGACAATCCCTTTTGCTTTAAATGATTCGTGAAATCTACAATGAGAATTGCATTTTTTGCTACCAATCCCAATAGCATGAGCATACCCAACATAGTAAATATCCCCATATTAGATGAACTTAATGCCAATGCCAGAATTGCACCAACCAAAGCCACCAAAATAGAAAATAATACTACAAAAGGATAGACAAAATTATCGTATAAAGCCACCATAATTAAATAAACCAAAATAACGCCTATACCCATTGCTGTGCCCAATGCACCAAAGGACTCTTTTTGTCTTTTTATTTCTCCTCCCCAAGTTAGCCTTACACCTGGATCCAGAGGATTAGTTTTAAGGTATTTTTCTATTTCTGAAGCCAGTGTTCCGGGGGCAGTACCCAATACATAACAACGCAAAGTAGTGTTGCCTATGCGATTTTTTCTTTCAAGAGTCCCCGCAGCGTTATCAACTGAAATTGAAGCAAATTCGCTGAGTAAAACTTGTTTTCCGCTATTATTTAATACAGTCATATTTTCAATATCCTCTGCATCCATTCTATTAGAAGCATCCATCATAACGCGAATGTCATAGTCGGTATTTTCTATATCGAGCTGGCTATCGTTGTTTCCGGATAATGCACCTTGTAATTGCATTCCAATTGTAGCAACATTTACACCCAATTGACCCATTTTTTGACGATCTAAGGCAATTTTTACTTCAGGAGTAACATCTTCTGTACTCAAGTATGGATCTTTTGCTCCTTTCATTGCTTTTATTGCATTCTTTAAGCGTCTCGCCTCCTGGTTCATTAGTTCCTTATCATTACTTGAAAGGAAAATTTCTATTGGCGCTTGTTCTGAATCGATCAGACCCATATTCAGGGCTTTAACTTCCACCCCTGGAAATTGATTTTGTATTTTAGCCCTTATAAGGTTCATATATTGAATCGTTGGTATTTCTTCTTGCTTCCCCTTATGCATCATCACCGTGATTTCAGATCGATTTTCTGCTCCAAATGCAGCTGCCCCTAAACCGGCACTTGGCCCACCAACGTTGGAAAAAACTATATCGACCATATCCTTTTGTGCCAATAAAAATTGTTCAATTTTTAAAGTGGTAAGGTTATTTTCAGAAAAAGTGGCACTTTTTTCATATTTGAGTTTAAGCATGAACTTACCCTGATCGCCTTGAGAAACAAATTCTTGTCCTACAATTCCAAGGCCCATTGTGGCAAACGAAGCAATGAAAATGGCAATCACTATTAAGCCCATAGAAATTTTGTGCCTTAGTGCCCAACCAACGATTTTAACATAAGATTCCGTAAATATTGTTATGCGACGTTCAAACCATAACAAAACTGCTTGAATTGGCTTCTTGGGATTAAGTTTTATTTCTTTGGCAAAACGAGAAGCGAGCCATGGCGTTAAGGTAAAACACACAAAAAGCGACATAAGCGTTGAAACTACAACAACGATTGAGAATTGATGAAGAATGTCAGAAATCGTTCCTTCAATAAAAACAACCGGTGAAAATACAACCACATCAACTAATGTAATGGCAAGTGCTGTGAATCCAATTTCATTTCGACCATCCAAGGCTGCTTGCCGGCGCTTTTTGCCCATTTGAAGGTGTCTGTAAATATTTTCTAAGACAACAATAGAATCATCAACCAAGATTCCTATCACCAAGGACATGGCAAGAAGTGTCATGAGATTTAATGTATAGCCTAATAAATACATTGCAACAAATGTCGAAATCAATGAAGCTGGTATTGAGACTAAAACAATAAAGGCGTTGCGAACCGTATGCAAGAATAATAGCATTACTAGTGCCACTAAAAATACGGCCAATTCCAAATCATGTATTACGGCATCTACTGAATCGATAGTTGGAATGGATGTGTCTGTGGCAATGGTAAAACTAAGCTCCTCTTTTTTATATTTTTGTTCGAGTTCTTTTAATTTTGCTTTGGTCGTGTTTGCAACATCCACAGCATTGGCATCACTTTGTTTTTTTATTCGAAGCCCAATTCCATTTACACCATTTAAACGTGAAATTGTAATTTGATCTTCACTTGCGTCAATAACTTCCGCTACATCTTTTAATTTAATTGAACTTGTACCTTTTGAAAAAAGGATTAAATCTTGAAGCTCTTCGATATCTTGAAATTTCCCTGTCAGTCTAACAGTAATTTGCTCTTCTGAGCTTTTTAACTTGCCTGTTGGAAAATCTAAATTAGCCATTGCAATGGCTTGGTTAATTTGGGACATTGAAAGACCCAAATTTCTCATTTTCTCTTTATCAACATTCACTCTAAATGCCCTTCGCTCACCCCCAATTACTTGAACCTCGGCTACCCCTTTAACTTGCTTTATGGCGGGAAGTAAATGCTCATCCATCAAACGCATCAACTCGGCATCAGAAAGATTTTTTGCAACCGCACTCATTTGTAAAACTGGGGTGGCATTTGGTTCTATTTTAGCTACCATCGGATTTTGAGCATCGTCTGGTAGTTTATTAAGATTATTATTGATTTTCCGCTGTGCATCTTGCAGGGCATCATCAATATTGGCAGAAGCCTTAAATTCTAATAATACAAATGAAGCATTGTCAAAGGAAAATGAAGTTACTTCATCAACATTTTCCATTCCGCTCAACATATCCTCTAGCGGTTTGGAAACTTGATTTTCAACCGTAGATGGCGAAGCACCTGGATATGCCGTGGTAATTGTCAATAATGGCGCCGAAAAGTCAGGCATCAATTCATAAGACAAAGCCTTATAACTTATAAGTCCGCCACCGACCAATATGGTAAAAATGACAATGATAAACGATGGCCGTTTAATGGCCAATTCTGTAAGAGTCATAGGGCTTATTTATTGCGTTTAATATTCATTTTATCCTCCAAGTTCACTTGACCTTTAATGACAATTTCGTCCTTAGCTGTGAGGCCCGAAACTACCTCTAAATAATTCCCATCGGCAATTCCAGGGCTAAAAGCACTTAAATGAGCCTTGCCATTGCGCACAACAAAGACTTGCGGATTTTTAGTCGATCCAATAATCGCTTTTCTCGGCACCGACAAAGCACTTTGTTTTTGATTATTATCAATACTCGCCGTACCATACATGCCAGCCAATATTTGATTTGATTGGTTTTTTACGATGACTTGTACCTTAAAATTATGCAGTGCATCTGCCTGAACAGAAATACTGTAAATCGAACCTGGAATTGATGTACTTAAGGCATCAACATATACATTGACATTCTGACCCCTTGTAATTTTAGTGATATCCCTTTCTGGAACTGAAATACTCAATTTTAGCTGAGAAATATCGGTAAGTTCAATAATTGGCGAACCAGGCATTACCATCGAACCTAAATCTGCTATTTTTTTTGTAACTACACCTGAAAAAGGTGCAAGTACGAGCGTAGACTTCAGCTGTTTTTGTAATTGTTTGAGTTGGACCTCCGCTGTTTTAAGCGCCAACTCCATCTTTTCTGCTTCCATAGAAGAAACAGCTTGTTCTTTTCTCAAATTTGAAAAGCGTGAATTGTCATTCTTTAATTGTGCAATATTAAGTTTGGCAGTTTCAATTTGCAATAAAATAAGTTCATTATCTAGTTTGGCAATAACTTGTCCTCTTGAAACATGATCTCCGTCTTTAACCAATAATTCGGTTAGCTTTCCGGAGCCTTCCGAACAAATATTATTTTGATGCATGGCCTCAAAACTGCCTAGATATGAAAATGCACTTTCGAACGTATGCATCTGTGGATGGCTAGTCTCAACCAATACTGCGGCCTGCATATCGTGAATGTAGATTTTCTTTTTTGCCTCCTTGGCGTTTGAAAATAGTTTCGTAATTGTAAGTGCTAGCAAGGCCAATACACCAATTGAAATAAAGATAATTCTTTTCATTTTTTATTATTTGATATTTCCGTTTGATTTTAAATAGTCTAATTCCGCTTGTCGCAATGCCACATATGCGGCAATCACACCAGTTTGCGCTTGTTCAAGAGCTGTTTGTGCCTGTAGTAAGTCATTTGTACTTATAAGACCTTCTAAAAATTTCAAATCTGCATTTTGATGGACAGATTGGGCAAGTGCTAATTGTTCCTTAGCCATTTCAAGTGCACTGGCTTTGACTTCGATTAAACGCTTATTTTGATCTATTTGCTGTGCTAATTGCTGCTGAACAAGGTAGCTTTGTAAGTCTAATTGCTCTTGTTTTAATGCATTCATGGCGGCTTTATGGTGTTTATCTAAACCGTCAAATAAATTCCAATCAACACGCAAGCCTACAAATGCACCATCAATCCCTGTTTTAAAATTGGTCTCTGGGTTCATGTTGTAGTTATATTGATAAATCCCATATAAATTAACATTTGGTAGATAGCCCATTTTAATGCCTTTGGCCTCCTCCTCTGCCATGAGTTTTTGTTGTTCGATAAGCTGTAGTGCAAAAAGATTGGCAGCGTTTTTATCTACTAAAAGCGTTTGCTGTACCATCTGATCGCGTTGAAGATTCAAAGAAGCATCTTTATCGATACCAATAAGAATCTTGAGAATTTCTTCAAGCTGAATTTTAGTGGCATCCAAGTTACTTTTTGAATTCTCTAAATTCAGGTGATTGATCCTTAACTTATCGGCTTCTGTTTGAATGAGTAATCCTTCTTTAACCATAAGCTCCAAATTCTTGAGCATTTGATCATTATAGGATAAATTGCTTTGAATAAATTCAATTTGCTCATAAATGCCTTGTAAAATAAAAAAGGTATTGGCAACTTGATATTTTACCTCTTGAATGGTAATGTCCTTTTGAATTTTGACAATCTCACGGTTAATGCGAAGAGCAGCTAGTCCATAATTCACTTGAGAATTAAACAAGATTTGATTAAGTTGAACAGTATTGCCTAAAACATAGGGTACGCCAAATTTAACCTCGGCAAAGGTACCTGGTGCACCACCAAAAAATTGGGCAGGTACCACTTGTCCGGGTATTACAGCATTGTACTTATAATCTGCGACAAAATTTAAAGTGGGCATCCTACTCGAGAGATATGCTGCGCGTTGACTTTCATTTATTGCCACTTCCAACTGTGCACTTCTAATTTGAACATTTGCACTATCTGCCATGCGTAAACAAGTAGCTAAATCAAAAGCTTGCCCCCAATAGACAGGGCTTAATGCGATAAGCATTAAAGCAAAAGTAATCCTGTAATTCATTTTCATATTTTATGATTTTCAACAAATAAATAATCAATTAACATCTCTTTGACATATTCTTTATGGCGCAAAAGATCCTGTTCTAAAGTCTCTTGATCTACACCATGAAATTCTTGGGTTAACTTTTTTGACATGAATGGATAATGCACATTAGACATAAGCAATATTGTCACATTTCTTAAACTGATGTTGCGCATTTCGCCATTAATTTGCGCAGCAGCGATTTGTTCAAAAATTCCTGTTTCAGCTATAGGCTCAAAAAAATGACTCGAAATTGGGATTTCACCTTTCGTTTGATGAATGGCCTGTAAGATGAACATGGGCAATTCGGGGTGGGCCATGAAAAAATCAAACTCTTTTTCAATGAGCAGGGATGTTTTTTCTTTAAGGCTCATGTCAGCACTAAAAACTTCAAGCATAGATTGCAAAAAGTCTGTCATTGCGCCTTGAAAGATGAGCTCAAATAGATTTTCTTTCGATCTAAAATAATAATTGAGCAAAGCCACATTACTACCTACTTCGTTGGCAATGTCGCGTACAGAAGAGCCTTCAAAACCTTTGGTCATGAATACTTTTTTAGCCGCCTGCTTGATCTTTTCTTCTGTTGAATTGTCTCCTTTCAAAATATATCTAGGTAAAAATCGCTGCAAATTTAAACACTCTTTTTAAACAAATGTTTAAAAACGCGAAATAAAATTACTTTTCATTGATAAATTGTCCTTGGATTAGAATATTTCTAAGGCAAAACAATAGAGAAATAGAACATTTTAGCTTATTGACACCTTTCTTTGTAACTTTGTAAAAACGTTCTTTGGGGTCGACATTGGATTTGACAGCGATAGCGGTAGTCAGGTGTCAGCATGCAGAGGCTTGTAGTGCTCCTCTTAAATCTCGTGCTACGAACAATAAATGACAACACGTCATACGCACTTGCTGCTTAATTAACGGAATGTTAATTGGCTTAATTTGGCTGAAGTAAAGTAGGCCAGACAAGTACTTCTAGTAAAGGCCTACCCTTTTTCTTTACTGTGCAGAAGTTCAACCTAAAGGGTTAGTGTTGTCGATGGTTTTAAGACAACATGAAACTTTAAAACCTAAGTAGTTGTTTTGGGTGTTCTTGTCCGGGCAATTATCGAAAATTAACCAAGAACTAAGCATGTAGAAAGCTTGAAAATTCGTCGTTTGGACGAGGGTTCGAACCCCTCCGACTCCACTCTATTCAAAGAGCCACCCCTTTCGGGGTGGCTCTTTTTGCAGGATCAAAATATGGACAAAAAAAAGGAGGGCTAACCCTCCTTTTTTCTATAAGTAGAGATTGAAATAAATTTCAATCAATCCTTTACGGATTAAAAATCATCTGAATCATCAAATTCCTCATAATCACCATAGCCATATTCCTCATCATCCATTTCGTAGTCATATTCATCTTCTGGAGGGGATGGATTAAAAGCATTGTCAATTTCTGATTTTAATGAAGGTAAAGATGTTTCTAACATGTCGTAGGGAATATTCTCAAATGCCGCATCCATACATTCGCAATCTACCCAACTTTTTAACAATTCCTTCGAATATTTTTTCTTTTCCTCTTTATTGAGCGTTCTCAAGTCCTTGGCAATATTTTCCATAACACCATAAAAGCATCTAGCCATCGTTTGTTGTTTGTAGGTATCTTTATCCAATTCCTGCATACGTTGCTCGATGTTTCCTGAATTAATTCCTTTAAGGTCGATTTCTTTTGTAACACAATCACATAGTTCTTCTGCCCTAGAAGACGATGAATCCGAACCCCCACATGAAAATAACAAAATGGAGATTCCTACAAATAGTAATAAATTTTTCATTTTTTGAAATAAATTTTTAATGAATTGAATCTAAAACGAATTGATCTCGTTTTTTCTCAAATCTACTTTATTTTTTATGATCCACCAAATCCCAATAATATCAAAGGCACTGCGAGGAGCTCGAGAAAGGAATATTATTTTTCTACTTCGGGATTTTAAGGACGTCACCAGGGTGAATGGTATCATTTTTAAGTCCATTCAAATTTTTAAGTTTATCTACGGTGGTATGGTGCTTTTGAGCAATACCATACAAACTGTCGCCACTTTTTACTCTATAGGTTTTATTTACAGAATTAGAAGAGGACGGCGATGTTTTTCCAACACCTTTTCTATCGATTACCTTTAATTTATTGCCAGCGTAAATTGTGGTAGAACTCATTGAATTTAGTTTTTGCAATTCTGATACTCCCATGCCATACATCTCTGCAATAACTCGCAGACTTTCTCCCGATTTAATGGTATGATACGTATACTTTGTCGCTGCTTTGGGAACCTCCTTTTTTGCTTGTTCCATCATTTCGCTTTCTTCTAAATTAATTTTATCATCCTCGTTCTGAACTGCATCAGGTTGGGCTACATCTTTTATGCAAGGACAAAATCTCTTTTTTTGCTCCTCAGTAAAAGAATAACCCTCCATTGGGGTGTAGGTCTTAATTTTTGTTTTAAGGCTCGAAAATCCTTTATAATTGCCATCGGTACATTTCTCCCAATACTTTAGTGCTTGGTCATTGGAATAATCACAGAACTGCATTAAAGTGTAGGCCGATAAAAGTCCGGATTGATGCCAGCCATTCCAACAGTGTATATAAATCATTCCAGGCTGAGACTCATTGGCCCGTGACATGATATCTTGAAAGTACTTAGAAAGTAAGGCTTCATTTAAACTTGGTTCACAGACATAGTCAAACCCGGCTTTTTCTAAAGAGTCTATACGATGCTTGGGATACCAATAATCAAAATTATAAGAATACAAATAATAAGCTTTATCAAAACCAACTTTTTGCAGTTGATTTAAGCCATACAAAGGCATTGGATTCCAAAGATAATACTTGGGGATGGTATCGCTCAGGTGCAAATTATTGCCCCCTCCCCTGTAGACCATATCGTAGAGTACCACACGAAAATTTCTGGTGCCATCAAATCGTAGATCACCTTTCCCTTTGTTATCAATTACCCTTTTTTCGATTGAGGAAAGTCCGAATTTATCAGATTTTTCCTCCATATTGCTATCTGTTGGCCCTTGAGCATTGCTGATAAACGAAAAAGAAACTGCGATTAGAAATATCCCTAAACCATTGTTAATTTTTCTTCTTCTGTAGAGGTAGACAAATACAGCAACTCCAACACCCAATAGAAGGAACAGTATTCTCTTGAAAATACCCCAAAAACTCATCCCTTCGATACTGTCAAATTCAATATCAGTTTGAAATTTTAATTTGGAAAGATCGTTAATTTTCATATGCTCAATTTTCACTTTTGAATCTGTTTTTGAGGCCAAATAAGCACTGTGATCGATAAGCATTTGATCATTAATTTTTATCTGAAGGCTATCTACCCAACCCTTATTGTTCTCAATTAAAACGAATTTTACATCATCTACAAAAGTCTTGCCAACCATAAAGTTTGTAACGGCAACGCTTTTATCTTTTACTTTTTTTCTGAAAAGTTCGCTATCATTTGTTAATACCAATGAACTTCCAGCTTTTATTATTTTTCCCTTCAATGGAATTGAAGACCCTGTCCTATCCTCATAAAAAGTAAAATTATCGAGTTTGGCATCCTCAGCAGTTTTATTGGTTATGGCTACAAATAATAGTGGATTTTCCCAATCGTTTTCAACAAAATATTTATCTATTACCAAACGATCTTTTACCTCTGAAGGTGCCAAATGCTTAAACTCAGCCTTATAAAAATCACCTGACTTTGGCCTTATTTCTCTTTTGGCATCTTTGATGCCATCACTCCATTTATCAAAGACATACAAATGATCGGCATTGACTGCCGCTAACTCTATGGGAAATTCACTAAAAAATTTACCTTTCACATGTTTTGAACGAACTGCAGAACCATTCATTGTAATTCCATTAAAAAGCGAAACATTTTGTTGTACCTCCATTGGAACTGGATCTTTTAAATTAAAGGTCTCCTTTAAATGCGTATATGCAGAATGGGGCCGCTTTTGGAAATAAGTTCGAATGGACTTTACGTGCCTATTGAAGTTTGTCTCAGTTTCAGAATATAAATGATCTCTCCTGGCCCAATGTCTTGGCAATTCATTTTTAATTCGAGCAATATTGGCATCAAATTTTGAATCGAAATTCTCAGCAGTGACATAGGTTGCCATTAAATAGGTATACTGCTTGATAAACTGCGCTTTAAAATCGTTGTTTTTTAGCATATTGTTTAACAATGAAATGGCATATTCGGGATTATACCAATATTCATGATTGGGTGAGGTGCGGTCTTGAATGAAATTACGCGCGATAAAATCATTTCCGCATGCCAAATCCGTATCGTAGACCAGCCATCGCCACTTGCCTCCTTTTTGTTTAAAAAAACGAACATTACCCCTATAATCTACATTGGAAATATAGGTTTGAATAATATTAAAATTAAAGAAGTTCTCTACGTCAATACTGTCCGAAACCCTTTGATGAAAGTCTCGATCTCCATGGTGCTCTCTGACATAATTAATCAATGATTTAAAGACTTTATTCCCATAGCCTGAACCTTGAATTTCTATAAAGGAGTCTTTCTTCCAGTTATAGCGTTGGGTAAAGTAATCTTCATTTACCTTTTCTCTCAAATTGTGAATACCCCAATACTTTCCATTAATATAAACAACCACCTGCCGAGAAGCTTTTGTGTTTACACCAACATCATCTGCCACTTGCGATATAGACATATCCTTTATCCTGGTCTTGTCTTGATCATTGCCAGAAGTCCTTAAAACGACATGCTGAAATTCTCTCTGTTCAAGATTTTGAAACAATTTCACATTTATTTTGCCCTCGCCGTGTAATTTTTTCCGTGCCGATAATTGCAAGGACTTTTCTTTCCAACCGAGCGTCATGCCGCCGTATGTCTTAATATCTAGTTCCAATTCATCCTTTAACTCGCCATTAAAAAAGAATTGTGCATAGCCTGTAATTGGTTTTTTGGCCCAGGCCTTACCAATTGTGAGCGGCGCGCCACCATTCGGATTTTTCTCCATACGCCCTTCATAAATACCTTTTGGCGGGAAAAACTCATCTGATTCCACCACTAATGCAACAATGGGTATGTCGTGTTTTACATTTACAATATAATTACCAACGAAATTCCTTCGAATTCCCTTTGCATCATCAAAGCTTATTTTTAATACAGACGGACTGTTAATTTTAATAGATTTCGTAAAACGAACATTGCGATTATCAGTAATCAATTCCATGGAAAGATTAGATTTTCCGGAAGCATTTATCTTTAACTCGAAAGGTTTTGCATAAATCCCAGGCTTATGGCTTAACTTTATACCTGATAATTCTTTTGTACTATTGAAATAATAAAGTGTTTTAGCTTTTTGAGGATTGTCCTTCACAAATGAAAGACAACAGAGCAAAAGCGCTAAGAGAAAAATTTTGTTTGGTAACATTTTACAGGAATTTTCTTATCGAATAATTACAATAAATTTATGCTTATTGTAAGTTCAATAATCTGAAAACAAAACTACTTATCCACCAAACAATGTGAAAGGATCTCCAAAATTCGGCAACTCATATATGTAACGTTTTACATTTGTATCGTTTCTCTAAAAACTTAAAAAATGATAAAAATATTTTTTGTTTTCGCACCGTGCATGTTCCTTCTCTCGTGCAACTGCAAAACAAATCCAAAAACAAAAAATCAAATTACGCGTGTCAAAGAAAAAAAAGAATTCCCTGTTAAAATTTTTAATGAAGATGGGAAAACCGTTCTAACCCGTTTTGAACTACCAAAAGGATATGTGCGCGAAAAAACCCAAACTAACTCTTTTGCCTATTATTTACAACATCTTCCCCTCAAACCACACGGTGCTTTTGTTCATCATTACGACGGCAACATAAAGGCAAATGTAGATGCCTATTGTGCAGTTGTAGATTTGCCTATAAATGGCAATGCCAATCACCACTGTGCTGATGCAGTTATGCGCTTGAGAGCAGAATATCTGTTTAACCAAAAAAGGTTCAATGAAATTGAATTTTGGTATGGCAATAATGGCAGGCTCAACTATCAGCAATTCTTAGCCGGCAAGCAGCCCACCGCTAAAAATCTATGGACCTACTTGGAAAAAGTTTTCGCCTACGCCGGAACACTTTCTCTTGAACAACAACTTAAAAAAAAGGATCTAAATCTTATAGAAATAGGCGATGTGTTCATTAAAGGAGGGTCGCCAGGCCATGTAGTAATCGTAGTGGATAAGTGCGTCAATGAGGTAGGAAAAATAAAATTTATTCTGGCGCAAAGCTACATGCCTGCTCAAGACATTCAGATTATAGTCGGAGATGATGGAAAAAGCCCCTGGTATGACTTGGAATTTGGAAATTTGCTGAGAACAGCCGAATACGACTTTACTTCAGAGCAGCTGAAGTGTTTTTGAGAAAATCTTTTTTCAAATCAAGGTCTAAAAAAATCACATTAAAATAAATAAACCTTAGTAATCCTCTTGCATCATCTCTTGGAATATTTCCTCACCACATTCTATAGCTAATTTTTCACATCCTTTTTCATCTGAATCGGCGGCTAGAAAATTATCATAACTATTCTCTATTTTTTCTAAATAACAATCAATGTAAGCTTGTTTTTTGTCACCGAGTAAATCTAGGTCTTTCTCAACCTTTTTTATTTCACTATTGGCTTTTTCTTTGTCCTTTTCAGTCCAAGCCCCTTTCTTACTTTTTTCGCCACATGCAAATAGCAACATGGCAGCCGAGAATACAATTAAAAATTTTTTCATATAAATAGTTTTAGTCTTTTAAATTATAAAATAAATCAATGACTGTTATAATAATTAATTTGAACTGCTCAGCAACTCCTCGTTTACGACCCTTTCTTAAGTGGAATAAAATCAAATTGTACCTTTTGCAAAAATGAATACCCATATTTAATTAGCCCTTAGTAAATTGTAAGACCTATCTGCACTATTTGATTTGCAGTCATATTTTTCCAAAACTATCTTAGTGTAAGATTCATCAAAAGAATAATTGCAGTTACTTGTCTGAAATTCATACCAACCTCCAGGGCCAGAATAATCATCATCCACCCCATTCGTGTTGACCTTATGCCAATATCCACTTCCATATACCTTATTACCAGTCTTATTATTGGTTAAAACGATATTATTTATATCCCAACCACCATTCTGAATTTTAAATGATATTGTTAATTCAGCATTTTTATACACATAGTAACCATCCGACATTTGGCAAAATGAATAATTGATAAAAAAGAAAAAGGCAAGCGTAAAAAATATATTTTTCATAATAAAAGTTTTAGATGATAAAAATACTATCAATTTCGAATCCAAATAATTGGTTTGGACTGCTCAGCTACTCGGATAATATACGACCCTTGGTTCAGAGCAGTTAAATCCAATTGTAACTTTTGCAATTGTGAATTTCCACTAATAATTAGCCTTCCCTGTAAATCAAAAACCTGATAATGCCCAATGGGCTTATCATCGGATGCTATTGTAAGTAGGCCATCACTTGGATTTGGAAAAATTTTAATATCGTTTTTAAAAATATCACCTAGGCCCGCATCGCTAACCTGTAAACAAGCACTTGTATCAGTACAAATGCCATTAGAAAGTATGACAGCATAAAGACCAGACAATGTGGCGGTAAAACTTTGGTCTGTAGCGTTTATAATGGGCATATTAGATGCGCAATCTATCCATTGATAAGTGGTATTAACTCCAGACTGGGATGCGATGAGCGTCATGTCCGAAGCCGAAATATCAACAGATAAAGAATCGATGGTTAAGTTCAGCACCGGGGTTACACAATTGGAAATGGTGCCAAAATATATACCGGATTGGTTATAGGTCTGGCCATTCCAATCATAGGATTCACAAGAAGAAACGGCAGTTGTATCAAAGGTGCTTTGTGAGATAGTTAAATTAAGAATAGGTGTCTGACAATTTACCATCGTACCTGTGTAGATTCCCGAAGTATTATAAAGTTGATTTTCCCATAGATATGAATCACAAGCACTTACAACTATAGTATCAGTAGTTGGTATGGTGATATTTAAATCTAATACTTGTGTAACACAATTGGCATTTGGCCCAGTGTAAATTCCAGAATCAGTATAGGTCTGGCCATTCCAAGTAAAGGAGCCACAAGCGCTAATAAAGGTAGTATCATAGGTTGAAGGTGTAATTGTCAAATTGAGTGTGATAATCGAATCTCCTCCATTGACACCCTGAAGTGTGATACTTGGTGAATTGGTACTTTGCAGATAGGTTTGGTTGTCTATCCAAACAAAAGAATCACAAGCTGCAAAAGTTTGAGTAACATAAGTGGCTGTTGTAAGTGCCTGGCTTTGGGCATATATTTTTGGTAGACCCGAAGTTTTTTCTTCTACAAAACTTGCCACTACACTGTTAGAAGAATTTTTACTAAAGTGAATGCGCGATTTACTTGCCGAATAGGTAGCCATCGGCATAAACTCACTTGGCCAAACAAAATCTCCATTGGCATTTAAAAAACAAGCATTTAATGTGGTTGGGGTTGCTCCATTGTCAAATCCATCCTTCATTAAAAAAACGGGTTGGTCATTTGATAGCATTAAATCACCTGCCACAACGCGAGAAGTGCCAATATAATAGATGGCTTTGGCGGTATCTGAGAATTGTCTTGCACCAGAGAGTTTGTCAAATTTTTGAATATATACTCCAAAATCGCCTTGAGAAGGGCTCGCATAGTTACAAATAGACCACACATAATTCGATCCACTTTCAAATGCTATTTTGGTATCCATCTCATTTCGTATTGTTGTAACATCAAAATCAGCGCCATTTATACCCCAAGGCAAGGTTCCATCCGGGTTTATGCGCTGCAAATAAGAATCAAAATGGGTACCAGTTGCCGCTTTATAACCATAGTATACAATATCTTGGTCTTGAGCACTGCTGTAAAGGTAATTCCAAGTTGTTGTTTTATTTGAAAGCTGAATCGGATTTGACCATAAAGGCGCACCACTACTAGAATATTTTTGCGCCCATAGTGTCGAGCTAATCCCAAAGGAGAAGGTATGAAAGACCAAAACAAAATCTTGATTTGCCAATTCGAAGATATCTGAAGGCGACTTATTATTTGTCGAGCCATTCGTGACCTGAAGGGCATTGGGCCAGAGTGGCGCACCAGTTGCAGAAAATTT
>Ga0222714_10001016_pt1 | contig 31929 bp, 23 predicted proteins | sample C33_3DmetaG_FD_165048 | JGI IMG/M metagenome (GOLD analysis project Ga0222714, IMG submission 165048) | Estuarine water microbial communities from San Francisco Bay, California, United States - C33_3D | ecosystem: Environmental > Aquatic > Marine > Unclassified | place: USA: California... | reverse complement strand
AGTTGATAGCAAGGCAGTTGCCTATGCCGTTTATTTTTACAATTATTCCACCTGGCTTGGCAAAAACGGTATTTATCTGGAGGACATCTATGTCTCACCAGATTACAGGCATAATGGTATAGGCAAAGCCTTATTAAAGAGAATAGCCAATATCGCGGTGACAAACAATTGCGGTAGAGTGGAGTGGTCAGTGCTTGACTGGAATACACCGGCAATAGACTTCTATAAATCACTTGGCGCAACACCCCAAGATGAATGGACCGTTTATCGCTTGACGGGCGATGAGCTGAAAAATTTTGCTAGTTAAAATTATGACCGAAATTGATCCTAAGTCGTTTCAAACTATAAGTCATTAGAATCCATCTTCAAGTATTTCAAGTATTTCAAGTATAATGCTGTGCTTTTAGCACCAAGCAAGCTAGTTAAACAGGAAAAAAATGTCTGAAGTCAGAACCCGAATTGCGCCTTCCCCCACGGGCGACCCTCATGTAGGCACCGCTTATATAGCACTCTTCAATCTGTGCTTTGCTCGCCAACACAATGGTAAATTTATTTTACGGATTGAAGATACCGACCAGGTGCGTAGTAGCAAAAAATCTGAAGATGACATATTAAAAGCACTCAGCTGGCTAGGTCTTAACTGGGATGAAGGTCCGGATAAAGGAGGTGATTTTGGGCCTTATCGCCAGAGCGAGCGCAGTGATATTTACGCAGAGCATGTCAGACGACTTGTAAAAGAGGGTCATGCCTTCCATTGTTTTTGTAGTGAGGAGCGTTTAACTGAATTACGCAAGCAGCAAATGATTGATAAAAAACCACTGGGTTATGATGGGCATTGCTTGCTGCTTAGCGAAGGGGAAATTGCTGAAAATCTGAATAAAAACATTCCCCATGTTATCCGCATGAAAATTCCTTCTGAAGGATGCTGCATCGTAAAAGACATGTTGCGTGATGATGTCAGCATTGAGTGGCAGCAAGTTGATATGCAAGTCCTAATGAAGTCTGATGGTTTGCCTACTTATCATCTGGCAAATGTTGTTGATGATCATTTAATGCAAATTACTCATGTTATCCGTGGGGAAGAGTGGATTAACTCAGCACCGAAGCATTTATTGTTGTATCAGTATTTTGGCTGGGAAGCTCCGGTGTTATGCCATATGCCATTATTGCGTAATGCAGATAAAAGCAAGCTAAGCAAACGCAAGAATCCTACCAGTATTGGCTACTATCAGCGTATGGGGTATTTGCCTGAAGCCTTATGCAACTACCTGGGCATGATGGGCTGGTCCATGCCGGATGAGCAGGAAATGTTTTCTCTAGAGGATATGATTAAACATTTCGACATAAACCGGGTTTCACTTGGTGGACCTGTATTTGATACTGAAAAGCTTGATTGGCTGAACGGACGCTATTTGCGAGAAATATTATCCGATGATGAGTTTACTCAGCGTTTTTCACAATGGGCCTTTCAACCCGAAATGCTGCAGGCCATCGTACCTTTAATCAAGCAAAGAGTAGAGCGCTTTACTGACATAGCCCCTTTGGCGTCATTCTTTTTTTCAGGGATGCCAACTATTGATCTTCAAAGCTTTGAACATAAGACATTGAGTCAAGATGATTCAAAAAGGGTATTACAATTCATCGCCTGGAGAATTGAAGAATTGGAAGCCTGGCATCGAGATAGAATTGAACAAACCCTGATGCAACTTGCTGATTCCTTAGGCTTTAAAATACGCGACTTTTTGTTTCCGGTTTTTATAGCCATAGCTGGAAGTTCGGTTTCAACCTCCGTAATTGATTCAATAGCTGTTTTGGGTCTGGACATGACCAGAGCTAGATTAAGGCACGCAATTGAAATTTTAGGTGGCGTATCTAAAAAACAATTAAAGAATCTTGAAAAAGAATACTCAGCTTTAGTGCATCAGTCTGAGCAATCCTAATAATCTCTTTATTCCTTGACAGCTTGCTGGGTGCTGTCTAGAATGCGCGTCTTTGTTGACTTCTGGTCAGCAAATACTTGCAACAATTAGTTTGTTTGTAGGGTGAAAAAGCGGGGCCATAGCTCAGCTGGGAGAGCGCAACGCTGGCAGCGTTGAGGTCAGGAGTTCGATCCTCCTTGGCTCCACCACCTACAGTTCATTTTTTTATTGCAACAACCTTGTCCCCTTCGTCTAGAGGCCTAGGACACCTGGTTTTCATCCAGGCAACAGGGGTTCGAAACCCCTAGGGGACGCCATATTTTTATATAAATTAAAAGTTAATTGTTTTATATATTGCGACAATTAAAACCAACATTACTGAATTGTGATGTTGGTTTTTTGCTTTCAGGAACCCCAAAAATCAATTCACTGCTAAATAGATAGAGTCTTTTTTATCTTTAGCATGAAAGACACTTATCACCTTGAGGTTTGTGATTGAAGGCCTGCTTTCTATCTAAAGTAAGCATGGGCTTGCTCACCTAGAATAGCAAGTTCATAATGATCCAAATCTATAAAAATAAGGCTAGAGGAAACTATGATAATTCTGAATAGAGAAATATTTGCTCATAAAATTTTAACTAATTAGGCAGGCATGGGAAAAATCCATATGAAATATCGGCAAGTTATACCGGAACAGGTTATTTCTCTAGATGAAGATAATGTTAGGTATTATATAGGGTCTGGTTGAGACCTTAGAGCTTGTCATCGTCTAGAGTAGAGGCCGGTGGTGACACCAACTATAAAGATTAATAAGTCAGTTATTCTAGCGAACCGTATCTCTCGTTATATCGGCCAGTGACGGTGTTCCTGCCTGCCGCATGGCTACTTCCAGTTCATGATCAAGTATCTGTAACACCTTGCTTACTCCTTCCTGGCCAAAAGCCGCTAGCCCCCAGATATAGGGTCTGCCGATACAAACAGCATTCGCCCCAAGCGCCAAAGCTTTCAGTACATCCATTCCACGTCGTATGCCTCCATCCATTATCACTGGGATACGTCCTTGAACAACGTTAACCACTTCTGGCAAGGAATCAATAGTTGCGAAGCCGCTTTCATCAGCTCGACCTCCGTGATTGGAAACATGGATAGCATCAACACCAGCACTGAGTGCCAGTCGGGCATCTTCAGGGTGAGTGATTCCCTTAATTACTATTTTCATGTCAGTAGAATCACGCAGTCGTCTGAGCCACGCCCAATCCATAGCCATATTTTGTGAACTGATATTGCGAGGGGCATTTAATCCCTGCAGCATAGTCCTGTCAGCAAAGGTTGTTCCTGGAATATGGCAGTCGGTACATGCATCTGAATTCTGGTCGAAACGACGCATACGGTCCTGATTGCGGTCAGGGATGTCGGTAGTCAAAAACAAGACATCGGAGCCTGATGCCTCTACACGACGTAATATTCCCTGGGTGATTTCCCAGATATTGGTTGCATAAAGTTGATACCAGACTGGTTCGCCACGGGCCGCAGTGACGTCTTCTATGCCAAAGGTGGCTGCTGTAGACAAGATCATTTTATGTCCAGTGTTTCTTGCGCCAAGAGCTGCTTCGATTTCACCATTAGTGTGTGCCATGCCCAAGCCTCCTACCGGGGCCATAATAATAGGGGATGCTAGAGTATGTCCGAGCAACTCAGTCTGTTTGCTGATGGTGCTTACATCAACCAGTCTTCGAGCCCTAAGGTGAAGTCGCTCATAACCCGCTCGGTTAGCTCGTAGTGTAAGTTCATCATCGACCCCTTGAGAAACATAAGTCCAGTGGGCCTGACTCAAGTTTTTTAAGGCGACATTTTCCATGTCAAAAACGTTTACGGCCCACTCGGCTGATTCAGCAATATAGTCTCTGTCATCAAGCCTTTCAGCTGCGATTAAAGGTAAGTTATCTAAACCTGCTAGAAGAGGGCTGCCTGCAAGGTATTGCAATAACTTTCGGCGGGAACAATCACTTGATTTCATAACTGCCTCTTTCAGGTCGAATTCTTATGAAAAATATAATATCTAGTGTTTGTTTAAAAAACGAATTCTTTATATGTTTTGTCTTGATTTAGCGTTGCAAGAACAGGGTTGATGGAAGTTTATTAAAAAACAGTTTAGCGGTTAAGAAAATCCAAAATTGATGTGATTTTTATCTTGGGAAATTAAAAAAGCTCTAGGGAATGAACAGTATTCCCTAGAGCTTGATATGACTAGTTAAAAAGAAAAGATCTATTTATCAGGGTAATCTCGTAAAGTTGGGCCAGTATATAATTGTCTGGGGCGACCAATTTTAAATGGATTACTGATCATTTCGTGCCAGTGGGCAACCCATCCAGGGGTTCTGCCGGTAGCAAATATTACTGTAAACATGCCAATAGGAATGCCGATAGCTTTTAATATAATCCCTGAGTAAAAATCTACATTAGGGTATAAATTCCTTTCAATAAAATATTCATCTTCCAGAGCAATTTTTTCCAGTTTGATTGCAATTTTAAGCAAGGGGTCATCTTCCATTTGAAGTTCTGCAAGAACATTCTTGCAAGCTTCGCGTAAAACGGTGGCGCGTGGATCAAAGTTTTTGTAAACGCGATGACCAAATCCCATCAGTCGGAAGGGGTCATCTTTATCTTTAGCGCGAGCTATAAATTTATCTATTTGTGATTCATCGCCAATTTGACTGAGCATCTTCAGTACAGCTTCATTGGCGCCACCATGAGCTGGTCCCCATAGAGCAGTAATACCGGAAGATACGCAAGCATATGGATTAGCGCCTGTGGAGCCGGCCAATCTTACAGTGGATGTGGATGCGTTTTGCTCATGGTCGGCATGCAAAAGAAATATCTTATCCATTGCATCAACCAGAACTGGACTAATCTTGCTCTCTTCACAAGGCGTACTGAACATCATATGCAAAAAGTTTTCAGAGAAACTCAGGGTGTTATCCGGATAGATAAATGGTTGGCCAACGGAATACTTGTAGCACATCGCTGCCAGGGTTGGCATCTTTGCAATTACACGAAGCGCGGCATCCATTCGATGGTGTTCATTACTGATTTGCATGTTGTCGTGATAAAACGCAGACAATGCACCAACGACGCCAACCATGATAGCCATAGGATGAGCGTGACGTGGAAAGCCATTAAAAAAGCTATGCATTTGTTCATGCACCATGGTGTGGTATTTGATAGAAGAGTTAAATTCTTCTTTTTGTTGTGCTGAAGGTAATTCACCATTTAAAAGCAGGTAGCAACATTCAAGGAAATCAGATTTTTCAGCGAGTTGTTCAATTGGATAGCCTCGATAAAGAAGGACTCCCTTATCTCCATCAATATAGGTAATTTTTGATTCGCAAGAAGCTGTAGACATAAAGCCAGGGTCGAAAGTGAATACACCTTTTCCTGCTAAACTGCTTACATCAACAACATCTGCGCCAATTGTGCCTTCATAAACGGGTAAGTCGAAGGATTCATTTATGCCATCAAATGACAACTGAGCTTTTTTCTCAGCCATAAGAGCTCCTGTTAAGAGATTTTATTTGAAGGGTGTACTTTTAAAGTACGCCATTTCGGAAGTCGCACACTAGCTTCTGATAATTATTTTGTCAAATTATCATTGCCATTTTATGCAATTTTCTTGTTGTATAACTTAAAAAAATGCCTTTTGATTTTTATAAAAAAAGCTTTACAAGGCTGTTGATAAAAGGGCCTTAAGCGACTAATATGCGTTCTTTTTATAAGCTGTAGGGTTATGATAATAAAAATCTATCAGAGCTAAAAAACTGATAGAAAAAGTAATTATCTCAGAAGAGGGGTTGTTAGCAAGTGAAAGATAATCGACCAGTCAATTTGGATATCTCCACAATCAGTCTGCCACTGGCGGCTTACACATCTATCACGCATCGAGTGTCAGGAGTGATTGTATTTGTAGGCATCGCGATTTTGCTATGGATTTTCAATACCTCGCTTGGCAGTGAAGAGGGTTTCAATCAGATAAAAGAGGCCATGACTTCGCCAATAGCCAAGTTTGTGGTTTGGGGTATTTTGTCTGCTTTGGCTTATCACATGGTCGCAGGAATCAAACACCTCTTGATGGACTCCGGTATTGGTGAGACCAAAGAAGCTGCGCCAGTTGGAGCAAAAATTACAATTTTTCTGAGTCTGGTCCTCATAATCGCTCTGGGGGTTTGGATATGGTAACTAATGTCACAAGTTTTGGTAGAAGCGGCCTCTATGATTGGGTGGTGCAAAGAATATCTGCCGTCATATTGCTAATTTATATCCTGTTTCTGGCGTATATATTTATTTCCAGACCAGATATGCAATATCAGGAATGGCGAGCTTTATTTGCTAATAATGCTATTCGTATTTTTAGTTTGGTTGCCTTGCTTTCTCTTTGCGCGCATGCATGGATTGGTATGTGGACTATTGCGACTGACTACCTTACCCCTAAAATGCTAGGTGCTAGCGCGAACAAGGTACGATTTGGTTTTGAGTTACTGTGCCTTCTAATTTTATTCGTCTATTTTGTCTGGGGCGTACAGATTTTATGGAGTATTTAAACTGTGGCTAAAATCAGAACTCTCTCATTTGATGCGGTAATTGTTGGTGGCGGTGGCTCTGGTATGCGTGCAGCCCTGCAGCTTGCCCAATCAGGATATAAAACAGCAGTTATTACCAAGGTGTTTCCAACGCGCTCGCATACAGTATCTGCTCAAGGCGGAATTACTTGTGCTATAGCCAGTGATGATCCGAATGATGATTGGCGCTGGCATATGTATGACACTGTAAAAGGCTCTGATTATATTGGTGATCAGGATGCTATTGAATACATGTGCAGTGAAGGACCGCAGGCTGTATTTGAGCTGGAACACATGGGCTTGCCATTCTCCCGAACCGAAAACGGCCGTATTTATCAACGTCCCTTTGGTGGTCAGTCAAAAGATTATGGTAACGGCGGTCAAGCAGCCCGAACCTGTGCTGCCGCCGATCGAACGGGTCATGCCTTATTGCACACCCTATATCAGGGAAATCTGAAAAATAACACTGTATTTTTTAATGAATGGTTTGCTACTGATATCGTTAAAAACCAGGATGGTGTTGTCGTTGGCGTGATAGCCATTTGTATAGAGACTGGCGAAACCGCTTATATAAAATCAAAAGCAACCGTATTTGCAACAGGTGGAGCTGGCCGTATATATGCTTCAACGACTAATGCCTTGATTAATACTGGTGACGGGATTGGTATGGCATTACGCGCTGGCTATCCAGTGCAGGATATTGAAATGTGGCAGTTTCACCCAACCGGTATTTATGGGGCAGGGACACTGGTCACTGAGGGCTGCCGAGGTGAAGGTGGCTACTTAATCAATAAGGATGGCGAACGTTTTATGGAGCGCTATGCGCCAAACGCTAAAGATCTTGCAGGTCGAGATGTAGTCGCGCGCTCTATGGTCTTGGAGGTATTGGAAGGCCGAGGAGTTGGCCCGGAAGCTGATCATGTTTTATTAAAGCTGGATCACTTGGGTGAAAAAACCCTAAATGAAAGATTGCCGGGTATTCTTGAGCTTTCTAGAACCTTTGCGCATGTTGATCCTGTAAAAGAGCCGATTCCGGTTATTCCAACTTGTCATTACATGATGGGAGGTATTCCGACTAATGTTAATGGCCAGGCATTGACCCAGGATGCTCAAGGCAATGATAAAATAATTGAAGGTTTGTTTGCCGTGGGTGAAGCTGCATGTGTATCCGTCCATGGTGCTAACCGACTGGGTGGTAATTCTTTATTGGATCTTGTGGTATTTGGAAGAGCAGCAGGGATACATATCGAGAAAATGCTAAGCCAGGGAATTGAGATGCGTGACGCATCAGATACAGACATTGAAGAAGGAATGCAGCGCTTAAATCGCCTTAATGAAAGCAATTCAGGTGAAAAAGTGTCAGAGCTTCGCAAAGAATTACAAAACATTATGCAAAATCATTTTGGCGTTTTCAGGCGCGGAGATTTCATGCGCGAAGGCATTGAGAAACTTTCAGTTCTACGAGACCGTATCGCTAATATCAAACTGGAAGATAAAAGTCAGGCATTTAATACTGCTCGTATTGAAGCACTTGAGCTTGAAAACCTGTTTGAAGTGGCAGAAGCAACTGCAATAGCCGCAGAAAAAAGGGAAGAAAGCCGTGGTGCGCATGCGCGTGAAGATTTCACTGAGCGAGATGATAAGAACTGGCTGTGTCATTCATTATATATGCCAGGTAATAAATCCTTGTCAAAACGTAGTGTGAATTTCACACCCCTTACAGTGCCAACGTTTGAACCGAAAATCCGTACTTACTAAGACTCTTATTAAGAATATAGGTGACGCATCGTGTTAGTTAGTGTTTATCGTTACAACCCAGAAACAGATTTAAAACCCTACATGCAGGAAGTGGAAATTGAGTTGCCTGAAGGCAAAGACTTGATGGTGCTTGATGTTCTGCAGTTGGTTAAAAATGAAGATCCAAGTGTTGCCTATCGTCGCTCTTGTCGCGAAGGTGTGTGTGGTTCTGATGGTATGAATATTAATGGCGTAAATGGTTTGGCCTGTATTACACCGGTCTCCTCTGTCATCAAAAATAACAAACTGACACTACGTCCTTTACCTGGTTTGCCCGTCATTCGTGACCTTGTTGTTGATATGGGGGCTTTCTATAAGCAGTATGAAAAAATAAAACCCTATTTACAGAACGATGAACCTGCACCGGCTATTGAACGTTTACAGTCTCCAGAAGAAAGAGCCAAGCTTGATGGTTTATATGAATGTATTTTGTGTGCCTGTTGCTCAACAAACTGTCCTTCATTCTGGTGGAATCCGGATAAATTTGTAGGGCCTGCAGGTTTGCTGCAAGCATACCGTTTCCTGGCTGATAGTCGTGATACTCATACAGATGAGCGCTTAGCTGATTTAGAAGATCCCTTTAGTGTTTTCAGATGCCGAGGAATTATGAATTGTGTTGCAGTTTGCCCTAAAGGCTTGAATCCCACTCGTGCAATTGGCCATATCAGATCCATGTTAATGGAGCGTGCCACCTAAGCTGACCAAGGAAAGACGATGTCTAACGCTGAGAACTTTCGTGAATTAATGCTTGCTTCCAGTCATATTTCTGGGGGAAGTCTGGAGTATATTGAAGAGCTTTACGAAGCTTATCTTATCGATCCTGCTGCCGTTTCAGAGCAATGGCGGAAATACTTTAATGACCTTCCTGGTGTCAATGGCTCAACTCATCCTGAGAAGCCTCTTTCTGGCATTGAAAAACAATTTGAAGGTTTGCCACGTCGCGGTGATGCGCCAATTCTTATTCAGCCAGCCTTGGCTCTTCAGCAAGCATCTGCCTCTCATGAGGCTAAACAGGTTAGTGTGGTGCAGCTTATAAGTTCCTATCGTGTTAGAGGGCATCAGGTCGCCAAGCTTGATCCATTAGGTCTCATGCATAGAGAAGAGGTCCCGGATTTAAAACTGGACTTTCATCAGCTATCTGAAGCCGACCTTAATACCACGTTTAAAACTCAGCCTCTGTTTGTATCTCAGAATGAAGCTACCCTTGCGGATATTATATCCATGCTGGAGCGCATTTATTGCAATTTTATTGGCTATGAGTTTATGGGGATTGTGGACTTGGAGCAAAAGCAATGGATACAGCGAAGAATTGAAAGCCGTGCCGGTCAGCCGGTTTTTTCTAGTGAGGAAAGGCTGCATATTTTAGAACGTTTGAGTGCAGCAGAAGGTTTAGAAAAACATCTGGATTCTAAATACCCTGGCACTAAACGCTTCGGCCTTGAAGGTGGGGAGAGTTTGATTCCTGCAATCGACGATATTATACAAAGAGCTGGAGTCCAGGGAGCAAAAGAGATTGTCATGTCCATGGCTCATCGTGGCAGATTGAATGTATTGGTAAATACCTTGGGCAAAAACCCTTCAGACTTGTTTAACGAATTCGAAGGCAAGGTTAGTTATATTGGCTCTGGTGATGTCAAATACCATCAAGGTTTTTCATCAAATGTTATGACTCCCGGTGGCGAAGTTCATTGTAGTATGGGCTTCAACCCTTCACATTTGGAAATTGGCTCGCCAGTTATTGTGGGTTCAGTCAGGGCGCGTCAGGATCGTCGACAAGATGCAATTGGAAAAACTGTTCTGCCTCTTGTTGTTCATGGCGATGCTGCATTTGCTGGGCAAGGCGTGGTTATGGAAACCTTGCAAATGTCTCAAACTCGAGGTTATGGGACAGGCGGGACTGTACATATTATTATTAACAACCAAGTCGGGTTTACAACAAGCCGCCAGGATGATGCAAGATCTACTGAGTATTGTACCGATGTTGCCAAAATGGTTCAGGCGCCAATCTTCCATGTCAATGGAGATGATCCAGAGGCGGTATTGTTTGTTACTCAATTAGCTCTGGATTTCCGTAATACATTCAGAAAAGATGTAGTCGTTGATTTGATTTGCTATCGGCGCCGTGGACATAACGAAACGGATGAGCCTTCAGCTACACAACCTTTAATGTATAAAGTGATAAAAAAGCAGCCCACTACACGGGCGCTATATTCACAAAAGCTAATAGCTGAAGGTTTATTGTCACAAGCTGATTCTGAAGCCATGAATAGCAGCTATCGTAAGGCTCTTGATGAAGGCACTCATGTAGTTAAAAGTCTTGTGCATGCTCCAAATACAGCCCTTCATGTCGACTGGCGTCCTTACCTTGGCCATAGCGCTGACATGAAATGCAATACCACTATTGATATAAATAAGTTGCAAAGTTTAGCGCATAAACTGGTGCAGATTCCTAAAGGCTTTAAATTAAACAGGCAAGTAGAAAAAGTTTTGGAGTCACGTACAGCGATGGCTAATGGTGAGCAACCTTTTGATTGGGGCTGCGCAGAACTGCTTGCATATGCAACTTTGGTGGATAATAACTACAAAGTTCGACTAACTGGACAAGATGTGGGACGTGGCACTTTCTCACACCGTCATGCAGTCTTACATGATCAGGATACTGGTGAAACCTATGTGCCTTTAAGTTATGTATCTGAATCGCAGCGCAAGTTTGTTATATATGATTCACTGCTTTCTGAAGAAGCAGTGCTTGCATTTGAATACGGCTATGCCACGACAAGACCTGATGCTCTGGTAATTTGGGAAGCTCAGTTTGGTGACTTTGCCAATGGTGCTCAGGTTGTTATTGACCAGTTTGTTACAAGTGGTGAAATAAAATGGGAGAGATTATGTGGTTTAACCATGTTTCTCCCTCATGGTTATGAAGGGCAGGGGCCTGAGCACTCATCTGCAAGATTGGAGAGATTTTTACAGTTATGTGCTGAAGGCAATATTCAGGTTTGTGTGCCGACTAATCCATCGCAAATATTCCACATGCTGCGTAGACAAATGATGCGTCCTCTGCGCAAGCCCTTGGTAGTAATGACGCCCAAGAGTTTGTTGCGACATAAAGAAGCCATCTCAAGTTATGACGATTTAGCGAATGGTCGCTTCCATAGAGTTCTGCGTGAGACGGATGATATTGACCCTAACAAAGTTAAAAGAGCTGTTATGTGTAGTGGCAAGGTTTATTATGAGTTACGTGCCAAACGCCGTGAAGCAGGTTTGGATGATGTTGCTATTTTACGATTGGAGCAGCTCTATCCTTTTCCTGAAGAAACGCTTTATAAAATGTTGTCACCTTATAAGAATCTGACCGAAGCAGTTTGGTGTCAGGAAGAGCCTCAAAATATGGGTGCCTGGTATCCAAGCCAGCATCACATGAAAAATGTATTGAGAAGGTTAAATCCAGAACTGGCATTGGAGTATGCCGGTAGGGATTTGTCTGCTTCACCTGCGGCAGGTTATACGGCTTTACACATTAGACTTCAGGAGCAATTGGTTCTTGATGCATTAGGTCTAAACAAATAATAACTGGAATTAAATAAACAAGCCTGAACTACAAGTAAATAAAGGGAAGATCATGTCTATTGAAATTAAAGCTCCTGCACTACCGGAATCGGTGCCAGATGGCACCATAGCCACCTGGTATAAGCAGGAAGGGGAAGCAGTTGCTCGTGACGAGTTATTGGTTGATATTGAAACTGACAAGGTTTTGTTAGAGGTAGTTGCCCCTGATAATGGTGTTTTGAAAAAAATTAATAAAGCTGAAGGCGACACTATTGTCAGCAATGAGTTGTTAGCGATATTTGAGGCCGGTGAAGCAGCTAGCACTTATGTCAAACCTGAAAAAGCAGCTAGTCCTTCAGCGCTTGAGTCGCAGGTAGTTGAAGATAACAGTAATGTTGAAGTGTTAATGAGTCCTGCTGCCAAGAAACTTGTTGAAGAAAACTCTCTTAGTCCAAATACTATTAAAAGTACTGGCAAGGATGGGCGAATCACTAAAGAGGACGTTTTAAAACATCTGGAAGGTAAATCCAACGAAGTGCCAGTGTCTCCCACCAGCATTCAATCAGGCTCTGTTGTTTCAGATCCCTCCCCGGTTAGAGGTGCACGTGCTGAAGAAAGAGTTCCGATGACTCGTCTTCGCGCTAAGGTTGCTGAAAGGCTATTAGCGGCGACTAATACAACAGCCATGTTGACAACTTTCAACGAAGTAAACATGCAGCCCGTAATGGATATTCGAAATAGATATAAAGACTTATTCGAGAAAAAGCACGATGGAACACGTTTAGGTTTTATGTCTTTTTTTGTGCGAGCAAGTATTGAAGCTCTAAAACAGTACCCCGCAGTCAATGCTTCAATTGATGGCAGCGATATTATTTACCATGGATATCAGGATATCGGTGTTGCAGTTTCCTCTCCTAGAGGCCTGGTGGTGCCAGTTCTTAGAGATGCTGATGCTATGGGGCTTGCTGCTATCGAAAAAAACATCAGGGATTATGGCGTCAAAGCACGGGATGGCAAACTGTCAATTGACGATATGAGTGGTGGTACCTTTACTATCTCAAATGGAGGCGTGTTTGGGTCCTTGCTTTCGACCCCTATTTTAAATCCTCCCCAAACGGCGATTTTGGGTATGCATAAAATTCAAGAACGCCCCATGGCAGTGGATGGTGAAGTCAAAATATTACCGATGATGTATTTGGCTCTATCTTACGATCACCGAATGATTGATGGTAAAGAGGCTGTGCAATTCCTGGTGACAATCAAAGATTTGCTAGAAGATCCAGCAAGAATCCTTCTTGAAGTTTAATTAAAAAGAATAGGAAAAATCATGTCAGCAGATTATGACGTAATTGTAATAGGAGCAGGCCCCGCAGGATATGTTGCGGCAATACGTGCAGCCCAGTTAGGTTTTAATACCGCTTGTATTGAAAAGTGGCTGGATAAAGATAATAAGCCTGTGTTTGGCGGGACTTGCTTGAATGTCGGTTGTATCCCATCTAAGGCCTTGCTGGATTCTTCCCATAAGTATCTGGAAGCAAAACATGCTTTTGAGGCGCATGGAATAGGAACGGGTGATGTAACAATAGATGTCCCAAAAATGATTCAACGCAAACAGAAAGTTGTTGATCAAATGGCTGGCGGTATCGGTGGGCTTTTTCAGGCTAACAAAGTAACGCCAATATCTGGCATTGGGAAATTACTAAAAGATAAAAAGGTTGAAGTGACATCAAACGATGGAAAAACTCAAATCTTGTCTGCGAATCACGTGATTATTGCAGCAGGTTCAGTCCCAATTGAAATTCCCCCAACACCTACAGACGGTAATGTAATCGTTGATTCAACTGGCGCGTTGGAGTTTCAGGAAGTGCCTAAACGCCTTGGCGTAATAGGAGCTGGTGTTATTGGACTTGAGTTAGGCTCAGTTTGGTCACGCTTAGGTGCAGAAGTGGTTGTGCTTGAGGCTACTGAAAACTTTTTGCCAGCAGTCGATCAACAAATAGCGAAGGAAGCCAAAAAAATACTGACCAAGCAAAATCTGGATATCCGCTTGGGTGCTATGGTAACAGGGAGCAAGCTTAAAAAAGGCAAATCACCTTCAGTCACCGTTCAATACAAAGATAAAGACGGTGATCAGGAAATTATATTTGATAAATTGATCGTATGTGTTGGACGAAGACCTTACACCGAAGGCTTATTGTCTGATGATTGTGGTATAGAAAAAGACGAACGGGGTTTCATTAGAGTAGATAAGCACTGTTTAACCAATATTCCTGGTGTTTATGCGGTTGGAGATGTGGTGCGAGGGCCTATGTTAGCCCATAAGGGGTCTGAAGAAGGGGTGATGGTGGCTGAAATTATTGCTGGTCAAAAAGCCGCCTTGAATTATAATTTGATTCCTTCTGTTATCTATACTCATCCTGAAATTGCTTCTATAGGAAAAACTGAAGAGCAATTAAAAGCTCAAGGTATCGAGTATAAAGTAGGAACATTTCCATTTCTTGCTGTTGGTAGAGCAGTTGCGGCTAATGACTCAGATGGTTTGGTAAAAATGTTGGCTGATGCTAAAACCGACCGTGTATTAGGCTGTCACATAATTGGCCCTTCAGCAGCCGACCTGGTCCAAACAGTCACGCTTGCGATGGAATTTAGCACTAGTGCAGAAGATATAGGCATGACGGTATTCTCCCATCCAGCGCTCAGCGAAGCTGTGCATGAGGCTGCTTTAGCCGTCAATGGTCATGCCATTCATATGCCTAATAGAAAGAAAAGATAAGTAAATAATTTACTCATTGATTTATCTTTATAACAACCCAAGAAAGGTTTTTTCTTAATGAATATACATGAATATCAGGCAAAACAACTTTTTGCTGAATATGGTTTGCCTGTTTCCATAGGTTTTGCCTGTGGAACCCCTGAAGAAGCTGCGTCGGCTGCAGATAAAATAGGAGGAACTGAGTGGGTGGTAAAAGCTCAGGTACACGCTGGTGGTCGAGGTAAAGCAGGTGGAGTTAAGCTGGTTAACACTAAAGATGAAATCAAATCATTTGCTGAGATGTGGCTAGGAAAAAATCTGGTGACTTATCAAACTGATAAAGCGGGTCAGCCGGTCAGCAAGATTCTTGTCGAGGCATGTACAAATATTGATCAGGAACTCTATTTAGGCGCTGTTGTTGATCGATCTTCAAGACGTATTGTGTTTATGGCGTCGACTGAAGGGGGTGTTGAAATTGAAAAAGTTGCAGAAGAAACGCCGGAACTTATATTGAAAGCAACTATTGACCCTCAAGTAGGAGCCCAGCCATATCAGGGCAGGGAATTAGCGTTCAAATTGGGTCTTAATGCGGATCAGGTTAAGCAGTTTACTAAGATATTTCTTGGCTTGGCTAAAATATTTCAGGATTGTGATTTGGCTCTTTTGGAAATTAATCCTCTGGTCATTACCTCTGAAGGAAATTTACATTGTCTGGATGCTAAATTAAACATTGATGGTAATGCCTTGTACAGACAAGCAAAAATTAAAGAGATGCACGACCCATCTCAAGAAGATGAAAGGGAAGCCCAGGCAGCATTATGGGAATTAAATTATGTGGCCCTGGAAGGAAATATTGGTTGTATGGTCAATGGCGCTGGTTTGGCAATGGGAACGATGGATATCGTGAAATTGCACGGTGGACAACCTGCAAACTTTTTGGATGTTGGTGGTGGTGCTACCAAAGAAAGAGTATCTGAAGCATTTAAAATTATTCTTTCAGATGCGAATGTTAAAGCGGTGCTGGTGAATATTTTTGGAGGCATAGTCCGTTGCGATTTAATTGCAGAAGGAATTATTGGCGCGGTCGAAGAAGTAGGGGTCAAAGTCCCAGTGGTTGTTAGGCTGGAGGGTAATAGTGCAGAACTTGGAACCAAAGTCCTGGCAGAAAGTGGTTTGAATATTATCGCTGCGACAAGTCTTACAGATGCTGCTGAGAAAGTGGTTAAAGCAGCGGAGGGCGCACAATGAGTATTTTATTAAATAAAGATACGAAAGTTATTTGTCAGGGTTTTACTGGGTCCCAAGGAACCTACCATTCTGAACAGGCAATTGAATATGGTACCAAAATGGTTGGAGGGGTTACTCCAGGAAAAGGTGGTCAGGTGCATTTGGACTTGCCGGTTTTTAATACTGTTGCCGATGCTGTGGCTGAAACGGCTGCTGAGGCATCTGTTATCTATGTGCCGGCACCATTTTGTAAAGATTCAATTCTGGAAGCTGTCGATGCGGGTATTAAATTAATTGTTTGTATTACTGAAGGTATCCCTACTCTGGATATGCTGGATGTGAAAGTTGTGTGCGATCGGGAAGGCGTCCGATTAATCGGACCGAATTGTCCAGGCATCATCACTCCGGGGGAATCGAAAATCGGCATAATGCCAGGCCATATACATCTACCGGGCAAGGTTGGCATTGTTTCTAGGTCTGGAACACTTACTTATGAGGCCGTTAAGCAAACAACAGATGCCGGGTTTGGGCAGTCGACTTGCGTGGGAATAGGAGGCGATCCTATTCCAGGTTCCAACTTTATTGATATTTTGAGCCTGCTTGAAAAAGATGAGCAAACTGAAGCCATTGTAATGATCGGTGAAATTGGTGGTACAGCTGAAGAAGAAGCTGCGGCTTATATTAAACAGTATGTTAGTAAGCCTGTTGTTTCATATATAGCGGGTGTTACTGCTCCGCCAGGTAAGCGTATGGGGCATGCTGGAGCTATAATTTCGGGTGGTAAAGGAACAGCAGATGAGAAATTTTCAGCTTTAAATGATGCGGGTGTTACTACTGTCAGAAGTTTAGCTGAAATTGGTAATGGGCTTAAAAAAGCGGCGGGTTGGTAAAAAAAAGTGTAGCTATTGATCAAAACAATCAAAAATTAGCTATTTTATTGTTCAATAAGCTTAAACTATTTGATATGCTCCGACCCACTGCCTATTTGAGTAAAGGTGGGATATAATTTTCAAGTGGCTGTGAAGCCTTTAAGCTAGGAATTCACGAAGATAAGAATTATTGTTTCACGGAAATTTGAAGTAAAAAAACATTAAAAAGTTTCTTATATTTAAAATTAAATGGGATGACTCATGAAATACCAACGTTTAAAGAAGCAAATGCTTGCTTCGTTACTGGTAGCACCAGTATTTCTTAATATTGGGCCAGTATCGGCTCAAGACACCGTAATTAATACAAGTATCCTTGATCAAATATCTGCACAGTCTGCCGAGGTTTTTTCTATAGGTGCGGAAATGCAGGTGCAGATTAACCAGTTATCAGATCAGGCATCTGAACTGACTTTTGAATATAGAGATCAGGCCAAAATAGTTGATGGTTTAGAAATCTATAACGCCGGCATGCGCAGAACAATCGCTGAGCAAGAAAGAACAATTGCTGAGTATGATGAGTCGATTGCCCAGGCGGCTGAGTTGCAAAGACAAATTGCACCTTTAATGGAAAGAATGATGTTGGGTCTTGAACAGTTTGTGTCTTTGGATATCCCATTCCAAATAGAAGAGAGACAACAACGTTTAAATACAATTAGAGATACTTTTGATGACTCTAGTGTAAATGTGGCCGAAAAATTCCGTTTAGTATTACAAGCGTATCAAATTGAAAATGATTATGGCCGTGGCATTGCACATTACACTGATACTCTGGAAATTGATGGTGTAGAACGTGACGTTGACCTTCTGCGAGTTGGCCGTATTGCTCTGCTTTATCAAACCAGTGACCAGAATGCTACCGGTGCTTGGGATAAGAGTTCAAATCAGTGGGTTGCATTAGGTGATGAATATAGACGCCCAATAGCGCTTGGTATTCGTATGGCTCAGCAACTTGAAACAACACAACTTTTAGATTTACCGATACCAGCTCCGGAGTGATAGACATGAAATTAATAAAAACTTTAGGTTTGACACTGGCTTCGGCGACTATGTGCTTAACATCATTGCAGGCAGGTGCGCAAGCAGATCCTAGAAGCTTGGATGATTTATTACAGTTAGTAGAGAGTGCAACATTGACTGAAACTCAGGAGCAACGTGATCGTATAGCGCGCTTTGAGAGTAATGTTAATCAACGTCAACAACTGCTTGATCAAATGATTGCTGCCCGTGAAGAAGAAGAGGCGATTAGTGCTCAGTTAGAAAATACTTATGATGAGAATGAAATTATTAAAGCTCAGCGTAATGAGACTCTTCAAGAGAGAATTGGTGATCTGGATGAACTGTTTGGAACGATTGCTGGGGTCGTAGGAGATACGCGTAGTAATTTTGAGCAGTCGCTTATTAGTGCTCAGTTCAGTGGTCGTGAAGAATTTCTGACTGACCTTGCTTCTATTATGGCCAGTGATTCACAACTTCCCAGCATTGAAGAATTAGAGCGACTTTGGTTCTTTTTACAACAAGAGATGACTGAATCTGGACGCATTGTTAAATTTAATGCGCCGGTTGCAGCATCTGATGGTGCCCAGAGTACACAGGAAGTTGTTCGAATTGGATCTTACAATATTGTGTCTAATGGTGAGTACCTTCAATATGATTCAAGTACTGGCCGTTTGAGTGTATTACCTGCACAGCCTTCTGGTGGGACTTTCAGCCCAAGCTTATATCAGGATGCCGCTTTAGCTCTGCAAAATGCAACTTCTGGGTTCGCCAGAGTGGGGATTGATCCTACTGGACCCACAGGCGGCTCTTATCTTGCAGCACTGATTAGTAGCCCAGACTTTAGAACACGTTATGGTGAACAGGGCGGAACTATCGGTTCAATCATTATCATTGTTGGTGCTATCGCGATGTTATTTGCGATTTATAAAATGATCTACCTGACATTTGTTGGTGCGAAGGTTAATTCACAATTGAAAAATACTGCTAAACCCAGCAAAAATAATCCCCTTGGTCGGGTATTGATGGTTTATGAAAATGATAAAAACATGGATATCGAGACCCTGGAGCTTAAATTAGGTGAGGCAATTTTGCAGGAAACTCCTGCATTAGAAAGATTCTTGACCCTAGTTAAGATAATTTCAACTGTTGCTCCATTGATGGGATTGCTAGGTACGGTTACAGGTATGATTGAGGTGTTCCAGCAGATTACTTTGTTTGGTACTGGTGATCCTCAAATTATGGCGGGAGGTATTTCCGGTGCTCTGGTAACAACTGTACTAGGTATTTCAGTAGCGATTCCAACGGTATTGATCCACACTCTAATTAAGAGTCGTAGTGATCGAATTCTTCATGTTATGGAAGAGCAGGCCACAGGGATTATCGCTAGAAAAGCCGAAAGCACCGGCGCAAGCGCCTAAGCTACACTTGTTAGGAGGATAGCTTATGTTTGACTTTTTTCAGACTAGCCTGGAAGCCATCTCTGACTTTATGGACAGAGGTGGCCCTGTGCTCTGGTTGATAGCCTTACTTTTATTTGTCAAATGGAGCATGATGTTTGAAAGACTCTGGTTCCTGAATACTGTTCATAAAAAGAATACGGCTGCTGCCTTATCTGAATGGGAAAAACGCTCAGATAAAAAATCCTGGCATGCTCATGCTGTTCGTCAGGAACTGGTATCGAGGGTATCTCTGGATTTAAAATCTCCAATCCCGATGATTGAGGCTTTGGTGGTGGTTTGTCCACTCCTGGGTTTATTGGGGACTGTGACGGGTATGATTGAAGTTTTTTACGTCATGGCAGTAACAGGGGGTGGAGATGCTAAACAGATGTCTGGCGGCGTTGCCAAAGCAACAATTCCAACCATGGCCGGTATGGTAGGGGCATTATCAGGTATTTTTGCAAGTAATTGGATTAAGCATAAATCCAATAGAGAGATCGAGCTGTTAGAAGATCATTTAACAGTTCAACACGCTTAATAATTGATATTAAATAGCCTTATTAAACTAACTGAATTTAAAGAATAATTATGAGAAGTCTAGCTAAAGATAAAGAAGAAGGTCAGGCAGGTGAGATAGACCTCACCCCTATGTTGGATGTAGTATTTATTCTGCTTATATTTTTTATTGTAACAGCAGTTTTCGTCAAAGAAGCCGGCTATGATGTGGTCAAACCACAAGCTTCAATGGCGGTATTTACAAATTTAGACCCAATACTGGTAGCGATATCGCCAGCAGGCGAGATTTTCATGGATGGCGATATTATTGAGCCCCGAAATTTGCGATTTCGTTTAGAGCAACGATTGGCTGATGCACCAAATGCACCAGTCATTATTCAAGCTGACCAAGCAGCCACGAATGAGAATGTCATAACAATTATGACGGCAGCTCGTGAAGCTGGCATTGGCACCGTGCAAATAGCTGCGGAGGAATAATTATGATTAGAACAGTTAACACTTTAGTTGCTCTTTTATTTGGGGCGGCCATTACATTTTCATTGTTTTACCTTATGCAAGCACTTATAGCGACGGGCGGCGGTGAACAAGAAGTTCGAACCTCCATTCGTATTGCGGATATAACAATCCCGGAAATGGAAATTGAGGTCGCCAGGGTTGAACCAAAACCTGACGAACCTGACGCTCCTGAAGAAGTCCCAGACCTTCCAGACATGGAAATAGACATGATGGATATGAGTAGTGGTGAAAGCATAAATGTGGCTCGTGTAGACGTAGATATGGGCGGTATTGATGCTACTGCGGTGGTTGGTATTAATGATTCAGAAATGCTACCGATTGTAACTGTTCCACCTCAGTACCCTAACAGAGCGCTATCCAGAGGTATTGAAGGTTGGTGTTTGGTTATGTTTACAGTTACAGAAACAGGCACGGTGATTGATCCGGTAGTGGTTGATGCTGATCCACCAGACATATTCGACAGCGCATCCGTTCGTGCTGTAACACGATTTAAATATAATCCCCGTGTAGAAGATGGTGTTCCAGTTCCGGTAACCGGAGTTCAATACTTGTTTAGATATAACGTGGACGAATAAGGTTATTTTATGAAAACAGTTATCTCTAATTTTTATAACTTATATTTTACTAGGCTTGTTCGTATAGGCGTCTTACTGGCTACATTACCTGTACTTTTAAGCTTGTCTAATTTTGTATTAGCTCAGGAAGAAGAAGGTAGAAGAGCTCCTCCTGCGGCTCGCTCCTCGCAATCCCTTTCAAGACCCGTATACGAGCGTCTTGAAGAGATTATGGAGTTAAGAGATGAAGGTGATTTTGCCGGTGCCGATGCCGTTTTATTAGAGCTTCGTGATATGTATGACCGCGGGCGACTAAATGATGCTGAAGAGCTTAGGTTATGGCAGTTTTATGCCAACTTTGCCGCATTGGCTGAAAATTACGAAGATGCGATTATCTATCAGGAATTAATTTTGGGAATGGACGAGAATGCATTAACACCTCAAGCCAGAGAATCAGCCATACTTCTACTAGGGCAATTGAAGTTTGCTGTTGAGGATTATGAAGGTTCCATAGAAGCCTATCTAGAGTATTTATCTATGGCTGTTGATGCGGATATTGCCGCATATCAAAGAATTTCAATTGCTTATTACACCTTGGAAGATTATCAAAACTCATTGAATTACATTCTTGAGTTTATGGATCGAACCCGCGCTCAAGGAGAACAAGTTGATAAAGGGACATATGAGTTGGCCCGATCTTTATATATTTTGGTAGAGGATCTGGAAAACGCCTTGCAACTGACGCGTGAAATGATTGTACTTTTTAGAGAACCAAGCGATTGGGAGTTTATGGTTAATGTGCTGGGTGCTCTAGAACGTTTTGAGGAGCAGGCTTACTTTATCTATGCCATGAATACTTTTGGCTTTGTAGACAGTGAAGGCCAGATTGTCAATCTTTCTGGTCAAATGTTTAATACCGAGAATTACTGGGGTGCAGCAAAAGTTCTTGAGCAAGGACTTGATGAAGGTTTATTGGATTCTGATGATAACAACTGGTCACGTCTAGCTCAGAGTTATCAGCTTGCCAGAGAAGATGAAATGGCTGTTGAACCTTATATAACAGCTGCTGAAATGGCTGAAGATGGTGAAATGTATTCTCGTCTTTCATCTATTTACATTAATTTAAGTCAATTTGAAGAAGCTGTAGACGCTTTGGAAAAAGCCTTTGATAAAGGAGATTTAGATAGACCGGATCAGGCATATATACGTCAGGCAAGAGCATTTCTTGAACTTAATCGTCATGATGAAGGTCTGGCTGCATTAAGATTAGCGGCCAGAGATGAGCGTAGTGAAGATGTTGCGGCTACTTGGTTGAGATATATGGAAAATGAGAAAAATCTATATGAGACTAAGCAAAGGCAGCGTGCATTGTATGAAGGATTTTTCCGATAGTTCTTAAGTAGTATTTCAAAAAACGCATCTTCGGATGCGTTTTTTTTTTGCTCTTGAAAAATGAATTATTGCCCTCATTATTAAGCAACGATAAGTTCATCTGTTAAAGCTAACTTAATAGGAGAAAAACTGCATGACTGTTGCCCAAAAAGAAACTCTGGGTTTCCAAACTGAAGCTAAACAGCTTTTACATTTAATGATTCATTCCTTGTATAGCAATAAGGAAATATTTTTGCGTGAACTGATATCTAATGCTTCTGATGCAGCTGATAAGCTTAGATTTGCTGCTTTAAAAAATGATTCACTCTATGAGGGTGAGCCAGATTTATATATCGTTATTGAATTCGATAATAAGAAAAAAACCATTACTATCAAAGATAATGGAATTGGAATGAACAGAGATGAAGTTATTGAAAACCTTGGGACAATAGCTAAATCAGGTACTGCACAATTTCTGGACAGTTTAACGGGTGATGAGAAAAAAGATTCACAATTAATTGGTCAGTTTGGAGTTGGTTTTTATTCAGCTTTTATTGTCGCTGACAAAGTGGAAGTGCTAACTCGAAAAGCAGGTGATTCTAGAGACCGAGGGGTGCATTGGGAGTCTCATGGAGAGGCAGAATTCAGTATAGAAAATATCACTAAAGAGGATAGAGGAACGACAATAGTATTGCATCTAAAGAAAGACGAAAAAGAGTTTGCTGAATCATTTCGTCTGCGCGGTATAGTTAAAAAATATGCAGATCATATTTCAATACCGGTCAAGATGCTTAAAGAAAGTTTTGGGGAAGAAAAGGATAAAAAGAAAAATAGTAAAGATAAAGAATTTGAGGTAGTCAATTCAGCAAAAGCTTTGTGGGCACGCCCCAGGGCTGAATTGAAAGATGAGGAGTATAAAGAATTTTATAAGCATGTGAGCCATGATTTTCAAGACCCTCTTGAATGGAGCCATAACAAAGTTGAAGGTAAGCTTGAATACACTTCCTTGTTATATCTGCCTGCAAAAGCTCCCTTTGATCTTTGGAATCGGGATTCTGCCAGAGGCTTGAAGCTTTATGTCCAACGTGTATTTATTATGGACGAAGCAGAGCAATTTCTACCACTTTATTTACGTTTCGTGAAAGGCGTACTAGATTCAAATGATATTTCTTTGAATGTTTCCAGAGAGATTTTGCAGAAAGACCCCACGGTAGATTCGATGAAAAGCGCGTTAACCAAACGTGTTCTGGATATGCTTGGCAAAATGAAAAAGAAAGACCCAGAAAAGTATCAAACGTTTTGGCAAGAGTTTGGGCAAGTGCTTAAAGAAGGTCCTGCTGAAGACCATAGCAATCGTGAAAAAATTGCAAATTTATTACTGTTTGCTACAACTCATACGGGAGACTCAAAGCAGGATCAGTCGCTTGCAGACTATGTGTCTCGTATGAAAGATAATCAAAAGAAAATTTATTATATTACCAGTGAGACTCACAATACTGCCAAAAATAGTCCCCACTTGGAAGTCTTCAATAAGAAAGGTGTTGAAGTGTTATTGTTGTCAGATCGTGTAGACGAATGGTTGATGAACCATTTAATGGAATATGACGGCAAGCAGTTCCAAGATATCACTAAAGGGAAACTCGATTTGGGTGAACTGGATAGTGAAGAAGATAAAAAACAGCAAGAAAAAGCTGATGAGAAAGCCAAACCCTTATTGGAACGGATACAGAAATCCTTAGGTGAGAAAGTCTCTGAAGTTCGCACAACTAACCGTCTAACAGATTCTCCCGCCTGTATAGCCGTCGGTGAATTCGATATGAATTTACAGATGCGCAAAATTATGGAGGCTGCCGGACAAGCAGTGCCTGATTCAAAACCTATTTTTGAGATTAACCTCGAGCACCCTTTGGTCAAAAAGCTTGAAGAAGAAAGCAATGAAGACCGTTTTTCTGATCTAACCGAGATACTGTTCGATCAAGCAAATCTGGCTGAAGGAGGCCAATTGGATGATCCAGGTACCTTTATACGGCGCTTGAACAAACTGTTTTTAGAGTTAAGTAAGTAGTTAATCTAAAACTGGTCTATCAGCGTATTTAGAGTTGCACTTGGGCGCATAGCCTGAGTGCACAACTCGCTATCAGGTCTGTAATAACCCCCAATCTCAACAGGGACTCCCTGGACTGAATTTAATTCATCCACTATGGTTTCTTCATTTTCTGCCAAGGCAATTGCTAGCGGAGAAAATAACTCTTTAAGCTCTTTACTGTCATTTTGATCAGCAAGCGCTTGTGCCCAGTAAAGTGCAAGATAGAAATGGCTGCCACGGTTATCAATTTCTCCAACTTTGCGTGAAGGGGATTTGTTTTCCAGTAGCAACTTGCCAGTTGCGCTATCTAGAGTCTCTGCCAGAGCTTGCGCGGCACTATTGTGATTAACCTGGCTGAAATGTTCAAAAGAGGCAGCAAGAGCTAAAAATTCTCCCAATGAATCCCAGCGCAAATGGTTTTCTTCAACTAATTGCTGGACATGTTTTGGCGCTGAACCACCGGCACCTGTTTCAAAAAGTCCTCCACCATTCATGAGAGGGACTATCGAAAGCATCTTAGCGCTGGTGCCTAATTCAAGAATAGGGAAAAGGTCTGTTAAGTAATCTCGAAGTACGTTACCCGTGACAGATATAGTATCTTCGCCACGCTTCATTCTTTCGAGTGAGAATCGTGTTGCTTCTACCGGAGACATAATGCGTATATCTAGGCCTTTGGTATCATGCTGTAACAAATAAGTATTAACTTTTTCAATTAACTGGCTGTCATGAGCTCGATTTGAGTCCAGCCAAAAGATGGTAGGGCATCCAGTTGCTCTAGCTCTGTTAACCGCAAGCTTTACCCAATCTTGTATGGGGGCATCCTTTGCCTGGCACATGCGCCAAATATCCCCTGCTTCCACATCATGCTCCAGTAGAGGCTCTCCATTCTTATTAAGTACTCGAACTTTACCATCGGCTTCCATTTCAAATGTCTTGTCATGAGAGCCATATTCTTCAGCTTTTTGAGCCATAAGACCAACATTAGGAATTGTGCCCATAGTTCTTGGGTCAAAAGCGCCGTGTTCTTTGCAAAAACTAATGGTTTCCTGATATACGCCAGCATAGGAGCGATCTGGTATTACTGCTTTCATGTCTTGAAGTTTGCCATCTGCATTCCACATTTGGCCACCTGCACGGATTGCTGCAGGCATCGAGGCGTCAATAATAACGTCACTTGGAACATGTAAATTAGTAATGCCTTTATCAGAATCGACCATTGCAAGAGCAGGTCGCTTCTCATAGCAAGCCTGAATATCTTTTTCCATTTCATCTCTTAAATCAGCAGGAAGTTCTTTAATCTGCTGTAAGATAGTGCCAAAGCCATTGTTAGGGTTTACACCCATGCTCTTAAAGGTGTCTGCATGCTTTTCAAATACGTCTTTGAAGTAGACAGAAACAACATGACCAAACAGGATAGGGTCTGAAACCTTCATCATGGTAGCTTTCAGGTGCACAGAAAATAACACGCCATTTTCCTTTGCATCCTGCATTTCTGCTTCTAAAAAGCGCCTAAGAGCCTTACAACTAATCACGCTGGCGTCAATGACTTCGCCTGCCAACAATGGTGAGCTCGATTTAAGCGTGGTTCGATCGCCATTGCTTTTTTCAAACTCTATAGTATAGCTGTCATCATTGGGCAAGGTGACAGAAAGTTCACTTCCATAAAAGTCATGACTTTGCATGCTGGCAACATGAGTCAGGGAATCACTTTTCCAGGCGCCCATAGAATGAGGGTTGTTGCGGGCAAATTCTTTAACAGCACCTGGCGCTCTTCTGTCTGAATTGCCTTCTCTTAAGACTGGGTTAACTGCACTGCCTTTTACCTTGTCATAACTAGCTTTAATCGCCTTTTCCTGGTCATTTACCGGAGATTCAGGGTATTCTGGAAGTGCATAGCCTTTATCCTGAAGTTCTTTTATGCATGCGAGTAATTGTGGCATTGATGCGCTGATATTAGGTAATTTTATAATATTGGCCTCTGGTCTTTTTGCCAGTTCTCCCAATTCTGCCAAGTCGTCAGACTGCTTTTGTTCTGCAGAACAGTATTCGGGGAAAACAGCTAACATTCTTCCGGAAAGAGAAATATCGCGAGTTTCAATTTGAATACCGGCAGCTTTCGAGAACGCACTTAGTATTGGTAATAGAGAATAAGTAGCCAGAGCTGGAGCTTCGTCAGTTTGGGTATAAATAATAGTCGCTTTGTCAGACATGCTGTTCCTTGGGTTTATATCCTGAGATTAATTAATGTTAGTTTTGCAATTCGCAGGGCTCTATTTTTTGAGGCAGGGGATTATAGCAATAAGGGGGTCGGCCTAATAGTTTAAACTGTTAGATCAGATTAATTTTTTACTCATTTTCACATTTTGTCTAATGTTTCTATACCTAATAATGACAAGCCTTGTTTTAAGGTTAACGCGGTTAGCTGACATAGGCCCAGGCGCGACTGCAGTAGCTCACCTTCAGATTTCAAGACAGGGCAGGCTTCGTAAAAGTTCATGAAATTACCTGCGAGTTCATACAGATAGAGACACAATTGGTTGGGGTAACAATCTATTAACAAGGCTTCCACCACTTCCGTAAACTGGAGAAGTTTAAGGGCCAATACTTTTTCTTCCGGACTTTTTATGTCAATTTGATATTTAGCATCAGAATCCAGCTGTGCGCGTCTGAAAATACTACGTATTCGTGCATAAGCATAAAGTAAATATGGGGCTGTATTACCTTCGAAAGAAAGCATACTGTCCCAATCAAAAATGTAGTCGCTATTTCGATTTTTAGACAAATCAGCGTATTTTATTGCTGAAACGCCTACAACATTGGCTATTTGCTGTTTTTCAGTGTCGCTTAAATTCGGGTTTTTAGATTCCACGAGGGTATATGCACGCTGTATGCCTTCTTCAATAAGATCTATTAGCTTTATGGTATCGCCACTTCTGGTTTTAAAAGGTTTGCCATCCTTACCCATCATAGTGCCGTAGCTTAAATGCTCTAGAGAACAGTGCTCATCAGCCAGACCTGCTAATTTAGCGACGCTGAAAACCTGCTGGAAATGAAGTCCTTGACGTGCATCAACAACATATAAGATTCTATCGGCTTTCAGAGTCCGACAGCGATGTTCAATTCCAGCTAAATCAGTCGTCGCGTAAAGGTAGCCGCCATCAGATTTTTGGACGATAGTCGGTAACACGTCGCCTTCCTTATTCTTGAATTCATCCAGAAAAACGCAGCGTGCGCCATCCGAATCAGTAAGCAAGCCATTTTTATCAAGTGTTTCAATAACGCCGGCTAATTTATTGTTATAAAAACTTTCAGGGACAACGTCTTTTTCAGTGAGCGTAATATTGAGCTTCCTATAAAGCTCATGACAATGCTGGATAGAAATATCAATAAAAGATTTCCAGAGCTGCAAGCATTGTTCATCGCCAGATTGCAACTTCACTACATTTTCACGGGACCTGCTTGCAAAATCAGGGTCATTATCAAAGCGTGTTTTAGCGGCACGATAAAAGGTTTCCAGGTTGCTCAATTCACTTTTTACGTCACCTTCCTGCTCGAGCATATAAGTGATCAGCATGCCGAATTGAGTACCCCAGTCGCCAAAATGATTTTGTCTGATTAAATGATGTCCCATCCACTCAAAGGTACGTGCAATAGCGTCTCCGATAATGGTGCCGCGCAAGTGACCTACGTGCATTTCTTTAGCTAGGTTTGGTGATGAGTAATCGATTATGACTGTCTGCGTGTTTTCGCTTTTCCTAACTAACTGATTTCTGTTTAGTAAATTTAGTTGCTGAGTTAAAAATTTGTCACTGATGCTGATGTTAATAAACCCGGGTCCTGCAACTTCAATACGTTCTGCAAAATCACTTAAATCAAGTTTGTTATTAACTTGCTCAGCTAATTGCTTGGGGTTCAGCTTTAGGCGTTTGGCAAGTGCCATGACGCCATTTGCCTGATAGTCGCCAAACTGAACAGATTTGGATTGATTGACCAGCGCCTTACACGAGGGTTCTCCCGAAATGTCAGATAGAACTTGAGAAATCTGTTGATCAAGGACTTGTTTGAGATTCATTGAAATTTGATAACTTCTAGTCATAGTATGTAAAAGAGGGCGAATTTTACACGAAAGGTCTAGGTGGGTCAGTAAGAGATACGTTTTTAGGTGCGCCTCGGAGTAATTCTATAAAAAACTGTAAATTTTTTCTTACCAATCAGGCCTTAATTGGTTAAAGTAGGCGTAAATATCGCTAGTGAACAGGGCTATGAAAACAATATTAAAAAAAGATATTTCATTTATAGAGGCAAGTGAATCAAGCTTGAATTCCATGCAGCTTTCAGAGCAAGAACTCAGCCGCCGAAAATTCCTACAGGCTTCAGGTGTAGCGGGTGCCGGTTTTTCCCTGGCTTCTTTCATTCCGGCTAATAATCTTAAAGCCGCTGAACCTGAAAGCTCAAATTTTCTGGAGTTAAATGCATTTGTAGAAGTAGATGCCAATGGCTCAATAAGACTTTATGCCCATACACCCGAGAAAGGGCAGGGTATTAAAACCTCTTTGCCTATGATAATTGCAGAAGAACTCGGAGCCGATTGGAACGATGTAACTGTCGTCCGTGCGCCCATGAATGAAGCACGTTATGGAGCGCAAAGAGCCGGAGGCTCGACATCAACACCAAGAGAGTGGAATCCGATGCGTCGCGCTGGGGCTGCAGCGAGAGTGATGTTTATTTCAGCGGCAGCAAAACAGCTATCAGTTAACCCAAGCCTGCTCTATACAGAAAACAGTCAAGTGATAAACAGGGAGTCCGGAGATCGTATAGCTTTCTCTGATTTGGCCCTTGCAGCGGCCCTGGAGCCTATTCCTGATATTGATTCGCTTGTTTTCAAGGCACGCAGTGACTACAAACTGATTGGCACACGTGTTGGTGATGTAGATAATCACACCATGGTCACCGGCGGCGGGGGGCTATACGGGTCAGATATTCAATTACCGGATATGCTTTATGCTGTATACGAGAAATGTCCTGCAACCTACGGAAAAGTGCTAAGTGCAAATCTGGACTATATTAAAACCAGACCGGGTGTCGTGGATGCCTTTTTAGTTGAAGGAAATGACAATGTTGGAGAATTATTGGATGGGGTTGCCATCGTCGCACGATCAACCTGGCAAGCTTTCCAAGCCAAGCAAGAGTTAGAGGTTGAGTGGGATACTGCAAGTGCTTCAAAAGATGATAATGAAGAAATTTATTCTCGAGCTATGCAGATTGCGAATGCACCATGGCCGCAGGAATTGCAAATTGCTGCTACTGGCGATGTTGAGCAACAATACCAAGATAACAATACCCAAACTATAGAAAGTAACTATCGGTTTCCATACTTGGCACATGCATGTATGGAACCCATGAATTGTACTGCCCATTACCATAGAGAAACTAACAGTCTCGACATCTGGGCTCCCACTAGGCAGCCAGGCATAACCTTAAGCTCTGTTGAAAATGTCTTTGATATTCCGCAAAACCAGATCACCTTACATCAAATGCGTATGGGAGGATCTTTTGGTCGCCGCCGATTGCAGGATTATTCTTGTGAAGTTACTGCTATTGCAAAACGTTTTGATGTGCCCATCAAGCTACTTTGGACACGCGAAGATGACATGATTCATGACCAGTATCGACCTGGCGGCGTTTATGCGTTTAAGGGAGCAGTTAACCGAGAGGGCAGGCCTGTTGCCATGCAAACTCATTTGATTGGTCCTGCCGTCAGGGGGCGCGCAACCGCGGGCACACGTCTGGCAGAAAGTGAGTTCCCAGCCCTTAATATTGATAATTTCAGAGCCGCAGTCTCTTTGATCGACACTAATACTCCTACAGGTTCTTGGCGAGCCCCAGGGTCAAATGCGACAGGTTGGGCTGTGCAGAGTTTTATCGCAGAAATGGCACATGCTGCAGGCAGAGATCATGTTGATTTTTTGATTGAGATGATGGGAGCGCCGCGATGGTTTGAGCCTGGCAATATTAATTCGTTAAATACAGGTCGCGCTGTTGATGTTATTAAACTCGTAGCAGAAAAAAGCGGTTGGGGTAAAACACTGCCAGCGGGCCATGGAATGGGTATGGCCTTTCATTTTAGCCACGCAGGTCATGTGGCTGAAGTTGTTGAGCTTGGCATTGACGACAACAAGAAAATTACTATTCATAAAATCACGGTGGCATTGGACATTGGCCCAATAATCAACATGAGCGGAGCTCTTAAACAAGTGGAGGGTGGTGCAACAGATGGTTTAAGTTCCATGCTGGATCTGGAGATCAGTATGCAGGGCGGGGTAGTTCAGCAAGAGAACTTTCATCAATACAATATTTTGAGAATGCGTAATGCGCCATTAAATATAGAAACCCACTTTATTCAAAGTGAATATGATCCAACTGGGCTAGGAGAGCCTGTTTTACCGCCCCTGATGCCAGCAGTGACTAATGCGATTTTTGCTGTAACCGGCGAGAGAATCAGGACGCTGCCTTTAAGTAAAGCAGGATATATCATTTAACTGATGACTCTTTAAGGTAAAAGTTGTAAATCGGGATTAACTATCTATCGCTATTCTTGATGGTAGAAGAAAAAAGGCGCCTCTTGGCGCCTTTTTAGGTCTAGCAATAACGAATATCTTATTGCGCAAAGCAAAAGAAATAGCCGTTACCGCCAGTAGCAATTAAATTGTCTTGACTGCAACCTCTTGATGGGTGTGCTGAATTCCATGATTCCGGGATAACTCCACCACCTGAACGATCAAAATGGCCGACATTAGCGCTACCATCTTCGGCGTTTGTCATCCAGTTGTTGCAGGTATTTTCAGAAGCTGTTCCATCAGGGTTTGAGCCGGTCAGAATGTCATGCTGGTTTGGCTGATCTCCACGGCCATTAACGATGTTGCCTAACTCATTTAAAGCGGTTTGTTTAGTGAAGTTGACATTACTGTAATGTAAATCGGCCAGGCTACGTGCAACCAGTTGACCTTCAGCGTTATACCATGGACCCTGACCAATGCGATCGCGAGCATCGACTCCGTTGGCCCCGTTAGTGCTTAAGTAGGCTCGCCACGTTTTACCTGAAGAGCCAACAGCCGCAGCAAGTGAAGCACAATGAGCATCCGCGCCGGCCAGCCCGCCCAGATTAGCACCATCGCCAAGGCCAACGCTAGTAATGAAAAAACTCATGCTGGTGTCTTCGTCACCTTGTGGAGGTTGCGCATTAGCTGACATAGATCCTAGCACCAATAAGCCAGCAGCAGTTAATAATTTGAGTTTCATATAATTCTCCAGAAAGTTGTTTGGGTTTAGAACATTCTTTTGTGAGTGCAGGAAATTCACACACAGCAATGGAAAAGTCAATACAAAGTCAGGAACTCTTTAATTTATTAGTCCCCTGCACTGTAAAATATGCGTTAAGGTTTTCAGTGGGAAATTGAATGTTTCAGGGGCTCTAGCTTTAATCAATCCGATGAATTAGGCTTAAAAAAATTAATAATATATATTAAAATCAATTAGATATAATAACTAATTAAAGTTATTTATAAATATATTTTTAGCACTCTAGTGTTGGTATCAATGCTGAATATTTAAGATAGGCAGGGAAGGGAACCCTTCGAGGATAGAAACACAGGAAAATACGGCATC
>Ga0222714_10001015_pt1 | contig 31931 bp, 28 predicted proteins | sample C33_3DmetaG_FD_165048 | JGI IMG/M metagenome (GOLD analysis project Ga0222714, IMG submission 165048) | Estuarine water microbial communities from San Francisco Bay, California, United States - C33_3D | ecosystem: Environmental > Aquatic > Marine > Unclassified | place: USA: California... | reverse complement strand
GCAGGGTGAATGCCAGCAGCCCGGCCTTGCGCGCCATGATCGGCATCTGTCGATTCGTGGAGAACAGCCGACTGGCCCAGTCGGTGAAGCTGATGACCCGCTCCTGGTCTGCCTGTTGTGATTCCAGATATCGCTGCAATACCGTCATGTCGCCTGGCGAGAGCTCTCTGGCAAGTGCTTCCGTGAGAATCCGGACGAGTGCCTGAACATCGCGCAGGGCCAGGTTCAGCCCTTGCCCGGCGACCGGGTGCAGGGTATGGGCGACGTTGCCCAGCAACACCAGCCCGGGTCGTATCTGCTCGTTGGCCACAGACAGGCTGAGGGGATAACAGAAGCGCGCTCCGATATGCTGAATCTGTCCGAGTCGGTTACCGAAGCGCTCCATCAAGCGTTTCAGTAGTTCCGGTTCTGACATCGACTGATAGTCCTGCGCCTGTTGCGCCGTTACGGTCCACACGAGAGATCCACGATGCTGACGCTCCAGATCTGGTAGCGGCAGCACGGCGAGTGGACCCGTGTCAGTGAATCGTTCGAAGGCAATATGTTGGTGAGCCTTCTCGAAAGCGATATTGGCAATCAATGCGTATTGTTCGTATTGCTTCGTTGTATGGCCAATTCCCAGCTGCCTGCAAATGGGCGACTTTCCCCCATCGGCCAATACGACCAGCCTTGCCGCAACAGGGTGTATTTCTTCCTGTAGCTGTACATCAAGTGCCATACCTGCCGGCGTCGGCGAGATACTGGCGATTGTTGCCGGGCATAGAAATTCGATGCCTGCGGCTATCTCCAGTGCGCGTGAAAGACAGGTGCCGAGCGCCTGGTTCTCTACAACGTATCCCAGCGCCTCGACCTCCTGTTCCTCACGATCGATCTGTGTGCTGCCGAAGTGGCCCTTGTCGGTGATCTGAATGGTGGCGATCGGGGTGGCAAATTCCTGCAGGTCAGACCACAGGCCCATACGCTCGAAAATCTGTCGAGAACCGAACGACAACGCTGTGGTGCGAGCATCGAAACCCGGATCGGAAACAGCGGTCGCATGCGGCTTGTTCGCTTCGACAACGAGTATTCGCAATTCCCGCCCTTCGTTGGTCCGGACGAGCTCACACGCGAAACTGGCACCGACCATGCCGCCGCCGATCACTACCACGTCATACTTACCTGCCGGTTTCTGTACAAGCATGGCTCAGTGCGCTCTCTGCGCCATGAAGGATTCGATTTCCTCTATCGTCTTCGGGATGCCCAAGGTCAGGACTCGATGTCCGGTCTTCGTTACCAGCACATCATCTTCAATCCGAATTCCAATGCCACGCCATTTTTTGGCAACCCGCTTGTTGTCGGGTGCGACGTAAATGCCAGGCTCGATCGTCATCACCATGCCCGGTTCCAGCAGGCGCCACTTGTCGTCGATCTTGTAATCGCCTACATCGTGCACGTCCATGCCAATCCAGTGACCGACGCGGTGCATGTAGAATTCCTTGTAGGCTTCGCCCTTGATTAATTGACTCAGCCTCCCTTCCAAAAGACCGAGCTTGACCAGGCCCTGGGTGATCACTCGCACCGAGGCATTATGAGGTTCATCCCAGGCATTGCCGGGTTGCACAGCGGCAATGGCGGCTGCCTGTGCCTTGAGCACAATCTCATAAAGGGCTTTCTGTTCGGTGCTGAACTTGCCATTGGCGGGAAAGGTGCGAGTGATGTCGGAGGCATAATGTTCGTATTCGCTGCCAGCGTCGATCAGGACCAGGTCACCGTCACGAATCTCGGCGGTATTGGTGTTGTAATGCAGGATACAGGCATTGTCCCCAGCGGCGACGATCGAAGTGTAGGCCGGTGCCCGACTGCCACCACGCGTAAACGCATAATGCAACTCGGCTTCCAACTCGTACTCCCTTACCCCGGGTCGGCAATAGGCCATGGCGCGGCGGTGTCCTTCGGCGGAGATGCTGGCCGCCTTCTCCATCAGTGCAATCTCTTCCTTGCTCTTGATCAGTCGTAATTCATGCAGCAGATGATCGAGTACCAGGAATTCACCAGGCGGATGTGCACCGAGTTTGGATTTGCTGCGAATGACCTTGACCCACTCCATTACCCTGGAGTCAAACTGGTCATCTTTGCCAAGGGCGTAATAGACGCGGTCCCTGCCTTCAATCAGACCTGGCAAAATATCATCGATATCCGATACCGGGTAAGCATCATCCATGAGCAATTGTTCGCAGGCCGCTTCTGGTCCCAACAGCACTCCGGTCCATAACTCTTTTTCCTTGTTCTTTTCCTGGCAGAACAGAATTGCTTCACCCTGTTTGCGACCTGGAATCAGCGCCAGCACGGCATCTTCTTCGACGTGTCCCGTCAGGTAATAAAAGTCGCTGTTCTGTCGGTAAGCATATTCGGCGTCATTGTTGCGGATGCGCATCGGCGCCGCGGGAAGCAGGGCAATGCTATTGGGCTCCATCTGAGCCATCAGTTCCTTGCGACGTTGTTTCATCTCCCGATAACGACTGTTCATGCTGTTCCTGATCCTTGTTTTTCACTGCTCCGACCCGTGTGCGCCCAAGCATATAGAGGTCTCAAAGTGGAACCAAGTACCAATTTTTGCCATTTCATTATTGACCCGTTTCACAGTCGGCTCTATAGTTACCGGACTGTTAATGTAACTCCTAAACAATTGCCAATAGCCTGTTGCACTTGTTAAGAAATAACAACGCTTCGCCAGTCGGAAAAGTACACCTGATAAAGTACCCCTGATAATGAGTGATGACAGATTCCAGTCCCTGAGTGAAAAAGTCGATGTGCTCATCGATTTATGTGCGGACATGAAACGCGAAAATCAGTTGCTGCGAGCCAGTGCCGATAATTGGCAATCGGAACGCAAGCAATTGATGGAAAAGAATAAAGCGGCCAAGACCCAGCTTGAATCGATCCTGGTTCGGCTCAAAGCAATGGATCAGTCCTAGGAATCGCCCAGGTAATTACTCATGAATGAACCCAGCACCTCTGTCCAGGTCAAGATTCTCGACAAGGAATACCAGGTAAGCTGTCCGCCCGCGGATCAGGAAGCACTGATTAAATCCGCGCGATACCTCGATGAAAACATGCGGAAAATCAAGGGTCGCGGCAATATCCACGGCATTGAGAAAATTGCCGTCATGGCTGCTCTCAACATCACCCATGATATGTTGCGCAAGAACCGTCTCATCAACGAGACGCGTCACACCACTGCGCAACAGGTGAAATCACTGGAAGACAAGATCGATCTGGCTATCGCCAGCAGCCGTCAACTCGAGCTGTAAATCCTGCGCCGACACCCGGTTTCTTTGCCTTTCTTCGTATCGCCGCGCGATATATACTTGCGGCAGAGTTCCCTAGACCATTTGCCAATCAAAAATGTTCTTGAGCCGATATCTGTATCACCGGAGGCAACTCGTAAGATGTTGTTGTGCACGTCCGCCAGTCGGAAAGCCTTATACGTCGCGGGAGCCACCACCTGAACCTTTGGGTTCAGGGCAAATTTGGTAGCGGTGTTCCGGGGGACTTCTTCAATCCATGCTTGGTTACTTTGTTTGTAATTTATGACTGAAGACAGCCGGTACACTCTTCGCGATTCGCTCAGACAGTTTCGCCAGTCATTACCTCCCGAGGCTCATCAGGCGACCAATCAGGCGTTGAGTGAACTCGCCCAGCAACAGGATTTCTATCGCAATGCGCAGCACATCGCGTTCTATCACGCCGTTGATGGCGAGATCGATCCGCAGCCGCTTATGGATGTAGCGCTAGCCGCTGGCAAGCAGTGTTATCTCCCCGTCATTTCCGGTGAGAATTCAGACATGCTGTCGTTCGCTCCATTCGACAGTGATACCAAACTGATTAAGAATCAATGGGGTATCCTCGAGCCACCACAGCCGGATGTGTTCATTCCGCCGACTCACTTCGATCTGGTTCTGGTTCCGCTGGTGGGATTCGACAAGAACTGCTTTCGTCTTGGCATGGGCAAGGGTTTCTACGATCGTACCTTCAGTTTCAAGATCTTCAATCGCAGCAGCCGACCCCTGCTTGTGGGCTTGGCCCATACGGAACAACTGGTGGATTCGTTCAAGACTGAAAGTTGGGATGTGCGTCTGGATGCGGTGATCACCGCCGAGAAAATTTACCGCCCCGATACTGCGTAGGGCGGAATATCGGGCTAACGAGCCTCTTAACTACCTGTCCCTGGCAAGCTTCCCTTGTCGTTATCGTAAATTCCTGCCGTTTCCGGCGCTCTACATCCATGCACTCTGGGCAACACCGCTGGCCAATACACTCACTATAAACAGGGTGATGACTACCATGACCATGTCCGGCTTCTTGCTCATTTTTGTCTCCGGTGTAGAGTTGACGTTCATGTGAGTTAGCGGTTCGATTCCTCAAAGCTTTAGTTTTATCCTTAAAAACAATCGATTACCGGTCTTTCATGCGAGATTACATGACTATGTGGCGCGGCTGATTTTGTGATTGCTTTCAGAAAATTGCTGTCTATAATGCTGTATAAACATACAGTAAACGTCTGGACGGTACGCTCCCATGAACATGCACAGAACTCCCTCCCAAGGCCTGAAACCCACGGCTGACAAGGCCTACAGCGATGCCGCCCGAATTGGCAACGACACCGGTGCCGACGTGGCCCCGACCGATAATGTGACCGCCGAACCCATCGACCGCCTCCTGTATCGCAACCCGAACCTGTGGCGCGGCTGCGACCTGGCAGGCCAGGGCAACCACGGTCGCAGCACCGGCTTCCCGCAACTGGACGCCATCCTTCCCGGACAGGGCTGGCCCAGCAAGGGCCTGATGGAAATCATCACCCCCCACTGGGGCATGGGCGAACTGCAGCTGCTGGTGCCACTGATGCGCTCGGTTGTGGAACAGGGCCAGTGGATTCTATGGATATCGCCCCCCTATCTGCTCTATGCCCCGGCCCTGGTCCAGGCCGGCATTAACACCGAGCAGGTGCTGGTCGTGAAACTGGACACCTCCTGCAAGGACGCCTTGTGGAGCATGGAAAAGGCGCTGCAGACCGAAAACTGCGGCCTCGTGCTGGCCTGGCAAAACTGGCTGCCCAGCAAGGTGCTGCGCCGGTTACAGCTCGCGGCCGACACCGGCAACACCCTGGGAGTGCTGTTCAAGCACCATGATAGTGAGCACTCACCTTCCCCTATTCGCCTGAAAATAAAGGACTCACCCGTGAGTCAGGGGTTTAACGAGGCGGATATTACTGTCATCAAGGCTCGCGGCAATTTCCGGCCCCTGACAACCCGGCTCAAGCTCTATCAACACGCCCGACAGCCCGCCTGAAACCAACCGGAGTGACGTCGTGGAAGATCCGGACAGCAGCAAACAGCTTCCCCTGTTGGCGCACAGCGCCCGTATCGTCGCATTGCCCCGACCAGTGGCCCGGGTTGCTGCCGTTGTTCCGGAGTCGGCTGCGCCGGTTACCACTCTCAAGGCATCCCCCTCGCTGTGGTACGCCCTCGTCTTCCCCCAGCTTGCCGAACAGACCCCATCACGTCAGCAACAGATCCTGGAACAACTCGCTGGCCTGGCGCAGGCGGTCAGCGCCACGATCAGCTTCCACCCCCACGCCCTCGTGTGCGAGGTACGCAGCAGCCTGAATTACTTCGGGGGCATAGAGGTGATTCATGACCGCATCAAGTCAACCCTGAGTGAACAACTGATTGCCTGCGGCCTGTCCGGGGATTTTCTCTACAGCGCCAGCCCTACTGTCAGTGGCAGTTTGCTGCTGGCCCGGTCGGGTCAGAACTGTCTCGTCTATCGGCACGAGAACCTGCGCTCGGCACTGGGACAATTGCCCACGTCGGTGCTGGAACTGAACAAGGAACAAAACCGGCGCCTTTATAACATGGGGATACGTTATTTGCGGGACATCTGGCGCCTGCCAGGCGACGGATTGCGAAAGCGTTTCGGCAGCGACTTTGTCAACCTGCTGCACAAGGCTTTGGGCTCGGCACCAGAGCCAACGCGCAACTACCTTCCACCGCCAGCATTTTTGACGTCATATGATCTGCCCTATGAAGTAGAACTGGTAGAACGCATACTGCCGGTGGCGGACGAGATGTTGGCACAGCTCTGCGACTTTTTACGACGTCGTGATCTCAGCGCCAGTCACCTCGTGTTCTCCCTGTCCCATGAGAAACGCAGCAGCACGAAGATCGCCATCGGCCTGCGTCAGCCGAGTCGCAGTCGCGAGCATCTGTCGATGCTACTGGAAACACACATCGCTAATTTGTCAGTGCCCGCCCCCATCGTTGCCGTGTCGCTCGAGGTGAAAAAATTCGATGCTTTCATGAGCCACAGCGACCATCTGCTTCTGGACAATGGAGCGGTCAAGCCGGGGTATACCGACAGGCATCTCGATACCTTCATTGAGCAACTGCAGGCACGTCTGGGCGGGAACCCGGTCAAGAGCATCGCTACTGTGGCGGAACACTGCCCGGAGTATGCCTGTGAACAACGCGACTACAACGAGTCTGGCACTCGCGGAGGCATCCGACGCACAGCGGACAATCCCGTCGCATCCAACCCGCGGCCACTGTGGCTGCTGTCAGAGCCGGTACAACTGGTCGTGCGTAACGGCAAGCTGTATCACCGCAAGCCAATCACCCTCGTGAACGGTCCCGAACGCATCGAGACGCGGTGGTGGTCCGACGGTGACATCCGCCGCGATTACTACGTCGCCCGGGAGGACAACGGCAGCCGCCTCTGGATTTTTCGGGAGAAGACCGGGGCACAGCACTGGTACCTGCATGGGTTCTTTGCGTAAGACGTCTCACCGACGTTTTCGAATAATTCATCGCATTGCTTAAACCATCAGGGGGCAGCTTGCGTCCAATCTCCAGATACTCAAACCGGAGGTCACCATGCGCTACCCCATTCGCTCCTCCGCGGCCTGCCTGCTGGCTCTACTCGCGCCCCCTCTGTCTTGGGCACAGACCTGTGCCGTCACCGCTGACGATGGCGAGTTCACCGGTAGCTGGCCCATCGCCGTCAACGGCACTGGCAACGGCCCCTTGCATGTGCATCTGGATCTTGCACAAACGGAGAACGGCTACGCCGGTACCTGGACCATGGAACAGCAACGGGTTGTGTGGACCTTGCAAGGCAAGACGACAGGAGACAGGCTGGTGCTGAACAGCGTGGGCGGGCCGAAGCTGGCTCCCGGCGTACAGATTGTCGGGATTGATGGCATCAGTCTCGAATTCCGGATTGACGGTCAGGTACTGAAAGGCACCCAGTATTATCTGAGTGGCGGCACGCGGCGCGATTTCTCGGTAGGCCTCCAGTCCGGTTCCAACTTGTGCGAAGACTGACCAAGGCATGAGCAGATGATGTCCACACAACAAAACTGACACTGACAAAACCCCGGGCGTGAAGCCCGGCCGAGAAAAGAGTAGACTACGCAACGGAGACTCCTCTGGTACGCCCACTTCCCCTGCTACCGATTCCTGCTATGCACCACACCCTGACTATGCGCGCACTGCTGAAAGCAGAGCCATCTGCCATAAAATTACTCCTGACGATGACGGCGATTGCCATGTTGTGCGGCAACCCGGGCGGACTTCTGCAGGCCGCCGAAATGGATGCTGCGACGACAGTAACCCCGAGTCGCTGGCAGTGGCTGGAGGGCACGCGCGAACAGATGTCGAGGGGCGTGACCGCGCTCGGTCGCAACATCGATGACTGGCTGGCCGGCGAGAGCATCAGCGAAGAGACGAACGAGACGTTTCTGCGTCTGCGTCTGCAACAGCAACTCGGTTCACTGAATGGCTACCACTCGAAGTTCAAGGTCGGTGGCAGCCTCGACCTGCCGCGAACCTCCGAACGCTGGAAACTGATCTTCGAATCCGATAACCAGGAACTCAATTCCCTGCAGGACAATATTCTCGGCGAGAATGTCTCGGGTGAGACGACGGGGGGGTTCCGCTATTTGCAGGTGCTCACCGAGAACTGGGAACTAAGCCATGATGTCGGCTTGCGTGGTCGTCTGCCTGTCGATCCCTACTATCGCACCCGTGCGCGCTTCCAACATGCCCTCGGCGATGTCTGGTCTTTTGGATTTAGCCAGAAACTCTGGTATTACCGCACCGACGGCTGGGGCTACGACACCGATGTCAAATTCAGTCGGCCACTCGGGGCTGACAAGGTTCTGGATGTTTCCAGTAACGTCAAATATCAGCAGAGTCGCAAGCAAAAGGAATTCGCCCAGTCGGTTACGATTCACCAGTCTCTGGCGGAGCTGAGGACGCTCAGCTATTCTCTCGGCCTCGTCGGTATCAGCGAACCCAACATCCGGGTCAGTGATTACTATGTCGAGAGTCGCTATCGCCGCGCGATTCGCGAGGACTGGCTGTTTCTCGAACTCGCTCCCCAGATCATCGTTTCGCGCGATGAGAACTGGCGACCTGAGCCGCGGCTCTTGTTGAATCTGGAAATGCTGTTCTTCGATTTCCAGTGACGCTAGGTGAAATCCCGCGAGCGCAGCTCCATCGACCCCAGCCAGTGACTGAGATCGACCAGATGATGAGCGATGAGATGAATCACCCCATCACTCTTCTGTACATGCCCCACCACACCCAGCAACATCGCCTGCCGCACAATCGGCCGCTGCTTTTCGCCGAGGCTCGGCCAGATCACCACGTTAACGAAGCCGCTCTCGTCCTCGAGAGTGATGAAGGTGACGCCCGCCGCCGTCATCGGTCGCTGCCGACAGGTAACGAGACCGGTCACCTTGGCACTGGCCTCGTTATTAAGCGCAGCGAGATCGCTCGCTGCAGAAACCTGAAAATGATTCAGATGCTCGCGAAACAGCGCCAATGGATGCCGCCGCAGGGTGAAACCGGTGGCGGTGTAATCGCCGACGATGTTCTGACTCTCACTGGCCACCGGTAGCAGCACATCCACCCCGAAATCGATGTCAGTAAACAAACCGGCAGCCTGTGTCGCTGCCAGCAACGGTTGTGTAGTGGACAGTGTCTCCACCCCCGATGCCTGCCAGAAGGCGCGGTGCCGGTCGCCACTCAGACCACGCAGGGCATCGGCAGCGGCGAGGGCCTCCAGATCCTTCTTGTTAAGACCACAGCGGAACACGAGGTCTTGCAGGCTGGCGAAGGCGCCACCTCGACGCGCCTCTGCAATCGCTCGCGCCCCTGCTTCCGACAAACCCTTTACAAGATTGAAACCGATGCGCAATGCCGGTTTCAGAAAAGGCCCCGTAGAGGCAAGCCAGTCATGGGCCGCATCGGAGCCAGATGGCTCCGCTCCTCGGCGCCCGATAAGGGTCGACTCGTCCCTGAACGCGAGGGTGCAATCGTAGTCACTGTGATTAACATCAACCGGTAGCACCCTGACGCCATGCTGCTGGGCATCCTTGATCAATTGTGCCGGGGCATAGAATCCCATAGGTTGACTGTTAAGTAGCGCACAACAGAAGGCGACCGGGTGATAATATTTGAACCAGGATGAAACGTAGGCGATAAGGGCAAAGCTTGCCGAATGTGACTCTGGAAAACCGTAGTCACCGAAGCCCTTGATCTGGCTGAACAGGTTCTCGGCAAACTCTTCCTCATAGCCTCGCAGCAACATCCCGCTGACAAGCTTCTCGCGATACGGTTCGAGACCTCCCTTGCGCTTCCACGCCGCCATGGCACGCCGCAACTGGTCTGCCTCGCCGCCGCTGAAGCCAGCCGCCACCATCGCCAATTGCATCACCTGCTCCTGAAAAATCGGTACGCCCATTGTCCGCTCCAGCGCCTCGCGTACCGCCTCGCTGGGATAGGATACCGCCTCCTTACCACTGCGACGGTTCAGATAGGGATGTACCATGTCGCCCTGAATAGGGCCAGGTCGCACAATCGCAATCTGTATAACAAGATCGTAATAGCATCGTGGTCGCAATCGCGGCAGCATGCTCATTTGAGCGCGCGACTCGATCTGGAACACCCCTACCGTGTCAGCCTTGCCCATCATGTCATAGACCTTCGGGTCTTCCGGTGGTATCTGCTGCATCGTGAGTGGTGTCTTGCTGTAACTACTGACGAGATCCAGGCACTTCTGCACGGCAGTCAGCATGCCGAGCGCGAGCACATCGATCTTCAACAATCCCAGTGCCTCCAGATCGTTCTTCTCCCACTGAATCACAGTGCGATCAGGCATCGTCGCATTTTCGATCGGAACCAGGCGGGACAACGGCCCCTGGCTAATGATGAAGCCACCGACGTGCTGGGACAGATGCCGCGGGAAACCGATGAGAGACTGTGCCAGAGTGATGAGTCTTCGGATGTTCCTGTCCTCGTAGTCGATGCCGGCATCGCTCAGCTGTTCGGTGAGATCGGAACCCCACCAGTAAATCGATTTCGCCAGGTGTTCCAGCAACTCCTCGTCCACTCCCAGCGCCTTGCCGACGTCGCGGATTGCGCTGCGGGACCGGTAGGTAATTACCGTCGCTGCGAGTGCCGCCCTGTCCCGACCATACTTGTTATAAATGTATTGGATTACCTCCTCCCGGCGCTGGTTCTCGAAATCGACATCGATATCCGGTGGCTCGTCCCTCTCACGGGAGATGAAGCGTTCGAACAACACCTCGATACGCGCCGGGTCGACCTCGGTAATGCCGAGGCAGTAACAGACTGCCGAGTTCGCCGCCGAGCCACGCCCCTGACACAGAATGTGCTGACTGCGGGCGAAAGCCACCATGTCGTGCACCGTGAGAAAATAATGCTCATAACCGAGCTCCTTGATGAGTGCCAATTCATGCTCGACGATGTTGCGTACCTTCGGTGGGGCGCCCTCGGGCCAGCGCTGCCGTATGCCTCGTTCGGTCAACTCACGCAGCCAGCCGTGGGGGGTGTAACCGCCGGGCACCAGCTCACGGGGATATTCGTAGCGCAGTTCATCCAGCGAGAATTTGCAGCGCGCACTGATCGCCACGGTAGCCGCCATCAGCTCCGGCGGATACAGCTTCTGTAGTTGCTCTACCCGGCGCAAATGACGCTGGCCATTGCATTCGGCCTGCAGGCCCAGACGTGCCAGCGGACGACCGAGACGAATCGCGCTGACGGTATCCTGCAGAACCCGTCGCCGCGAGCTGTGCATGTACACACCACCGGCGGCACACAGGGGAATCGAGAACTGCGCTCCCAGGCGCTGCATTCGCCGCAATCGCACCCGGTCGTCGCCTCGCAGCAACAGTTCCACCGCGAGCCACAGCCGGCCCGCAAACAGGCGCTGCAACCACGCCGCCTGGGAGGCCACATGTTCTGCAACCTGAGCAAGATCGGGAATCCACAACACCACGCAGTCCTGCGGCAAGTTGGCCTCCAGCATGCACCGGTCGAGCGCATAGCTGCCCTTCTTTGTCTCGCGACGCGCACAGGTGATGAGATGGCTCAACTCACCATAGCCCTTGCGGTTGCAGGCCAGCAGAACCAGATGCGGATCGGCGCCGGTGCTTGTCGTCAGCCGGAACTCGCTGCCAATGATCAGGCGGATGCGACGCCCACGCGCGGCCATATGGGCGCGGACCACCCCGGACAGGGAACACTCGTCGGTGATTGCTATACCGTGATAACCCAGCTTATCCGCGGTCTCCACCAGCTCTTCGGGAAAGGAGGCACCACGCAGGAAGGTGAAATTCGAGATACAGTGCAACTCGGCATAGACCGGCAAACCCGCGCCAGACTCGACGGGGGAAACTGGCGCTGTTTCTGCGGGGGACTTTTCTGCCATGCTGACATACTTCTAAAAATACTGTATAAATAAACAGTATTTTTAACCGGGCCAATTGTCAATAATCGATGGCGAGAAACTGGCTTGTTCGTTGCATCCTGACTCTTGCAGGCGAGGAACATACAGGCAACTGTGACGCGACACCGAACAGCCCGATCCTTCCCCAACTTATTTTTCAGACATGAGACAAACCATGAAGCACAGTCCCTTGCGTCTACTCCTGCTCACTCTCATCGGAATCGGACTGGCAGCCTGCGGGCCGGCTGGCGAGCACTACGACCTGCTGATCATCAACGGCACAATCTATGACGGCAACGGCGGCGAACCCTATGCTGCCACTATCGCGGTGAACGGTGATCGCATCGTCGCCATCGGCGATTTCGACGCCGACGCAGAGACGGTCATTGATGCCAGCGGCCTGGCCGTCGCCCCCGGGTTTATCAACATGCTGAGCTGGGCCACCGACTCCCTGCTGATAGACGGCCGCAGTCAGGGTGACATCCGCCAGGGGGTAACACTGGAGGTATTTGGCGAGGGCCGCTCCGGCGGACCGATCAACGACTCGATGCGGGCCCAGCTCATCGCCGAACAGGACCCGGACAATCCTGTAGATGTAACCTGGACCACGCTGGACGAATATCTGGAATTCCTCGTCGACCGCGGCATCTCGCCCAACATCGCTTCCTTCATCGGTGCCACTTCGGTGCGGGTGCATGAATTGGGCTATGAGGACAGACCCCCGACACCGGAAGAGCTCGAGCGCATGCAGGCGTTGGTACGACAGGCCATGGAAGACGGCGCGATGGGCCTCGGTTCCTCGCTCATCTACGCGCCGGCATTCTATGCGTCCACGGAAGAGCTAGTGGCGCTCGCCAGCGTGGTCGGTGAATACGGCGGTATGTATATCTCGCACATGCGCAGCGAAGGCAATCGCTTGCTGGAAGCAATCGATGAACTGATTCACATCGCCCGCGAGGCAGGGACCTCGGGTGAGATCTACCATCTGAAGATGGCGGGCCAGCAGAACTGGGACAAGTTCGACGCCGTCGTCGACAAGATCGAGTCAGCCCAGGCCGAAGGGTTGGCGATCAGTGCCAACATCTATACCTACACCGCAGGCTCTACCGGACTGGATGCCGCAATGCCGCCCTGGGTGCAGGAAGGGGGATATCAGGCCTGGGCCGAACGACTGCAGAACCCGGAGATCCGGGCCCGGGTGCTCGAAGAGATGACGACCCCAACCGATGCCTGGGAAAATCTGGCACTGTCGGCGGGTCCGGAAGGCACCTTGTTGGTTGGCTTCCGCAATCCCGACCTGCGGCGTTATCTGGGTATGACGCTGGCGGCTGTTGCGGCGGAACGGGAGCAGTCCGCCGCCGAGACGGCCATGGACCTGGTCATTGAAGATGGCAGCCGGGTGCAGGTCGTGTATTTTTTGATGTCCGAGGAGAACGTGGCGAAAGGCATCGCGTTGCCCTGGGTCAGTTTCGCCTCCGATGCCGGGTCCATGACCAACGCCGGCAAATTCCTGGAGCAGAGTACACACCCCCGCGCCTACGGCAATTTTGCGCGAGTGCTTGGCAAGTACACCCGCGATGAACAGGTGCTGACTCTTCCCGATGCTATCCGCAAGCTGAGCAAATTACCTGCAGCACATTTGCAGATACGCGAGCGCGGTGAACTCGCCGTAGGTAACTACGCCGATATAGTGGCATTTGACCCCCTTACGATTCAGGACCACGCCACTTACGAAGACCCTCACCAATACGCAACGGGTATGCAGTATGTGGTGATCAACGGTGAAGTTGTGCTACGGGAAGGCGAGCACACGGGTGCCTTGCCAGGCAGAGTCGTGCGAGGTCCAGGCTGGCGCGGCTGGCAAAAAAACTGAGACAAAAAAACCGGAAGCCAGGCTCCGGTTTTTTTCAGAACGACTTCTAGCGGCTGGTTTCAGACTCGCGCTCTTCGGCGAGGCGCTCTCCCCGCAGAATATTTGTCATGCCATAGTTGCCTTCGTGGCAGGCATATTCATACATCTGGCCATCAACCTTTGACATCGGAACCCGGGCAACGATCTTGTCCTTGAATGTGGACGGATCATCGACAGTGAACTCGTAATCCACCGTGTATTCATCCACACGCTTGAATTTTTCGGTGAGTACTTTGTCGTAGGCATCACCGAAGACGCTGAAGCTTTGGGTCAGATCATTGAAGTTGCGAGTTTCCACAACCAGGGTATCGCCTTCCCAGTAACCGCGAGAGTCACCGGTCCACAGACGGATACTGTCATCCACGTGGGGGCGATTATCGAGTGGGACGATACGAGCGTCGTGGATCATCTCAGTGATGATGACGACGGTATCCTTGTTCTGCACGATCTGGATGTTGTTGTTGTACATACTCGGCGTGAAGGGTGGTCCTGAATTAAAGCCGACGATGCAGCGTTCCGACAGACCGCGATCCTCGGGACCGTCCTTGCCAACTCCACCAACGGTTGCCCGTACCGGACGTGTACCCTTGAAGTCTGGTCCGAGGCCGCCAATCTGAACCTGGGTACCTTCTACCATCTGTGGCAGCTGGCCATTCACCGGATACGTGATCAACGAAGTGCGCAGATTGTCGCCGCGACCGGCGCTTTCAACCCAGAAAGTGTTGTAGCCACCGACACCATCGTTGTTCAGGGCTTCGTATTGTTTCTCTGACATGGCAGCGAGGGCCTGTGCCTCTTCCTCGGTCATGTATTCACGGTCACCAAACTGGCGCGGACGCGTCATTGGGACGTTGGATGCGAAGTTCCAGACACCCTGCAGGTCCGGCTGACCCCATTCGGTCCGCTTAGCCTGATATTCATCAGTCGCCTGCACTGCAGATACTGCAGAGAGCAGCGCTGCTGCAAAGACAAATTTTATACTCATGTATCCCCCAATCTTTGTGTAGCGTGCCGAATATTTGAAAAAGCTTAAAGCCGCACCCGGTTGATTATTGTAACGCAATTAGCGGTGGAATAACGAGAGGCCAGGAAGCCACTCGAATCCAGTACTGGTCATAGATGAATTTAACTGGCCCACTATCCGGGACAGCATCTTCTGCAGCAAATACCCGTCAACTTGGCAAGCTAATTGCTCCTGTAACAAAGGAATTCATAAAGCGATCTGCCCTCTGTGGAGTAGCGAGTTGATCTGACCAAGATCAATCAAAGTTAGCTGTTTGATTATCTGATATGCCTATTTCTTAACTAAGTTCTCTGCTCCAAGCGGTTAACCTTACAGGTCTACACAGCCAATCTTGGAATGTGCTCTTAGATCAACAAGAGCGAGCCGGGGTTGGCTCATAATCAAATCACAATTACTAAGCCAATTTTGCGACCATCGGATTAAAGCGGAGCCCAGTGTCATTAGCAACAGATTAAGCTCTGTCTGACAATTTTTTCCACTCATAATTACGTCCCCTTTTAACTCACAACGGCCAGTCCGCTACGATACAAAATTGCAGATTAGGCTCCTAAGTTTAGACTAAATTCACAACAGCAAACTTTCCTGGATTCTCATTATTACATAAAAGTGATAGAGCTAATGTAAGACGTATTATATCTAAAGTATTCTGCAGACAAGAAAACACGTATCACGATTATCCGAAATTTTCATACCAAATTAAAAAGAAGTCGCCAATTCGCTCCGGTGAACTGATGCGATATTCCAGCGCTTTAGTAGTGACATGCAATGCACCAAGACCGCGCTGATCAGCGCTCTTTAAGAGACAATTAACTTACCCTTCTGAGATAATCGCCAGTTCGAATCATTATCGCTTTTATTTGCTTACGACTAGATAACCATAAAATACTCTCTAGAAAGCAAACATCCTCGATAGACTCTTGCGGCGAGTTGGAGAGACAGGAGCAAATTGCAGTTTTTCTACTCGCTTTTTATTCTCATTTTCATTGAAGGAGTAAACTCTGGCATCAACCAAACTGATGAAATCTGAGCCGCCTTCAAACAGGTAAGCGAGGTTTAAAGCCGGGAAACTTTGCTGTAAATGTTTAAGAAATCGCAGCTCTTCAGGGCGTAATTGGTCGGTATTTAAGAATAAAATTAATCTTAGCCATTTTTTCGCATTATTAAGGACCGCTTCCTCATTACTAAGATCTTCGCAAACATAGCTCATAAACTCATGAATTTTTTGAGAACTCTGACATCGATGAACATAAACCTGTGATCGGCGCTCTGCAGAAAAATATCTGACTAGACTTCTCGCATAAAAACGCACCAAAAGCCGATTTTTACCTGATAATAATGCGGTAGGGTTCCTCTCGATAAGAATATTTTCGCAAAGTGCTTCTAAAACCAGCTGGTCCTCTTCGCAGAAATATATCATCGAATGACTTCCGTTTTTGTATTTATCGCTGAGAAACCAGCTAATTTACAATTTTTTACCATTGGCATCAAACCGCATTTCTCGCGGAACATCCGGTATAGGAGGCACAGCATCTTTAGCAATATAGCCCATGTTTATACGAAAAATATAAGCAATAACCTGCGCTACGCAATGAAACAAAGCTTCTGGTATCTCGCTATTTTCACGAGTAGTAAAATACAGTGCTCTCGCAAGATCAGGCGATTGAAATAGAGGGATGCCCAAATCTCCGGCTTTCTTGCGGATAGCTATTGCTACATTGTCAATACCTTTGCCTATCACAACAGGTGGGCGCGATGAGCCGGGAGAATATGCCAGAGCTACTGCAAAATGCATCGGGTTTGTAACAATAACATCTGCCTTTTCGATCGCTTTCATCATCTTATTAAGTGCAATTTCTCTCTGTCTTTGACGAATTCTATTTCGAACCTCAGGCTTACCCTCAGCTTCCTTATATTCTTCTTTTATTTCTTGCTTTGTCATGCGCAATTTTTGCCTGTGCTGATTGACTTTAATAGGCACATCCAGCATCGCAATAACTATCAGAAATAAAGAAATAACAAGAGCTGAAATGCCCAGTACTATACCTGAAGACAAAATCTGAACTTTTTGTGAGACTACACCAAACTGTGAAATATCTTCTTTGAAATATTGAAAAACAAGATATGTAGCTATAAGTATTAATAGGGTTTTTAACACTCCCTTAAGCAATTCAAACCAAGCTTGAGCTCCAAATATTCTTTTAATTCCGACAAACGGATTTACTCTGTTTGCTTTAGGCAATATGTTTGAAATGTTGAAATTAAAACCACCAAGAGCGCTGTTGGAAATAAAGATAACTGAGAGAATAACTGTAACAAGAATCGATAAGCTTGGAGCAAGTTGTGCCGCCGATGCCCAAAGTTGCCGGCTCATTACTGCCGGATCATTGAAGCCTTGCATACTAAAGTTAGCCCGAAGAACCGTAATTAATGCTGTGTAGATTGACTTTCCTATGACCAATAAAGTTGCTATAGCAGAAATGACTACGACCGCGACGGATAACTCCTGTGATCTCAGTACCTGACCCTCCTCACGGGCTTTATCCAGTCGTTTCTGGGTCGGTTCTTCGGTTTTTTCTGAACTTTCTTCTTCAGCCATATTCAGAGTAGTAGTGAACTAAAGGTCGTTACGCCTGATGCCCAAAAATCGCGCATAAAATAGATCGCGCCGGGCATATAGATATAGACAAAAATAAATCCACATATCATTAGTGCCGAAAAACCTATTGAAAAGATATTCATAGCCGGCGCAGCCCTGGTTACAATAGCCAACCCGAAATTAACAATCAATAAAGATACCACGGCAGGGAGTGCCAGTATTAAGCCGCCGATAAACGTCATTGCCGACCAATCAACTACAAAGTTAAACCACCCCGAGAAATCCGGATAGTTTCCTATCGGTATTAAAGCAAAACTTTCTACAAGATTTCGTACCAGAACAATATGTCCATCGAGAGCCAGAAATACCAGAGTGCCTAAAATTAATAATAGTTGGGAGATCACAGGTACATTGCCCATTGCCGGATCTATAATGTTTGCAAAGCTCAATCCGATTGAATTAGAGACAAATGCGCCAGCTACAGTAAATGCGGCTATGACAATTTGCAGAATAAAACCAAGAACAAAACCAATAAAGACTTCGGTGAAAGCAATTGAAATTCCAGAGACTGATAGAATATCAACCTCGGGCAATGATCCTGCATTCATGATAAAGACAGCTAATACAAGAGCGATAGCAATTCGAAATCGCAAATTGAGCGCATCCACCGTAAACAAGGGAGATGCCAGCATAAACGCGCCTATGCGTAATAGAGGAAAAATAATTTGTAGGAGTTGCTCATAAATTGTGCCAAGTTCGATGTTCATCGTAAAAGCTCTGGGGCAAACGCAAGCATCCTTTCAAAAAAATCGATATAAACTGCAACGAGCCAATTGCCAAGGAATATCAGACCTAATACAAGCACGATCAGTTTTGGCACAAAACTTAAAGTCATTTCCTGAATAGATGTTGCTGCTTGAAACAAGCCTATTAATAGACCCACCAGAAGAACCAGAAGCAGCAGTGGTCCCGCTAACATGACCGTCGTCATCAACGCATCTCTACCTATAGCTAGAACATCTATCACTTCCATTAAACGTTGAAGCTCGCTGAAATAGTCTGCAAGATGATCAACCAGCCATCTGCGAGCACAAAAAGCATTAGTTTGAAGGGCATTGATATCATCATGGGGGACACCATCATCATACCCATTGACATTAAGATACTTGCTACGACAAGGTCTATAATGACAAATGGGATGTAAATCAAAAAGCCCATGGTGAAAGCTGTTTTTAATTCTGAGGTCATGAATGCGGGTATCAAGACTGGAAGTGGCGCATCTTGATATTCAAGCTCTGTCGAGTTACCAGCCAAGTCCATAAAAACGCTGATGTCACTCTCTCTGGTTTGATTAAGCATAAAGTTGCGAACAGGCATTACCGCTTGTTCGATAGCGACCGTCTGTGAAACTTCACTGTTAAGATATGGTGTTATTGAATTATCATAAATATCTAACAGAACCGGACTCATAATGAAAATACTAAGGAATAGAGCGATACCAACGAGTACTTGGTTAGGTGGAGTTTGACCCGTGCCAAGCGCCTGTCTTAATAGCGATAGCACTATAATAACGCGGACAAATGAGGTCATCATTATTAACAAAGACGGCAGCAATGTTAATGCGGTCATTAACAAGAGAAGCTGCAAGGTCAAACTGTATTGCGTGTCACCGGTTGCATTTTCTGTAACATTTACCAGAGGTAACGCGCTTTGAGCAAAAGCAGTAGCTGTCATTGTGAGCAATAAAAGCAGGCCCAAAAGGCGAAGCACTAGAGGCTTGAATTTTTGCCACACGATCAATCTTTCCAAGAGCAAAGAAGATTGATGCTGCTTTGATTCGAAGAGAGCAGCATATTCTGATTATCAACTTTTACGAGCAGGATTTTTTGCCTGAATCCTAATTGCAATTCGCTTTCGATAATAATTCTTGGGTTTTTCCTCGATGGACCATATAGCAAGTGCGGCCTCATCATTTTCATCGCATATAAAAATATTGCCAATGCTGCCAGTACAATTGACAGGGCTCCGATCGAGGACCAAACGCTAATTTCTGACATCTGGGTATTATGACTTTAGGTTTTTTATTCTATCTGCAGGTGGAACGACCTGAGTCAGTCTTATTCCATAACGATCATTTACCAGCACTACCTCACCTTGAGCTACCAAAGTATTGTTGACCAACAGATCCAGAGGCTCTCCTGCAAGTCTCTCTAGTTCAATCACAGCGCCTTGGGACAGTCTCATAAGGTCTTTAATTTTTATGGAGGCGCGACCGACTTCGACCGATATACTCACAGGGATATTGTTTAACAGTTGCTCATCAATTGAGACTGCGTTCGCATCTTCCTGCTGTGTTTTTTCTTGTGTATCTATCGACTTAATTTCTTCTGACATGAGCTTCACTCTTGATTTTTTTCAATTTTTCTAAAATTAATGAGTTTGGCGGCAGCATTATTCCCAATTTCTCCGATTTCCATATCGAATAATTTGAAACTTTGAATTTCTCCCCACGCCAATTCTGGTTTGGCCATGAAAAGAACATCACCTGACTTCAGCTTTTTCAAGGCTCCAAGAGTGCTTGGAATTTCAGCATATTTTACTTGCAGCCTTAATTCGGCGTCGGAGCAAGCAGACTGCATTTTATGCTGCCACACCAGTGTTTTTTGATCGTTCTCTTCGCTACTCTGGATCCGGCTTCGCAGTAGATCCCTAATAGGTTTTAGGGATATAAAGGGATGCACTATGGTTATTGCCCCCTCGACACCGTGCCCGAGGTCAAGCAGGAACTTACTGGTAATTACCAGATCGTTTTCGTCTGCAATTTGAGCAAACTGCGGGTTAATCTCTGACGCAACTTCGGTGAACTCAAGTTTAAGAACTGGAGACCAAGCATCTTTTAGAGATCCAAATATCAAATTCAACAATATCTTGATAATAGATGTTTCAGTAGGTGTGAATAGTCTGGCTGGGGGCAGGTCGCCGATTCCCTTGCCAAAACCCCCAAAAAAATTATCCAACGAGGAAAATATTACTTCTGTATCAATAATTATCAGTGAATATCCACGTAGCGGGTCGATTTTTATCGTATTGACGGACAAGGGCGCCCGAAATTCCTGCATGAAGTTTTGGTATTTAACCGTCTTAACTCGATCAATAGTGATTCGAGGCGTCGTTCTGAGGACGTCGACCAGCCCGGCTCTAAGCTGCCTAGAGAAGCGCTCATTTATCATATCGAGCGCTGCATCATTAAATCCTATTGATACGTCTTCTGATGCCAGGTCGTGTTTGGCTACCTCGACATGAGAATCCATCGCATTAATATTCTTCAATGCATTTATTTCGTCAGCCGTTAATGAAACATCCAAATTCGCCACGCTGCCCCCTACTGCACCAGATACTCAACGAAGAGGACGCGTTCAATCCCACCGAAGTCCTCAAGCTCTTCAAGCACTGAGTTTGCTGCAAGTTTCAAATTTTCCTCGAGATTCCCTCTGAAATCCGGTTCCGATAATTCGGATTCAACTACTTTTCCCATAGTTTCGAGCATCGCAGAACGAATTAACAGTTCATGTTTGGTTACGCGGTCAATTACGATTTGGTCATAGTGTGTCATCACAGCTACGGTGACCTGCATTACACGTCGCGAATTAAGTACATTCGCAGTTAATGGGCTCGACATTTGATAATAAAGCGTATCCAGGCGTGTAGGATCAGGTGTCTCCATCAGCTTCGGTGATTCCTCGACCGGCGGCTCTTCAGCGATTGCCTCCGCCTCAATGCGATCCAGTTCTTTCTGCAACTCTGAATCATCTGAAAAAAACCCGGTAAAGAATAAGGTTCCCATTACAATTCCGACACTAAGAACAACTGACAACAATACGCCAATCAGTATCCACATAATCGGTAATTTAGGTTTTTCTGGCTGCTCTGTTTTTGGCGCTTCTGCCATTGGATTTTACCTCTTAAAATTCTGAACTATAAATCCCGAATGCCTGTCAACTGGTGTTCTAGGCGTAATAATCCAGAAGATTGTTATTAATATTCAATTTTATTTGTTTTGTTTTACTCTTCCGCTGCTCTTCTGTTACTTCGTTGTCAGCACTCTGTCTCTCTTGAGAAGATTTATCTTTTCTCCCTACGTCGACGTTGACAAGTACCTTCGCATTCTCAGAATTTGCGAGCAGGTCTTTGAGCAAATGCCCCGCTTCCCTCAGGGCCTCCGCAACTTGTTCATTGGTAGCGACGATACGGACACTTAGTTCGGTGCCGCTCCTTCGCGCTTCGATCTCGATATCGCCAAGATTCTCTGGACTGATCTCGAGTCGAACTGACTCCACTTGTCCATCTTCAGGCACTGTCATCTGTTCGTAGATTGCATTGACGACTTGTGGACCTAGTTTTAAAGACGAATACACTTCTTTCGCCTCGGTGCTCGCGCTGGAAACATATTGATTTAATGTTGCAGCATTATTCAGGGGCGCGCCATCGACTGCCTGGGACAACGGCAACAAGGTCGCGTTCACAGAAGAGCCCTCAACATGCTGAGGCTTGGGTGTACCGCTCGATAGGACAGTCTTGAAAAACTCGCTATCTCTGCCAAAAACACTGTGAACTCTATCTACTGCATTCTGTTGAGAAGCTTTGCCTGTTCGTGCTAACTGTCCGTCTATTTCCTCGATGTTAGCTGAATCTGATAAACTACTGTTTTTGACAGCTTTACCCATTGCCTCTTGCAAATTGGATTCTTTGTCAGAGTTGCTCGTTAGAGTGCTCATTAAGTTTGCGCCAGAGACACGTTGCCGTTGCCCTGGCAAATACTGACTAATCCCTTCGTGCGTCAAGTCGATTATTTCTTCAATATGAATTGGCGATTCAGGCTCGATATCTGCCGCCTTACCATCATTATTCAAAAGTCTGGCGAACGTATTGGACTGCAGCACTCGACTCGCGGACTCTTGCGTCAACAGACTTTCCTCTGATGCAGCGCCTGCGTCTCGTGTTTTCGACTCATCGAGCAGTAGACTTGCGAACGGATTGGACTGCAATGCTCGACTCGCGGACTCTTGTGTCAACAGACTTTCCTCTGATGCAGCGCCTGTGTCTCGTGTTTTCGACTCATCGAGCAGTAGACTTGCGAACGCATTGGACTGCAGTGCTCGACTCGCGGCCTGTTCGGTAGTTGAAGCAGCTGGGTTCTTCTGACTTTGCTCTTGCAACTCTTCGGCGAGACCGGTTCTTGAAGTTTGCCACCATTTCGGCGGGAACAATTCTCGCTGCAGCTCAGTGACAATTTCTGGTGCATCGCTCATCAGCTCAGCGCGACGCATCGGTTCGACGTTACCTGATGACATCGCACTGGTTAGCACCTGCCTGCCGCTCAGAAACTTCACAGTCTGCAACTTGAGTTCACCAACCCCGCTAGCTGGGTCTTCTGTGGATAAGGGTTGCGGTAATGCCATAGCCGAGTCGGAATGCCCGGAAATAGCGGCTGCTAGGGCTTCTGACGAAGCATTGAAATCTCTAACCCCTGCCAATACAGTCGTGTCACTGTCATTGTCATTGTCATTGTCCGGCATTTCACTATTGTCTGCCTTGAGCGCCAGCAATTCCTCAGAAAGTGGCAAAGTCTTGCCACTTTTTCCAAAAGCGGCGAAATCAGGGCTTGTCGATTTTATATTTCCAGCCTGTACGGCCTGGCTGAACAGGTCGGCAAAAAAGCTCGCTTCGACCTGTCCTGATTCGGCATTTCCGCCTTTAAAAGAACGACTTACGTCGATATTCTCGATAATTTTATTTAAGTTGAACGTAGTGGCATTTTTTATCATGGTGGTAGTCAACGCACTTAGTAAATTGAACTGATCTGATACTTTGCAATTAGTGCGCCAATTCTGATTATACGTTTAATACATTGACATAATGCTGTGTTGCGGCTGCATCGGATTGTTTTTGCTCCGCCAACTCCGCGGACTGGTTTTCACGCCTTTTGCTTTTGTCGTGCAACATATCAAGTTTCTGCTTTTCTATTCTGACTTCGCGAACGGAGTCAGCTAGTCGACCCAATCTGGTATCGATATCGATCAGTTGTTGCGCTAGCTGATTTTTTATTTTGAAAAGTTGCGCGAAGTAAGCATGTTTTGTTTGCGCAGAATAATCAAACCTTTGTACTTTGTTCTTTGAATTTGATTGACTGTTTTCTTCGATAATTTGATCAATAAACTCGATTTTTTCTGTCAATCCCTGCCTGGAATCAATATATTCCTGACGCTTTACATCCAATTGATTTAATTCGATGACTTTAAGATCGGTTAAAACGGCCAGAGTTTTACTCGTTTTCACTGCAGTATCTCCTCCAGACGTTGCCAGCTTTTCTCGGAAGGATAGTATTCATTTTCAGCCTGAGCCAGAAACTCAAGCAATGCCGATCGCAGTTCGATCGCCGTGTTCAACTCTCCATCTGACTTGTCTTCGTAAGCGCCGATTTGTATGAGGTCTTCTTTCTCGCTATATAAAGTCCATAATCGTCTTAGCTTTTGACTTAGCTTTACTCTGGGGAAATCCAGTAACGAGTTAGCCACTCGAGAAATAGAGCCCATGAGATCTATGGCTGGGTACTGCGCCTTATCCGCCAGTTGGCGAGACAGCATGATCTGTCCGTCGAGAGAGGCTCGCGCAATATCAACAATCAAATCACTACGATCATCACTCTCTGCAAGCACGGTATAAAAACAGGTAATTGATCCATTACCGTCGATACCGGTACCTGTACGCTCAATTAGATTCGGCAATAAACTGAAGACTGACGGAGGGTAACCCTTCGTAGTCGGTGGCTCGCCAATTGTCAGACCTATTTCACGCTGGGCATGAGCGACCCGAGTTAAACTATCGAATAACATGAGCACATTCTTACCCTGATCACGAAAAAATTCAGCGATCAAATGAGTCAGCTTAGCAGCTCTCACTCGTTCTAAAGCAGATGCATTACTTGGAGCGGCAATTACTACGGAGTTTGCCAGACCCAATTCGCCCAAGGTAGTGTTAATAAAGGCGTTAACTTCTCTGCCACGTTCACCAATGAGACCGATAACCACCAAGTCCGCTGCCGTATTGCGAGCAAGCATCGCTAGCAGAGCACTTTTGCCTACGCCGGACCCGGCGATTAAACCCATACGCTGACCACTGCCCATCGTGAGACAGGTATCGATAGCTTTTATGCCCGTCTCCAGGATGGTGTCAATATTGGGCCGCTGCATCGGATTGATTAATTTTCCGTCCAGGGGCGCCTCATGTGTGTATTCAATTGCCGGCCCGGCGTCGAGGACATCACCAAAACCATCAATCACGCGTCCAATCAGCTGATTAGATAATTTTCCAAAAGAAGTTCCCGCCTTGGGATACACCCTGCATCCGGGAGACAAACCCTCGGTGCCTTTGTACGGCATGAGAAACAAGCTGTTTTTCTCGAAACCAATGACCTCCGCGTCGATATCTACCCGACCGGCCGGACATACAACTCGACAAACGGACCCTATTGGAGAGTCAAGCCCCTGAACTTCAATTGAACTGCCAGCTACACGAGTGACACAGCCACTGATCACGAGTTCAGAGCTCAAGCGCTCAAGATTATTTCTCAAGCCATCAAGCATAACCTCGGGCAAAGAATCAATGTCGGTATGCCGAACCCCGACGTATGGCTTAGTTTGGCTAATCATGGCTTTGCTTAAGCTGGCTGAAAGCATGCAGCAATTTTTCCTGAGCAATCTCTTCCACTTCGGAGAAACCCATCAATATTTTAAGGTCACCCAGCTCAAGGTTTTGATCCACAACTAACCTCGACTGAGGACCAATGTCAGCCAGACGACCATTCAGAAATCCTTGTACTTGAGGATTAACAACTATGGTAATTTCCTGATTCCCATCTATCGAAATCGAATCCATAGCGTGTTTTATCAGGCGGCGATAGTAGTCAGCGTCCGAGGCAGAAAAACGGATCACGGCTTGCGCCAATCCATACCCTAGCTCTTCTATGTACTTCATGAACGGACCAAAATCGACTTTGATATCCTGCAACTCTTTTAGATAGGCATCGAGCATACTGTATTGCGCCTGCAAGGAATCTTGTGTCTCCTGCTTTCCCTGCAAATACCCGGCTTCGAATCGTGCTTCACTTTGTTGCGCAGACTCTTCCTGCAAGGTTTTGAGATTTTCTTCAAGCTCACGTATGCGGCGCTGGTCCTCAGTCAATTGCGGCATCATGACAGCCTCATCCGATGCTTCAATGTGTTCCGCGATCTCACGGCCGACTTCGGCATCGCCAGTTTTAGGCATGTCCACGCGATGTAACTTGCAGGGTACAAATTCCGATTTCAGCTGCGCCGCTACCAGATCTTTTTTGGCATATGCTCGCGCTTGACGACCCGCCATAAGTAGCGCATTCATTTTCCATTCGATATTGTCAAATTCATTCTTAGACAAAGTCATCACCCCTACCAGCCAGAACGATGTCACCTTTATCTGATAACTTACGCGCGATTCTCATAATATTTTTCTGAGCAGATTCAACATCCGTGATTCTCACCGGACCTTTGGCTTCCATCTCATCGAGGAACATCACGCGAGCGCGCTGTGACATATTATCGAGGAATTTATCTTTTACCGCCTCATCAGAAGCCTTCAGCGCGACCATTAACATATCCATCTCTATGCTACGCATCAGAGTCTGAATGCTGCGATTATCCAAGCCGCTAAGATTATCAAAGGTAAACATGTTGTCTTGTATCTTCATGCACAGCTCATCATCTATGCTTGCGACACCCTCAAGAATCTTGCTCTCCAGTTCCACTTTCGTGAAATTCATTATCTTGGCTGCCGTTTTAACGCCACCGAAGTTAGACGATTTGGCGCTAGAGTTATTCGAGAATTGCTGCTGCATAATTGACTCGAGTTCCTCCATTGCAGATGGCTGTACCGTGTCCAATAGAGCCACTCGCTGAATAACTTCTGGCCGTATTTCCGGTGCGAGGAAGTTCAGCACGTCGGCAGCCACATCGTATTCAACGAGTGAAAGAATAATAGCAATAACCTGGGGATGCTCGTGCTGAATCATCTCGCCGATTGATCGAGCGTCCATCCATCGCAATGTCTCCATGCCACGATTGGAAGAACTAGGCATAATTCGACCAAGGACAGTCGCGGCCTTATCTGCTCCTAGTGCTCGCTTAAACACGTTTTCAACATAGTCCACGGTGCCAAGACCGAGGTTTGTCTGTTTTTTGATAGTAGCTACAAAATCATCGAGTACAATATTTACAGCCTCCTGAGAGAGGTCGGATACAGACACCATTTGAGCGCCCAATGATTGCACTTCGCGGGGCGACAGATACTTTAATATGTCGGCGGCTTGCTGCTCACCGAGCAACAGCATAATGACTGCTGCGCGTTGCGTCGTCGTCATTATCTCTAGTTCTGTGCGAACGCTATCTGGAATGGCTACTTCCGTTCCGGGTGCATTCTTGTCTACTGCTTTTGCTTCAGCTGCCATAATGACCTCAGTTTATCTTTATCATCTTCTTCAATACGTTAGCGACACGGCCAGAATCTTCTGCTACCAACAGCCTAATAAGTGCAACCTTGTCATCGTAGGTATTTGCGGTATCCAGCATATCTGCAGATATCGTTGACTTCTTCGGTTTGAGCTTGGCCTTGATGTCTTCAAGACTCTCACCATCGCCTAGACTGATCATTGCAAGATCCTCTTCTGACAACTCACCATCTGCAAGAGCTTTCGGAGTTGACTGCAGCAGATCCGGCTTCGGCAAGTAAAGTTTCACAATCGGTCGAATTATAAGCAGCGTCAACAGGATGAACGCCACCGATACTGCTCCAAGCTTAATAAGCGCAACAATCGATGGATTCTCGTACCATTCAACAGGGTTGGGAATATCGATAATTGGTCGAAACGGTGTCGCAATCACTGTAACTTGATCACCGCGCTCAGCGGAATAACCTATAGCACCCTGAATAAGACTTCTAACATTTTCAATAAGCGCCTCGTCCACTGTGATCTGCTGTCCACCAAACTCCGCAAGCTCAGCATTTTGGTTAAGCACGACAGCAACTGACATTTGCACTAGTTGGCCGACCTGATTTCTGGTATAGCGTAGTGTTCTATCCAGCTCATAGTTGCGGGTGGTGCGATTTGATACCGATGTCGGCCCGGTTTCTGTTCCACCAGTTTGGGCCTGATCTGCCTGATCTATCACCTGTGTATCATTTGGTACTACGTTCGTTGTAGCACCTGGAACACCAGAGGCTGAGCGAGAGCTAGTCTGATCTGTCGATAAGACCTCTGATCGCGTGATTGGGCCTGAGCCATTACCGTCATAATCTTCAACCGCGACTTCTTGCTGAGTGAAATCCAGCACCACATCGACATCCGTGCGTATATTTTCGCGACCAAGCAATGGTTCTAACAATTGTTCGATGCGAGTTCGATAGTCTTCTTCCACAGAACGCTCGTAGCCGGATTGCAAGGTGGCTTCGGTCAGGCTCGGTGTTAATGAATTTGTCAGCAAGTTGCCCATGTTATCAACGACAGAAACATCGTTTACCGCTAAATAAGGCACACTGGAAGACACCAGATAGGTAATCGCTTGCACTTGGGACTGAGTCACGGTACGTCCCTTAAAAGGTGTTACGACAACCGATGCTTTGGTTGGTGTGCGGCTACGCACGAAAGCCGATTGTCTGGCTGCGGCAATATGTACCCGAGCAGACTCTATCGTCGCGATGCGAACTATACTCTTGGCTAACTCATTTTCTATAGTAGCTGTATACCGAGCCTCCTCCATAAATTGACTGGTAGTCATTGAGCTCTGGATATCAATATCGGAGAAAGTCTGTTGCCCCACAGACTGCGGCAAACCCGCGGATGCGAGCAGCATGCGCGCCTCATGGTAGCGGTCTACGGGTACCTCCAGATTGCCATTTTGAATCGCAATTCGAACGGGAATGTCGCTCCCTACAAGAAGATCAAAGGCGGCTGACGAATCAGATTCCGTCATTTCTGGAAACAGACTGCGGTAATCCCCCTCATCTATCCACAGATACAACATCACAAACGCAAAGAGAACAAGAAGGAGTACTATCCCTGGAAGGGATTTTTTTACCAGAGGTTGTGCGATAATTTCAGCTAATGTAGGAAATTTCCCAGCCTGTTCGAGCTGATCCTTCGCCACCACAACAGCGGTGTTTGCCTCGCGCGAAGTACTGTTTTGATTAGCGGTTACCGCTCCTCCGCTACTCGGAATTGTTAGTGTCTGATTAGGACTTTGTGCAATCGCAGTTGCCATTTTCTATACCCCTGCTCTAAACCGGCATATTCATTATGTCTTCATAGGCTTTGAGGACTTTATTGCGTACTTGCAAGGTAGCCTCAAATGCCAGTGAAGATTTTTGCATAGACATTACCAGATCAGTCAGCTCGATATCCTCACCCATTTCAAAGCGAGTCATGAGAGCGCTACTCTGATCCTGTAATTGATTGACTTGACGCATGCTGTCCATAAAAGCACGACTAATTACATCATTAAAATTGCTCGCACTTGGCGTGTTGATTTGCGTAGCATTTACGCCGAGCTGTTGGCGTAATTCGGAAGGTTGTATCTGAGGTTGTTCACCTACTCGCGTCTGATAATCTCTAATTTGTGCCAAAATTCCACTTACATCGCTTATAGCCATAAATTTCTCCTACCGCGAGTAGATGCGGGGAACGTCCATCCCCTGCTGCCGCATGCGCTGTAATTTATATCGCAGCGTGCGCTCAGAAATGCCTAACACGTCCGCAGCTTCGCTGCGACTCGCAGTTTTTCTAACGGCTGCCACGATCTGCTGATATTCATTTGCAGCAGTCGATTGATGCAATGTTGACACGTGCACTTGCATGTCATTGTCCCTGCTCGGACTTAACTCCGTATGATCAAACATCAAGTCTGAGACTTGAATGCTATCGCTTTCGCACAGCAGCATGGCGCGAGCCATCACGTTTTCCAATTCACGGACATTGCCCGGCCAACTGTGTTGCATAAGAGCCATCAGTGCACCTTCGCTTAATTCGGGGAGCACGCGGCCTTCGGCATATTTCTGCATCAACAGTAATGCCAAGGGTTTGATATCCATTGGTCGAGCGGCGAGGCTCGGTATTTTGAGTGAGAAGGTGTTGAGGCGATAAAAAAGGTCCTCGCGGAACATGCCACTCTCTATATGTCGCTGCAAGTTAATATTCGTTGCGGCGACCACGCGCACATTCACCTCTATCTCGCGCTTGCCACCAATTCTGGTCAACTTCCTCTCCTGCAGGACCCGCAGCAACTTGGGTTGCAATTCGAGCGGCATCTCCCCAATTTCGTCCAGGAATAAGGTGCCTCCGTCGGCCTGTTCGAAGCATCCTGCATGCGCGACCGCGGCCCCGGTGAAGGAGCCTTTTTCGTGCCCAAACAACATGTCCTCCGCCAAAGTAGGAGTTATAGCCGAGCAGTTAATCGCAATAAACGGGGCGTCAGCTCGAGCCGAGCTCTCATGGACGACTCGCGCCATGATTTCTTTGCCGGCTCCGGTTGGACCAGTAATCATTACCGGCATCGCGCTCTGTCCGACCTTGCAGGCCATCTTGAAGACCGCTGCGCTGGCAGGGTCGACGAAGACAAAAGGCTGCTCGGGCGCAGTCTCTTTGTGGTTTGGGTACATTTTGCTTACCTGGTTGTCATTATGCGTACTGCAAACCGTTAAGCAAACAAGATGCCAATAATTATTAGTCTATAATAATCAATAGCTTAGTGATTGGATGTCAAGATATTGACACTTTTTGCGCGGTTTTGGCTGGGCCGGGCAAGCAACGCTTTCGCGTTGTCGGAGGATCAATCTGCGCGAGAGCTGATCCCGTACCGAGCCAGCTTTTGGATAAACGTGGTTCTCTCCATGGAAAGAAGCTTGGCAGCCTTGGTTTGTTGCCCAGCTTCACGTAGTGAAGCACGCAAAAGACACATCTCGAAGCGCTCCAACAATTTTTTTGCGTTAACCCCCTCGGCTGGAAAGCTACCGAGAACTTCCACATTTTTCAGCGCCTCTTCGATTATCTGATTGGCATCTTTGGGCTGGTCGTTGTTTTGCGCATTACCGATTTGAAAAAAATCCAGCACATCCGCTTCACTGCTTGGAGGAAAGACTATTTCGCCCGAGGATGGCTGCTCCTCGGACTCTACTTGAGATTGAACGGTTGACAGCATACTACTACTCATCAAGGTCGGCGGCAGTCTGAAAATATCGATTTCGCTTCCCGGGAAAATCGCACTCATTCGGAGCGTGAAATTCGACAACTCACGCAAGTTACCGGGCCAATCGTAAGCCTGTAACACGCTCATAGACCTCGCGCTGAAACTTATCGGAGAATTCCCTTCCGGCTTGTGCTTTAGCGCAAAATATTCAACGAAAGGGCTTATCTGCTCGGCCCTTACACGCAAGGGCGGAACCATCAGTGGGATTACGTTAAGACGGAAGTAAAGATCCTCGCGAAATTTATGCTCACTCACCATTTCCTCGAGATTCTTATGCGTCGCGGCTACGATACGCACATCTACGTGTATTTGGTCGCCCGCTCCACCCAGGGGCTCTACAAAGCCGTCTTCGATAAACCGCAACAGCTTGACTTGAAGGCTCAGAGGCATGTCGCCGATTTCGTCGAGGAACAAAATGCCTCCATCGGCGGCTTCCACCCGACCTTTCCGATCGGTCAATGCTCCCGTATAGGCGCCTTTGCGGTAACCAAATAATTCGCTCTCGAGCAGATCTTGCGGTATGGCGGCGCAATTTAATGCCACCAGGGGTTTAGCGGCGCGTTTCGACAAGGCGTGCAGCTGGCGGCACGCCACCTCTTTGCCAGAACCGGTCTCACCGCGCACCAAAACAGGTGCCTCACTACGGGCAGCCGCGTGGAGATAGCGTTGAAATTCAACCATCGGGGGAGAGCTATCGAGAAAAGGCTGCATTTTGCTGACGATAAATCCTCGAAGAAATGAGTCTGACACAATGGGTGTCAAATTTTGGACACAAGTCTAAACTATTTTTCGCGAGCGATGGGTAACAGAAACGGTGGAAATTAGTATCGATACGTATCGTTTTTTGAGTGAGTCGAAAGTAACAATCTGCACTTCGGTAACGCATAGAGGCAATTGGGCACAAACGACTATGCGGCGTACGGCCTACAACTTCTGGCAGGGTACTAGGGGCAGTGAGCGAAGAGCTGGCCAGCGACGTTTCAACCTGCACAAACACGAGGGGAGATCGAGGCTCGGGGTGACGAGCATAATACGTGATTTCAACTGGCAAATCGGATTAACGCGCTGCGTATCCCGTGTTTACCTCGGCTCGTGGTCACCAAACCCCGTGTGCACATGTCATCAATCCTGACTCAGTTACCTGAATCAGTTACCAAAATTATGTCGGGTGTCCTCGGGTATGCTGCCCCAGGCGCTCTCGAGCGTGGTGATAATTCGAATGACTTCCTGCAAGCGGCTTGAGTCGTTCTCCACCTGGATCTTTACCAGCGCTCGCAG
>Ga0222714_10001014_pt1 | contig 31938 bp, 49 predicted proteins | sample C33_3DmetaG_FD_165048 | JGI IMG/M metagenome (GOLD analysis project Ga0222714, IMG submission 165048) | Estuarine water microbial communities from San Francisco Bay, California, United States - C33_3D | ecosystem: Environmental > Aquatic > Marine > Unclassified | place: USA: California... | reverse complement strand
ATCTTCATCACGACCGACAATAACTTCGGTCACAATATTGTTTTCATCTAAAAAAGCGTAGTGTGCCATATCTACCTCTAATTATACATGATACCAGATTAAAATCAATTTACTTACTTAAATCTGGGTCCGGCAACCCATATAACTAAAGAGTGTCGAACCCCAGAAGTTACAGGTGTGACTTGGTGAAGCGTATGACTTGGGAACATTGTCACCAACCCTTGCTTTTTTTGAATAGTATGCTCATCGCCAGCCGGATTCAATTGCAGATCGCCACCTTCATAGTCATTTGGATTAGATAGCTGCACAACCATAGTAAGTTTTCTAACAGTATTCCCTGGTGATCCATCCGCGTGCCATCCATAATTACCAGCAGGAGCAATGTACTCTGTAAACTGAAAGCCTTCAGAAAATCCTGTTATATCAAACTGAAAGTAGTTTTGATTCAACTCCAATGCAACCTCCGTCAGTCTATAAAATATCCAGTCCGTCCTATCAGTAGGTTTAAGAAAACAAACATTTGAATTTCTACGCTTATCATGTTTTCCATAAGTCTCACCAGCTCTAAGATTATAGCTTTTACCGATGCGAACAATGCTTTCACATTCTTCTGGACTAAATGCCTCCATCCAAGACCAATTATCTAAACGGTCTCGAACAAAATCCCAACCACCGCCTCCACGCTCAAATTCTTGATCTAAATTAACTTTTAAACGTGGACTATCAGCTAAGTTGACCATCAAAATCCTCCTCTACAAAATGAAAGAAAATCAAATCTGCCCTTCCAACAGAAGGCTCTGGTCTATAATGCCATGAATCAGTACCAGAATAGCAAGCGGCATCGTTAGGATAAAGCAAGACCTCGTTCCAATTAGCATCGACATCAGAAAGATCTAGTAACTTATTGTCAACAGAATCAATATCAATATTACTTCTAAACTTATCCCAGTCTTCTTTTTTCCAAGCATCAGATATCATAAGAGACCAAGGCTCATTGCTTTCCTGATAGATTAAAAGATCTATAGTTCTAAAACATTGGTCCCTGTCAAAGTGGAGAGGGCACCGGCCACCATCATAATAGCTTGATACATAGTTATATGAAGGTTTTAGATTTATACCAAAAAGGTCAGAAGCAAAAGGAGTAAGCCTTTTATGCAAATCAAAAAGAGCTGGCGACTCATGAACAGAACTTCTATTGAACTGAGCGTCATATTCTCCAATATGACGCAAAGAATCTAAAACAAAAGATTGCAGCAGCGAAAAGTCTTCGTCGTCCAATAAATTCTTTACGATTGTAATATCTGACATGCCGTCATTGTATCACAAAAAAATGAACTTACTCGTCAAAATTCAGCCACTCGGACTTGTGATACCATTGAAGACTGTCTTCATCCCAAATCCAATCACCCGAATCATCTGGTGCGGGAAAAGGTGCCTCGTAAATACCTAACTCTTCATTCAAAACCCAAGACCGATACCCCTCCGGCGGATTCTCAATGAAAACATCACGATCAGGATCATACACGCAACCTATCGAACCATAATTAAGTCTAAACGGAGTGCCCCCATATTTATGGACACCAGCCCTAGTGTTGTAAGAAGTTCTCTTGCATAATGCACCTCTCAACTCGCCATAATAAGTTTCCCAATCAGAAATACCATCAACGACTTCATCTTCATCACGACCAGTGATAACTTCAAAAACTATATTGTTTTCATCAATAAATGCATAATGTGCCATTACCAAGTCACCGTTCCAGACCCATTTGTAAAAGTGTAAATTGTATCTGCCCCACTAGTTGTCCTAACATACGTTAGACCAACGCTAATTGTAGGGTCTGGCCCCGCAAATCTTAAAATAACAACACCGGAGTCACCAGAATCTATTGCCGTTGAAGACCTGCCCCCACTACCAGAATTTGCACCAAGCGGAGACCGTGCATCACCAGTAGGAACACCTTGTCCATCACCGCCACGGGCACGGGACTGGCTTGCTCCAGCTATTGTAGAAGCCCTCTCATTACCACCTTGACTCGTATTTGGACTGTAACAAGTTCCTGTCTCTCCTGCACTAGCAGCACCCCCGCCACCGCCAGAAGGACAACGACCAGGCCCGCCATTAGGAGCAGCAGGCCCACCAGCATAACCCTGACCAGAAGTTCCAGAACCACCAGACGAACCACCAATTGGTCCAGAACCAGCAGAACCACCACCGCCAGAGCCACCACTAGCACCGTTATTTGATGTAGGGCTGTTGTTTCCGCCTCTACCGCCACCAGTAGAAGTAACTGTAGCAAAAGTGCTAGGCGAACCATTAGAGTTCAAACCACCGCCACCACCTACTGTGACAGTATAAGAGACTTGAGATATAGGAGTAAAGCCTGTTTCAGCGCCAGCACCACCACCAGAAGTTTCACCATTCCAAGCAGACCTATACCCACCAGCACCACCACCACCGCCATAAGCCGAGCTGCCTCCAGCGCCACCAGCAACAACTAAATAATAAACAGGATCTGGCACAGGCCCAGGCCACTGGGAATCCAAAGAAGCATAATAAGCTTCTTTAACAGTCCAGACACCAGTAGCATCAGCACCAGTTGGTAACTTATTAATACCTAAAAATCTTCTATCTGCCATTACGAAATCTCTTCATACGAGCAAACAATATCAAGATCATTGCCAGCAGAAGCAGCCGCATTAATATTATGATTCTCTTCAAGATAAACAGCAGTAGACTTATCAATAAGAATCAAAGTGGCGTCTGCTGGAACATTGATAGTATAAGCAAGATACGTAGAAGTGCCAGAACCAACTGTTGCATTATTCTCAATAGCAACAGTTACGGTTGCAGCAGCGGAACCATCAATATTTGAAACAATAATATTGTTTAATTTAAAAACTTTGCCGGAAGAAGCCGGATTACTCACAACTTCAGTGGCAGAAGTGCCGCTAAGTTTAATCTGAGCGGTCTTAGCAGTAATCGTACTTACATTTACAATATTAGGCGCAGCCATTATTCATCAACCTCCAAAAACCATAGCCATTGCAATGGCCTTACCTGTAGTAGCAACCCCAGCCCCATCAACACTTAGACTGTTAGCCACATTCATGCCGGAAGCAGAAATATTTGCTCTTTCTGTTCCCGCCGTAATAAATCTTATCACATCTTCATCAGAAGAATACTCTACCTGAACAGAAGTATCACCATCAGCATCAAAAATAAGATCAGTATAACTAGAAGCCGCACCAATCTCAATCCAGTAAGAATCATAACGAATGTATGTTTTACCGGTACTTGACTCAAACCAAATATCACCGGCAGTCGGGCTAGAAGGTGCGGTATCAGATGCAGTAAAAAGGCTAGACGTACTTGAAAGCTCCCAGTAAACACCGGTCCAACGCCAAATACGATCACCTACCGTATGTTGATCATCAACAGATGGGGAATCAGGAAAGTCAATAGCCATATCTACTATATTATCTCATTAAACCGGATTTGTCGCAAATATTAAGACCAAGTTACAGTGCCTGTACCTGACTTAAATATAAGAACCCTGTCGCTGCCTTGTCTAATAGAACTATAAGTCAAACCCACTGAAATTGATGGAGTTTTACCACGAAACTTAAGTATAACAACACCAGAGCCTCCATTTTGACCTGCACCTTCGGTTCCACCACCGCCGCCACCAGTGTTTGCTCCGCCAGCAGAAGAAGTTCGATCACCGCCACCAGTGCCTCCGCCACCAGTGCCACCCACACCAGCGCCACAAGTGGTTCTATCAGTTCCACCGCGAGAACCACCACCGCCACCAGCAAAGTAAACAGAGCTTCCAGATACATGACCAACTGATTGCGACGTAGCAGTTGAAGTAGAAATGATCGTACTTGCTAAACCAACCCCACCGTTAGGATCACCACTAGTTGTCGTAATTGAACCGACACCGATAGCACCAGCACCACCGCCACCGCCAGTGTTTCGAGGCTGATCTACGACGGACTGGTTAGAGTGACCTCCACGGTTACCTTGACCACTTGTACCGTTACCACCAAGCCACTTTACATTGCTGTAATTAATTGCAGCTCCACCGCCAGAACCTCCAGCGTGTCCATTATCTCTAGGACTAGAGTGGCTACCCCCCGCACCTCCAGCAATAGAGGTGTAAGTAGCAAAAACAGAATTATTTCCATCCCCCCTACTACCTCCACCACTTCCAACAGTGACAGTATATGATGTGCCAGCACTAGGAGTCATTTGTCCCTGAAGAAGACCACCGGCACCACCGCCGCCCCCTCTAGCCTCGCCACCTCCGCCTCCGCCAGCGACAACAAGATAGTCTAAAAACAGCGGGGCACCCCTGCCTCTTCTCAGTCCTCTTGCTGGCTGGCTTGCGGCAGTCAAAATAGGCATCTAAAACCTCAGGAGAAATTATTCCTTTGTGCTAGAACAGTAAAAGTTGCGTCAGCAGTTTTAATGATCGTAAATAAGTACGAATCAATAGCATTGATGTTGCCAGAAGAAGGAGCCGTTCCGTCTGCCCACTCGGGAGTCACAGAAGTTCCATCAATAGTAAAAGCGTTAGCATAGTATGCCGTAGCGCCATTTGTGACAAGAAAAACAACAGTCAAAGACTCGTCAACACCAAGAACACTGTTTAAGGTTGTGCTTGCATCTCCCCTGAAATTAAAAGCCCAGTTAGCAGATGCATCAGTTGTGTAATACCAAGCAGTAGCGGTAGAAACATCAACATTAACCGTCCCAGTAGCAGCAGTCGCAGCAATAGACCAATACTCATGCGGTGATTTAAAAGTTGCAGTCAACTTATTTGTTATAGCCATATCACCAGCATCACTTGTCGTGATAACAGAATTACCACTTGTAGTTTGCCAGTTATCAAATCTAATTACAGAAGCCATTTAAACCACCTTTATATATTATCACACTTACCAAGTTACAGTACCAGTACCACCAGTAAAAGAAATAACGGTATTAGAACCAACTGTTGTTTCAGAGTAAGTTAACCCAACAGATATTGTTGGTGTTGGACCATCAAAACTTATAATAACAAGACCAGAGCCACCAGAACCGCTACCTGTCCCGCCACCGCTCAAGTTGCCGTTAGATCCACCGCCACCACCGGTATTTACAGTACCATTTTGTCCGCCACCAGAACTAGTGTTTCCGCCAGCACCACCGCCGCCAGCACCACCGGCAACAACTGTTTGAGTAGAGTAATCTCCAGCACTACCTCCTCCACCAAATCTTTCACTTGAACCTCTAATAGAAGTCAGCCGACCAGAACCTCCTGTTCTACCACTGGCATTGCTGGGACCGGCGCCACCGCCACCACCGCCACCTGTGTCGTATCCACTCGCTCCCGCTCCACCTTGACCAGACGTTCCTGATCCGCCAGCATAAGATCCAGCATGTCCGCCACCGCCACCAGAGCCACCAGAGCGACCAGATGCTACCTTTGAACCACCACCACCGCCACCAGAAGTCGAAACTGTGTGAAAAACAGATGAAGTGCCATTGGATGCTTGACCACCAACTGTAGTTGTTCTGGCTCCGCCGCTTCCAACAGTGACTGTATAATTTACAGAACTAGATATTTCAGATAAATTACCATCTAGAGCGCCGCCACCGCCGCCACCACCGGCAGCATCGTAACCAGATCCGCCCCCTCCTGCGATAACAAAATAGTCTACCGAGGAAGGCGGAATAGGAGCAAATCTAAACCGATTAGCGCCTCTACCAGTATTAGAAAGACCACTCAGAAACGGCATGAATTAACCTCACGCAAACTGAACCTGCTGACCCAAAACAGTAAACGTCGCATCAGCAGTCTTAGCAATAGTAAACAAATAAGCATCAATACTACTAGCATTACCCGCCGAAGGAGCAGAACCACCCGACCACTTAGGAGTCACCGAAGCACTATCCACCGTAAAAGCGGTCGGATAATATGCGGTTGTGCCATTCGTCACAAAGAAAGCTGTAGTTACAGATTCACCAATAGCAAGAAGACTGTTCAATGTCGTAGAGCCATCACCTCTAAAATTAAACGTCCAGTTAGCAGATGCATCAGAAGTATAATACCAGACAGACGAAGTAGAGATGTCAACATCCACCGTGCCTGTAGCAGCGGTAGCAGAAATAGTCCAATACTCGTAAGGGGACTTTAAAGTTGCTGAAAGATAGCCGGAATTATCAAGGGTTGCTCCTTCAGTGCCCCCGGTGTTCTCCCAAGTATTAAACCTTAAGGTACTCATTGGGGGGCCTCCGGCAATACAGGGTTAGCAATATCAATCGTTGCAGGAAGATCACGTAAAGCCTGACGGTATGCGGCCCACGCCGTTGCGTCTACGGGAGCGTCAGCAACCTGAGTCCAATCAGTACGGCCCAGTTCGCCGTCACGCCACAGCCGGACCTGTTCCATCTTTTGGTCGTCGGTTGCGTCAGGGAAGTCAGGGTTGAAGTCGAATGTGCTCATCATGCCGCCTTGTAGACAACTGTCCAACTGAAACTGTCGCCAGTAGTCCAAGTGAACGGTCGGGTAGAGATAACAGTTTGATTCCTCACGTAACCGCCTGTTTCCTCCAGACAGTAGATACCAAGAGAGACACCGTTAGCGTGTGCCGCCCCACCATATGCGCCGACGCCGCTATCAATGAACTCACAATTGCCTGCGCCGCGCTCACGAATGTCGCTGGTAACCGGCAGGCTCCCACCCAAGTTGCCGGTAATCGAACTGGTGCTTCCTAGCGTGACCTGACCGGCGAAGTGAACGAAATCACCGATCTGCGTGTAGTGGGCGTAGTTGATCGTGCCGTCTCCGAGCGTGAAGTTCGTGAACGTCATACTGCCGCTGTAATCGGTATACGCACCAGCAGAAACACCGTTAATCTGCAAGCCGTCAACAGCGTTCAACGTATGACCGGTAGGAACAGAAATAACATTACTGTTCTCAACCAAACCCTCAATAGACCCGACCGTTAAGCTACTCATACAATACTCCACTCACTACCAGAAGTCACAGTTACTGTTACACCATTAGAAATAGTAATTGGACCCGCCGACATACCATTATACCCTGAAGGGATAGTAAAATCTATAGAAACCGTCTGACCGTTCAGATAAATAGGAACCCCAGAAGAATGAATCGTAATACCATCAGCAACTACATTAGCATTAGCAGTAACATTGTTAGCGAGAATATCGCCACCAATAGTTAGCTGGGTATTAGCAGTATCCCAAACAAGAGAAGTTGAACTTGAAAGAGTGCTATTAGAAGCAAACTGAATTTCTCCATCAGTACCAGAAACAGAAACATTGCTTCCGCCGCCAGTAATGGTAGTCGAACCTGCACGACCAGCAATCTCAACCCAGAAAGAATCATAATAAACAAAACTCTTACCAGTATCTGATTCAAACCAAATATCACCAGCAGAAGCACCAGAAGGCGGGTCGTCAGAAGCAGTAAACGTAGAACTGGTCAGGGTCAATGCCCAATAATCACCATTCCAAGTCCAAGTACGATCACCAACGGTATACTGCTGGTCTACTGATGGGGAATTAGGGAAATCAATAGCCATATCTAACCTCTATTATCTCAGTATAGCAGTATTTTAGCAAGATTGTATCGCCATTCCATCATCCCAAACCTTGAAGCTGTACGGTGGCCACTGAGAATATAGGTGATTTATTGTACTGCCTCCATGCGTCTCGGGTACAATGTCATATTTGCTACAAGATCTTGAATATTCAAGAATATCATCAAATTCTTGATCTATAAATCTTAGTGTTTTAGCGTATTCCCAAAAAGGTGTATCGTATTTTGAACCAAAGTGATAATGCCAGAGGATAAAGTTTTGAGTCTGTCGAATATATCTTACAATATCTTCCTCCGCCTGCTGAATGCTGCACTCGTCTAAGAGGATGCTTCCAAATAAAGTCTTTGCCCAGTGCAAATATGTTTGTGTTGATGACGATTCAAGCGGTTCAAGGAAAAATAGCCTATTTCCGTTTAAAAAAATTCTTTCATCTATAACAGGTGACTTTGCAATATAGTTTTTAAAACTTGAATGCTTTGTTACAGTTACATCAAACAAAGATAAAAAGTTTTGCTCTGCTTCCTGTTTTGTAGTAATTGAGTCGTTATAGCAATAACCAACACAGTAATCGTGAGAAGGAGAATCGGGATGTGTTGGTATGACAAAAGTCCAACCATCTGGCGTAGCAACATGCCTACTCCAAAAAACATCTGACATATCCCAATTGGGTCTTCCTAGTATTACAGAATTAATTGGATTAAGCAGATCATAGTAGTCATCAAAGTTATCAGGTTTACCTCTACAATCAAAAATATAATCAGAATCAATATTTTCTAATTGTAGAGAATTAGATTCTATAACTTTAAAATGACCTGAATTTAAAATACTTTGCTGCATCTCCCAAGGGCAATAATGCATAGCCATCCTGTCGGCAGGAAAGTTGTGAAAAAACTTATCTTTGCTTTTTCCCCAACCTTCATACAAGATTCCACTTTTGAATGTGGCATGTATATTGTTGTTATACCAATCAAAGCCAGTAGAACCCCAAAGGAGATGAGGGGCATCTAAAAGCGTTGCTTGACCGACCCTTTCTGGGGGTAGAGATGGGTCGTAAACTAATTCAATCTGAACATTGGGGTCATTCCTTGTATACCAAGACCAATTTAGTGCCGTAAAGGAACCGGCATTGCCAGCTCCAACAACAGTGACTTTCACGCATATTCTCCTTTTAAGAATGTTGCAACAAATACAATTCTTGGACTTACTTTTGGTAACTCATGATAATGACTTTCGCCTTCAAAAACAAAAACACTATCTTCTACTGGTGCGTATTTATGTTCCCCAACAATTGTACTTCCACCAGATGACGTTAAATAAATTATCATATTTGAATGAGGGAACTGATGATCAACATGGGGATTGCTGACAAGATCGGAATTCACAGAAGGGAAAACCATATTCGCTCCCATCCTATACACACACTCAACATTAATATTATTTTGCTCACATATTTCTATAAATACCTGATAGGCAAGGTCTACATAAGCGGATGTGACTGTTGGGTATCTTGGTCCAGATTCAGGTCGTGTCAAAAATGGATGTGACAAAAAGTGAAAATTATCAAAATCATTTTTACCAACAAACCAAGGGAAATCGCCGGATAATATAAGATTTTTTAAATTATTGTAATTTACCGTTAAAGGATTTATCATTTTAACTTATCTAAACGGAGGGCCGGAAATCCAGCAGACTAAAGAATATCTAGTACCTTCTGTTACTGGCGTGACTCTATGCATCAGCCAAGAAGGAAAAAAAGTTGCAACACCACGCTCCCTCTTAGCCTTCTGAGGAGTCTCACCAATCATTAATTCTAAATCACCACCAGAGTAATCACTTGGGTCTGATAACTGAAGGGCTACAGACAACTTCCTCACCGGTACGGCCATACCGCGGTCACAATGCCATTCATAATGCTGAGTGGGGGCTTCATATCTAGTAAGTTGGATACCCTCGGCCATGTAGCCTAAATCAAAACCAAAATACTCTTTATTCATGTGATGAATAGATTCAGTTAGAGCATCAAAAATCCATCGAGTCCTGTTGTTTGGGTATATAAATTTAACACTAGAATTTCGAACTTTATCATTTTGTGTTGTAGAAGCAGTCATTCCTTTATCAAACTCTAAGCTATTACAAATGCTAATAATTGCATCAAGTTGAGTATTTGTAAAAATATTTTCACACCAAGCAAAATTGTGACAATCATCATGATATAAATTATGACCACCACCAACAGAATCAATAGGTGTAAGTTTTAATGTGTTTACATCTAGATTTACTGGCTCAGAGTAGTTCACCATCATAATCTTCTTTCACAAAATGAAAAAATACAAGGTTTGATTTACCATTAGACAACGTTGGTCTATAGTGCCAAGAATTTGTACCAGAATACCCAGCAGCATCGTTTTCTTCTAAAATTATTGACTCCCATGTTTCGTTCTCTATTCTTAAATCAAATTCTTCTTTTGACAGTCCACTCTTTTTACCAAGAAAAGACTTTACTTTATCATCACTCCACGGGTGAGATATATTAATCGGCCAGCCATCTTTACTATCAGAGTTGATTAAGTAGTCAATAGTTCTATAGCATGGTGGTCGATCCAAGTGCAGAGGGCAACGCCCTTTGTCTTCATACATGCTTAGAAATGAGTAAGAAGGCTTGAGTTTAACTTGAAAACATTCACTAGCAAGATCTACAAGTTGTTCGTGGATATGAACAAAAAAGTCTATGTTTTGCTTACACCTTCTAAAAAACAAACTATTATCTTCATCTAAAGGATAAGTATTAACTTCGTTCTGAACGAAGCTGATGATTTCTTTGTGAACGTCTTTAGAGAAGAGTTCTTTAATTACTACTATTCCGCGAGAATCGCTACCCACTGCTGACCTTCCTCATCCCAATCGTACATCAGGACGCCTTCAATTATATCAGACGGATATGGGACAGGTGGGACCCAATCAGGTTTTACCCAAGTCCAAGAAGGATATGGCTGGTCTGGAATGGGGGTTGTGAAGTTAACAACATCAGTTACAACTTCAGACCCATCACGAACCATTACAGAAGCAGAATAAGCAGTGTCTGGAAGCAAATCGAAATAAACGTAATCAACAAATTCTTGGTCGGACTTTCCATAAGAATATGAACCATTTGGTTTATATTCTATGTGACCATCTATTTCTACTTCAAATCTTAGATCAGTAAAGACTTGTCTATCTTCAATTCCAATTTGAAAAGCAGCACCATATGGTCCAAGATGAGTAGCGTCAAAAGAGATAGTCTCGTCAGTAAAATTTGTAACACATAAAATATGACTCATGTTATCACATCCGTATCAGCAAATCTAATGACAACCATTCCAGGGGCACCCGCTCCTTGAGTGCCAGACCAAGTTCCACCTCCGCCAGAACCCGTTGTGGGTGTGCCGGGAGATCCTAAGCTTGGGCTTTGTGATGGCCCTCTACCGGGACCACCACCGCCAGAGCCACCACCTCCACCCGGATATGGTCCGGGATTAGAGCCGCCCCAGCCTGCGCCCCCTCCACCACCGCCTCTCGTTTCGTTTGATCCTGTGCGATAGTTGTTGGCAGCGCCACTTACACCACTTTGACTATTTCGAGTTCCACCACTATGCCCTCTTCCACCGCCCATGCCGTAAGCAACTGGAGACAGTGTTCCAGGAGTTCTGCCTGAAGCGTTAATTAAAGTAGTAGAACCTGGTTGATCTTTAATATTACTTGATGCACTAGTAGAACCAACATTAACATAATAAGTGCCCGGAGCAAAGGTTACATTTGATATAGTTCTTGCGCCAGCAGCGCCACCGCTTTCTCTTGCAGGATTAGGTTCTCCAGAACCACCAACACCCGGGTATCCACCAGAAATAGCCATAACAGCAGCTGTTACAGGGCTACCGCCTTCAATGGTTAAAGTGTTTTGACCAGTTGTTGTAAATGTTCTGGCCATGTATCCTGTGTAAGTTGTTTCGGTTCCGCCAGTTATTAGTGCAGGTGTGCTAAATGTAAATTCTTTAGAGATAGATGAAACAGAGTTTGTCGCTGTGACCGTGAATGTAAAATCTCCAGCGGCAGTTGGAGTGCCAGTGATAGCGCCAGTAGAAGTGTTTAATGATAGACCTGTTGGTAGAGCGCCAGCGGAAATAGAGTATGATGGAGTTGGTACACCAGACGCTTCAACACCATCACTGTAGGCAGTGTTGTACGTAATATTTGCAAGGGTTTCATCAACCCAAGACGGAGCAACACCTGTCTGTCCAGAAAAAGCTTGTGAAACTGATCCTAGTGGGTTAGAGGCAGTTATTGTAAATGAGTAAGATTCAAGCACACTAGGCGTCCCAGAAAGGGCACCAGTGTCTTGATTTAGACTAATACCGGTAGGTAGAGAGCCAGCACTAATTTCATAGTTGACAGCAGGCTCTCCGGATGCAGTAACGCTATCAGAATAAACCGTATCATAATCAAGATTAGCAAGAGTATTGTCTACCCAAGCGGGGGCAGTACCAGAATAACCTGATCTAAACGGCCTTCTTGCTTTATCCCAACCACCTTCAGACAACTTAAAAATTGCCATATCAGGTAACCTCCATACCAAAAGCGCTAAAACTCATATCAGCGCTATCAGCGTACACCTCCACAATATGAGCAGCTTCAGCAGCAAAACCAGCAGTAATCAAAATTGTATCATTAGCATCAATCGCAGAATCATACGCAATATAATGCTTTGTTGCTAAAGTGTCAGCTGTTGGTCTAACAGAGATCCTGTATGTTCCAGCGGTACCTGCTCTATTGCAAACAGAAATTGTAGAAACAACCGTCTCAGTGGCAGAAGGCACCGTATATAAAGTTGTTGTAGTAGTAGCAGACGGTGCGACCTGTCCTAAAAGTTTGTAATTCGATGCCATATTAAACTCCCATCAATAACATAATTTGAGGGGCAAAATCTGATCCTCCACCAGACCCGCCACCAGATAGCTCAATCCAGAAACCATCATAATAAATAAGTGTTGCACCCACATCAGTCTTATACCAAAGATCACCCTCAATAGCAGAAGAAGGTGCAGTATCAGAAGCAGTAATCTTTCTGCCCTGATCAGCAAAGTTACTGGTAGTGAGACGACCTATCATGGTGTGTACTCAACTCCAGTCAACACTAGAGTAAGATTAGCATCCTCAGGGTCATAATAGACCGCATCCCCAGCGTTAAGAACGTAAACCATATTAGAATAAATTGTATCATTTGCAGGAACGACAACATTGCTCATGATCATATTATTTGCACCGGCAGTTCCACTATTTGGAACAATGTGAATAGTTACCGTCTTATCAGCAGTTGTAGTATTACAAACACTCATCGTCTTGATGATAGAGTAACTATTCGCAAGAGATGAGGCAGAATAAACGTTGCTTGCAGTGTCGTTCCCTGTATAAAGCCTCTTTGGTGTTAAAGCCATTTATTAAACCCCCATCCATGATAATACTTGATTATCATAAGTCGTTATATTCATATCCTGAATAGCAGTAGCATCCAAAACATGATTAACTTTAGCTCCAGAACTATGTGCGAACGCAGGAGGGCCATCATACCCTCTTGACGAAACAGTAAAAGTGTTCGTAGTTCTAGATGTACACAAAATCTTTTCCTCAGTTGCTTCCCCTCTGTCAATTACAATGACAAATGGGCTTCCAGACGAACCGCTGGGAAATGTAGAACCATCAACAACCGTAATGGTTGTATCAGTGTTCGAAATGCTAGCGGATAAAGTTGTTTCTTCAGCCGCACCGACAAACTCCCTACGCTCCACCTTTCCTCCGTTAGTTGATGCTAATATCAAGATCACCAGTGGCAATACGAAGAGTGTCACCAGCGTCAAGAGACTTGCTAGCAGTCAAAGTACCATGAACAAGCAGGTTGCCAGAAGTAAGTGCATCATACAAAGCAATACCGACAACCGTACAAGCAGGCATATCCTCAAAATCAATATTTGCACTGTTCTGAGTAGCACCGCTAGCCGAAGCATCAAAAGTTGCTGTCTGACGAGCATAAGAACCACCAGTAACCTCAGTACCAGCAGTGCCAGTGTCGTCCTCAGCAACAGTCATAAGAGCGACATATACAGTGCTTGGAGAAGTGTATGCAGTCGTTCCTAAAAAGTGATCAAGAAGCTTGTTCTCAAGATAATCGCTTAAATTACCAGCCATTAGTTATTCTCCTTATAATACTCTTCAAGTTCCAATTGATCAGGAAGCCTGAAGTTATCAAGTGTGAGTAAGAAGTCTGCTTCTTCCTCGTCAATCTCATAAATTCTATTTTCTCTTGTAAAGCGGATACCTTCCTTAGTTACATAAGCAGCACCGCTATCAAAATATACGAACTTCTTACCAGAAGAAGCCTTAGCAACAGTAGCCTTCTTTACAGGAGACTTCTGAGCCTTAGGTGCCTCTTCAACAGGACGTTCATGCTCGGTACCATCCTGAACCAAACCATCACCATCGCCATCTACGGCATCCTTATTAAACTCTGCTTTCTTAGGAGCCGCCTTCTTAGCAGCAGCCTTCTTAGCCGGAGTCTTCTTTGCCGCAGCCTTCTTAGGGGCGACATCATCTGATGTAACAACATTCTCATTCATACCACTAAATATTATCATAAGTTTAGTTATAAGAACAGAAGAGCCGGGGATTTCTCCCCGGCCCAACTGTTAGGAATGTAACTACAACAGCCCTAAGATCACGCGCTACGAAGCTTGACGTTCTTAGCGATGACATACGAGTCAGCGTTCTCGATATTGCAAGCGAGACGCATGTACTGCGTGTACTCAATGGTGTCGGTCTTCGGCTGGAACTGACGGTACACCGTGATGTCACGATGTAGACCAACAACACGGTTGTTCGGGAAGGTAAGTTCCACGTAACCGTGCGAACCAGCAGCACCGGAGTAGTCGCCAGTGACAGTCTCAGGCATGAGCGGTACCTCAACGAGTGGGATACCGAACGGAGCGAGACCAGTCGAACCAGCGCCACCGTTGGCACGCATTGCCCCCTGAAGGAAGGCAAGGTCGCCAGTGGTTGAGCCGGGGCTTGGAGCACCAGCAGAAGCCTCAGTGGCGGAGTTGGGGTTGCCAAGCGAGTAGATGGCATCCTGAACAACACCTGGACCGGTGAAGAACCTTAGTTCGTTACGACGCTGTAGGTACTTGTTGGGAAGGTTACGAAGAACACGATCAAAAACCGAACGTGAAACATTGTCACCAGCCTCGTCAACAGTGGTACCTGAAGCGAGGGCAAGCTTGACGAAACCGTCAAGAGCCTTGAGAAGTCCGTTGGACGACGAGGTGTTGCCGTTGATGAGAAGATCATCAAGATCGTTAGCGGTCTGGCGAGCCATGACCTGAGCGATGTGATCCTCAAGCGAGGCACCCTCGATGTTGTCCTCTAGGGACTCAGTTGAGATCTCCCAGTCAAGACGAAGCTTGACGCTGGAGAGCGAAACCTTCGAGAAGGTTACGGCGGCGTTAGAGCCGTCATTGGTTGCCTCAGTAGCCTTTTGCATGAGGCGAGTACCAACCGAAAGCTTGTCAATATCCATGCTGGACGCACGCATACGGACAACTCGGCTGTTTTGCATTAGAACGGACTGATCGACCACAAAATCTAGGAAACGATTAGCCTGCTCAGCGTTAAGAAGACCGCCAGAAGCATTACCTACAACCGAGGTAGTGACTTCATTAGCCTTCGATAGAATTTCTTCTTGAGTTGCCATGTTATATATTCCTCCTAATCACGACTCATAGCCCAGAGCCTTGACTAGCTCTTGTGGCAGATAAATGTTGCTCCAGAAGGACTTGGGGGCCGACTTAACAAGTTCGTCCTCGCCATCCTCATCGTCGTCTGGATCGACGCTCTTCTTGACTGCACCGGCAGCGGCAAAAGCCTCAACCTTCTCAGTCTGCTCAGCGAGCGAAGCCTCGGCAGCAGCAAGCTTCTGCTCTAGTTCCTCACGCTGGGCATCTGCGCTCTTAGTCACTTCCTCGATCTTCGAATCAACCGAAGCCTCAACCTCTTCCTTTAGAGAAGCGGCGAACTCGGTCATCTTCTGATCGAATACAGAGTTAAGAGCATCCTTTAGAATTTCAATATCCATTTGATCCTCCATTTGATCTTTATCCGCTTCAACCTCAGATTCAGTTGAAGCTGCTTCAATATCGACAGACTTTTCTACGACTGCCTCATCCTCAACTGTGAGCCAGTTGACGAATCTCTTTAACAAAGAAAGTTTAACATCGGCAGACGTATCCATCTGAGATACCTTAGCATAATTTTCATCAATCTGCAAAGTCTTCTCTATGTCTTCCAAGGTTTGACCCTCTTCATTAAGAACTTGTTCCAATAGTTTATCCATATCGGTGAACTCCTTAATCATATCATCATTACAAGTCCCGCAACCGCATGAACATGCAATTTCTTTTTCAAAGTCGATCTCGTCAAACTTCCTAGTACAGTTGTCTAGTTGACGGACCTTTGATCTTGCCCAGACCCAACCAGGAGTTCCACCCCAAAGGTTCCAAGCAATCCTACCATTAGAAGGATAGCCCTTATCACCCGGATCTGCACCTGTAGCCCTAAGGTCAACAGCATGTCTTGGGAAATAACGAGCAACCTTTCTAACGAATTCTGGAGAGACAGAGCCTCCTCTTGCAAGCCTACGGGCGGACCCTAGACCCACACTCGTCCCTCCACGACCATGCTCTCTTCTTTGATCAAGCCCGACTTGGGCCATTCTCTGCACCGACTTAGGAATAGTCAGATTAATATCAGCACAGTCAATCTTAAGAATGTAATCAAGTTCATCTGTAGAGGAGTCTCGCTTTACAATATCAATGACAGCCTCAGCGTTGCCGGGGTTGTCTACAAGACTCAACTCACCAAGTTCATACTTTTTGATTACACTTACTGGACGGCCTCTAAACATCTTCTCGGTGTCAATAGACTTCTCAAGAATCTTGCCGCCTACAGAAAAAGAACGAAGGGTGCCATCAAGAACCTTTTCCCAAGTATCTTGAGCACCTTTAGAAATATATGCTTCTACTTTAATAGCATTATAACTTTCACCATCAGAACCAGTGATCTTTACCGGCTCATACTTGATAGCTTTACCGACAGCAATCGGTGCGTGCATCTCACGAATATTTCCAGTCCAGTTCTTAAACGCCTCCATTGAAGCGCCGAACTCAATCAGATCACCAGCCTTATCAACATTATCAGCCGTGGCGATGCCTACGACAATACGCTGTTCCCTCTTGATCATATCAATGGGAAACGACAGGTTAAAATCTTCCATAGTAAACCAAGGATACCACAAAAATGTTTATTTTGTATAAATTAAATTCCCATCCATTGAAGGATTTCGTTATCACCGCTTGAACTAGATGATGCATTTTGCACTGCAAAATATCCAGTATCTGCTATGAAGTATTGGATATCACCATTTGTATCTTTGTAGAACAAAAAACCATCAAAGTAATTTATGGCAAGTTCGCCATACTCCAGATCATCTGGAGTGTCGAACTGTGTTCCAGATCTTTTTATTTTGATCGTGTTAGCCATTTAATTACCTCAGAAAGTTCCTCCGTCAAACGTTACGTTATCAATAGTTCCACCAGTAATAGCAACACTGCTAGCCGATTGAACTGCCATTGTACCAAGACCAAGATTGATTCTTGCGCCAGCGGCATCAGTTGCACCAGTACCACCGTATGCAACAGCGACAGCCGTACCTTGCCAAACTCCAGTTCCAATAGTTCCAACGGAAGTTAGGCTTGAGTTCACAACTGCGGAACCAAGAGTGGTTGCATTAAGAACACTGGTTCCAGCAATTGAAAAGTGTTTGCCCGAACCAAGATCAAGATGCTCCGAAGCCGTCCAAGAATCAGTTGCATCAACCCAGTTAAAGGTCTTGTCAGTCGTACCCTTTAGAGTGATACCGCCACCATCAGCAGTAGCGTCGCTTGGGGAAGCAGTAGAACCAAGTTCAATATTCTTATCATCAACACTTAGAGTTGTAGAGTTTACAGTAGTAGTACTTCCGTTTACGATAAGGTTACCAGTTACAGTTAGATTATTACCGATAGTCACATCGCTGGGAAGACCAATCGTGACAGATCCGGTTGCACCACTTACTTCAATCTCATTTGAAGTTCCGGCAAGAGATACAACGCCATCGTTGGTAATAGTAATGGTGTCGGTTCCTCCAACATTAGTTGAGATACCAGTGCCACCCGTGAAAGTAATTGTGTCGCTTCCAGTAGTTACAGTTTGAGTAGTACCAGAATCAGCAGCAATATCAAATGTGGTTGATACAGCACCAACAGCAGTATCGACATAAGCAGTTGTCGCAACAGCAGTTGAATTATCACCTTGAGTTGCTGTAGTAGCGGAAGCACCTGAGCCTAGAACAACGGTGCCGCTAAAAGTCTTGTTGCCCGAAATAGTTTGAGTCCCGCTCAAAGTGGTAAACGCACCAGAACCACCAATAGAAATTACAGTGTTTGCATCACCATTCAAATCCGTACCGGTGCCATAGTAGAGAACATTGTCTACTTCGTTAAATGCAAGCTCTGCATTCTTCAGGGTAGTGGGTGCGCCGGTACCCCCAGTTGCCCTTCTTTTAATTCTGAGTACGTTACTCATTAGAAATTACCTCCATTAAATGTCGCACCGGTTAGTGGATGCGAATGATCTGCTCTTGCTGCAAGAAGACTTGTGCCAGCAGATCCAGTATTAGATAACTGAGCCGGAATTGCATCGCTTAGATTGACATAAACCGGAAGGTTTGCAGTTGCACTTGCAGACTGAATGACCGTAGCCTGCTCATTAGAATACGTAAGAACTGTGACATCTGTTGCACCAACTGTGAGAACTGTAGATTCCCCAACTGTTACTGTAACCGTTGTTACTTCTGCCGCCATTATTAACCGCCTGATACAACAGCGTCACCAAACATTAAAGTTGTGACAACGCTATCCGCTGTCTCTTCCAAGTCATAATAATATTTACCTGTCTTCAATCCTCTAGTTTGAGTACTTGATAAAGTTAAAGCAATAATGCCATTTGCAGCATCACTAGTATCAATATCAAATGTAGCAACAACCTCGGTTGAAGCAGAAGAATCTTTTAGTTGTGCAACATACGATCTTGCAGAAACATTTATTGCAGAACTATTTGAATCTTGAAGCGTAACAGAGTGAGTATAAGTATCACCCTTGTAAATATTAATGTCTCTTCTTGCAGCCATTACAAACCTCTAAATTAAGTTTATCAGCAATCACCCTATAGCATAAACAGCGACAGTGCTAGATGCAGTTACAACCTCAATAGTGTTGTAATCACCAGCAATCTCAACGTAATTATGAACATGAGATTGAGCATCAGGAAGCAAAACAGAATGCTTACCATTTAATTTAACTTCAATCCAGTGGTTAGTGTCCTTGTTTACAACGTAAATAGCATAAGTGTGATGACTTATGGTTTGTACACCATCAGCATCAGTCAACTCTGTATTTGAGTACACAATATGTCCGTCAATCATTATTTCCTCCATTATCTTGGTTCTCTCCACGCTCAGCCTGATCACCACTGTCTCTAGGATCAGTGGAGCCTTCTGGCGTGTCCGCTCTGGCCCTTCTAGGCACTGCGGAAGCATTATTATCATTCCCCTCTGGAGCACCGGGACCATTGCTGCCCTGCTCCTTCTTCAACTTAGTTGGGAATGGTAGAACTTCGTCACCATCTGTTCTTTCAGGTAGACCAAGTTCATTACGAACTTCATTCGGACTAACAACTTCAGTGCGAAGATATCTATCGTAAATTCTTGATTGAATGTCCTCGTCAATAAGATCAATCCTGTTGAACTTAATAGTTACTAGATCCGTGAACTCAGAAATAAGTCGGTTAATCTTTTTCTCAACAACAGATTGATCCGGCCCAATAACCTGAGTCTTGAACGTCTTGTCAGCATCTCTAGAAACCGCAAGGTTAGCATTGTCATAGACACCTACCTTCGGGGCGGGAACCCTGTTAGCAACAAGAATCTCGTCCCTGTTTGACTTGCGGTACTTGTCAAACGAGGCATCCTGAATACCGGCCTCAAGCTTCTCAAACTTGATATCACTATCTCCACCAAGAGAAGCCGGAAGAGGCACAATAAGAGTACCGTGGTTTCTTCCTTTAACTTCCTGACGGAAATAGTTAACAAGTTCTTGCTTTGAGCGCTGGCTTAGTTTTGCACCTTTGACAATAATTGCGTAGCGAGGGATAGCTTTGTTTTCGAAGTAATCAATGTTGTACTCTTTGGCAAACTTATCTCCTACAATTGCAGCAGCCGCAGAAACAGATGACGGGATGCCATAATAAGTATTGTTTGGTGAGTACGTCTTGAAGTGAATTACTTCGTTTGGATTTGGATCTGAGTTAATCGGATCTTCCATCTCGGTGTCTTGAAAGTTTCTAAAGAACACCGCTTGAATCTTGTTGCTTTTAGCGATCTGTACATAGCCGTCACGATGACGGCGAACTCTCATAAGAGTTGCTGGAATATGACCAATATATCCAATCTGACCAGAGTTGTTTCTACCGATCTCAAGATAGCCGTTGCCGGTAGTAAGAACATCAAGCCACACACGGGTCATGGTCTCAATAAATGTTTCTTCTTCATTAAAGTCTTCAAACTTTGTTTCAAGATCCTGACGAGCATCTTGAATAGCCTTCCTGACTCTAGCCAGCCTGTCAGCATTGCCTTGAGCTTTCTCAAGCCTTCTTCTAGACTTTAAAGTCTCTGGGAACGAATACCCAAGACCAACAGTGTTCATAACTCTTGCATTAATAGCAGCATTATGAATTGCACTAGAATCATAAAGTTCAGCGAGGGTATCTAGATCATAGGGAGGAGTAACAACGTCATAAAGCGAATAGCCATCAAGTTCTTCTGGATCAATATACTTTGTGCTTACATCATCAACACCTTCATACTTCTTAGCAAGACGAGTAGCCCTCCTCTTCATTCGAGAAGAAAGAGAAGAATACTTAACTTTCTTAAAAGGATCATCAGTGACTTTCTTAGTTACAACTTGAGAGTAACTAATATCATCAAGAAAAACTTCCTGATTCTCTTCTTCTTCAATATGACTCATATTTGACCTCATCGACCTCTCCTGTTCAATTCCTTTCTGACAGCCGCCTCAATAACGTCTTCATAAGGATCTGGATTCAAACCCTGCTCAAATCTTTCTTTTTGATCATCTTGCTCAGAAGCAGTAACCTTTCTAGCCCCACCTACCCAAGTCGTGTAACCCTCATCGCTACCAGTCCAATACTTAGCAGCCTGAGCGACCTGTCTTTCAACTTCTTTGTCATTCATAACGCCTTCTGCACAAAGAACGCCGTCACCGTCAGAAAGCGGCTTGCCGTTCGGCATGATCCAAATACAAACACCGAACGCTCTTTCAGGGACATAAAGGTCCTTCTTCTTCACATAATCATCAATCATCTCAGATATCATACACCACTTGAGGTAAAAAAGCACAGGTAAACAGCGAAAAGCGTACCACTTGGGTACGCTTTCCACCATTTGCTCGGGGGGCAGGGTTCGAACCTGCGACCAATTGATTAACAGTCAACCGCTCTGCCTACTGAGCTACCCCCGAATAGGAATTCCATTATCATCAAATTCGCAGTTAGGACCATCATATAACTCAAACAGAACTTTCGGAGATTGCTTACAATACCCGCAGGTTCCGCCTCCAATCATTGCAGAATGCGCTTGAATCGGCCAGTCCCGGCAGCATCTTAATATGATAATAGAATTCATATTCATATTAGATCACCTAATCGGGCAGGCTCCACCTTCGCACTCAAGGTCTTCAAGTGAATACTCATTAATCTGATCTACAAAAGTGACATTCTTAATCTTAGACTTCATCTTTTCGTAAGAATCCATATCAATTTCTTCATAAGGAGCAAGAGCGAAACCATGATCACTATGAAGCAAGAACGAAACAGACTTTAGCTTGTTCTTGTAGTTCTTCTTCATCCACTCCTGAATTTCAGGCAACTCTTCCTTACGGTAGTAAACTGTTACAGAAACATTGTTATCAGCCCATTCAGATTGAGCTTTAACAACCCACTCCAACTGCTGTACCGCAGTCAAATCCTTAGCGAGAGTTGCGTGCTCCGGTGTCTCGCAAGGGAAAGAAACGACACAAACGGTGTGGTTCTCCTTACCATCAAGACCAACATCATACTGAACATCGTAGCCCTTGTCACGACAGTAGTTCACCAATGGATCAGCGCTGCCCATACGAACACGGCGGATGTAATACTGAGAATAAGCGGGGTGAATACCCGGCGTTACACCAGCAAGCAGACTAAGGGTTCCTGATGGCTTAACCGTAGTCAACTTAATTGAAGCATTAATGCCCTGGCCTTCTGACCATTCCTTGTCAAAGGCACGCAGTTGCTCATAGCACTCACCAATCCAAGACAGTTGCTCTTCAGTAGCCTGAAGCCAGCCAGTAACGCCCTGACCAAGACGGCGGTTTCTGGTAATTACAGCCTGCGACTTAGCATAAGGATAGTCTAGAGTTGTAATTGCCTTCTGCGTCTTGTACAACAAGCGGCTAAGATCAAATAGCTCTTCTTTGCTTTCAATGTTAGGCAAAAAGATTTCAGCAAGATTACAAGGCTCGCCATCCTCAAGTCCAATCTCACCACAAGGGTTGGTGCCGATTACATTCTTGTCATTGATCTTTTCGCCCAGACGACCAGTCTTGCGAATAAGGTCACGATTAATAAGTCCGTAAGGCTCACCTGTGCCATCATACCCCTTCCAGAATTCATCAATAATCTCATCATATGAATCAGCAAAAATAGAGTTGTTAGAGTTGCCACGCCATGCAGGAATATCACCCTTACCCCAGTTCTTTGCACGAAGATACAAAAAGTCGTCGGGATCACCAATAGCAATCTGAGCCGAACGACGAGCAGAACCTGCTACAACAATCTTTCCGATAATGTTACAGATATCAAGAGCGTCTACAGAGCGAAGTTTCTTACCGACTCTGGCTTCAAGAATCTTTTGAATATCAGCAATGCCCTCAATCAAAATCTCTGGACCGGAAGCGGTCCCACCAAAAGTCTTAAGCGGAGCACCGTAACCACGAATGAGTACCGTGCTGTAGGTAAAAGAAGATCCTGTATGGAAATAACTATCTAATACCTTACCAAGAAGAGAAGACCAACCCTGTCTTGAGTCAGGGACAATAAAGTCTGCATCATTAGTTCTTTCATGCTTAATGTAATCTACTGACTTAACCTTAGGAAGATCGTGTACAACTGCTCTCTCTACAGTAAACCCAACACCGCCTCCAACCATCAAGTGGTCCATCAAGAACTGAAAATCTTCTACCTTTGAAATAGTTGTCATCCAGCAGTTGACAAGAGACACGCCGCTCATCTGACGAACAAGCGGGGTGCCCAGCTGCCATAGAGCACGGCCAGCAAAAATGCCCTTAAGGTTGAAGATGTAATCAAACAGACGTTCTGCTTCTTCTTTGGTGTAATTAGCACCAATCTCTTGAGCACCATTGATTGCTCTAGCAATCGTCTCAAACCAATACTCCTTACGACCTAGAGCTTCAATGTCTCTAGAATAGGTACGACGATAAACAATCTCGCCCATACCATTGAATCCCCACGGTGGGGTCTTGTCTGTGTACTTTGCCACAAACTCTGGTGTAATAACATTATCCATAAAGCCTCCTAAAAAATGATAGACAACTATCGTATCAACTGGGGTATTCCAAACCAAGAAAAGGTACTAGGGAGTATTAGAAACTTTCTTCGAAGTTTTCCAGCCGCTCGATGATCTTATCAGCCGTAGCGGACCACGACCGCTCGGAGTGGAGAATTCTTGCGGAATTTAGAGTATATCTCTTAAACATATCGTATTCATCAACGACATGCTCCATAAGATCTACAAGAGCGTCATAACTTGGAATAGCCCACTCACCAGCATCACAACCATAAAGGTGACTTTGCAATGGAGCTTCACCCCACTCTGCTTCTAGTGGAATAGACATTTTAGCAAAGTCTGCTGTGCCTGTAAGATTGGTTACAATTGACGGCATACCTGTAGCAATAGCTTCAAATGGAATCATGCCGAAGCCTTCACCGCTAGTTGGATAGACTAAGCAGTGACACTTGTGATACAGCTGAACCATTTCGTAAGTATCTAAAGCATTAGGTATAGCAATAATCTGAGGATGATTGTGAGCCGGAACAATCTTTCCGTTTACATAAGCATCAGCATCACAAAATTTGTTGTACTTAAGTACAAGTTGATATTCTTCTTGACCATCGTAAAGTTCAAGAAAAGCATCAACAACTATTTGAGCATTTTTACGCTTTGACTCGCCACCAATATGAAGGAAGTTAAACTTACCTGTCAGCTCTCTGTCATAGATTTGAAAATCTGGTGATATGCCATGAGGGATAACATGAATATTGTGATGCACATTATTCTTTTCATAGACGGACTTAACAAAGTCTGAAGTAGCCCAAATTTCGTCACACTCAGACATAGGAATACGCCATGTAGATGGGACCTTAGTGCTTTCCCAAGGTGTGTACCCTACAGTGTAGGATCTCTGTAATTGATAATAAACCGGCTGACAAAAGTTTACATGGAACGGTATGTCAGGTCTGTTATAGAACACACCGACTTTTCTCTCTTGAAGAGCTCTGATTGTTTCAAGAGCAGCATTAGAGTAACCCTGGCTGTACCAGAGGTCACCACTTTCATCTACATTACTTGGTGTGAACCAACTTATTTTTTTCATAGACCTAACTACTTAGTATAACTATCCAGATCAAGGCACTTAACGCCTTTGCTGATTAATTTATTAGCGTCCTCTTCAGTAAGTTCACAAGTGATCGGTGTGCCTCTATACAAGCAACGAGTGGCACCAAGATAGAAACCGTCACACTTCATGATAGAAATCATATCAGAGTCCAGAATTGCTGCTGGACCGCAATCGTCTGATTCTACAATAGCGACGATTCTCATAAATCAATTCTATCACTTATTAACATTTAATCATAGACTCCGTATATCCGGTTAACCGTTTAACTGGTTATTATAGCGAGGAGTGTATCACGGATTTTCCGACTTGGTGCGGATAAAGAATCTTTTTTTTCGGCCCGCGTCCCTCAGAATCGTGATAGACTCACGGCATGAGCACTTCACAGTACACAAAGAATGTTTTAAACGCAGGATCAGTTTCTGTATTGTATGCTTTAGGAGATGATCTTACTGTAGTCAATGCAGCAAAGGTTAGTTTTGCTGCACAACAAACTGAACTAGATGATAAAGGCAAAGGTCTTATTAACTATCTTTTGACAAATAAACATGCTACACCATTTGAGCATGTACTGTTTCAGTTTCATATTAAGTGCCCAATTTTTGTTGCTAGGGAATGGTTTAGACATCGCTGGTCTTCATTCAATGAAATGAGTATGAGATACCATGTCCCAGAATCACTTGAGTTTTTTATTCCAAATGAAGATGCTATTCGAAAGCAAGTAGGAAAGCCTGGTCACTACACATTTGAAAAAATTGAAGACCCTGCTGTATATGATTTTGTAACTGAAAAGTTTGAAGAAGTGTATCGAGTAGCGGAATCAAACTACTATGAAATGATTGAAGCCGGTATTGCTAAAGAAATTGCTAGATGTGTGATTCCTGTTGGTCAATACACAGAGTTTATTTGGACTGTCAATTTAAGAAGCCTGCTAAACTTCCTGTCTCTTAGAAATGAAGTTAATGCTCAAAGAGAAATTCAACAATTTGCTGAAGCAGTTGAGCAGATCATAACTCCATACGTTCCAGTTGTAATGAAAACTTTTATTGATAATCAAAGGCAAGCTATTTAATGAGAATAGTTCCATATGATGGCAATGAAGAAATTGAAGATCTAGAAACACTCTCTTTGCTTATCAAGGCCGTCCCCTTTGAAGATGGCTATGTGCCAGTCTTTGTTCTAGTTGCCCCAGATGATAATCATTTTATTACAATTGAAGAAGCTAATTGCTTAATGGATGGTCTTGAGATTGCAAATGATAAGATAGATAACCTAATAGCAATGATGCTTCAAAGCAAAATAGCTGAACGGCTAGGAATTGATACTGACGATGATGATGTCGAAATAGAACTTTACGATCAGGATCAAGAGGAGGATGACGAAGATGATAATGGGGAAATTGATTAAGGACTTTCCTTACCCAGAAAAAACTTGCCCGTACTGTAACGCAATATTAAAAGTTGTTAATGCAATTCACTATGAGAATGATCCATATCATTTCAAAGCCTTATATCTAGACCCAAACCCAGGTTGTCCGGTCTATGATGAAGGCGCAATGCAGGCATATGCTCGCATATACTATTCAAGCGAAGAAGCGTACTGGTATTACGGAGATGTTAAAATTCCAGTTCAACGATGGAGTCGCGACGACCTCTATACTATTTACCAATAATCTGATAAAATTATAGATACTATGCCAGTTGAAAGATGCTCTGAGGGTGGTAAGCCGGGTTTCCGCTTTGGTGGTTCCGGTAAATGCTATACCTACACGGAAGGAAATGAAGCCAGTATGCGTGCTGCAAGAGACAAAGCTCGAGCTCAAGAGCGAGCAGCTTATGCTTCAGGCTTTACTGGTAAGTCTGCTGACTTTGATGAAACAGAGTATGACTTTTTAGTAGATGTTCTTCTTGCAGAAGAAGTGTTTACTTATGCAGACTTCTTACCAGAAACATCAGATAACTATGAATATCTATTAGATGTTGTAAAAGATATGCATATGCCGCCCGATGATCAAGAAGAGGAAGGTCATGGCAAAGATTATTTAGATCAACTAGACCCAGAAGAGCGCATGTTTGCAAATGCTCTTATTGCAATTACCGAGAAGTACGGTAAGTTTAACGCTGATGATGAAGGCGTTTGGGTCGGGTTTGAGTCTGGTGAGGAAAACGAAGATGCAGAGATTGGTGTAAAGTGCGCAAACTGCGTACTTCATATTGATGAAAAGAACTGCCGTATTCTTCAGCAGCAAATTGAGCCGGAGGGTAAATGCCGTCTAGCTGTCATTCCTAAGGGTGTGGTCAACCCTGATGGGGATGAGGACGACATGGATGATGACATGGACGATGACGACATGGACGACGATGTAAGTAAAGTGACTTACGGTCGCCCAGGGAAAAATGATCCCCGTAAAACTCCGGCAAAGCCCTCTGAGAGAAGAAGCGGGTCAAGGCGCAACCGTAGGGGTTCGGCTGAGTCTGGCTCTTCTGTCTCTTTCTCAGAGGCAGTCACAGGGTCTTTAAAGACCAAGATGGAAGCACATAACAAGAAGCATGGCGATGCCGCTTCAAAACGTGCTACAATGTCAGCATTGAAAGCTGTATATAGGCGTGGGGCTGGGGCTTTTTCCACCTCGCATCGTCCGGGTATGACGAGAGGTCAATGGGCAATGGCAAGGGTAAACGCTTACCTTTATCTGTTGCGTAATGGCAGACCTTCAAACCCAAATTACACAACAGATAACGATCTTTTGCCAAAGGGACATCCCCGAAGCAGTAAGAAGTGATAAGGAGATAACAATGATCATTAATCTACCCTATGACAATGTGGAGACTATGAAAGCTCACCACATGGAAATGAAGTCATGGAACGAGGAGATGGCCAAACAACATCAGGAAGCTGCCATTTGGCATGAGCAGCGTGCTGAAGAGTTGGAGAAGGCTATGGTTCGAGTTCCACTTGAGCCAGAGCAAAAGCCAGCACCTAGCGCTGGTGGTGTTCGTGGTTCTTCAACGGATGGGCCAGACCCAGCAGCACCTGCTGCTACGACTGTGCCTCTTGATCCTGTAAAGAAGGCTGATTTGGTGTCCATTCTTGAGGACCATGCCGCTGAGTACGGCGACTTCGATAAGTCAATTGAAGAGATTGTTCAGCTTATTGCCGGTGAGTGATGGATGCCGTCCTCGGAGGTGTCGTCGTTGCGTTAATAACAACGGTAGGCACCATTATGGTGGCAATATTAAATACTCTTAGAAAAGAAAATCGAGAAGATCACAATATTGTGAGAGATAAACTTCAAGAACTAAGAGAAGATGTAAAGCATATCGACAATAAATTGGATGATCACATTACTTGGCACCTAGACCAAGAGTGATATAATAAGTTCGTGGTAGACCCTCTGGCTGTAAGTATTTCGAAAGATTATTTACGGTGCGGGGGGTCTACCCATATGTGAGGGGAAATGGAGAAAAAATTTTATCCGGTCGTTGAAGTTTTCTGGAAAGACCACTACAGCATGGGCGACGAGTGGTATGATAAGGACGAAAAGCATGAACTGAGAATCCTTTCCGCAGTCGGCTACCTTGTCAGCGAAGACGACGAATACCTTTTTATCGCTAGCAATTACGACTTTGGAAACGACACCTATTCCGGTGGCACTGCGGTTCTCAAGAATTGTATCATTAAAAGAAGAGTAGTTTCAAAGGGGAAGTTTGATTATGATCAGTTTACAGGAAAAGGAAAGACTTGTAAAAATTGTAAACCAAAGTCGCTTCCCTCATCGACCTGAACTTGGTCGTGCAGGGCTGTGTGTAGTCACGGGTTACTTTAATGAGAAATCTCTCTTAGAGATTTGCAACTTTTATTCTATTACTAAAGAAGATGCTCAATACTGGTGGAATGAGTTCGGCTTTGATAAGTCTATGGCTAAGCCAGTCAAGAAGCGTAGCAATAAAAAAGAAGAAGTTATTTACTTTATTAAACAGAACATAGGCGAAACTCTTACCCCAGCCGAGATTGCTGAAGCGTGCGAGATTAGTATGCCGACAATGTACAACTTTATTAATAGCAATATTGGTTACTTTAAGAAAGTAAAGCGTGGTGTCTACGAGATCGTAGATGCTGAGAATGAGAGAAGAAAGGCACGAAGCGGTGGTTGAAAGTAACGATCTTGCTGCTCAGGTTGAGCGGCTACAAGAGCAACTGCTTGAAGCAGATGCTGATATTGATAGATTAAAAAAGCTTGTCTCCTCTTTAGAGGAGATTACCAATACCCATGTATTCGGCAACACTCAGATTGTAGACGAAGAAGGTGTTACCCTTGCTGTTCTTGAAGGTGACGTTAATCGTCATGTAATCAAGGAGGCAATTGAAATGCACATTAATTATATCCTAGAAAGGTTTTTGCAGCGTGAAGGTTGATAATACGTTTTATCCGGTGGGTTCTTGGGAACGGGCCGCTGATTCAACAGTAAAAGAGATCTATGACCTCGCTTTCAGCGATGGTCTTACAGATATTAATGTTATGGTCAAGATGATGCGCCATAAACTTGATGACATGATTAATATGACTGGCGGTTTGAAGGACACCACTTCCCCTGTTGTAGAGTATGCGGCTAGGCAAATGTGGGCTTTCCTTGCTCGCCACGCACTTATTATTTTGTCTAAGACTGGGAATAGACCGGACCCAGAACTATTAGTCGAGTTGTTTATCTCAAAGCAGCGAGATTATGGCTCTGAAAACATAGCAAAGTTTGGTACCGCAGGATTGCTTATTAGAATTCATGATAAGATTGCCCGCTTGGAAAACATCATGGATCGCTCAAGTGGAAACTTTAATACTGCTGTTCAAGTTAATGCGGTAGCCGGTGAAACAATTATTGATACTCTGCACGATGTTGTGGGTTATGCCACTATTGCTTTGATGTGGTTGAAGATAGATGTGAATGGTAATCGTGCATTTATGTATCCTTTAGCGGAGAGTAATGGAACCAGTTGATATTCGCTTTGGTGACTCTTTAGAACTTATCAAAGACGTTGATGACAATACGTTTGATTCTATTGTCACAGATCCACCGTATGAGATTAATTTTATTAATCAAAAGTGGGACAATAGCGGTATTGCTTACAACGTAGACTTCTGGTCTGAATGTCTTCGTGTTCTTAAGCCTGGTGGACACCTTCTATCGTTTAGTGCATCCAGAACATATCATCGCATTGCTGTAGCAATTGAAGACGCTGGCTTTGAGATTAGAGACAGCCTTCATTGGATATACGGCAGTGGTTTCCCTAAATCAATTAGTTTAGGTACCCGCTTTGATGAAGGCACCGAAATGCATGAGAAATGGAAAGGTTGGGGTACAACCCTCAAGCCTGCTCATGAACCTATTGTGATGGCCCGCAAACCTATTAGCGTTCCTGTGTATAAGAACGTAGAAAAGTGGGGGGTTGGAGCTATTAACATTGATGATACCCGTGTCGGTGATGATGAGATTAAGATACAGGTATACAACAACTTTGGTGGGTTTGCAGATAGAGAACGGGTAGAAGGCATCGGTCCTGAGGACAAAGTGGTCACAGGCCGGTTCCCTGCAAACATTCTATTCAGCCATGACGTTAACTGCACACAAGAGCAGTGTGAAGACACATGCCCTGTTCCTATCTTAAAGCAGCAATATGCTGGAGCAGAAGATTTCTTTTACACAACATTTTGGGATACACTTTTAGATACACCATGTTTTAAATATGGGGTAAAAGCCTCCAAGTCAGAGAAAAACGCTGGCGGTATCAAAAACACCCACCCGACCGTCAAACCGGTGGAACTGATGCGGTACCTGATTCGTCTTGTAACACCCCCACAAGGCCGTGTGTTCGATCCTTTCCTCGGTTCCGGCACAACCGCCCTCGCCGCTAAATTAGAGAAACAGAACGTCACCGGATTCGAACTAACCGAAGAATACTTTGACATTATTACCTCCAGATTGGCAGACCCCGAAAAAAATGACTAACCAAAGGTTTGTCTTATGACTCACACATACGGTACTCACACATACACATGGGCCGGATTACAACGCCACGAAGCACAATGGTACGCCACCGCATGGCAAACCGCCCCCATCTTCTCCACATGCACACGCCGACAATACATGGCCTACATCATAGACCAAAACAAACGCCTCATCTCACAAGGATACAACGGCTCAGCACCAGGACAAGGCCACTGCTCACAAGGCTATTGCCCAAGAGCAAACGGAACCACCCAGCCCGGAACACAATACGACAACTGCATCGCCATCCACGCAGAAGCAAACGCACTACTATGGGCAAACCCACAAACACGACAAGGAGCCACCCTCATCCTCAACGGCTCACCATGCTACAGTTGCGCCAAACTCGCCGCAGCATCAGGAATAACCCGCATCATAGGATACAACGACCCCACCTACAGTATGCAACCACAAATACAACAATACCTGATGAACAACAACATACAAATCAACTTGCTGAATGAAAAAGAAACCCGGCATATCCTCTCTACCTTCCATACAGACATACCACAAACTTACCTTTAACCTAATTCCTAACCCCGCCTCATTTAATTGTCCTAAGGAACCCCACCCCCAACCCCACAAAAAATTTTAACATATATTAAAAGCAGGCAATGCTAGCCGGGAGCTGGCGGAATCCCTTATGTCACCTAGGGTCAATGGGCGGTCGATCAAAGAATCCCGCCCAATCCTTGACATCGCTAACGTCGGTCGGTAGTGTTCATGGCGTGGTCAACACCGACCACCACGAACAAGGGAGAACCGAATGAACCTCAAGGACATGAACGCCACCATCGACAGCACGGGGGTCCGCATCACGACCGCCGACCGTGCGACCGTCGCCCGTGTCAAGGGTGCGCCCGCACCCGACACCGCAAGCGAGGCGGCGTGGTGCGCCATCGCCGCTCTGGTCCGTGTCGGGGTCGCCTCGCACGTTGCGGACCGCATGGCGGTTTGGGGCGACACCCTCGCCATCAACAGCGCACACGTTGCGGACATCCTCGCCACCGACCCTCGCACGCCACACGTCGTGATCGACGTTCGGGACATGGTGAACGTGACCGACTGGACCGACCAACACACGACCGACATCCCGACCACGTTGTCGAACCTGTTCCGGCTCCACACTCGCAACGGTAAGGCTCCACGGTTGGGCGACCGAATCGGCGCATCTTGTGCCGTGTCGTGGTGCCGTGTCGATGGCACCCGATTCGCTTTCATTGCGAACCGGTAGCCCGAACGGGTCGGGCCGGTCGGGGCGACCCGACCGGCCCGTTCGCCGTTACCGGTCGCCCCGGTCGCCCCGGTCGGAGCTGCCCCGGCAGCTCCGAACTGCGCCCCCAGTAGGGGCGAAACTAACC
>Ga0222714_10001013_pt1 | contig 31944 bp, 33 predicted proteins | sample C33_3DmetaG_FD_165048 | JGI IMG/M metagenome (GOLD analysis project Ga0222714, IMG submission 165048) | Estuarine water microbial communities from San Francisco Bay, California, United States - C33_3D | ecosystem: Environmental > Aquatic > Marine > Unclassified | place: USA: California... | reverse complement strand
GCATCCGCAGGCGCAGGTTGCGCGCTTTGAGTTTCGCGCAATGCGCCCGACCTTTGATCTGAACCATTTCTTCGTGTGCGGTGAGCCCGATGCCGACGGCAAGGGTTTCCATCTGTGGGCCAAAGACCATGAAGGCTGGCTGACGATGGATGCACGCGTCGCGTTGGTTCCGGCATGAGGCCGCTCGAGGGCATTACGGTCGTCAGCCTCGAGCATGCGATCGCCGCGCCGTTTGCGACGCGCCAGCTCGCAGACCTGGGGGCGCGAGTTATCAAGGTTGAGCGTCCGCGTGTCGGCGACTTCGCGCGTGCTTATGATCAGCGGGTGCGCGGCGAGGCTTCGCACTTCGTGTGGACCAATCGCTCCAAGGAAAGCCTGACGCTCGATCTGAAGCATCCGCGCGCCCGTGCCCTGCTCGATCAGCTCATCGACGAGAAAGCTGATGTGCTGGTGCAAAACCTTGCCCCCGGCGCGGCCGCACGGATGGGCTTGTCGTACGACGCCTTGTCGGTTCGTAAGCCGTCGATCGTGGTCTGCGACATTTCCGGGTACGGCGGCGACGGCCCGTACCGCGAACGCAAGGCCTACGACCTGCTGATCCAGAGTGAAGCCGGTTTTCTCTCGGTGACCGGGACACCGGACACGATGGCCAAGGCGGGCGCCTCGATCGCCGACATCGCGGCCGGCATGTACGCGTACAGCAACATCCTCGCTTCGCTGTTCGCGCGCCAGCGCACCGGGCGTGGTGCCCACATCGACGTGTCGATGCTCGAGTCACTGGTCGAGTGGATGTCGTTTCCGATGTATTACGCATTCGAAGGAGCGGCACCACCGGTGCGCACCGGCGCCGAGCACGCGACCATCTATCCGTATGGTCCGGTCGAAGCCGGCGACGGTGGCGTGGTGATGCTTGGGCTGCAAAACGAGCGCGAATGGGCGGTGTTTTGCGACCAGGTGCTCGAGCAGCCCGAGCTCAAGACCGATCCGCGCTTTGTGAACAATCCGGCTCGCAGCACCAATCGCGAGGCGCTGCGCGAACTGATGCGCGAACGCTTCAAGCCGTTGAGCGCAGATCAGGTCGCGGCTCGGCTGGATGCCGCGCAGATCGCCAATTCGCGGGTGAACACGATGCAGGACGTCTGGAACCATCCGCAGCTCAAGGCGCGTGACCGCTGGCGCGAGGTCGACTCGCCGGCCGGCATGATTCCCGCGCTGCTCCCCCCGGGGCGCAAGGGTGATGCCCGCATGGATGCGGTGCCCAAGCTCGGCGAGCATACCGACCGCATCCTTGCCGAGCTCGGCGTCGAGGCTGCCGAGCTCGCCGAGTTGCGCGCCGAGAACGCAGTCTGAGCGCCGAGGTGCCAGCTCGCTACGCCGTCGGCTTTCACGACAATCCCTGAACCCTTGCACAGCAGGAGCGGTCCCATGCCCGCCACGATCGTCGATTCCTTCATCTTTCGCGACATCTTCGGCAGCGAGGCGATGCGCCAGGTCTGGTCCGATGAGAACCGCACGCAGAAATACCTGGACTTTGAAGCCGCGCTCGCGCGGGTGCAGGGTCGGCTCGGTGTGATTCCGCAGGAGGCCGCCGACGAGATCATTCGCCACTGCTCGGTGGCCAAGATCGACATGGACAAGCTCAAGGCGCGCACCGAGCAGATCGGCTATCCGGTGCTCGGCGTGGTGTCGCAGCTGAACGCGCTGTGTCGCGACCGGCTCGGCGAATTCTGTCACTGGGGTGCGACCACGCAGGACGTCACCGACACCGCGGTCGCATTGCAGATTCGCGAGGCGCTGGATCTGGTGGAGGTGGAGCTGGCGGCGATCAGCGCCGCGCTTGCAAAGCTGGCGCAGCGCTATCGCGACACGCCGATCGCCGGGCGCAGTAATCTGCAGCAGGCGATTCCGGTCACCTTCGGCTACAAGATGGCCGGCATCCTGTCGGCCATCGAGCGGCATCGAGAGCGACTCGCTCAACTGCGTCCGCGGGTGCAGGTTGGTGAATTTGCCGGTGCGGCCGGCACGCTGGCTTCGCTGGAGCGTGACGCGATGGCCACGCAGCAGGGGGTGATGGCCGAGCTGGGCCTGGGTCAGCCGCTGATCGCCTGGCACACGATTCGCGACAACGTCGCTGAAGTGGGTGCCTTTCTGGGTTTGCTCGGCGGCACCCTCGGCAAGACCTCGATGGATGTCAAGCTGATGATGCAGACCGAGGTTGCCGAGGTCTATGAGCCGTATGCGCCGGGGCGCGGCTCAAGCAGCACGATGCCGCAAAAGCGCAACCCGATCTCCTGCGCCTACATTCACGGCGCGGTCTCGGTTGTGCGTCAACATGCCGCGGCGCTGATGGACGCGATGATCGCGGATCATGAGCGCTCGACCGGTCCGTGGCAGATCGAATGGATCGTGCTGCCCGAGGCCTTTTGCCTGATTGCCGGCGCGCTCAAGCAGGCGCGCTTCCTGCTCGAGGGTCTGGAGGTCGATGAAGCCCAGATGCGCAAAAACCTCGACATCACCAACGGACTGATCATGTCCGAGGCTGTAATGATGGGCCTGGGACCCTACATCGGTCGCGAATATGCGCATGACCTGGTCTACGACATCTGTCGCGAGGCCATCCGCATCAATCGTCCCTTGCTCGACTTGCTTGCCGAACATCCGGAGATCAGCGCCCACCTGGATCGCGAGGCGTTGGCCAGATTATGCGATCCGGCCAATTACCTGGGGCAGGCGGGTGTGATGGTTGATCGGGTGCTGGCCGCTCGGCGAAGCTGACGCGAGCCGACACCACGCCTGCTTCAAGCCACCGGCGTACGCATCGTCACCAGCTCCTCGGCGGCGCTCGGGTGTAGCGCGACGGTGTCATCGAACTGGCGCTTGGTGGCGCCCATCTTCACCGCGATCGCGGCCATCTGGATCATTTCGGCCGCGTCCGGTCCGCACACATGCACGCCCAGCACCCGATCGGTGTCGGCGTCCACCACCAGTTTCATCAGCATTTTTTCGGTGGAGTCCGACAGCACCGCGGCCATCGGCCGGAAGCTGGTGCGGAAGATTTTCACGCGGGAGAACTGCTCGCGTGCCCGCGCTTCGCTCAGACCGACGGTGCCGATCTCCGGGGTCGAGAACACCGCCATCGGCACATTCGTGTGATCGCAGCTCCAGGGCTGGTTGCCGAATACCGTGTCCGCGAATGCATGGCCTTCCCGGATCGCCACTGGCGTGAGCGCGATGCGGTCGGTGACATCGCCGACGGCCCAGATGTTCGCGGCGCTGGTTTGCGACTGGCCATCGACCAGAATCGCGCCGCGGGTGTCGACCTGCACCCCGGCCCGTTCCAGGCCCAGGCCGGCAGTGTTCGGTACGCGACCGGTCGCAAGCATCACCAGGCCGGCTTCGCGCACGCCTGCGCCGGACAGCCTGACGCGGTGGGCGCCCCCGGGTGTCACCGCCTCGATCGACTCGATGACCGTGCCGGTCAGCACCTCGATGCCGTCCGCGCGCATCGCGTCGGCCAGGTGCTTGCGCAGGTCGTCGTCGAAGCCGCGCAGGATCTGCTCGCCGCGATAGACCAGTGTGACCCGCACGCCGAGCCGTGCGAGCAGGCAGCCGAACTCGACTGCAATAAAGCCACCGCCTTCGATGATCATCGACTCCGGCAGCTCGGTGAGATGAAAAATCTCGTTCGAGGTGATCGCGAGCTCGGCACCCGGGATCTGCGGGCGGAATGGCCGCCCGCCGGTGGCGATCAGGATCCGCTCGGCGCGAACCGTCTCGCCAGTGCCCAGCAGTCGCACCGTGTGTGCGTCTTCGAGCAGTGCGCGACTGTCGACCGTGGTCACGCCGGCGCCTTCAAGGTTGCGCCGGTAGATGCCTTCAAGCCGGGAAATTTCACGGTCTTTCGCGGCAATCAGTGCCGACCAGTCGAAGCGCGGTCTGTCCAGGCTCCATCCGAACGAGCCGGCCAGATCGAACTCGTCGGCAAAGCGGCTGGCCAGAACCAGCAGTTTCTTGGGCACGCAGCCCCGGATCACGCAGGTGCCGCCGTAGCGATATTCCTCGGCAATCATCACCCGGGCGCCATGGCCAGCAGCGATCCGGGCTGCCCGCACCCCGCCGGAGCCGGCGCCGATCACGAACAGGTCTAGGTTTGTTGCGGGCATCTGGGTTCAGTCCTTGAAGAAATCAAACCGCCAATCGTCCCACGGATTGCGGTGGCCGCCGCTGCCCAACCCCTGGTCGGGGCGTGCTGCGGGTCGTGTGTTCGCACGGCGGCGAGGGCACCGCCGCCCCGCAATCCCGCTCTCGGGTGGCACTTGATCTGCGGTATAACCCTTTTAGGTGATGTGGTGATCGTCCAACGGGTTATGGACGCCCTTGTGGGGTGGACCGAACATCCGAAAGGATTGCTCGCGGCCGTGGTGGCTGCGCCAGCGTGCGACTCGAAAACTATTTAGGGCCGGAGGAGAAGAAATCGTGAAAACCAAAATCCGTCATCTTGCCTTGCTCGTGGCTGGCTGCCTCGCGCCGGTCATGGCGTCCGCCACGAACGGTTACTTCGCCCACGGCTATGGCATCAAGGCCAAGGGCATGGCGGGTGTCGGTATCGCGTTGCCGCAGGACGGTCTGGCCGCTGCCACCAACCCGGCCGGCATCGCGTTCCTGGGCAACCGGGTGGATTTGGGCGTCGAAATCTTTGCGCCGCTGCGCAGCAGCACAATTTCCGGCAACAACGGGATCCCGCCGTACATGATTCCGTCTCTGGATGGCTCCTACAGCGGCACCAACGAGGATCGAAACTCGTTCCTGGTGCCGGAATTCGGCTACAACCGGATGCTTAATCCGAATCTGGCGCTCGGGCTCGCGGTGTACGGCAACGGCGGCATGAACACCAGCTATGCCCGGTCCCCGTTCATGATGCTCGGCGGCTCCAGCCCGGCCGGGGTCGACCTGAGCCAGCTGTTCATCGCGCCGACGGTGGCCTACAAGCTCAATCCAAACCATTCACTGGGTGTTTCCCTGAATCTGGCCTACCAGCGTTTCTCGGCCAAGGGTCTGGAGCCGTTCGCGGCGTTCGGATTTTCCTCGGCAGCTGACAAGGTCTCCAACGTTGGTTCCGATTCGTCGGCCGGCTGGGGTGTTCGGGTCGGCTGGACCGGTCAGGTATCGGATGCGCTGACGATGGGCGCCACCTATCAGTCGAAGACTCAGATGGGCAAGTTCGACAAATACGCGGGGTTGTTCGCCGAACAGGGTTCGTTCGACATCCCTGCCAATTACGGGATCGGCGCGGCGTTCAAGGCCAGTCCGCGCCTGACTCTCGCGGCAGATGTGCAGCGGATCGAATATGGCGGTATTGCGTCGATCGCCAACCCGGTCGCCAACCTGTTTCGGCCTGACGGTTCCGGCATGCTCGGTGGCAGCAACGGCGCCGGCTTTGGCTGGCGCGACATGACGGTGTTCAAGCTCGGCGTGGCCTGGAAGCAAAATGACCAGGTCACATTCCGGGCTGGTTACAGCACCGGTCGCCAGCCGATTCCTGCAGGCGAAACTTTCTTCAACATTCTGGCTCCGGGGGTCATCGAGCAGCACCTGACGGTGGGCATGACCTGGCAGGCCGGCGGCGGCAAGGAGATCAGTGCTTATTACATGCATGCGTTCAGCAAGAACGTGAACGGATCCAACTCGATTCCGATGCAGATGGGCGGTGGTGAGGCCAACCTGCGCATGCACCAGAACGCGCTGGGTTTTGCGCTCGGCTGGCGGATTTAAGCAAGTTCGACGGGTTTAGGGAGGAAGTGTCGGCGATGGGATACCTGATCAACGGCGTGCAGGTCGACGCGGATGACGAAGGGTTTCTGCTCGAAGCGGATTTCAGCCGCGAGGCGTCCGAGGCGATCGCACAGGCCGAGGGCATTGTGTTGACCGATGAGCACTGGCTGGTTATCGAATACCTTCGCGAGCGATTCCGCGATGACGGCCAGACGCCCAACTTCCGGAATATGGTCAAGGATTTCGAGCAGGAGCATCCCGACACCGACTGGAAGGCACGGTTGTACGACCTGTTCCCAAACCAGCCGGCACGCCAGGGTGTGCGGGTTGCTGGTCTGACCAAGCCGTTTGGCAAGGGCGGGTACTAGCAGCGTTTGGAATCGGCCGGGAAGAGGCGCCTGCGTGCAAGGACAGAGCGCGCAGGAGCCGGTTTCCCGGAATGTTAAGGTTGTAGGGGATGGCAGTTCGGGCAGGAAATCTCGTCGCCCGGCGGCTGCATCCTGGAATTTGAACGGAGATGAAGATGCAATTTGACAAGGAACTGGACGCGCGTGGCCTGAACTGTCCACTGCCGATCATCAAGACCAAGAAGGCACTCAACGACCTGGGTTCCGGACAGGTGTTGCGCGTGACGTCGACTGATTCCGGATCGCTCAAGGACATGGAGGCATTCGCCAAGCAGACCGGCAATGAGCTGCTGTCCTCGGCGCAGGACGGCGGCGACTATGTCTTCTTTCTGAAAAAGAAGTAAAGGCCGCGCAAGCACGCCGGTCTCGCGCTGCGTTGACCGGCGCTCCTCCAACGATCATCACATCGGGAAACTCGCATGGACCAACCGAAGAAGATGGCGATCATCGCCACCAAGGGAACCCTGGACTGGGCCTATCCCCCGCTGATCCTGTCCTCGACGGCGGCCGCCCTTGGCTACGAGGTCCAGGTGTTCTGCACGTTCTACGGCCTGTCCTTGCTGCGAAAGGACCTGAGCGGTATCAAGATCAGCCCGCTGGCCAATCCGGCGATGCCGATGCCGGTACCAATGCCGGTCATGGTGCAGATGCTGCCCGGCATGGAGGCGATGGCCACCATGATGATGAAGAACAAGATGAAGTCCAAGGGCGTCGCCTCGCTCGAGGAACTGCGCTCGCTGTGCCTGGAGGCCGAGGTTAAGTTCATCGCCTGCCAGATGACAGTCGACCTGTTCGAGTTCCAGCGCAGCGATTTCATCGACGGTATCGATTACGGCGGCGCGACCACCTTCCTGGACTTCGCCGGATCGGCCGATATCAACTTGTATATCTGATCGCGGCCCGAAGGCTCGAACTTGACCGGCATCCGGCGTGGCTGAACGCGGACCTAGCCCGCCCAGGGTGTTTCCGATCCGGGTCGAGTCGCTGCAGCGCGATCCCGGTGCTGCAGTGCCGTCAGCGCAGGCCGACGACGGGCCGGGTCCTGACGGCCCCGCCGACATCTGCGCATCGGGTGAATCCTTCGCGCTGATGGTGCTCGGAGACTCGATGCTTCCCGAGTTTTCCGAGGGCGAGGTGATCATCATCGAACCCGACGGCCTGGCCACCGAAGGCTCATTCGTGCTGGCGCATGCGGCCGGCGATTGGATCTTCCGACAACTGGCTCGCAGCCAGACTGGCTGGATGCTGCGAGCGCTCAATCCGTCCTATCCCGAAATCCCGCTACCGGATCTGAATGCGGTACGCGGCGTCATCATCCAGAAGTCTCGTCCTGGGCGGCGGCGCGCGAGCAAGCGCTACGTGGCCTGAGCGTCATGCCGCTGCCTTCGCGGTATACGGCGCTCGCGCAGGCGGTTCAGCGCAATTGCGACCGAATCGATGCAGCGCATGCGCAGGATCTGTCCCTGTGCATCTACCTGCTTCAGATGCGTGAGTTCTATCGCTGGGAGCGGCAACTCGAACTGCACCAGGTCCCGGAGCGCGGTGATGTCGGTCGCTGGATTGCGGCGCGCGAATCGCAATGGGATGCGCTGAGCGCCGACGCACTCGAACCGTCCCCGCTGCCGCTTGGCAGCGCTGGAGTTGACGCGTTCGATGAGACCACGGTCAACCGCCAGATTGATTCGCATGGCTTGGTGTACGCGGCCGGTGTCGGTGTAAGCGGCCGCGCGGTATTTATGCTCGCCGAACGCCAATCGCGCACGCAGCGCGACGGCGCGACGGTGACGATCACCGGGGCGGAGCATGCGCGCGGCATGCATCCGCCGATTGCGACCAGTCGCGGCGACCAGATCCTGGTGCGTGGCGACGTGCTGCGCCGCTGGTTGGCAACGCGCCTGGAGTTGTCCCAGATGCGGCCGTCGGCAGAAGGGCTGGCGGCGGCGCGTGATGCCTGGGCGGCGCCAGCCGATCCGTCCGCGGCACTGGAGAGCATTGCCCTGATCGAAACCGAATCGGTGATCCTGCATGAGCTCGGCGAAATCCAGGCCGGGCGACTGCTCGGGGACCAGTGGGAGACGATGCTCGCATCGCTGCAGGATCGGCGTGTCGAAATCATTGCCAGAGCGGTTCGTGATCTGCTCGCCGACTGCCTGCTGACCTTGCCGGAGCTGCTCGATCGCGACGCACGTGGATCGCTGCACTTTTGGTTCGCCAACCTCGAAGGGATGCGACGGGTGCTGGCTCCGGATTTGTTCGATGCCTACCTGCGCTGGCGTGACGGATCTGCGCAAGCCCTGACCCAAGCGGTCGCGCAAGGTGCCCAGCACTGGCTCGTGCAGGCACGCGAGATGCTCATGGCCTGGCAGCAGGGCGGTGCACCGACGATGCGTGTGTTCAGCGAGGCACTCGTCGACGCGGCGAATAGCCGACAACCGCGCGCATGATCTGCGAATAAGGCAAGGCCTCGGGCGATCCATGGGCGGCCAGAGCGGCGCTCAGCAAGGCATCGACATCGGCCACCAGCGGTTGGCCCGGTACCGGGGCGGTGACGAACTCTTGTGCGTCTTCCCGATCTTCGGCCACCGGCTCCGGCGCGCACAGCGCCTGTTGCAGCCCGATCAGGCCACCGCATTGCAGGCGGATTTCCTTGCCGAACGGCCACGGCCCGGCAGCATCGATGCGAAGCGCGAACAAGGCATTGGCGCGGAGCCGATCGCGGTAGGCGCTGCAACGTGCGCTGGCCGCCGGGCTGCCACATCCGACCATCTCGCGTTCGGCAAGCAGGCCGGGGCGCGCCATCGAGCAGGCGGCGCAGCGCGACAGCAAGGCCCGTTCGAATACACACGCAGTTGGTGTCAACTGCGCACGTAGCGAGCGGAACTCGGTTTCGTCGGGCGGAGGCATCGGCGCTGCAAAAGCTCGGGTTGCGGCCTGTGCGGCAGGGCGAATCAGTCGTCCGCGCCGTATGCGGACGGATCGGGTGCGCGCGGCTGGGTCAGCAGGTCGGCCGCCTCGATTTCATTGGTCGCGAAGATCATCCGGATCAATGGCGGTTCGCTGCTGGCCGGTTGAAGGCGACTGAGCTGCGTCACCGAGTCGACGACCGATTCAGTTTGAGCCTTTGCGCGCGCGGCGTTCAGTAAGGCCTTGGCCTCGCGATAGCTGGTTGCTTCGGCGAGTTTCTGGGGAAGGCCCAGCGGGCCGAAACGGAAAACGTAGTACGGCATCATCGATCCTCGACAGTCGAGACCAGCGGCCGGCGGCATGCTTTGTCGACCACGCGGCGACGCCCGGATTCAAAGCACATTGCGCAGGATCCGGTTTTCTTCGATCCCGTTGCGGCCCAATTCGGCCCGGCAGGCCTCGACGAATTCGCCGGGGCCGCACAGCAAGAACGCGGTGTCGGAGCGGTGCGCACGTTCGCACGCCTGGCGCGTCAGGAGGGCGCCACCTGCAGCGGGATCAGGATCGCTGAGCGCGTGGAAACCGAAATTGTCGAAGGCATCAACCCAGCTCGCACACAGATTCGCCTGGTAATGCCCGTCGCTGCGTGTTGCCAGCCAGTGCAATTCGAACGATTCGATGCTTTCGGCGGCGATCACGTGTTCGATCAGGCTCTTGATCGGCGCAAACCCGGTATCGCAAGCCAGAAATACGATGGGCTGCTCAACATTGGTTCCGAGAACGAATTCCCCGACCGGGCCGCGCACGTTCACGTTGTCCTGCGGCTTGAGTCCCCCGTCGAAGGCCAGCCGCGCGAGTGGGTCGAGTGGGTCGCGCGGTAGATGAAACAACAGGTTGCGATCATCGCAGGGGCAGCTGGCGACCGGATGAGTTGACTGCAGGTCGGTGCCTTCATGGGCCACGCCCAGCGTGACGCCCTGACCCGCTAGAAAACGCAGGCGGGTGCTGCGGGGTGTTTGCAGGTGCAGCAGCAGTGTGTCATCGCCAAGCGGCTGCAGCGATCTGACCTTGGCGACAAGTTGCTGCTCCGGGATGTCGGCCGGCCCGCTGGCCTCCAGCGTCTCGATCACCAGATCACTGAGCGCGGTGTGCGAACACAAAAGCACCCAGCCTTGCTGCTGCTCGAGCGGAGAAAGGCGATAGTCCGCGTGCATCACCTCGCGAACCTCGCCCGAGACCACGCGCGCCTTGCAAAGGCCGCAGTTGCCGCCGCCGCAGCCGTAGTTGAATCCCAGCCCGGCCTTGAGCGCGGCCTGAAGGATGCTGTCGTTGCCTTCAACCAGAAAATCGTGGCCACTGGGGCGCACGACGACATTGGCGCACACCACATTGAGCATATCGGTCATCGCATCGAGCGGATTGGCGGGTTCACTGGCCAGTACGTCGGCCAGTCCGGATTCGAGCATCTGCCGCAGTCGCGACGCAGTGTCATCGGTGGATGCATCTTGGTCGAGCTTGCTGATCGCGGTTGCCACCAGCTGGTGATAAGCCTGGAGATGGCGCCGCAGCTCGGCCAGTTCCTCGCTCTGGACGAACAGCCGCTGCGCCAGGATTTCGGCCGGCGGCAAGGCGCGCTCGCGCATGCGCCGCCCGAATGATTCGTCCCGGATTCGCGCCACGCGTTCGAGCATGCCTGAGTCCTCGAGTCGCGCTGTCGGAAAGACCCTGCGCAACTCGTCGGTGTCGATCAGGCCGTCGAACGAGGCAAGCGAGCCTTCGCGGATCATCCGTTGCAGCGTGCCGCGCGGGATGCCCACCAGATGCGCCGCCTTGGACAGCGTCAGCGCGCGGGCCATTCACGACACGCTGGTGCAGGGATCTCACGGCGATCTCGACGTGCACGGGGTTTGCCGACTTGCATCGCAACTCCGGGTTGGCGACTGAATCGGAATCCCCGACGCCGGGGTATATGACTCAGCCGACGGTTCGATAGTAAAGGTTCTGCGTGTGGTTGGCCTGCGCGAAGAATACCCAGCGCTCAATGAGCAGACCCGCGAACTGCACCGCGAAGGCCAGCCAGGCGGCGAGCGCGCCAAGCCCGGCGGTGCTCGAGTACACCGCCACGAGCAGAATCAGCGGAATCAGAAACGCAACCACCGGAAAGGCTCGCGTCATCGCGAGCGCGAACTCGGGCGATTTACCGTGGAAGAATTCGCGGGTATTGAAAGAGCCGCCCATCGCCCCCTGAGATCGCTGCACAACCCGCGGATGGCGCACCCCGATCGCACTTTGGGGAGTGGTCGCTGGCACGATTCGGGTATTGCGCCGCAGCGCCGAAAAGCGCCCCAGCGCTGCGATCAGCGTAAGCCAGGCCGCCCAGATGGCGAAACCGCTGGTCAGTGCCGGCGCACTGATCGCCGCCAGCGCCGCGGCCAGCGTGAATCCGGAGGCGATGCCCATCAGCGTGAAGTTGATCACCGTGATGGGCGTTGCCCATTCGCGAATCGCCTTGACGACCGCGTAGATCATGCCGGTGCACAAGTACAGCGCGAGCGACAGCACGATGCCCAGCAGGCCAAGCCCCATCTGCGAATCGCGGGGCACCAGCCAGTGGCTTGCGCCGTACAGCGCGATGACCGCCATCAGCAGGGGCAGCACGATGACTTCACGCGAAAGCCACGAGGTGCGCCAGCAGGTGGCGGTTCGCCAGGCGCGCTCCGGATGCCCGAGATGGAAGAACGAGGCGACCAGACCGAGCGCGCACAGCAGCAGCGAGACCACACTGCCGGCGACCGGCAATGCGCCGAGCGACTGTGCGGGTTCGGCACGCAGCACTTGCAGTGTTTCGGTGCCGGCGATCGCGATGAACAAACCCTGACCAGCTCCGATCAGGGTGGTGAGCAGCAGGACGGATAGGGCAGGACGCATCGGAATTCGGAACGTGTTGGGTTTGTGTATCGGGAGCCGTTGCCGGCCTGGCTCGGAGTCGGGCTCAGGTGGCGTGATCCTCGGTGGTCGGGCCAGGCATGCCCGCCGGCAGTGCATCGATGTTCAGCGGGGTCGACACTCGGCGCAATTGCTCCTCGTGGATTTCAATGCCGGTCTTGCGGCGCGGCAGGTAGTGATTGGCCGGCAGCGTGCCCAGTTCGGGCATCAGCGTGTAGCCGCCGCGATCGCGAATCGCCTGCGATACTTCGGTCTGCGGATCGTGCACGTCGCCGAACAGCCGCGCGTTGGTCGGGCAGGCCAGCACGCACGAGGGCTTGCGCTCTGCCTGCGGCAGCGCAGTGTCATAGATGCGGTCGACGCACAGCGTGCACTTGGTCATCACCTTGCGCTCTTCGTCGAGCTCGCGCACGCCGTACGGGCAGGCCCAGGCGCAGTACTTGCACCCGATGCACTTGTCGTAGTCGACCAGCACGATACCGTCCTCAGCGCGCTTGTAGCTCGCACCGGTCGGACAGACCGGAACGCAGGGCGGATCTTCGCAGTGCAGACAGGACTTGGGAAAGTGGACGGTTTCGGTATTCGGGTACTCGCCGATCTCGAAGGTCTGCACCCGGTTAAAGAAGGTGCCGGTCGGATCGGCGCCGAACGGGTTTTCATCGACCAGCGGTCCGGCCGAACCAGAGGTGTTCCACTGCTTGCAGCTGGTCACGCAGGCGTGACAGCCGACACAGACATTCAGGTCGATGACCAGGGCCAGTTGGGTCATTTCGTACCTCCCTTGCCCATCCGGCCCGCGAAGTAGGCGAGCACCTTGGGGCGTTCGCGCATGCCCGGCACCGCCGGCATCGGATCGAACTGTGGCCAGGAGGTAGCGGGCTCGTCGGCGCCGGCCGGATAGATGCGCACCCGTACGTCGTACCAGGCTGCCTGTCCGGTGATCGGATCGGAATTCGACAGTCGCTTGCCGTCGACATCCGGTGCAAGTTCTTCCGTGATCAGATGGTTCAGCAAGAAGCCCATCTGCGATTCATTGGCATCGTTGGACAGGTTCCAGGAACCCGCCGACTTGCCGATCGCATTCCAGGTCCAGACGGTACCGGGTTCGACCGCCTCGGAATGCCGGCACAGGCAGCGCACCTTGCCCCATTGCGACTCCACCCACATCCAGGCTCCGTCGTCGATGCCGGCCGCCCGTGCGGTTTGAGAGTTGACGTACAGGAAGTTGTACGCATGGATCTGACGCAGCCAGGCGTTTTGCGAATCCCAGGAGTGGTACATCGCCATCGGTCGTTGCGTGACGGCGTTCAGCGGATATTTGTCCAGATCGGACTGTTGAGCCTCAAGCGGCGGATACCAAAAGGGCAGCGGATCGAAGAAGGTGTTGACCCGTTCGCGCAGCCGGTCCGGCGGCTGCTTGCCGGGGCGCTTGCCTTGCGCCGCAAGACGAAAGCCCTGCAGGAACTCGGAATAGAGATGGATTGTGATCGGGTCGAAGTCGCGGCGCAGGCCGTTCTTTTGCGCCCATGCGAGATAGTCGCGGTTCCAGTTGCGCATGTAGCGCATGCCCGGCTCGAGTCGGTGCTGGAACACGCAATTATTTTTCGCGTACATCTCCCACTGGTTCGGATTGGGTTCGCCGCGCATCGACTTTTCGCCGTCCTTGCCGCGCCAGCCGGCCAGAAAGCCGATGCCGGAGCCAGGCGCGGTTTCGTAGTTGACGATGAAGTCGGTGTAGCCGGTGTATTTGCGCGAACCGTCGGCGTTCGTGAACGCCGGAAACTTGAGCCGGCCAGCCAGCTCGACCAGCACTTCCTGGAACGGCTTGCACTGGTCGGTGGGCGGCAGTACCGGGATGCGTACCGAATCAACCGGGCCTTCGAACTCGGAGATCGGCCGGTCGAGCATCGACATTGCGTCGTGGCGCTCCAGATAGGTGGTGTCCGGTAGCACCAGATCGGCGAAGGCGAGCATTTCCGAGTGAAACGCATCACACACGACCAGGAACGGGATCTTGTAGTCGCCGTCCGCATCCTTGTCGGTGAGCATCGTGCGCACCGACGAGGTGTTCATGCTGGAGTTCCAGGCCATGTTGGCCATGAACATCATCAGCGTATCAATCTGGTACGGATCCCCGCGCCAGGCGTTGGTGATGACGTTGTGCATCAGGCCGTGCGCCGACAGCGGATGCTCCCACGAAAACCCCTTGTCGATGCGCACCGGACCGCCGGTCTCGTCAACGAACAGGTCGTCCGGGCTCTCTGGAAAGCCCAGCGGCGCCCCGTCTAGCGGCGTATTCGGCTTGACTGCGGACGGACCCTTGGGCGGCCGGGCATTGGGCGGCACCGCGCGTGGATAGGGCGCCCGGTGCCGAAAGCCGCCAGGGCGGTCGATGGTGCCCAGCAGCGACATCATGATCGCCAGGCTGCGAATCGTCTGAAAGCCGTTCGAGTGCGCAGCCAGGCCACGCATTGCGTGAAACGCGACCGGATTGCCTTTGACGCTCTTGTGCTCGCGGCCCCAGAAGTCGGTCCAGGCGATCGGCAGCTCGATGGTCTGGTCCCGCGCCGTCACGCCGATCTCGTGGGCCAGCCGCTCGATGGTTTCGGCCGGAATGCCGGTGATCTGGGCGGCCCACTGCGGCGTGCAGGACTCGACCCGCTCGACAAGCAGGTCGAATGCCGGGCGCACCGGCGTGCCGTCAGGCATCTTGAACTGACCACGAAGAGCCGGGTCAGCTCCTTCGGTGTGATCAGTGACCGCCTTGCCACTGTTGCGGTCCCACCAGACGAAGTTGTGCGGGCGCAGGGGGTTGATGACATCGGCCTGCGGATCACGCAGGAACATCCCGTGCTGGTCGCTGTCCGGGTCGGTGTTGACCAGTTGGCCAGCGTTGGTATATCGGGCGACGAATTCGCGGTCATACAGGCCAAGTCGCAGCAGCTCGCGGATGATCGCCATCAGCAGCGCGCCGTCGGTGCCCGGCTTGATCGGAATCCATTCATCGGCGATCGCCGCATAACCGGAGCGTACCGGGTTGATCGCAATAAAGCGTCCGCCAGCACGCTTGAACTCGCTGATGTGTTTTTTGAGCGGATTCGAGTGATGGTCTTCGGCCGTGCCGATCATCACGAACAGTTTCGCGCGCTCCAGGTCGGGGCCGCCGAATTCCCAGAACGAGCCGCCGATCGTGTAGATCATGCCGGTGGCCATGTTCACCGAGCAAAAACCTCCGTGCGCCGCGTAATTGGGGGTGCCGAATTGCCGAGCAAACAGGCCGGTGAGCGCCTGCATCTGGTCGCGGCCGGTGAACAGCGCAAAGCGCTTTGGATCGGTCTCGCGAATCTTGCCCAGCCGGCTCTCAAGGATCGAGAACGCCTTGTCCCAGGAAATTTCCTCGAACTGGCTTGCTCCGCGCTCGGTGCCGGCCTTACGCAGCAAAGGCTTGGTGATGCGGGCCGGCGAGTACTGTTTCATGATGCCGGACGAGCCCTTAGCGCACAGGATTCCCTGATTGAGCGGGTGTTCCGGGTTGCCCTCAATGTAGCGGACCTCACCGTCGCGCAGATGCACCTTGATGCCGCAACGGCAGGCGCACATGTAGCAGGTGGTGGTCTTGACCTCGGTGCGGGCGTCTGGAACCGGGGGGGCTAGAGGATCGTGCAGCGGAATGGAGGACATGGCGGCTGGACGTGATGGCCGGCGCAGGCCGGCGGCATTCGACTGGATGGACACGGCGCAACAGCCAGCAACAAGGGCCGCGCACAGCGGTTTCGATGATGCCTGATTAGGCGATTCGCAGGGGGAACGTGTCTATTAGCAAGACGGGGAGGCGTTCCATTATCCGTTTGGGGGATTGCCGTGTACACTGCCCCAAAAGCCTTGCGCGACGATCCCGACAGCGCGTTTTTTGGGTGATGTCGACGCGGGCACGGGCTGGTTTGACCTTTGGGCGCCGGCCTCGCCAAAGGAGACAACATGGCCGCGCCTGGTACCGCGCGCCGACAAGTGTCGTCGGCGCTTCGGGAACCCCAAATCGATGCAAGCCAGTCGGTTCCAACTGGCACGGGCACGGGCATGGGCAGCGGGCGCATCGCAGCAGCGGATCCGGGGCAGCTCGCAGGGCCGATGCTCGACGCGTTCGTCGCAACCGTCGTGCGGCTTGCCGGGGCCAGCGGTGGCGTTGTCAGAGTGCGTGGTGGTGATGGCGCCATGCAGGTGATCTCCTCGCACGGTCTGGCTGCCCCGATGCTTGCCGACATCGAACCGGATCTGCCGGTCATGCCATCCACGGATTCTGGTTCGCCGGGCGGTGCCGACGCAGCACCCGAGTCGGTGACCCCGCATCATGGCGAAATCTCAATCGACGAAAACCCGGTCGGAAAATTTGCCGGCTCGATTGTCGTGCCGCTGGAGTTTCAGGGCTGCGAACTCGGCGTGTTTTCGCTGTTCTTCGACGATCTGCACGGGGTGCGCGGAGAGGTCATTCACCTGCTTCGTCCGGTCGGCCGCTTTTTCGGGTTAGCGCTGGAAAACGCGCAGCTCGAGCATGAGAACCTGCAGGCCAACCTGTTGCAGGAACGTCAGGCGATGGCCGCCGAAATCCACGATTCGCTGGCCCAGTCGTTGATGTTTGCGCGGATGCGCATGCCGGTGCTTCGCGATGCGCTGCAAAAAGCGGACAACGCGCGAGCACTGCGCTACATCGATGACCTCGAACAGGAGCTCGGCTCGGCCAATCGGCGGATGCGGGAGCTGATCACGCATTTTCGGGTCGGCCTCGGCGCAGAGGATCTTCATGAGGCGCTGGCCAAGGCTGTGGAACGCTTCAATACGCAGTCAGAGACGCGTCTCGAGTATCAGTGTGATGTCCCGACCTTCGGGCTGTCTGCCGACTGCCAGGTCCAATTGATGCACATCGTGCAGGAAGCTCTCGTCAATGTCCGCAAACATGCGGGCGCGAAGAACGTGAAGCTGATGGTCGAAGAGATCGACGACGACTTGGTCTTCACCATCGAGGACGATGGCCGCGGCATCGGCTCTGGCGGGCGGGGTCGCAGAGTGTCGGGCCTGTCGCCCGAAGGTGTCGGGCTTAGGATCATGCGCGAGCGTGCTGACTCGATTGCCGCGAACCTGTCCTGGAATCAGGTGCCTGGATCCGGCACCCGGGTGACACTGCGGATTCCGTCGGCTAGCCGGATTGCGGCCGAGAGGGAACTCTGAGATGGCGACGAGCGATCAAGTCCGTGTTGTGCTGGTTGATGACCATGGCCTGTGCCGCCTCGGCCTGGCCGAGTTGATCTCCTTGCAGTCTGGCATGGAGGTGGTTGCCACCACCGGCAATCCGACCCAGGCAGTCGACATCATCATGCGGCTTGACCCTGACCTGCTGGTGATGGACCTGCGTATGCCCGGGCTGGACGGCCTGCGTTTGCTGCAGAACTTGCGCGAGGCCGGCTCGCAGGTCGCTGTGGTGATCCTGACGATGAGCGACTCCGGCTCCGACCTGTCTGCGGCGCTGCGGCTAGGCGCCCGCGGCTACCTGCTCAAGGACATGGAGCCGGCGGACCTGATCGCCGCGATCAGCCGGGCGGCTCAGGGCGAATTTGTCGTTGCGCCCGCGTTGGCGTCCCGATTGAGCGAACTGATCGAGGGCGGGCATCAGCGTACGCAGCGTGAGAGTTCGCTTGCGCAGCTCACCGCGCGCGAGCTGGAAATTCTGGGTCACGTCGCCAAGGGGCAGTCCAACAAGACGATTGCGCGAACCTTGGGGATCAGTCCCGACACCGTCAAGCTTCATGTGCGACGCATCCTGTCCAAGCTCGGGTTCACGTCACGGGTCGAGGCGGCAGTGTTTGCGATCGAACACCGGATCGAATCCGGCGCCAGCGATCCGGCCTGAAACTCGACGCGGGTTAGCAAGAGCCGGCGTTCCGGTGCCCGATTCAGTCGTCCGCCGGCGTTGCGCTGATCTTCTGGCGGCGACGTTCAAACCAGCGCAACTTGTCACGCAACTGCACGACGCTGCCCACGATGATCAGCGTGGGGGGCTTCAGGTTCGCCTCGGTGGCCAGTGCCGGGAGCGTTGCAAGCGTGCCGGTCACTACCCGCTGGCTGTCGTGCGTGCCCTGCTGCACGATCGCCGCCGGTGTGGAATCAGGCAGGCCGTGCTCGACCAGACGCGAGCAAAGCTCGGCCAGACCGAGAAAGCCCATGTAACAGACCAGCGTCTGACGGGGTCGGGCGAGCGCGGGCCAGTCCAGATTCATCGAACCGTCACGCAGGTGTCCGGTGACCAGCACGCAGGCTTGCGCATGGTCTCGGTGCGTCAGGGGGATGCCGGCATATGAAGCTACACCAGCGGCTGCGGTGATGCCCGGAACGACCTGAAAGTCGATGCCTTGCTCGCAGAGGGTTTCGATCTCTTCGCCGCCACGCCCGAAGATGAACGGGTCTCCGCCCTTTAAGCGCACCACGCGCCGTCCGGCGCGCGCCAGATCCACCATCAGCGCATTGATCGACTCCTGGCGCATGGTGTGCAGATTGCGCTCCTTGCCGACATAGACCCGTTCGGCGGATGGCGGAACGATCGCCATGATCGACTCCGACACCAGGTTGTCGTAGAGCACAACGTCGGCTTGATAGATCAGCCTGAGCGCCCGGATCGTCAGCAGTTCGGGGTCGCCCGGGCCGGTGCCGACCAGGGCGACCTCGCCTGGCTTTAGCGGTGCTTGTGGAGCGGGCAGCGGGACTTCGGACATGGTGCGTGAATGGTGCAGTGTGATGAAAGCTCAGCCGGCCGCCTGCCCGAACACGAAGTGAAACTCGCCGGGCGACAATTCGACATAGTCGAGTATGACGCCCTCGAGCGCAGCCCGCGACGGGGGTGAAACCAGCACGGTCACGCCGTAGCACAGCACCTCCTCGTCCTGCTCGCGCCGCTCATCGAAACCCATGCCGAATTCGACGCTACCGTCTTCGCCGACGCTGCGCGCGGCAACGCGCAGCAGCGGTTCTTCTATGCCCGCGTCTTCGGCGGCGGCAATTACCTGCCGCACTGCGGCCGGGGTCAGCTGGATCATCGGTCGGAGCTCCGGATCTGATTTCGAGTCATGCCGCCAGCGAGGCTCCGGCTGCGCGTCTCGCACGGACCTGGCGCACGAATGCGACGAAGCGCGCCGGCCAAGGGTCTGAACCGGCGCTGCGACGATGCGCATACGAGGCCAGCAGGTTGCGCTGGACGATGCCGTCGCGCATGCCATCGACGCCATGTCCCCGCAACACACGGTAGGCATATCGGGTATCGGCGGGCAGGTTCTCGAGGCTGGAGTGATGAAATTCGTGAGCGAGAGTTTCGCGTGTGTCTGGCGTGTCTGGGATGCCCGTTAGCGCCGGCCACGGGAACGCCTCGGTGCTTGCGAGCCGGACATAGCCACGGCCCACCGGTCTGTCATGCATCACCGCGTCGCCCGCAATCGCGCCGACCATCTCGAAGCGGCGCTCGTCGATGCGGATCGAGCGGGTCAGGTACATCAGGCCGCCGCACTCGGCGTAGGCTGGCAAGCCTGCATCCAGAAGCTCGCGCAATTGGGTGCGCAACGCCACATTGGCTTCGAGCCGCGCCGCATGCATTTCGGGAAAGCCACCGCCGATGAACAGCGCATCGACCTGCGGCAGGTGCGTATCGCGCATCGCATCAAACGGGATCAGCCGGGCACCGGCAGCCTCGAGCGCCTCGAGATCGTCCGGATAGTAGAACCCGAAGGCGGCGTCGCGAGCGATCGCGATCTGCACCGGGCCATCGTCACTGCTGCGTGAATCCGGTACGGAGCCCGCAGGTGATGCGGGTTGCGTGGACGCGTTCACGCTCACGCTCACGGTGCGGGTGCTTGGCGGGCTGGCGGTGGCGGTGACGTTGGCAATCAGGGACGGCAGGTCGACGCCCTCGCGCACCGCCTGCGCGAGCCGCGCCACCAGTGTCGCCGGGGAGGCAGCTTCATTGCTTGGGGTCAGCCCGAGATGCCGCTCTGCGATCTCCAGCTGTGGGTTCTGACCGATCGCGCCGAGCACCGGTAGGTCGGTGTAGCGCTCGAGCGCCTGGCGCAGTCGGGTCTCATGCCGGCTCGCGCCGACCCGGTTCAGGATCACGCCGGCAAAGCGCAGCTTCGGCTCGAATGCCTGAAATCCGAGCACCAGCGGCGCGATGCTGCGGCCCACCCCCCGGGCATCGAGCACCATCACCGCCGACAGGCTCAGGCGCACCCCCAAGGCGGCGTTACTGTCGCTGCCATCGGCCGCAAGGCCATCGTGCAGCCCGTGGTTAGCTTCGACGAGGTTCAGCCCTGAGGCGAGCGCATGGCGGCGAAACTGCGCCTCGGTCTGCTGCCAGCCGGCCAGGTGCGGGTCCAGGTTGCGGCAGGAGCGTGCGGCGGCCAGCGTCAGCCACATCGGATCGATGTAGTCGGGCCCCTTCTTGAACGGCTGAACCGTCAGGCCCTGCGAGCGCAGCGCCGCACTCAGGCCGATCGACAGCGTCGTCTTGCCAGACGACTTGTGGGCCGCGCAGATCAGCCAGCCGTTCGCAGTGCCGGATTCAGGCGGCGGGATCGGCATCGGGGTCGCGGGCCGGATCATGCGGCATGAACTCAAGCACCCGCACCCCGATGATCGTGATCAGGAAGGCGGCTGCCAGGCCGCCCAGGCCGAGCAGCAACTCGGGCAGCGACGGCGCATACGGCGCGATTTTTCCATCCAGAAAACTGGAACTGATTGTGGCGCCAGGGAACAGATCGAGCGGCCAGGCTTGTCCGCCGATGATGAACACGTACAGCAGGCAGAAACCGCCTGCGACCACCAGCAGACTGGCCAGCAAGGTGTGGCGTGGCTTGGCCATGTCACGACGATAGAGCAGCACCAGGGGTAGCAGTCCGCCGGCCAGCACGAAGCCCAGCCAGAACAACCCTGTGTAGACGCCGCCATCGAGCAGGATGAAGCGCTCGAACGCGACGTTGCGCGCGAAGTACAGATTGGTCAGGTGGTGCACCGCGACCAGGTAGAGCGAGGCCGCAACGAACACGCCGAGCAGGCGACTCATGCGTCGATGAACCGCTTCCGGCAACTGCCTTGCGTTCCAGCGATAGACCGCGGCCTGAGCCAGCAGGAACACCGCCATGCCCCAGCCGAATGAGAGCACGATGAACAGCACCGGCAGCAGCGCCGAACCGTAGCCCTCACGCGCGACCAGGAAGGCAAAGATCGCCCCGGTACCGGTCGTGAGCAGCAGTCGCCAGACGAAGGCAGCCAGTCCGGCTGCCTTGGACCACGGGTTCATGCGCTTTTCGAGCAAGGTCCACAGATAGATCGCGACAATCGCGAACATGCCTGAGTACAGGAAGACGTTCCAGGCGAACACCGACGTGAAGTTGTAGTGGGTGGCGGCGACGATCACGCGCTCTGGCCGACCCAGGTCCAGCATCAGCACCATCAGGCCGCCGGCGAGCATCGCAATCGACAGCAATCCCGACAGCGGCGCGCGGGCCTTGTACGGCGCCTTGCCGAACACCGAACCAATCGACGCGATATTCAACACACCCGAGGCCGACACGATCAGGAAGATCGCGAACACATGCGGCAGGCCCCACACCACATGGTTGTTCATGCCGGTGACGATGTGGCCTGCGGTCTCCATGTGATGCGCGGACGCCAGGCCGATCGCCAGCAGCAGACCGCTGGCGGCAGCAAGCAGCCAGAATCGGGAGGGGTTGGTTGCCACCGCAGTCATCGCGTCAGATTCCGTGGTAGCGCACGCCGGTGTCCAGACGCAGGTCTTCACGGATCCGGGTGGTGGAAATTTCACGCACCCGCCGCGAGATCGCGCTGTCCGGATCGTTCAGGTCGCCGAACAGCATCGCGCCCTCCGGGCAGGCTTCAACGCAGGCCGGTTTGCGACCGTCATCGACCCGGTGCACGCACATCGTGCAGCTCTCGACGCAGCCTTTGCCGCGCGGCACATCGGGTTTTTGATCGGTGACCGGTTCGTGCACAAAGCTGCGCGCCTTGTACGGACAGGCCATCACGCAGTAACGGCAACCGATGCAGCTGTGCCGGTCGACCAGCACGATCCCGTCGGCGCGCTTGAACGATGCACCGGTGGGGCAGACGTCGACGCAGGGCGGGTTGGCGCAGTGCTGGCACATCACCGGCGCGCTGGCGGTGCGACCAGTGCGCTGGTCGCGGATTTCAATCTTGCGGATCCATTGCGAGTCGGTCGGTGCGGTGCCTCCGCTCAGCCCGTTTTCAGTGTTGCAGGCGGTGACGCAGTCGTTGCAGTCCGGTGAACAGCGGGTGGTGTCGATCAGCAGGCCCCAGCGCACCGCCGAGGAGGCCGCCTCGCCCGGCTTTCGTTCAACCTGGGCACCGGCGATCTCGATCAGCCGGATGCCGGGCGCGAGCATCACACCGGCCATTGCCGCGACGCCGGCACCGAGTAGCGCGCGACGCGAGACTCCCGGACGGTGCGCTTCGCGCGCGAGTGCCTGCAGTTGTGCAGCCGCAGCTGGTAACCGGGTCGAACCTGGGGTTGCCGAGGGGCCGTCCAGCGGGGTGTGGTGCTCGCGATCGCTCAAGGTTTTCCTCCTGCGGCGGGCCTGGCGGACACCGGCGCCGGCGTCGACGCCGGTCTGGATTGATGACATTCGAAGCAGTCGAGCTTGACTGCAGCGTAGCGATGGCAACTCTCGCAAAAGGCCTGCGCGCTGCCGGTGACCGAGCCGGCCGCGGCTCCGGCGCCCTTGCCGGCATGGCAATCGATGCAGCCGTTGAGCGTGACCTTGACGCGTCGCTCGCCCAAATGCACGGTACGGTCGCGCTGATGCTTGAGCATGTCCATGTGCGTGCGCCGCATCACCTCGGGGCTGTCGATGGACCGGGTGGTCGTGTCGACCGAAATCGCCGGATGCGGGACGCGCCCTGGCGGCGGGTCGGCCGACGAGGTCGGGGCGAGCAACATCGCCGACAATCCGGCGACCAGGACGATGGCTGCCAGCAGCGCCTTGCGCATTGACATCAGCCCTTGTCTGCGTGGATCAACGCACTGGCAGCGATCGGCGGCATCGAGTCGCCCTTACTCGCCCAGACCCATCTGGATGTAGCCGGTCGGGCAGACATCCGCGCAGATGTGGCAGCCAACACAGCGGTCGTAGTCGGTATAGACATACCGACCGGTGGTTGCCTGTTTTTTCGGCACTCGCTTGACCGCGATCTGCGGGCAGTACACGACGCAGTTGTCGCATTCGAAGCACTGGCCACAGCTCATGCAGCGCTTTGCCTCGGCGACCGCTGCCGACTCCGCGAGCGCCTGGATGCGTTCCTCGAAGTTGCCCAGCGCACTGTCGCGGGTCAGGGTGACGAAGTCGCGCTTGTTGCGGCCCGTGAACTGGAAGTGGCCCAGGAACAGATCCTTGTGCGGAATCACAAAGCGGTCGGAGCGGTTGTCGAAATTGTGGATCACGCCGCTGGCCGAATCAGTGCCGCGCAAGGGCTCTTCGACCTTGCTCAGGTCCAGACCCTTCTCGACGTACTTGCGCATCAGATCGAACACATGCACGTCGATCTTCGGACGCTTGCCGATCTCTTCGCCAGTCAGGAAGGTGTCGATGCTTTCGGCCGCGATGGCACCCTGGCCGATCGCGGTGGTCAGCAGGTGCGGGCGAAGCACGTCGCCGCCGGCGAACACACCCTGCTGGCCCTGCACCTGGTAGCTGCGATCGGCGCTGATGGCGCCGCGGCCGTTGTCGAAAGCCTCCAGGCCGGTGAAGTCGACCGCCTGGCCGATTGCCGAGACGATCAGGTCGGCCGGGATGTCTTCTTCAGTTCCCTCGAGGGTCTTGATCTCGAGCTTGCCGCCAGCCAACTTCGCTTCGCACTGCGCGACCCGCAGCGCGATCGCGCGGCCATCCGGTCCCTTGATTACCGCCAGCGGCACCAGACCGCCTCGGATGTTGATCTCCTCGGCCTGGGCCTGCTCGATCTCATGCTTGTTGGCCTGCATCTTGTCGATCGGGAACACCGAGGTCAGCACCACCTCGGCGCCGTGCTTGAGCGACACGTCGGCGACATCATGCGCCAGGTAGCCGGCGATCGCGCCTTCGAAGTCGGTGGGCTTGGCATGCTCGATATGTCCGAGACGCCGTGCGACCGTGGCGACGTCAATCGAGGTGTCACCGCCGCCGACCACGACGACGCGACGACCCACGTGCTGCAGGCGTCCGTCGTTGAATGCACGCAAAAAGGCGGTGGCCGTGACCACGTTGGGTGCGTCGCCGTCCGTTGCCGGCAGCGCGCGGCCGGCCTGCGCGCCCATGCCCATGAACACCGCGTCGAATTCGGCGCGCAGCTGATCGAGGGTGATATCGGTGCCAACCCGGCACTTCAGGCGAGTCTGCACGCCGAGCGCCAAAATGCGGTTGATCTCGGTGTCGAGCACATCGCGCGGTGTGCGAAAGCCCGGAATGCCGTAGCGCATCATGCCGCCCAGGTACTCGCGCTCATCGAAGATCGTGACCGCATGACCCTTCAGGGCAAGCTGGTAGGCGCAGGACAGGCCCGCGGGGCCGCCACCGATCACCGCGATTTTCTTGCCGGTGGACGCTTCAGGCTTGATGAACTGCATGCCGTTGGCATTGGCCCATTCGCCGAGAAAATGCTCGACCGAATTGATGCCGACATGATCCTCGACCTCGTTGCGGTTGCAGCCGGTTTCGCAAGGCGCCGGGCATACCCGACCCATCACCGACGGAAACGGGTTGGCCTGGGTCAGCCGACGCCACGCGTACTCTTGCCAGCTCTGACCCTCTGGCGGCTTTTCCATGCCGCGCACGATGTTCAGGTAGCCGCGGATGTCTTCACCTGACGGACAGCTCCCCTGGCAGGGAGGCGTCGACTGGATGTAGGTCGGACACTTGTGCGAGTGATCGCCTTCGAAGATCTTCTGCTGGAAGTTCTTCCAGGTGTAATCGCCATCCTTGTACCGGCGAAACGTCAGTTTTTCGGTGCGTGGTTCGGTGTTCGACGACATAGTGAGGTTCTCCGATATTCAGTCGGGCACGTGTCAGGACTTGCCACCGAGCCGGATCGCGGTGCTGACCAGCTGGTGCACCCCGCCGACCATTCCCATCTTGAATCCGTAGTAGGGCAAGACCTTCGTGAACTGCGCCTTGCAGATTGCGCAGATCGTGGCCATGAAGTTGACGCCGTGCTCGTCGACCGCGCGCTGCAGCGCCTCCATGCGCGGCAGCGCGCCCTTGACGCGCAGATCAAGCAGCTCGTCGGTCAGCACGCCGCCGCCCCCGCCGCAGCAAAAGGTGCTCTCATGCGTGGTGCCCGACATCATTTCGTGAAAGTTGTTGACCGTGGCGCGGATGATCGCGCGCGGAATCTCGAATTGGCCGCCGGGGGCGTCACCCATTCGCGAGGCACGCGCGACGTTGCAGCTGTCGTGGAAGGTGACGACCCGGTGGTCGTTCGCATCCTTGTCCAGCGTCAGCGCGCCGCGCTGGATCAGGTCCCAGGTGAACTCGCAGATGTGCATCGGCTGGCGATAGCGCATGTCGAGCTGGCTGGTGAGCTGCACCGAGAACGGATCCTTGCCGCCTTCGCCAATGCCGGCCAGCGTGTTCCAGAAGCTGTAGGCGACCCGCCAGGCGTGCCCGCATTCTCCAACGACGATCCGCTTGACGCCGAGTTCGAGGGCGGCCTCGCGGATCCGCATCGCGATGCTGCGCAGCTGGTCGTAGTTGCCGATGAACAGGCCGAAGTTGCCCGCTTCCGACGCATGCGAGGACATCGTCCACGACACGCCGGCCGCGTGAAAGACCTTGGCGTAGCCGATCAGGCTCTCGACATGCGGCTCGGCGAAGAAGTCGGCCGACGGTGTGACCAGCAGCACCTCGGCACCCTTTTGGTCGAGCGGAAAGCGCACGTCAACCCCGGTGTCTTCCTTGACGTCTTCTTCGAGACCTTCGAGCGTGTCGAGCAGCGCCGGGCCGGGCAGACCGAGGTTGTTGCCGATCCGGTGCACCTTGCCGATGATTTCGTTCGAGTACTTTTGCCCGTACCCGACCGCGTCCAGAATCTCGCGTCCGGCCATCGTGATCTCGGCGGTGTCGATGCCGTACGGACAGAACACCGAACAGCGCCGGCACTCGGAGCACTGGTTGTAATAGGTGTACCACTCGTCGAGCACATCGGGCGTCAGGTCGCGCGCGCCGACCAGTTTCGGGAACAGCTTGCCAGGCAGCGTGAAATAGCGGCGGTAGACGCTGCGCATCAGATCCTGGCGGGCGACCGGCATGTTCTTCGGGTCGCCGGTGCCCAGAAAGTAATGGCACTTGTCGCTGCACGCGCCGCAATGCACGCAGGCATCCAGATAGACCTTCAGCGAGCGATAGCGCTGCAGCAGCGAGCCCATATGGGCGATCGCCTTGTCATGCACCACCTGCCAGTCTTCATCGAGCTTGCCCGGAAAACCGATCGCCTCGTTGATCTTTTCGGACGCCACATAAGGGCGCACCGAGGCCATCGCATCGGGCGTGACCGGCGGCGGTACCGTCGGAAGTTCACGCAGTGCGGGGGCCTTGATGTCGGCAGCCATCGCTTATCGCTCCTCGAGCCTGGCGGCCCAGGCGGCCAGGTGGCGCGTTTCGCGCGGGTTGTCGATCTGATTGCGTGACGGGGAGAAGAACAGCCCCGGTGCATGCAACAGTTTGGAAAACGGGAAGATGATCATCAGCGCGGCGACCAGCGACAGATGCAGGTACAAGGCGCCGCCGGTGGGGAGCGGCTGCCAGTCGAACAGCATCAATCCGAGAAAGAAGGCCTTGACGCCGACGATGTCGGTCGGGAACAGGTATTTCATCGCCAGGCCGGACAGTGCGATCGCCAGCAGCAGCACCAGCATCAGATGATCGGACAGCGTCGAGATGTAGCGCACCCGGTCGACCAGGAAGCGACGCGCCCACAGACCGGCCAGCCCGACCACCATCGGAAAGGCCGCGTACATCCCGAAAGGCTGCGCGAATGCGACCCAGCTCCAGACCGGTTCCGTGAAATAGCGCAGGTGCCGCACCAGCACCAGCAGCAGGCTGGCGTGAAAGAGCCAGCCGAACAGCCAGGTCCACAGGCTCGCCTTGAAAAGGCTCTCGAAGAACACCACTTCGCGCAGCATTCGCAAGCCAACCCCGGTGGCGGTGGTCGGTGCCGGCGTGGTCGGAATTTTCAGGGGCGCCGGCGTGCGAGCATAGGTAGCCACGCGCAGCAGCACCCCGATCGCCATCACGGCGCCGGCGAAATAGAAGAGCAGCGTGAACGCGAGCGACAGCCCGGACATCATCTCTCCTTGCCTGCCTGCGAAGACGGATCGATCACGGCCCGGACCCTGGTCCGGGGCACGCGGTGGACGGTCCGTCTGTCGAGGTCAGACGCAGCCGGTGGGCTTGGGCAGACCGGCGATCTTGCAGGCCTGTTTGGCGGGTCCGTACGGGAACAACTCGTACAAATACTGGCTGTTGCCTTTGTCCGGGCCGAGCTTCTTGCCAATGGCCTTGGTCAGCACGCGCACTGCCGGTGCGATCTGGAATTCGTCGTAGTACTCGCGCAGGAAGTTGACGACCTCCCAGTGTGACTCCGACATATCGATGTTCTCGGTCTTGGCAATCTCGCCGGCGACGTCTTCGCTCCAGTCGGCCAGGTTGACCAGGTAGCCTTCCTCATCGGTCTCGATGGATTTGCCGCCTACGTCGATGGTGCTCATGGTCTCTTCCTCTTATGCAGAAAAATGTTTTTTGAAAACGGTTGCAGTGCGAACCAGCCTGAATCAGAGCCAGGTCTGGCAGTTAGGATGCTCGACCACCAGATCGACGAAACCTTCGTAGTCGACCAGCGTGATGCCGTCGGTGACCCGGTCGGCCATGCCGCGTGCCTCCAGGTCGGGCGCGAGCACATACACCTTGAGCCGCGCCTGCGCCTCGCGAATGCCGGCTTCAGCCGGATTGCCGCGGGTGGCAGCGTAGACAGCGTCCTCGATCAGCAGCAGCGCACCACTGCCGGACAGGCGCAATGCGCTCTCGAGCGCGGGCGCCGCCGTGGGGGATTTGTTGACGATATGCAGCATCGCAGCCCTTTCGTCAGAAACTCAGTACCACGTCCTGCTGCTCCATCAGCGCGGACAACTCTTGCCGGTTCAGCACCTCGACGTCGACAAGCAGATCTTGCTCGGTCAGGCCGCGGGCCTCGAGGGATTCGCGCTCTACGTAGAGTTTCTCGACGTCATAGCCGTCCAGCGCGCGATAGGTGGGCGAGAAATTCTTGGTCTCGATGCCCTTGGTCTGCATGCCGCGCTTGAGCTGGTAGACGCCGTCATCCAGGAACACCAGCGACACGTCCTGGTCGAAGGCCGCGGTGATCAGCACCACCTCCAGAGACTCGAGCGCGTAGATGGTGCCGTGCGGCGCTTTGCGGTTCACGAACATGAATTTCTTGATGTCGGACATCGCGTGCCTCAGTCGCCGAAGGTCAGGAGTCGGTCGGCCTCGATGCCGGACTCGACCAGCTGGCCCAGGCCGGAAATACGAAAGCCCGGTGCCAGCACGTCGTCCTTGATCCCGCGGCGCAGTGCCGCGGCCACGCACACCACCAGATCGACACCATGGTCCTGAGCCAGCTTTGACCAGCGCATCACGATGTTGCGGTCGTCCTGCGGCGGCTCGGTCAGCCGGGTCGAGTTGTTGACACCATCGTGATAGAAAAACACGCGGCTGACCGTGTGCCCCTTGGCGATTGCGGCCTTGCAGAACAGATACGCGGAGTCGCTGGCCTGGTGCTGGTACGGACCTTCGTTGACGAGTATTCCGAAGTTCATGCGCCGGCCCGGATCAGAAGCGGATGTGAGCCGAGGCGTTCAGGCTTGCCCGCGAACCACGCCAGTCGTCGATCAGGTACTTCGTGAACGGCAGTTCGGTTTTTTCGAAGAAGCGCGGCCAGCCGATCCGGTCGATCCAGTCGGACAGGCGCTCCCAGGGGCGGGCATCGGCCTTGTACGTGTACAGGATCTTGCGCACCACTTCGCCGACCTCGGGCCAGCGCGGCGGGTTGTTCGGCAGGCCGCTGGCAACCATCTTCATGAAGGTGGGCTTGCTGCGGGCGTTGGAGTTTTTGCCGCCGACCCAGATCGCGAGTTTCGAATGCTCCGGATCGTTGATCTGCATCGGCGGGCAAGGCGGATAGCAGGCGCCACAGCACACGCACTTTTTCTCGTCGACTTCCAGCGACGGCTTGCCGTTAACCAGCGCCGGGCGAATCGCGGCGACCGGGCAGCGGGCCACGACGGCGGGACGCTCACACACGTTGGCGACCAGGTCGTGATTGATCTTCGGCGGCTTGGTGTGCTGCACGATGATCGCGATATCGGCCTGTCCGCCGCAGTTGATTTCGCAGCAGGACGTGGACAGGTGGACCCGGTTGGGCATCTCTTCGCGACGAAACTCTTCGTGCAGTTCGTCCATCAGCGCTTTGACCACGCCGGACGCATCGGTGCCCGGGATGTCGCAGTGCAGCCAGCCTTGGGTGTGCGCGATCATGGAGACCGAATTGCCGGTGCCCCCGACCGGAAAGCCCGAAGACTCGAGCGCTTCGATCAGCGGGCCGACCTTGGCGCCGTCGGCGACGATGAACTCGATGTTCGAGCGGATCGTGAAGCGCACATGGCCTTCGGCGTAGTGGTCAGCGAGATCGCACAGGCGACGGATCGTGTGCACGTCCATCTGACGTTGTGTGCCAGCGCGCACCGACCAGACTTCTTCGCCACTGTGCGAGATGTGATGCAGTACGCCCGGGCGCGGTCGGTCGTGGAATTTCCAGTTTCCGTAGTTGCGAATCAGCGCCGGATGCATGTATTGCCGGTTGTCCGGCACCCCGGTTTCCTTGGCTCGGCGCGGGGTCGGCGGGGCGGTCTTGGTGGCCTGCGGGGCCTGGGCGACTTCGCTCATCGGTGTTCCTCTCAGGCTGCGCTCTTGCGGGCGGCGATCTTGTTGACTTCCTCATCCCAGCCATCCATGCGGACGTATGGGTTCGTGCGCGGGGTGGCCACCATGTTCGGGTCGACCTCCAGGCCGATACCGTCCAGGAAGTTGACCAGACCGATGCGTTCGATCATCTCGCCGGTGCGCTCATGCTCGAGCGCGTTATCGGCAAAGAACTCCACCACACGCTGAGCCAGGTCGACCAGCTCTTCGAAGTCTTCCTCCGAGTCGAGCTTCATGAATGGCACGACCACCGTACCCATCAGGTCGCCAATCTTGAGCGTTCGCTTGCCGCCGACCAGCACCGTGGCGCCCTTGTCCTTGCCCGGCGCCAGAGCGCCGGTCATCACGTTCACGCAATGCATGCAGCGCACGCAGTCGCGATTCTCGATTTCGAGACAGTTCTGGTCATCGAGCGCCACCGTGGAGATCGTGTCGCCGGTCGCTGCCTGTCCGGCCGGCTTGATCTGGATGGTCTTGGTCGGGCAGCGCGCGATCACGTCGCGTACCAGCTCATGCATGCCGTGTTTGGCGAACCATTGCCGGGCAAGCGTCTCGTCTGTGCGGATGTTGTCGCGCCAGGTGCCGATGATGGCCATGTCGGCGCGTTGCACCGAGTTCATGCAGTCGTTCGGGCAGCCCGAGAATTTGAACTTGAACTTGTACGGTAGCGCCGGGCGGTGAATGTCGTCGAGGAAATTGTTCAGCACCGTGCGGTGTGCCTTGGCTTCGTCGTAGCAGGATTGCTCGCAGCGCGCAGCACCCACGCAGGACATCGCGGTGCGTACCGCAGGGCCTGCGCCACCCAGATCGAAGCCCAGCTCGTTGATTTCGTCCCAGGCAGGCTGCACGTTGGCCGAGGTGACGCCCTGGAACATGATGTCGCCAGACTGTCCGTGAAACGCGATCAGGCCCGAACCGTGGCGCTCCCAGATGTCTGCCATCTTGCGCAGCACGTCGGTGTTGTAGTGCATGCCGGGTGGCGGCATCACGCGTAGCGTGTGAAATTCGGCCGCATCCGGGAACTTCGGTTTGCCGTTCTCGTCCTTGAGCTCGGTGAAGCGCGGGATCACGCCACCGCCATAGCCGAACACGCTGACGGTGCCGCCCTTCCAGTACCCCTTGCGCGTGTTGTACGAGGTCTCGAGCGTGCCCAGCACGTCGGCCATGTACTGTTTTTCCTCGGCCACGCGTTTCAGCCCGGTGACGAAGCTGGGCCACGGGCCGGACTCGAGCTGGTCGAGCATCGGGGTGTCAATACGAATCTTGTTAGCCATGTCTGTCTCCTGCCGGGTGGCAACCCGGTCTTTCGCCTTGGCAAGAAGGCATTGAGAGTGGCACTCGCGCATGCCCCGTTTGATGCTATCGCGCACCGTGATGGGACTCCACCCCCTTGGTCGGCTATTCTTACCGACCAGATGGTGTCTGGGCTGCTACCCGATTGGGGTAGGCGGCGATCCCCGGCATCGGTTATGGACGCCGTCTTGCCGCGGCGGCCCAATCGAGGCTTCGCCATGGACAAATTCACGTTAACCGAGCTCGCTAAGTTGCGCGTACCGCTCGGCGGCCAGGAAATCGAATTGCAGCAGATCGACTATGCGGTCGGCGGCATGAGCCTGTTGCGCCTGCGAATCCGCGAAGGCAAGCGTTTCACGGTCTTCGATATCGATCCGGCGACTGCGCGACAGTGGGGTGAAGAGATGATCCGCTGGGCCCAGGATCAGGATCAGACGCAGGGCGGCGAACAGCCATGAACGCTGCAGCCGGTGCGGACCTGGCGTCGGCCGACGAGCCGATGCTCGATCTGGTGTTTGCGCTGTCGGGGTCACGATTGCCTCGCG
>Ga0222714_10001012_pt1 | contig 31963 bp, 56 predicted proteins | sample C33_3DmetaG_FD_165048 | JGI IMG/M metagenome (GOLD analysis project Ga0222714, IMG submission 165048) | Estuarine water microbial communities from San Francisco Bay, California, United States - C33_3D | ecosystem: Environmental > Aquatic > Marine > Unclassified | place: USA: California... | reverse complement strand
CAGGAGATGAACTCGACCGCAGGTACAGTGCGCTCCTGAGGCTCATGCGTGCCTTGGCTTAGTCGTAACGACCGCGCCCGCACTGTCACGCCCGTCCACCCTTACGGCCCGCCTTGCGACGGGGGAAGCCTTTCGGCCTCCAGGACCAACCACCCAGAAATAGTAGCACTCGCCACTCCGCACGCTCCTTGGAATCCTGTAGCAATTGTGAAGAGCCCGACAGCGGCCCTTGGAAATAGGAGACAATGATGGGACTGCGACTAGGCGACTGGCGCAGGCTCCTGGAGCTACCCCCCTCTTTTTAATGCTTCGTTTTCTTTCCTCTGTCCTGCTGCTCGGTGCCCTTGTCCCCCAGGCCCAAGCAGCAGCGTTTCAATGCGGCCAGGCAAGCCACTACGGGATTTCGGATGGCTACCACGGCCAGCGCACTGCCAGTGGCCAACGCTTCAATGCCTATGCCATGACCGCCGCCCACCCATCGCTCCCCATGGGCACCAAGGTGCTTGTGAAGAACCGTGACAATGGGAAGGCCGTGCTGGTGACCATCAATGATCGCGGTCCTTACGCTGGTGGCCGCGTGCTTGATCTGTCCTATGGCAGCTTCTCGCGCATTGCTTCGCCTAGTCAGGGCGTAGCGAACGTTTGCATCTCCCGAGCCTGATTAGCTCACCCTCTCCTGGAACCATGCTTGACCGTCTTGCTTCTCTGAGCCTGCTGCTCACCGTCTTGGGCCTAGGTGCCTTCGCCGTGTTTGCAGCTCCACAAGTGCAGCCAAACCACCAAGGTTTGGCGAAGTGCCAAAAGCTCCATCCCGAACGGTATTGCCGCATCGCCAACGGCTTTCCCGTGGAGCCTCTCAAACCGTGATAACCTGCTCACGGAATGTTCAAGGCCCCTTGACAGGGGCCTTTTTTGTGCTCTACCATTGGCGCACGCCCGCGAGGGCACCATTTCCTGGAACACCATGACAGCAACTGCCCACCATCGCGTCACCAAGAAGGCCCAAGAGGCCCTTGGCATCACAGTGCTCAACGTGCTGCAGCACTGCGTGGTCATCCGCACCGAGCGTGGCCCTCGTTTCATGAGCCGCAAGGTGTTTGATTCCTGGGAGGCCAAGCAGCGCATGGCTCGTGCCCAGGCTTGTCATGCCCGATATATCGCCAACAATGTGTGGATGGTTTTCGATCCCACCACCAACACTGACGCCCACACCGTCATCCGCACTGGTGCCAATACCAAAGGCATCGAGGGCAAGTGGGGCTGCACCTGCACTGATGCCCACTTCATGATGGAGCGTGGTCAGGAGCCCTGCTGTAAGCACATCTTGGCCGCTCATTTACAACTGGCGATGGGTTCGTAAGTTCTACACACTACAAGGTTCAACAATGACTCAAGAACATCCGATTACTCCGCCGCCTGAGCTGATACGCAAGTGGAACGAAGAAGCTGCCAACACGCCAATGGCAGATCAGCGGTACATCGCCACCCAAGCAGCTCGCTGGGGCGCTGATCAGGAGCTGGAGGCGTGCTGCTCGTGGCTGGCATGCCAACCTTTAAGTATGCGCAAAATTCCCGATCTTCGATCTTTCCGCCGCCCTAAATCCGCGAGCCTTAAGGACCAAGCTAAACAAGCGTGGCTCAGGTTCATGAACCCGGATGGACACGATTCAGCAGAAGATGAAGAATGCGATTTGGAAATCATCCGCCGCGCTCTTGAATCCCTGCCCGATTAGTCAACATCACTAATCACCATGAAAGAATATCAACGCACCTGCCGCTTTGTTGAACTCAAGAACTACAACATTGATAGAAAGGGTGATGACTTCCTAGAAGTCACAGAATGGACAAACGCTGAAGGCTTTGACATTCATCTAAGCCGAGGCCACCAGTCGCTTTCCATGACCTGGGAAGAATTCACAGCTCTGCAACAGGCTCTCGGCAACTGGATTGAACAACCAAACTCCACTTGCCCGCACATCGTTTCCAGCGATGAAGGCACCAGCTACTGCAAGCTGGCTGAGAAAACGGCAGATCTACTTGCCAAGTTGCGTGCTTGAAGCCCAGTAGTCCGATCAACTTATGGTTGGAGCTGGGCTGGGCTTCACGAGGCCCAGCCCTCACCGCCTGCTCCGTAGCGGGTAACGCCCCCATGAAGAAATCATTGGGAACACTCATCCTATAGCAATTATTAAGCCATGTCCTTCTCCATTGGTGACCTCGTCGATCTTTACGACGTGGGCTTCCGCCAATGGCGAGGGGAATACATCGTCATCAAGTCACCCTCCGAAACTGGTGGCACGCTTTACAAAATCCGCAACACCAAAACCAACAGCCAGCAGTTCGTTCGCGAAAAAGCCTTGCGCCGCAGTCGTTTAGGACCATTCTGCATCGAAAGCTTGCGCCCCTGACGGCAATGCTGTAAGATTTTGCTCACGGGGCGAGAGCCTCACCACTTCTGACCGTCATGACCCTCATTGCTCCTCCCCTCCAGGGCACGCAGCTCCAGCCCGGCACCATCCTCACTTCGTCATGGGGCTACTCCATGACCATCGTGGATTTCTATGTGGTGGTGCGCTGCACCGAGAAGACTGCCTGGGTGCAGCAGATCGAGAGCTGCGAAGTGGACAAAGGCCCTGAAGGCGGCCACGCTGTTCCCGAGCTGACACGCAAGCCCAAGCTGGTGTTCCAGAACCGCGCTGATGGTGAAGGTGGTGAGCTCGTGCCAGCTCCCATCAAGAGCTTCCGCATCAAACGTCACAACGATGGTGAAGAGTGGCTGTGGAACAGCAAACTCAAGCGCACCCTGCGCATTTGGAACGGCAAGCAGGTGTATAGCAACCACTGGGACTGACCGTTTGTAACGATATGTATCGCCAGAAGCGGGGCTCCCAAAGCCCCCGCTTCGTTGTGCTGTATAGTTCTGTCATCGGGGGCGAGAGCCTCCACCACCTCCTGACAGTCATGACCACCACCATCAACGAAACCGTCACCTGCCCCAACTGCGACGGCACCGGCAGACTCCCCCACTACAGCCACATCGCTAACGGCACTTGCTTCGCCTGTGGCGGCACCGGCACCATCACCTTTAAGACCTTCATCGGCGACAACACCGATGTGATCCTGGAAGTGTTCAAATGGAAGGGAGAGTTCTTTGAAGCCTACCTGCGTTGCCGCACCTGGAAGTGCTACACCAGCCCCTCCCATGGTCAAATGAAGGAGTGGGGCAAGGACAAGTGGGTGAAGTGCATCACCGATGCAGAAGAGGCTCGTGAGCTGTGGCGCAACGCCAAGGCCCATGGCATCAAGACTGCCCTCTGTAATGACTAATTGTTAAGCCAGGAGCGGGGCCACCAAGGCCCCGCCTTCCAATGCTGTATATTTCTTGCACGGGGCGAGAGCCTCACTTCCTGACGATCATGGCCCTTCAAATCAACGTCGATTACACATCGCCCTGGGACAAGCGTTACTGGGCGAAGGACTACGCCGAAATGGCGCTGGCCATCTTGAACAAGAGCGAGCGCTGGCCCGCAGGCTCGCTGAAGGTGGTGCACTTCGATCCCAATAGCCCCACTCACTGGCGCCTGATGCCCACCAACGGCATCCAGCAGCCTGGCTGGTGAGCCCCATATATATCCTCCGCAGCCTCCGCATCCTCCCCACCCTCTTTCCATGGCCACCATCCCCACCATCCACCTCAACGGCACTGGTGCCACCACCCTGCGTGATGAATACGCTGCTGCATACGACGCCATCGGCAAGGCCGTAGACGCCCTGGTGGCCGCGACGTGCAATGCCCGTGATTTTTATCCGCAGGGCTCTGACGCCTACTACAAAGCCCGCGATGAGCGGGCGGCAGCTTTCGATCAACTCCGTCAGGCCCAGCACTATGTGGGAGAAGTGCTGATGGGCATCTGCGATCAAATGTGACCCTGCCCCGACTCTGCCCCTAACTCTGCCCTCCATCGCTTCCTGAAACCATGCTGCCCATTCTGCTCGCCACTGCACTGCCTGAACTGCCTCCCGTGGCGCAACCCAAGCCTGTTCAGTCCCGCCAGCAAGCCATCCTGGAGCAGATTATGCAGCAGGCTCCTGCTGCTGCCTCTGAGCGCTCCTTTGGTGAATGCATATATATCTGGGACCAGTGGAAGCTCAATTCCGAAGGCGTCAGAACCACCTTCCGCACCTGCAAGGGCGAATCTGTGCAAACGCCCGTGAGCGTGGCCGTGAGCTGCTCACTGCTAAAGGTGAACACCACCAGCCCTGCTGAACCAGGTAAGTGGCAAGGCTGGCGTAGCCCCATCGCCAAGGGCTCAAAACCAGGGGAGGCCATGATGGTGGCCAGCCTTTGCGCCAATGTGGCCGAATAGCTTGACAGGCCCCGCAAGGGGCTTTATGTTTGCTCATGTCCGGGGCGGAGACGCTCCACAACCACCTGACAGTCATGACCCGCCTCATCTTCACCATGGATTCCTTCAGCCCCACTCAAGGGCAGTGGTGGTCTGATCGTTCCAACACTGATGTGGAACGCCGCGTGAGCCTGGTGGCTTCCCAGATGGGCTTCTTCCTCTGGACTGCTGATTTCCGTCACGCTCGCACTGGTAAGCACATCACTCAGAAGTTCTTCTGCAGCCTGCCCACTAGCGATGAGCCCGTAGCTCTGTTTGAGCACGTCAGCGACCGTCAGGCATGGCTGGAGAAACAATGGGAAGCAAAGCAAGCCGCTTGATCACAAAAGGGCCGCCTCAAGCGGCCCGCCTCATTTCGATATATATCCCAGAACCATGCAAGACGCTGTGAACGTGCTGGCTATCAGCAAAAAGGGCAAGAGCCGCATCGGCACCAAGCTCACCACTGCCATCGTCGAACAAAACCATCACGACAAGCTTTTTCTGGTTTTTCCTGAGCTAAACCAGTGCCGATGGATTAAAAAGGACAACGACCCTGATTTCCGCATCGTCCGCTGTTGCACAGCGGAAAATTTGTGCAACAAATTTCATTCCGAAGCCTGAAACCATGCATTTCGTCTGCAACTACAACAGCAACGGCCCCTATTTCTCGCCCACTCAGGGGCAGTTTCATGCAGCCCGCCTGAAAGACATCATTTTCCATGTGCGCACCTGCATGGAAGACGGTGATTTCCAGATTGGCGTGTTTGACGATGATGGGGAATGCAAAGGCATTTGGGTGGATGAAAGCGAGCCCGTGAGCGATGGTGAAGGGGATTTTGTGCTTGGTAAGCCTGATTATGTGCTCTATCGCCCAGGTGACATGAGCTCAGGCATGTGGAACATGCACTTGCGTAAATTCAAGAGGCCCTGATAATGATTCTCATTGATTTCTTCAATGCTGATTCCTGCAAAGGCACTGAGCTCATCGAAGGCTGGTATTTTTACGATGATGCTGATGAAAGCGTGATTGGCGGGCCTTTTGATGATGAAGAAGCGGCCATCAAGGCCGCGTTCGATAGCCATGGTTGGTAAACACGAAAAAGCCGGGCTCAAGGCCCGGCTAGGCATGTATCAGGCGGGCCAGGGTCCGGCTAGGGTCGTATCTGAAAAAATTGGACCCGGCTAGGGGTGTATCTAGGGTCCGGCTAGGGTCGTATCTGGGGTGGTACATGCGTACTCCCTGAAAATGATTTTCATTCTCAATAGTACTTTTGTACTATATAAGCAAAACTTATCATTCCGGGCTGAACGATAAGCCCCGCTTATCATATAAGCCCAGTTTATGTAAACAATTGTTCGCGGTAAAAATATCTTATCATTCGCGATTTGCCGGGGGTTTGTCACCCTTACCTGTGCGCCGGGGTTTGTGATGCTAACTGCCAGGCGCCAGTTGTTTACATTTAAGCGGGCGTGCCAATTGTTTATACTTACCCGTGCCGCACAATTGTTCACCCTTACCGGTGGCGCCCAATTGTTTACGCTCGCCGCGTCGCGTTGTTTGTGACGCCAACTGTTCGGCGCTAAGTGTAAACATTTCGGAATGTAACGGCGCCCGCTCAAACGGGCGCCCGTATGGTATGGGCTCAAATGTTGCGCAATGTAACGGGCCGCATTTGACGGAATGGCGCATGCCGTGGTAGACGCGGGCGCATGCGCGGGCGCTTTTCCTTTTTTCTGGTGTGCCATGGTGCCCAATCGGGAGCCCGTACCATGCCGGGCCGGGCCGCGTCAACACAACGGCCCGCAACAGTGGCCACCTTGCAAGGTGACCCTATTTGCGCAACGTTGACGGAATTCCGGCCGCTTGTGCCGTATTGTTGTTTCAACGGCAAAGGGCGAGAGCCTGACGCCGCATCTCCTGCAAATCACGCCATGCAAACCCTTAGCCTCACTGCCAAGCTCTCGGCCCTGTTCGGCGGCTCCCTACTGGCCCTGTTTGTGGCTGGCCTTGCCGTAGAGGATCAGCGCCATTTTGTCTCCTGCCGCGCATCCGGCGCAAGTGTTGACGCCTGCCTACTGCAGATCAGCGGCCGCTGATTCTCTCAAACATTCCGTAAACATTCCCACAAACAAGCAAACAATGGCCGCCCAAACCATCAACCGCAGAATCGAATTGTTTGAAATTTTGTATCGCGAATGTCGTCGCGATCCTGACGTTATTGCAATGGTTGTTGATGAGTATTTGAACGCAATTGATGATAGCAAGCTGACGGAATTGGAGGATTTTGTTGTAAATAATTTTTGCGATTAATTAACGCTTCAAACATTCCGCAAACATTCCACAAACAAACAAAATGACAATTCTCGCCCCCATCAATCCCCGCGCTCGTTTTGCTGCTGATCTGCGCGAATTTTCTAAACAATGGGGAATCACGCCCGCAAACATTTTGAGCACCAATCCCAAAACCGAAAAGTCCGAACTGCAAACCTACATTCTGCACCTAGCGCCCGCCGAGACTTCTGGCTTCAATGTTTGCCCAAATGCGCAGAATTGCAAGGCCATTTGTTTACATTTTGCCGGGAATCCCGTTTACATGACAGCAAAACAGGCGGCCCGCATTCGCCGGACTCGCGCATTTTTCGCCGATCAAAACCTGTTCTTGCAAACAATCGTTGCAGGAATTCTGCACAACGTAAACAAACAGGCTACCACTGAACCCGTTGCAATTCGCCTGAATGGCACTAGCGACATTTGCTGGGAAAATGTAGAGTTTACAATTGACGCCGCATTTTCTCGCATGATTAATACTAAATTCGGCGTGCATGGTGATTATGTTGGGCAGTGGAACATTTTTGCATTGTTTCAAACAATGCAAACAAACATTGGCCGGCGTTTGGTTTGGTTTTATGATTACACAAAATTATCACGCAATTGGCAAAAATGCGCTGAGCTTGGCTATCACCTAACCTTTTCGTTTGATGGGTGGAACAATGCCACCAACCTAAGGATTGCAAAACGTGCGCTACAAAATGGCGTTAACATTGCGGCCGCATTTGCAGTCAAAAAGGGCAAAACATTGCCAACATTGGCCGATGTAACGCAAATTATCGGCGGCGATAATCTATCATTTTTGCCTGTTTGTGATGGGGATTTGAGCGATTTTCGCCCGGCCGATCCTGCAGGCGGTCACATTATCGGGCTCCGCTTCAAACTACCCCACGGCATTGATCACACAAACAACGACAAAATGGCCTTTTGCATGTGATCACAACGGGCCGCCAAATGCGGCCCGCATTCTTTCAACATTCCCTCTCACTGTCTTGCCAAATGTTCACCCTTACTGAATGCGAGAATGGCCACACTTACGTGGCTGCAGAGTTTGCAACATTGGAGGATGCCGAATTTGCGCTGGATCAATTGCAGAATGCTTTGGAGGATTGTCACGGCTCCGGCTACTCTATCCGTTGCGCAATCGCTGAGCTAGAGGATCAAATCAGCGAGCACAAGCTAAATCTAATTGCTGACATTGTCTGCCCCTAACTGCAAAGAATTCTGAGAGGCTCCCACAAGCGCCCACAAGCGCCAACAATCCCGGCCCGGTAGGCTCACCTATCGGGCCTGTTTTGTGCCCGTTCGCGGGCCGTAGGACGGGCGATCCTGACGCGGGCGAATCGCTGCAGCGTCTGGCGGTTTGATCGGGCAGAGGATCACCCTCCACCTACGGGAGAGTTTTTCCACAGGCCTGTGGAAAACTTTTCACTGATCAGCATTCCTGATGGCCACAGGGATTGACGGCCGGCGCGATGCCGTGAAAGGATGGGGCAAAGCCCTGGCGCGGTAATACGGCCCTAAAAGCGAAAAGGTGCGCGGTTACCCCTGTCAAAAACGCGACGATTTTCCATCTAGTTTTTCTCTATATGCATACCCGCATCACTCTGTTCTAGGTAATGCAAAGCTGAGCGAATTAATTCTGGCGAATCATCGAAATGACCAAGCCCTAAGTTGCATGAACTGCAAATGTACCCTCTAAATTCGTCTGTAGTGTGACAATGATCCAGCACCCATTGTTCTGTATCTTTGGAGCAGATAGGGCAAGGACCGGGCGATGGCGGGGGAAATCTGCGTTTTAAGCGAGCACGAAGTGCAGTGTGTTGGCGAATACAGGTGCGGCACCGCGAATCAAGATTATCACGATTGCGAGGTTGCGACGGGAAAGCGATGAAGGGCTTTGCTTCGTTGCACAACTGGCACGTTTTGGTGCCCATTGATCCATTGCTAAGCAATTGAAGCGATGGCGACAGCAGCGAAAGTTGCGACACGCTTGACAGCGTTAATTCTTAGCAGAGCGTAGCCATCGTTTTTGAAAACATAGTGTTGCTATGGCGAATCAAGGTTCCCCAAGAACCGCAGATGAGCCATATGGCGAAGCTTCGTTCAGAAAGTTAACCATCCCGCTCATTCCATTGTTATTTCCAGCACAAGGGCGGCCCTCAAAGGCCGCCCGTTTTGATGTTGACATTGTTTTCACCGGCTTTTGCTTGGTTCTGGCAGTTGCACAAACCATCCCCTTGCATTTATCAGAGCACTAAAGCGACGCCGCTTTTGAGGCGGCGTCTAGCACTGAATGGACATTTGCCAGTCCTTTCTGGAATTTCCAGAATCGATGGTCGTTCTGGAGGCTGCGTGTCCGCTTGGGGCGGCCACTTGCAAGTGCTGGATGGGAAGGCGTCGCTCTGGCAGCGTTGCCTGTTCCTGATCGGCAGTTGCACAATGCCTAGCATAACGTGGCCTGTGACCTCGTTTTGGTATAGGGGTGATACCAAATGGCATGTTTTGATGCCATTTCTCATAAAATCTTTAGCTTTTCTTCATTGTTTATGCTGAGATGCTGAAATAAAGCTGAAAAGTTACAAGAACTACTTTCCCTCCATTGTTTCTTCTTTAGCGTGAAGAAATACAGCGGAGGCCACTATGTGGGACGATCTGCCAGCGCCCTTCATGGTGGGCTCCATCAAGATTTGGCCAGCCCATAGCAGGCCCGGCATGCAATGGTTCATCGCTCACGAGGGCTGTCCGTACTACTTCCCCAGCAAGAGCGCCGCAGTGCTGTTCGCCAAGGATCGTCAGTCCATCGAAGATCCAGAAATGCTTTGCGATTGATCCTGGATTTTTGATTAAGGCGCCGTAGGCCGTAGCTAAGCTAGTTCCGTTCAAGAGCCGCCTTTGAGGGCGGCTCTTTCGTCTCAAGATTTTCCAATGGCAGCAGAGAAGATTGCTCGCACTGGCAGAGTGCAGAGCTGGATTGACGACCCCTCTGGGCGGCTTCCGGTGAGCTGCACAGTATTTAATGTGCTTGATTCAATGGAGGGTGAAGATGGCATTGAAGCTTCGTGGCGCTTCGTCAGCCATGGTCTCAGAAATGGTGCTGGCGTGGCTGTCCACCTGTCTGATTTGCGTCCTAAGGGGGCAGAGAATGGTAAAGGACTGGTGGCGAGCGGTCCTGTCAGCTTTGGCAAAATCTATTCCACATTGAATGAAATTTTGCGTCGAGGTGGGCGTTATAAAAATGGTGCAATTGTTTTGCACATTGACTATACGCACGAAGATGCGCTTGATTTCATCAAAGCATCACGAAGTGAGCTGCCTTGGGTGAAGCGTTGCGTGAACGTGGACGATGCATTTTTTGAGAACGCTTCACAAGAACTGATTGGCGAGCTTTTGAAGGGCATCGCCTCTGGCGACATCTGGCTGAACAAGATTCGTTACAACGAGCGCGGCGAACGCATTCGTGCGAACGTCTGTTTGGAGGTGTATTTGCCCCATCGCGGCACTTGCCTGCTCCAACATGTCAATATGGGCGCTTGCACCATTGAAGATCTGCCTGAGGCATTTGCAGTGGGCATGCTGCAGCTTTGTGAGCTGCATGCCACCACTGGCGTTGGCGACACTGGGGAGTATTTGCCTGCCTCCATCGACCGTCAAGTAGGACTGGGCATGCTGGGCCTGGCTAATTTCCTCGCGCAGGAAGGCATCTCCTACAAGGATTTCGGCCTGGCCCTGAAGGATGTGAACGATGGGAAGGAAGTGGCATTGGCTCCTGGCCGTGCTGCTGCTGTGATGCTGAAGCGCTCCATTATGGAAGCCGCGTCGATTGCCCGTGAATACAACATGGACCGGGCATTTTGCATTGCTCCTACGGCATCCTGCTCCTACCGCTACCAGGATCTCAATGGTTTCACTACAACGCCTGAGATTGCTCCTCCTATTGCTCGCCATGTGGACCGCGATAGCGGCACATTTGGCGTGGAAAGCTTTGACTATGGCAATGTCGAAACGGCGGCAGACGTGGGCTGGGAGGATTACAAGCGCGTCGCTGACGAGCTGGTACGCATGTATCAATCAACAGGCCTCTTCCATGGATATAGCTTCAATTCTTGGAGTGATGTGGTTGTTTATGACGAAGCCTTCCTTCGCGATTGGCTAGCATCTCCTCAGACAAGCCTCTACTACTCGCTGCAAGTTCTCCCGGACACGCAGCGTAAAGATGACGCCTACGCGGCGCTAGATGACGACTTCAAGAGCATGTTTGGTCTCGATGAGGAGACTGATCAGAGTTCTGCGGCCTGTGATCTAGAGGCTGGCTTCTGCGCGGCATGCGCTGAATGAGGAGCCATTCCTCCCATTGACAAAGAAAAAGGGGAGCTAAGGCTCCCCTTTGTTTCCATCACACCAAACCATCGAACTATACCATCCTCCGATGAGCACTGCAGTGAAAAGCCCCTATACAAGCATGATCGAGAAAAAGCGGCCATGGCAAGCCACTCCAGTGGGCGACGCTCCCGTTGTTTCAGGCAGTGAAGAGACGATTTTTCGTGCATTGGCGCTGCGTCACCTTGAAATCCCTGTACGCGAATTGCTACAGCAGGGATTAGAGCGTGATCTTCCGTCCACTCCTGGTGTGACCGAGGCTTTGATGCACAACCAGAAGGACGAAGAGCGACATGACGAAGCTCTTAATTACGTAGCCCTATCACACGGAACCGACGAGCGGGCGGAGCGAGAAGCACTTAATATTCTCCAAGCCTGGCGCGAGCACCCTGCTCATCCAATATTGAAGGCCGCGGTTCTGGAGCGCTCCATCTTTTTTGTGGCGTTACCGTTCTTCCGCTTTAACGGCAATGTGGGGATGCGCACGGTCTCTCGCGACATCTCTCGCGATGAGCAGGTGCATGTTGCAGTGCATAGTCTTGTAGCGAAAGAACTGGGCGAAAACGCCGGACAAAGCCTTAACAAGCTGCGTCGTGCCACCGCGCTTTGGTTGTTTGACAAGCTGGGCCAATCTGAAAATAAGTGGTTAAACAAAGATTTTTGGCTATCTTCTAGCGACAGCCTGTTTGAGCGTGGCAAAGCCGAGGGGCTTAGCGAAAGCCGCGCTTCAGTGATGCCGGCGTTCTTTGAGACTGCGAATTACAACCTTCCAAGCTACGGAAAGCAATAGGCGCAGGAATTTCAGGCCAAACTGGGCGTGCTAAAGTTCTTCTTTGAGCACGCCTTTTTTCATGCGAAAAACTTGCGTCATGTGCGGGCAGTCAAAGCCGCATGCAGATTTCTACAAAGAAAAGCGCGTCAGCGATGGACTCACGGCCAGGTGTAAAGAGTGCACACGCAAGGCTGCAAGTAGTAGCTATCAGGCAAGAAAAGAAGAAGTGCTTGCTGCGCATAAAGAGAAATACTGCGCACAAAAGAATCGGGCCAAAAGCTTGATGAAACTTTATGGCATGACAATCCAGGAATGGAATGACATGTTTGCGGCGCAAAATTATCGCTGCGCGATTTGTGGGTCCACGGATCCTCTTAATACCAGCAGGAACTTCGTAGTAGATCATTGCCACACGATGGGGCATGTGAGGGGAATTTTATGCTCGCCTTGCAATGCGATGCTTGGCTTGGCGCACGATGACCCCAATGTACTTTTTGATGCGCACACTTATTTAATTGCGCGATCTGCCGGTGAGTCAATAGACAAACGCAAGGAGCGCCATGGCTATAAAGGCAACGAGACCAGGCGCACTCGTGGCGAAGAATAGAGGCTATAGTTACCAAGTTCCCGCTCTGCGTTAGCATCGGGCTGAACGCTCCTCGGGCTTAGCTCTCGGACGGAGACCATTTTGTTGGCGCCAACAATATGGTCTCCAGAGATGACGCCCAAACAGAGGAGCCTCTGGATCTGAGGTGTTGGCACACGCCATGCAAATAGCATGGAATACTGGGTTCGATTCCCAGCAGTCCCCATTCTTATGGCACTCTCGTGAGCCTCTTCATCACGTCAGACACGCACTGGGGTCATGCCAAAATGCTTACTTTCGTGCATACTGACGGTACTCCCGTGCGTCCGTTTTCTTCTGTGGAAGAGATGCACGAGACGATGGTGGAAAGGTGGAATAGTGTCGTAAATCCTCGCGACACTGTTTACCACTTGGGAGACGTAGCCATCCCGCGCAGTGGGCTGCGCGTGCTGGAGCGTCTCAATGGAAGAAAGATTCTCATTCGCGGCAATCACGATATCTTCAAGATGGCTGACTACGCGAAGTATTTTTACGACATTCGCGGGTGTCACTACAGAGATGGCTTGGTATTTAGTCATATCCCCCTCCATCGTGATTGCTTTATTTCAGAGCGTTATTGGGGCAATGTGCATGGCCATCTCCATCGTCACACTGTGATGTATCAAGGAATGCCCGATCCGTTCTATTTCAACGCCTGCGTGGAAGTTAATAACTTTACGCCTGTAGCATATGAGGAGATAAAGGCGCACTTCGCGAATGAACGAGCGTCGAACGTTCAACACGCCGCTGCGTGAGCCGCTCAATCCAATCATCCATCGCCTGCTACAGGCAGTGGATTGGCATAACTCTCAGTATTTCAAAGACCACAATCCTTGGCATTTAGAGAAGGCCGATATCATCAGGCAATATGTGAGGGAGCTGAAGGCTTGGGTGTATGAGCAAGAGAAAAACAGTGTGGAGGCTTTGGGCTCTAGCCCTGGGGGAGAAAGCAGGGAGGCATGAGAAGGAAGCAGATGTTATTGCTTTAGTGCGAACTTTCATCTTATTTTCATACATGGCCACCAATGTGTTCATTGTGGCTGGCGTGATTAGGCACTGGGAAAAAGAAAGGCCCGCCGAAGCGGGCCGTTGTCTTCAGAACCAATGAGGTTTAGGCACGTAGGCAACGCCTCGGTAAACAAGGCTTGCCATTTGTGCTTCGCGTAGGCGAGCAGCCTTCTCAAGCTGCTGCTTGATGAGAGCGAGAGGGTTCATGGTCGTGTTCCCGAAAAACAGGCCCCGTTGCATGCCTGTATTTTCATGCACCCCATCGCTGGGGCCAACGTACCTTCAGTGTATCAAAGCTTGCGCAAGGGCAGGAGCGGAGCGCGCTAGCTCCATAACGTCCGTGCGGCGGACCTCCTGCTTGCTTCATCGTCGCCTGGTACAGCAACAGCAAAGGGGAGCTTCCACTCTCCCCATTGCAACCGAGGATGCCTGATACATCCTCTAAACCACTTGGGCGTCCCCTCGTGGTGCATCGCGAATGCCCAGAAACTATAGCGGTTTTTCAGGGTTTCGTAATATTCGCCGGGAATGAAAATTTGCCGATACCTGGCAGCTATTGGCGCCATGACCAATACACCACGCCACCTTGCTCGATCACCCATCGATGATGGTGCCTAGCTTCCCGGAGCGGGACGCAAGCTTGGTGCTTGCGCCCCTTGAGGAAGTATTGCATGCAGACTGTATCGCCGTTCACACGTCGTAAATGCGGCACTCCAGTGCGCTGGGATTGAGGCTGCAGAAACTGCCCCAGTGTGTTGCAGCGTCGAAAGGGCGCTTTGCATCCCTTTGATAGTCAGCCATGGCCTTTTCGTAGGCCCTCATGGCCTGATGAGCTTCTTCGCTGTCGGCGCCATGCGTATTGAAGGCCATGGTGAAATCGAAGGAAGCGTCTACCACTTTGGCGAAAGCCTGATGGAGAGTTTCGTCGTCCATTGAAGAACTGCGAATACTCTCAGGCTAATTCTGTTTCGGAAGATTGTTGTAGTTTTTGTTGTTTTTTCAACACTTGATAAACTTTACGCAAACGCGGCAGTAGAGAAGGCTGATAGAAATGCTCTGCGGCGAGAAGTTGCAGGGCTGTTTGACGATCGCCTTCAAAGATGGCTAGCAGGAACTGTGCTTCCTGAAGATTAAGCTCAAGCGTTTCCACTTCATGGTGAAGATAAATTCTTGAACATACTAGAGGCTCACAGGAAATTTTCTAGCCAATTGGATTCATCGTCTTTATTGGCTGCATGAATTGCCGCGGCCAAAGCGAAAGCATGGTCGTCAATGCCGGTCTGTTTGCCGCCAGTGACGCTCCATTGTCCCCCTGCTTTATACACAACAGTGAGGCCTTTAATTTCACTAATAGCCTTCTCGTGATTGTAAATGTTCACCTGTCCCGCATTGAACAGTTCGCGCATCTTTGAGAATGCTTTTGTTTTAGAGGAGATTGTCCAAGTGAGTTCTTCGATGGGGTAGTCGCCAGTGAGGGCCTGGATTGTGCCGGCACTGTTGTACTGGTCCATCACAATCTTTTCAAACACATAGAGCTTATGTTGCTCCCTTATCCAATCTTCAACGGCATTAATGTTAACTTCTTTTCTACCGTTAATTTCAAAATCCGCCACGAACGTGTGGAACTTGTCCACAACTAATATTCCATTATCAAAGTGAACAATACAGGCTGTGTAATTATCTCTTCCAATGCCGCCGCGAGCGGGGTCAAGCGATAACACGTAGGAACCGATGAAGCGCTCCTCTGGGGGGAGCGCTTTGCGTTTGTCGTCAATGCACGCCTCCACCACATCGGGAGAGATGAGGGCTGAGAGGTTGGCGGAGAACTGCGCTCCGTATTCAACGTTGAACTTATCGGGATCGCGCTGGCGTTCTAGGTCCAGGAAGTCGCGGGAGATGGTTGGGTTCATCTCCCACGTTGGGAGGTTGACTGCCTGCAGATGTGGAAAGCGGCCAGAGGCTGCCTCCTTGAAGTGCTGATAGAAGAGGCCGTCAGTTAGCCATGGTGAAGACAGTTCAAGGATTTTGCCATCGCTGCCGAACTGTGCCACTGCAGGAGAGAGTGCTTGATAGATGCCGTTGGCGCCAGAGTTTGCGTCGCCGTCCACGGCGAACGCAAGCTCGTCAAATACGCAGGCGCAGCAGGCAAGACCACGAGCAGCACGGCCGGACGTTGGAATCGCTTTGAACACACACCCATTGCTCATCTCAATTTGATCAGCGGTTTCGCGAGAGATTTCCTGCGCAAACGGACTGTCCAAGATGAGCTGTCGAATATTGTTAAGAGCAATGCGACTCTGATCCTGGCTGTTTGCGACGGTCAGAACGTACCATTTCTCTCCTTTTCGCACCTTCGCTTTGTACTTATCCTCTAGGACAAAGCAGATGTAGACGCATGCAACAGCGGCCATAAGCGTTTTGCCGCTACGGCGGCCCAGCGCCCATGTCGCCTGTGAGAAACCTCCTTCAAAAAACGAATCGAGGATTTCAGCCTGTTTGGGATAGAGGGCTAATCGAAGGGCGTGCTTTGCGAAGTCTGAGCATCTAAGCATTGTTTCAGCTCCTCCATGGAGCGAAGATTGTCTTTAGGAACGAAATAACACGGGCGCCCCGGCACATGCTCTTTCCTCCATTGTTTTTGCTTGGCTTGATGGGCATGTAGCCAACCATGGAGCCTAATTTCCTGGTTTTGTATCGTAACCAATACCAGGGTCTTGTCTTCACTTTCATCGAGAAGGCAGATTAGATCATAGTAATGGCGTGAACGTGTTTTCACATCGATATTGAAAGGCAGGTCACAACTTCCTCTGGTGGCTTCTGTTTCTTGAAATACGAAAGCTTTTAGGCCAAGGAAGCTCGCCACTGCCATTTCACCACCGGCACCAAGGATGTGCATGCGGAGGGCGTCGTCACCTAGGGCTGGGCCGTTATTTCGGCCCAGCTTTCCTTGTTTTGCGTTGGTTTCTTGCCGGCGTTCGCCTTCGGCTATGGCCAACGCCTTTTCTGAAGGGGACAACTGCCACACAATGTGTTGGGGCATGTTGAGGAATGTTTCAGTACACGACAATGTACCCAGTTCTAGAATGATTGCAATATCAGGATTCCTTATGCATGGCTGACGTTACACAAGGTGGGGATATGGTGTCACTCGGCCATGCCACAGCAGGTGGCATCCGTGCTGATGGCCTGCAAAATGTGTTCACCGGGATGGGCACGAGCCGTGATAAGACCACCAGGACCACTGTTAAACCGGTGTCCTTCATGGGGCATGAAGACCTTGAGGGTCTTTATGCGCATTGGCTCATGCGTCGTATTGTCGACATTGTTGCGGATGAATGCACCCGCGAGGGATTTGAGATTTTGTTTGGCGGGGAGGGCGTGAACGCTGAAACGCTTTCTGGTGTTGAGCAAGCTATTGAAGACCTGGAAATTCTGCCTGGCTTTAACGAGGCGGCTAAAACTTCACGCCTGTATGGCGGCAGTGCGTTGTTGCTCTATATCGACGATGGGCGTCCGTCTGACATGCCCGTCGATAAGAACAATATTCGTGCCGTGGAAGGCATGGACTGTTTGGATCGGCACCAGATTGCACCGATCATCAGCGAAGACAGCCTGTATGACTATTCCAAAGCAACTTATTACCAGATTATTTCCGGCGATCTAATTCAGCAGCCCAATCTTCGTGCCATCCACAAGGATCGCATTCTGCGGTTTGACGGCATCTGGCTTCCGTATCGCACGCGGCAGAAGAACTATGGCTGGGGTATGAGCGTGCTGCAGAGCGTCTATGACAGCTTCAAGCACTACTACAGCGGCACTGCCTCCATTGCCACCCTGCTCACTGAATTTGACATCTTTGTGCATAAGGTGAGGGGGCTAGCTTCAATGTTGGCCGCCGGCAAGGAAGGGCAAGTAAGGGATCGCCTGCAACTGAACGACATGAGCAAGAGCATCTATCGCGGCTACGCGATTGATGCAGAGAAGGAAGAGCTGGCCTTTGTTAGCCGGCAGTTTGGTGGCGTGAGTGAAATCCTGGAGAAGCTGCGGATTGATGTGATTGCCGCTGCCGGCATTCCCCATACATTGCTATTCGGTCAGTCGCCGTCTGGCCTGGGTGCTACGGGCCGCAGTGAAGAGCGTGACTTCGCAAAGACTTGCCATCACTACCAAGAGACGCACTTCCGCAAGCCTCTGACGAAGCTGATGGAATACATCATGCTGAGCAAGAGTGGTCCTACGGGAGGGAAAGTGCCTGATAACTGGCGCGTGAGCTTTAAGCCTCTGTTTGAAATGAACGAGCGCGAGCTGGCAGACGTGCGTGCGCGTGTGGCTGCAGTTGATGCTCGTTACATCCAAGTGGGTGTGCTTACGCCGCAGGAAGTGGCAGATTCGCGGTTCGGAAAGAGCGAATACAGCATTGAAACCACCATTGATCCATCGATCAAGCGGGAAATGCCGCAGAAGCCTGGCGACGGCAAGATGGCCGTTCCTCCGGGTGGTCGCGATCCGTTGGATCAGCAGAACGGCAGTCTGCCCATGGATGGTACGCGAGAAGCTTCGGAAAGCGCAGCGGAAGAGACGATGGATGAAGCGGGCCTTTACATGTCTCGCGATCTAGAGAAGGTGCGTGGCGACGTGACATTCACCGACAAAACTCTGCATTCACGAGCCGTTAGCGCTGCCAAGTCCAAGTTCAAGGTGTGGCCTTCTGCCTACGCCAGTGGTTATGTCGTGCAGAAATACAAGCAAATGTACAAGGAGAAGCATGGCTCTCTGAGCGGCGCCTTCAAAGGCGACGGCGAAGAGCTTCATGCCGATGATCTTGATAAATGGTTCAAGGAAAAGTGGGTGAGGATTGGTGCCAATGGTGAAATCATGGGGCCATGTGGCGCTCGCGAGCAGGGTGAGGGCAAGCCAAAGTGCCTGCCCCAGGCAAAGGCGCAGGGGATGTCGAAGGAAGAGCGGCAGCGCATCGTTGCCCGCAAACGCAAGGCCGATCCCAATCCTGAGCGTCGTGGTCCAGCCAAGATGGTGAGCAGTAAAACTGATGCCATTGAACCGCTCAAGGCAGAAGGTCTCATCCTGGGCGACATTGACGAAGCTTCTCTCGTGACACAAGCTGACATTGACGCAGCTTTGAACCAGTGGAAAGAAGAAGCGCCTGATCGCTTTAAGGACATTCTGGAGGCTGGCAATGTTGAGCCCACTGAGTGATCCGTGGCCGCGTTTTGACGCGGAGTGGGCGTATGACGCCAACTTGGGGCGCTATAGGCGCCCCTCTGGGCAGTTCATGAGCCAAAAGGCCGTGATGGCGCTTGTGGATGGTCGCATCGACAAACTCGGTCAGAATCTACGGCGATTCACGCAGATGCTGGCCGATGGCAACATCACAATTGACCAATGGCAAGGGAGTGTCCGCGAGGCAATTAAGGCTGCTCATATTCAGGCAACAGTGCTTGGGCATGGTGGCAAGGATGGTATGGGCAGTGCAGAGTATGGCCGCATCGGTCAGAGGCTTCGTGCGGAATACACTTACCTTCAGAGCTTTGCTAGCGATATTTTGGCTGGCCGCGTTTCTCCTGCCATGGCTCTTGCTCGTGTGCAGCTATATGCTGAAAGCGTGCGAAGTTCTTACTGGGAAGGTGCCAGTCTTCGCCAAGGCAAGCAGGGATATTCCCTAATGCGGCGCATTTTGGACCCACAGGCAAAGCATTGTGATGACTGCTTGCGTTACGCAAGAGCTGGTCTTGTTGCGATGGGGAGCCTGCCAATGCCGGGGCAGCGTTGTGAGTGTCGCGCAAGGTGTCGGTGTTCTGTTGAATACAAACGCAACGCGGTGCCGACAAGTCCCGTGTAGAGTGATGACGATTAATGCTTGGGAGAAATGGCGAAGGCAAGGAGACCGCTGCCAACTGGCCTTATAGACGAATACCTTGATTTATTCGATGACGGGATTGTTGTGTGGAAAAAATCTCCGCACCCGACCATAAAGGCCGGAACACCTGCGGGACGATCCTCTGTGCGCAACCACAAGCAGATAATGATCAAAGGCCGAGCTTATGGATATCACCGCATTGTTTACTATCTTGCTTACGGCGTTGACAGTGTTGGATGGGAAATAGACCACATTAATGGCGATCCTTCTGATAACCGCCCAGAGAACTTACGTCTTGCTGACGAAAGTCAAAACAAATGGAACACGGGCTGTCAAAAACGGTGCAAATCTGGCCTTAGAGGCATTCGTGCTCGCTTCTGGGGAGCATCAACTCGCTGGGAGGCTCGCTACAGGGGCAAATACATCGGCTCATTTGCGACGAAGGAAGAGGCGATAGCAGCTTGGGAGAAAGTGGTCAAGCCTCATGCCGGAGAGTTCTTCCTGCCTCAGTAAGTGCCACTATGATTTTGGCGAGTGATTTATTTCCATGGCTAAAATCCTTTACTGTGGCGACCTTGCTGTTCAAACGGGTTTTGGACGAGTGGGCGAAGCGCTCCTTGCTGAGCTAAGCAAGGAACACGAAATCGTCGCAATGTGTACGAACTGGTGGGGTGATCCTCATGAGCTGCCGTACAAGATGTATCCGGCTATTGCTGGCGGCTCCGATCCGTTTGGCTCCCATCGCATGCAGGAGCTGCTAATCAAGGAGCGCCCTGACCTTGTATTTGCGGTGAATGATATTTGGATTTTGAATAGGCTTTGGCAGGTGGCTAAGCCCCTGAAGGAGCAACTTGGCTTCAAGTGGTACGGTTATTTCCCCACTGATAGCTATGGCTTCTTCCCTGAGGTGTTTGAAGACTGCAAAGAATGGGATGGCATGGGCACTTATACACAGTTTGGCCTTGAGGAGGTACGCAAGGCTGGCTGTGAAATGCCGTGCGATGTGATTCCCCATGGTATCGACACATCGACATTCTTCCCGGTGAAAAAGGAAGAAGCGCGGGAGGCTATGGGCCTCCCGCAGGATGTGTTCTTTGTATTTAATGGCAATCGAAATCAGCCGCGTAAGCGAATTGATTTAACCATTAAAGCATTCATTGAATTTGCTCTTGATAAGCCTGATGCTCGTTTGTGGCTCAACATGGGCAAGAAGGATCAGGGGTGGGATTTGATTCCACTGTTTAAGCGCATGGCTCGTGATATGGGTTATGACGCAACAGGCAAGCTGGTGTTGACTAGCAAAGATTTTGACGTGACCAACTGCTTGCCAGTTGATCGCCTTAATCTTGTTTACAACTCGGTGGATGTAGGCATTAACACTTGCATTGGCGAGGGCTGGGGGCTTGTTAATTTTGAGCATGCTGCCACTGCCACTGCTCAGATTGTTCCAGACCACACATCGCTAAAGGAAATCTTCTACGAAATCCCGCGCATTCCCATCGAAAGTTGGGAGGTTGATTGCAATTATGGCCTTGATCGTGGAGTGCCTTCGGTTGAAGGGCTGGTGACAATCCTGAACCACTATTACAACAATCGAGAAGACCTTGACAAGGTGGCTGGTTGGTGCTATGACCGCCTCCAGTCGGACGAATACAAGTGGGAGAACATCGGTGCCTTGGTGAACGGCATTATCAAGCGAACGCTTGAAGAGCCCACTGCCGGCAAAGGTTTTAGCAATGACTAAGCGTCGCATCAGCGTGGGTATTCCCACGCTTTCTTGTTACGACAAGCTCATTCGTTTATGTAACCACCTATTGAATGATGAGCACCCATGCATTGAAGCAGAAGTGCTCATTCTTGATAACGGCGGACGAATGAAAGATAGTTCGGCCGTGGATGCGCTGGCTGAATGTTGTGACTTGTCGAAATGGAAGGTTGCTGTACCGCCGTACAACCTTGGCGTGGCAAAGTCGTGGAATTATCTCATTCATCAGCTTGGGCAATGCATTATTGCCAATGATGATGTGATGTTTGGCCTGAACGATATTGCGGCATTTTTAGATGCCGCAACTGCCAATCCTGGATGCATTTTGCTGGAGACAAATCATTCAGTAGGAGGCTTCTCTACTTTCTACGTGAATCGCCCCGAAAGGTGGCTCGATATGGGCGGCTTTGATGAGCTGTTCGCACCAGCTTATTTTGAAGACAATGATTGCCGATGGCGACTATTGGTCGCTGACAATCCTGTTGTAAAGGTGAATTTGCCGTCGTGGTCACACGACAATAGCAGCACGCTGCATAGCGGAGATGATCGCTACAAAAGAATGCATTGGTGTTGCTTTGAGCGGAACAAAGCTTACTATCAAACCAAGTGGGGAGGCTTGCCTGGCCACGAGGAATACAAAACGCCTTTTGGTAAGTAGTCATGGCTCATGCTGAGCAACAGCTATTCGTTCAATGCGTCAAAGCATCTTTCCCGTCGTTCTTTAATGGTGGGCGGATTGTCGAAATTGGCAGTCTTGATATCAACGGCAGCGTGAGAGGCTTCTTTGAGAAGCCTCTTGAATACGTTGGCGTGGATCTTGGCCCTGGACGTGGCGTGGATGTGGTGTGTGAAGGGCAGGATTATGACGGGGCTACGGACAGTTTTGACGTGGCTATTTCCGTTGAATGCTTTGAGCACAATCCCCATTGGCAAGCCACATTCCTCAATATGGTTCGCATGGTGCGCGACGAAGGGCTAGTAGTAATGACTTGCGCCACCACTGGGCGTCCAGAGCACGGAACTAGCAGGAGTGATGCAGGCAGCAGCCCTCTGACAGTTGGGAAAGGCTGGGAATACTACGAAAATCTCACTGAAGCTGATTTTCGGGATGCCTTTGACATGGACAGCATGTTTGAGGACTATTGTTTTAGTGTGAATACGAATAGCCACGATTTGTATTTCTGGGGGCTTGTCAAAAAATGACCGCGAAACAAAAACAGGCGAAAGTTCGTAAGGTGATGCGTGAATTTAAGGCTGGCACTCTTAAGGGCAGCGACGGCAAGCCCGTAAAGAATCGTCAGCAAGCCATCGCCATTGCGATGAGCGAAGCTGGCATGACGAAAAAAGACAAGAGCGATGCATATTGGGACGCCTACATCGACACCATGTGTGGCTCGATGAGCAAAGAGGGCATGGAAGAAGAGGAAGGAGAAGAGGAGGAGATGGATGCGAATGCTGCTGAGGCTCGCTGCCGTGGCTACCTTTCGTCTTTGAAGAAAAAAAAGAACTGAGGGGCGACGCTGAAGGCTTCGCCCCTCCTCAGGCGGTAAGGAATGCTGCACGACGTGGCCTTGAGCTACGCCGAAAGCATGGCAAAGGCGGACTGACGACGGGCGAGGCTGGGAAGCAAGGAATTGGCAGTGGTGTGGCGAGGGCCACGAGCTTGGCCAATGGCATGAAGGTGAGCGAGGCTACCTTGCGGCGCATGGTTGCGTTCTTTTTGCGCCACGAAAAGAACAAGAGCGGCGGCGAAGATGATGCTGGTTATATCGCCTGGCAACTATGGGGAGGCGATGCGGGGAGAGCGTGGGCAAATCGCACGCTTAAGATGTTGGAAAACCGTTCAAAGTAGCGATGGAAGGGATCAGAATCGTGCGCGAAGAAGAGGACGGCATCAGCGTGATGCAGGCGCTGCAAATTCTTTCCCGGAATGCCCATCGCAACACGTCCCGCTGGGAATTGGTGGAGAAGCAGGTGTTCAAGAATGGACGCCTTGAAGAAACACACGAATATGTGGTGAGTGTTTATGACATCCCTGATTCGCAGTTTGAGCCAGCCAAGTTTCTTGTTTTTGAAGCCGTAGCAATGGCAAAGGCTTACATCATGGAAGGCATTGAAGAGCAACTTGCTTCCATTCGCGAAGAAGACGACGAAGAAGACGAAGATTAATCTTGCGTGGCGTGGACAACGAATGATGGGTAGCCCATTAGCCAAAGCACGCTGAGTTGAAACACGCCGCTCATCACTTTGATTTGGGCGATATCTGGAGAAAGAATACCTGTTTCAATGCGAGATATTGTTGCTTGATCGCAATAGAGAATTTCTGCAAGGGCTCGCTGCGAAAGTCCGCAGCTAAGGCGAGCTTCCCGCACTCGGGAACCAATGAGAATTTTGGCTTCCGAGAGGGAGCTTTGCGGGCTTTTTACTTTACGGGCCGTCAGCCTTCTTTGCGTCATTTCATGCAGAATAGCATAATGACTACTATACTATTGAATTGAAGCCCTTACAGTATATGTATGAGCACCACATCTTGTCGGTACGACGTTTCTCCTATTGAGAAGTATGAAATGACACCTGAGGGTTATCTTCGGGTGTGGGCTTCAATTGCTCGTACTGGCATTCAGCATTACACAGATGCTGACGGTTCCATCAGGAAGGAATTCCGTCCTGAAACTGAAGTGGCGTCTCCAGAAAGCCTTGCCTCATTTGCGGGGAAGGCAATCACGATGGAACATCCTCCTGTTCTTTTGGACAGTGAGAACACCAAGGATTACCAAATCGGTTTCACTGGCTCAGAAATTGTTTATGACAATGGCTTTGTTAAAGCCGTCATGACCGTGACTGACCGCGAAACCATTGATAAGGTGATGCGCGGCGATGTTCGTGAAGTGAGCGCTGGCTATAGGGTCAATTATGATCCGACGCCTGGCGTTACCGATAGCGGTGAGCATTACGACGGCATCCAAAAGGAGATCAGTGGTAATCACGTCGCTATCGTTCGTCGAGGCCGAGCTGGCCCGCAGGTGAGGTTGCATTTGGATCGTCTAGATGCCGCTGATCCATCTCTAATTTCCATTGAGGAAAACCAAACCATGAGCGCAAAAGTCAATTTTGACGGCGCTGAGTTTGAGGTGAGCGAGAGCGTTGCTCTGGCGATCACCAAAGAACGCGAAGACGCCAAGATGTCCTACGAGGACATGAAGAAGAAGTACGACGAGCTGCAGGCCGCTGCCGATGCCATGAAGTCCGAAATGGACGCCATGGAAGAGGAAATGAAGGGCAAAATGGATTCCGCTGAAGGGCGGGCCGATGCTCTGGCCGAGCAAGTTGACTCCCTGAAGGCTGAACTGGAAGAAGCCAAGCAAATCAACGTTGATTCCATCGTTGAAGATCGTCTGGCTCTGATTTCCAAGGCCAAGCCTGTGCTGGATTCTGCCTATGAATTCAGCGGTAAGAGCGCCCGCGAGGTGATGGTGGATGCCATCAAGGCAGTTCGCGGTGATTCTGTTGCTCTGGACGAGCGTTCCGACGATTACGTCCAAGCAATGTTCGACACCATCTCTGAAGACGCTGCCGGTCGCGCTGATTCCACCGAGGATCTGCGTAAGGCCGTGGCTTCCATTGCCACCCCTGCTTCCGCACCTTCTTCCTACATGGAAAAGCTGCAGAATGCCTGGAAGTCCCCTCTCTCCATTTCTAAGGAGGCTAAGTAATCCATGGCCGTAACTTTTACCACCACTGTCACTGGCGTTGCCGGCGGCGTGCAGTCCAGCTACGAGCTGGAACTGACTGCTGCTCTGGAAGGTCAGTTTGCTGACATTGCCGACAATAATGTCGCCACTTTCGTGAACGAAACTGGCGCTGGCGTTGCTTTTGGTGATCTGCTGGTTGTCAACACTGCAGGCACCGTGGGCAATTCTGCCAAGACCATCGCTGCTACTGGCGACACCGTGGTGGGCGTTAATGCTCTCACCTACATCGAAGAGAAGGCTACCGACGCTAATGGTCGCCCCGCCGCTTCTGACAAGCAGGCTCTGAATGTGATGAACAAAGGCGTGGTTGCCGTTTATGTGACCGGCGCTGTTGATCTCACCTCTCCCGTGCGCGTGTACTACGCCACTCACACTGGCACCACTGCTGGCGCACACCCTGGCCGCTTCTCGCATGCATTTGTGAGCGGCAAAACTCGCCGTCTTGGCGGTGCCCGTTGGGTGTCCAAGACCACTGGCGCTGGCATCGCCCTGCTGGAGCTGAATGGCCCCAGCTTCACCCTTGACGCAGATTCCTGATAGGAGGCACCATGAGCGAATTTCGTATGGATGAAGCGGGTCTGTTTCTTGAGCGCCAGCTTGAGTACATCCGCCCTCAAGTGTTTGAAGTCGAATATGCCGACATCAAATACCCCACAATCCTGCCTGTAACCAGCGAAGCTGGTCCTGGCGCCCAAACCTTCACCTATCGCATCATGGATGCGACTGGTGACTTCAAGCTCATCTCGGACGCTGCAGACGATCTGCCGCGTGCTGATGTGAGCCAAACCGAGAAGAGCCTCAACATCCGCTCCTTTGGTGGTTCCTTCGGTTACACCGTGCAGGAACTGCGTGCCGCTCAAATGGCCAACGTGGCTCTTGAGCAGCGTCGTGCCGCCGCTGTGCGTCGCGCTTACGAAGAGAAAGTGGAGCAAGTTGCTCTGTTCGGTGAGGCTTCGGTGAGCCTGGCTGGTTTCTTCAACAACGCAACTGTTGACGTGCTGGCTGCTGATAAGTGGTTCACTGGCGCTACTGCCACTGGCACCACCGCTCAGGACATGCTGGCTCTGCTGAACCAGGGTGTTACCGCCATCATCAATGGCTCCAACATGAAGGAGCAGCCCGACACCATCCTGATGGCCTGGGAAGATTACAACGTGGTTTCCACCACTCGTAACTCTGACTCTTCGGATGTGACTGTGCTGGAGTACTTCCTGCGCACCAACCCTTTCATCCGTAACGTTGAGCCCATCAACCAGCTCGATGCTGACAAGAGCGAGCTGAGCAAGAACCGGATGGTCATCTACAAGCGTGATCCCGGCAAGGTGCAACTGCACATTCCTCAACCGCTGGAACTCTTCCCGCCCCAACAGCGCGGTCTTGAGTTTATCGTTCCTGCCCATGCTCGCGTGGGTGGTGTCGCTCTGTACTATCCCAAGAGCGTCATCTACGTTCAGGCTCCCTGAGGAAGCCCCTAGGTAGTTCATCAAGAAAAGGGTGGTTAAGCTAATTTGCAGTTCTTTTTGAACACACAATGCTTATTGCTTACCGCCCTGAACTTGAGAATCCGCCGCGAGAGGCCAGTTTCGGAGTGATTACAAAGCGAGGCATGATTAGCCTCGCCCCCGGCCTTAATCAGGAAATTCCTGATGAACAATGGGAAGAAGCAAAACTGAACCCAACGGTGCAGGGTCTTCTTCGTATTGGAGCCATTGAGGAGATGAAAGAGAGGGTGGAGATTGAGACCATTCCCAAATCCGCCGAAAATCTTTCACAGCTTCCTCTTAGTCAGGCCATCCAGGCTATTGAACTTCTCCACGATGAGGACAAACTCGGGGATTGGAAGAAGATTGAAGGCCGCGTGAGGGTGCGCAACGCGATTAACCGTCGCCTTGAAGCTATTCGCACAGGAAAGGCATGACAGTCACTTATTCTGGTTTCCTACAGCGCTTTCCTGAGTTCAGTCCCCATCCTTCGGGAATTGTGAACGGCGCCATTGAAAGCGCTTCTGCAGACGTATCGTCCGACATCTTTGGTGATCAGACTGACCGAGCTGTACGTTTTCTAGCTGCTCACATCATTTCCATCCAACTTGCTCAAATGGGCGTTCAAATTGGCGCTACAGATGGCAAGGTGTATGGCAAGGGACTAGAAGCCACATTGTATGGCCAGGAGTTCAAGCGTCTCACTGAAGCGGCATCATCTTCTCTGCTTGGTTTTGTTGTCTGATGACTAATCCTGCCCCGCCACTAGCCAATGCCACCCTGGTATTTGCAGTGGCGAGCGGATACGCAACAGATTCGGCCACTGGTAATTACGTAGAACTCACAGGAGACGCTACGTACTACGCCACATTGAAGCAGAGCAGGGATCCTCGGTATGATCAGCGGCTTGGGGCTGATGAAACTGCCATTTATATGAAAGGCAGATTAGTTAGCCCATTAGCTTTTTCGGGAGTGCCCCCTGGAAGTGTGGCAGCAGCCACCATTGAAAATCAGGAGGGGCGTTTTGAACTACTCCCTACGACCGAAATGACTGACCACTACCGTCAGTTTTTGGGCACCCCAATCCACGGCTACTTTAGAGTTGTGGGAGCAGGAAGTGTCCTTAATCGTTAATCACGCTCCTTCGCATTGTTTCAATGGCCATTCAACATCCCACTCAGATCATCAAGAGTCAGGACACCATCGTGTATGTGGGTGCCCTGTCTGGCGCCACTCGTCCTGTGATCACCCCGGCTTCTGCCGGCGTTCTCTCCCGTCCTTCGTCTGGCGTTCCCGCCAACATGTATTTCCTGGGCGGTGTCACCAATGCCACCGTTTCGTTTAACGATGGCGAACAAGAATACTACCTGCTTGGTGGCGGCGGCTTCGCTGATAGCGTGAAAGTTACCCAGCGTTGCCAAGCTTCTATCACTTCCTACTTCCAGAAGGATCTGGACGGCACTTCCATTGATAGCACTGCTTTCGATGAGGCAATGGATGTGATTCTGCGCGGTCGCACCGAAAAGGATTTTGAAATCTATGTAGAGATCTTTAAATTCCTGGGTGGTCAAACTTATGACCTCACCTGCTTCGCTGCTACTGTGATGAACTACAACGAGAGCTATCCTGCTGATAACCTCGTTGAGACCACTTTTGACCTTATGAGCCGTGGCACCTACGGCACTGGCCGTTGCACCATCTCCGGCGCAATCCTGCCCACCGCTCCTAATTCCTGATCCTTTCCATAGAGAAAGTCCCGCAAGCCCCCGAAAGGGGGCTATTTTATTGATATGAACATCCTTCAAGTTAGGGATACGGTTTCGCAATTATTGTCAGATTTGTTGGGCAGCTATACGCTGCCCAACGGCACGACAGTACCGGCATTGTGGGTGGACGGCAGAAGCGGCGTGCCGAAGGGTTGGAAGGTGCGTGGTATGGAGGCATCCATAAAGCAGTATCCAGTGCGCCGTAGCCGCCCCCTGATGGGGATGGTGGAGATGCGGAAAGCATGGGAAGTGGTGTTGTCGCAGTATGACCCGTCAAGCGAGGACATGGATGATGCCGTTGATCGAATGTTGAGGCATTTCCCGGATGCGACACTCCAGGGATTTCCATCAAGCGACAGGGAATATCAATATGCTCGCTTTATTATCCCAGACATTGAAATTGCCACGCAGTACCGCCCAGTAGCTAACGAATAAGGAGCGCTTATGGCTGGTATTGCAAGGATTATTGGCACCAAGAAAGTAGAGGAGGCGTTAATAAGAGCATTTCAGCAATGGACAGAAGAGGATGTAAACAAAGAATATTGGCGAGAAAAATTTGAAGAACAATATGTCTATCCGGGGCCTCTCACGTCGCGAAAAAACGGCGAAGTAGCTGGCAACCCTCGTGACATTCTTGACACCGAAGCTTTGTACGACAGTGGCGTAGAAAGTTATCGTTACTCAAGCGTGCCCAATGGCGCCGAAGCTAATTGGCATTGGAACGCAAAGAATTCAAGCGGCGACGAATACGCATGGTTTGTTCATGAAGGGCAAGGGCCTCATTCACGAGAGGCGCGTCGATGGACAGATGAACTGGCTTCTGAATTCTTGTTTGAAGACAGTGATATCAAGAGTAGACTAATGGCCCGCATCGATCAAAGCCTCAATGGTTGATGGTCCCATTGATTATCTAGAGAGTGACTCTGGAGAAGTGCATGTGATTAACGCCAGGGTGGATGGACCCACCCTTGAGGCGGGCATTCTCTGCGTTATTTCTTTTTCGGAAACCACTATTAGAATCTCAAGCGAGCAACATTCGTTTCTGATTGAACTGCCTGAAGACGTGCGAACGAAAGGCGAGCGTCTTAAAGCGTTTAATGTGCCATTGGCAATTCTGAGTTATGAGCAAGTACAGCTTCCTACTGGCATCTGAAGAGGCCAGCTACTTTGAACTCACTTCGACGCTGCGTTTGCAGCGTCATGGTGGTTGGCTTGTTGCTGAAAGCATTGAGCAAGAGGAAATCTCTAAGGCTCAAAGCCAGAGCACGATCAAGGCTGTGCAGCTTGCCAAAAAAATTGCGGCAGCAAAAGACATTCCTCTGGATGAAGCGTTTGAGATGCTTCAAGGTGGCGGCGGCTTCACTGAGGCTGAATTGCTATCGGACTACACTGAAGAGACCCTCTCCATGGTCACTTCGGGCGGATCAGCAGAACTTGGCAATGCCAAGCTCATTACCGCGTTTATGCGCTGTCGTGGTGAGGGCAAAATTGGTGAAGACTGGCAGCGACTTGACGATTGGTCTATTGAAGACACAAAGACCATGACTCGCGAAATGCAAAGCAGGGTGCTGGAATTTATCGCTGAGGAACAAGATGCGGAGGTGAAAGCAGCGCAAGCAAAAAAATCGAAGAGGAAAACCAAGGGGGAAGCCTTGCCGAACGAATAGAGAAAAAGGCGCGTGCGTTTCTAAAAGGCCTTACTGATTGGAATGCTATTTTCTTTCGGCTTAATGCATCATCGTTGAAAGATGATAGGTGGACGCCGGAGAATTTTTCCAGGCAAAAAGTCAAGGATGTGCTAGCCGCTCTAAGGTTTTTGGAGCGGCATGATCACACGCAATTGAATTTGCAGAGTGTATCAGTGGCCAAGATGGCGACAATGGTTGCTCATGCGCTGGGAGGCAAAAAAGTATCAGTGACGCCCGACGACTTCCTGCCTTTTGATACGCGCAAGCTTAAGAAAGAAACAGGAATTACGGAAGAGAGTGCTGCGGTACTCAAGCGTCTAATGAAGACGCGAAAGATGGATCCAAGAGTGGTTTCGATGCTGGCCGAGGAGCTTAAAAACTCTTCAATACGGAGTGATGAGTAATATCATGCCTCGTTAAAGCTACACTTAATAGAAGAATGCTGTAAGCGCAGTAATGGCGGCGGAACTCCGGCTTGGCGTATCATTTGACCTTGTATATTTTCGCCAACAGCTTGGCAAGCTGAGCCAGATTGCTGCGTCTGAGTTCTCCGGGAAAGTAAAGCTCAGTATTGACAAGCGTGATTTCCAGCGCCAAATGGCTGGACTCACGAAAGAATTGCGCATCAACGTTAATGATTCGCAGATTGTTGGAGCACGCGCAAATCTAGGGCAACTGAATCGGAGTCTTGCAACTCTTCGCCGAGCAGTTGCAGCTCCCATTGAAATTAAGATCAAATATACGGAGCAAGGCAAGCCGCCTGCGGGATTTGGTGGCACTGCTTCGCGTGCTGTTACTGGTCGACTAGCTGGTGCTCAGGCAGTAGAAGGACTTAGCCGAGGGCAACTTCAGGCTGTTTATGGTCTGTTTCGTGAGGCCAATTTAGCCGTTGGTCAATTAAGCAAAGGTCTCGCAAGGTCTACCAGCGAAGAAATTCGTGCTGCTCTTGTTCCGGCGTTTAGTGACAGTGGAGAAGAGGCAGTAAATGGCCTTGCAAATGGCTTGAAAGGTGGATCGTCAAAAGTAGGAAGAGCTGCCGCGAAGCTTGGAGAAGATACGCTTCGCTCTATCAAGGATGTCCTTGGTATCGCGTCTCCATCGCGAGAGTTTAGGAAAGTTGGTGAAGACTCTGGAGAAGGTTTTGAGCAAGGGTTAAAGAATGGCTTGAGTGAAGCCACTCGGATGGGCATTCAAGAAATGCGAAGCCTGTTCCGCGCTTTGCAAGGTGAAGCCCAGTCTGGTGCAGCTCGCCTTCAAGCAACGATGATTGCCGCCATGGCTGGCATCGTCCAGCTTCCTGGTAATCGTCAACAGCGTGGCCGCTTGTTGCAAACCGGCGCTGGAATTAACGCGGCAATGGCTGGCCCCGCATTGGGAAATATTCAAGCGACCAGAGCTGCCACAAGGGGCGCTGCGGCCAGCGCCCCTGCCTTTGCAGCAGCACTGCCGCTGATGTTTGGCATGGATCCGCGTGAGCTTACCGCTCGCTTACAGGGTCTTTATGGTCAGCAATATCGTGCCCCTGATATGGGCGGGCGTCAAACGCCTCGCCCAGGCCGTATTGCAAGTCTTATTGAAGCACTCGCTTCTGCTGGTGGAGGCTTTGGTGCTGGTACTGGCGTAAATCAAAGTCTCTTTACTGGTGGCGTTGTAAATCCAGGCGTTCTTTCTACTGGTTACATCGGTAGGAGTGCTATTTCTCCTGGTTTTGTGAATTATCCACCGGGGATGCCTGGTGCATATGGCACTGGATTTATTGGCCGGGCAGGAGCTGTTCCTTATGGAATGTCTCAGCCCCGAATGCAAGGACCTTCGCTGCCGGTGCGAGGTATTTTCGACTCAACACCCGCACCCACTCGTGTTGCTGGGTTGCTTGGTCCTGCTGGCACCGCTGAAGCTTCACGAGCCGCTGCACTCGCGCTTCGGGAACTAGAGGCGCGTACAAGATCTGCTGCTCGATCTGCAGTTATTTTCGCTGAAGATGCAGCTCGCGCCTCTCAACGGAGGGGCATGGAAGTCGCATCTGGCCAAGTGCCACTGGGCACTGCAGCACGCTTTTTGCCTCCAGGCGGGGCTGGGGGTGGTGGTGTCGGCGGAGGCGGTGGCGGCGGCGGTGGCGGCGGACTTGGAGGTT
>Ga0222714_10001010_pt1 | contig 31989 bp, 23 predicted proteins | sample C33_3DmetaG_FD_165048 | JGI IMG/M metagenome (GOLD analysis project Ga0222714, IMG submission 165048) | Estuarine water microbial communities from San Francisco Bay, California, United States - C33_3D | ecosystem: Environmental > Aquatic > Marine > Unclassified | place: USA: California... | reverse complement strand
CGTGCGGCGGTCATATCGCGACACCTTGCCGCCGTAGACGACATCCGGATCGAGAGGATCAGGCGCGACGTATCCGTACTCTTCAACGCCGACCGGGCTCCACTCCCGGAACGTGATCTGTCCCTCGTCGCCGCGACTCTGCACACACGCCGATCCCGACTCCTGCTGGCCCCCGCACACGCGATAGGGGAACGCGTTGTCCGTGCTCACGTGGTAGAACTGCGCGGTCGGCTGGTTGTACCAGGAACTCCATGTGCGTCCGCCGTTCAGCGTGACGATCGCGCCCTGATCGGCCGTCATAAGGATGATGTCCGGCTGCGTCGGGTGAATCCACATGCGCTGATAGTCGTCACCGCCGGGCGCGCCACGCCACCCGGTGAACGTCGCCCCGCCGTCGGTGGATTTCCAGGCGACGATGGTCGGCACGTAGACCGTGTCCGGGTCCGTCGGGTGTACGCGGATGTCAGCCGCATCGGCGGGACGGGCGACGACGCGCGAATCCGTGTTGGTCCGCCGCCATGTCTCGCCGCCGTCGTCGGACCGGAAGATGCCGCCGTTGCGGCCGGCATCCACTGCGGCGTAAAGCCGCCGCCTGTTGCTCGGGGCGACGGTGATGCCGATGCGGCCGAGGCCCTCCTCGAACGTCGGCAGGCCGTTGGTCAGCGGCCGCCAGGTGGTGCCGCCGTCCGTGGATTTGAAGAGACCGCTGCCGGGGCCGGTCCACACCGCGTTTTCCCACGGGCCCTGTCGCTGTTCCCAGAGCACCGCATAGATGGTGTTGGGGTCCACCGGATCGAGCGCGAGGTCGATGCCGCCGGTGTTGTCATCCTTGTAGAGCACCTTCTCGAAGGTCTGCCCCCCGTTGAGCGAACGGAAAATGCCACGCTCGGTGTTTGGCCCGTACGGGTGTCCCAGCACGGCGACGAACAGCCGATTGGGATTGGTCGGGTCGACCACGATCTGCGGAATCTGCTGGGCGTCCCGCAGGCCGAGATGGGTCCACGTGCGGCCCGCATCGGTGGACTTGTACAGGCCGTCGCCGGTGGAGAGGTCCGGGCGAGGCATACCCTCGCCGCTGCCCACGTACACGATGCCGGGATCCGATTCGGCGACGGCGATTGCGCCAATCGACCCGGTCGGTTGGTCGTCGAAGATCGGATTCCACGTGCGACCGGCGTCGTCGGTCTTCCACACGCCGCCGTTGACGACGCCGACGTAGAACGTGAAGGGCTGCGACGGCACACCGGCGGCGGCTTTGGTGCGGCTGGCGCGCAGGGGGCCGATGGGACGCCATCGCAGTTCGGAGAACAGGGCCGGAGCAACGCCCGGCGAGGCCGGCTGGGTGGTGACGCCGGCGAGCGTGACGACGAGCAGGGTCCCCGGAAGGGAGACACCCAGAACGGTGCGGAAGGCGGGTCGCATGGCGTGATTGTGCCCCACTTCCCGTACAATTCTCTGGCGTGGAATCGAGTCGCGTGCGCGTCGGGGTTGTCGGGTGTGGACATTGGGGCCCCAATCACATCCGGGTGTTTTCGCAGTTGCCGGGGTCGGTCGTGACGTGTGCTGCGGACCCGGACGCGAAGCGCCGGGCCGTGGTGGCCGGGCAATTTCCAGGCCTTGCGGTCGTGGATGACTACACGGCGCTGGTCTCGCGCCCGGATGTGGACGTGGTGGTGGTCTGCGTGCCGACGCGGAAACACGAGGAAGTCACCCGTGCCGCCCTGGAGGCCGGCAAACATGTGCTCTGTGAGAAGCCGCTGACGGTCGGCGCCGCAGAGGCCGTCGCGCTGACGGACCTGGCGGCATCACGCGGCCTGACCCTGATGACCGGGCATGTGTTTCTGTTTAATCCCGGCATCCTGAAGCTGCGGGAACTGATGGTGTCCGGACAGGCCGGCCGGATCCACTACCTTCGTGCGCTTCGCACAAATCTGGGACCGATCCGTCAGGACGTCAACAGCGTGTATGACCTGGCCTCCCACGACATCTCGATCTTCAACTTTCTGCTCGACGCCGAGCCGGTGACGGCCTCGGCCGTCGGCGCCTCGTTTCTTAGCCCTGGCATTGAGGACGTGGCATTCATCACGTTGACGTACCCGAACGGCGTGGTGGGCGCGATTCAGGTGAGCTGGCTCGATCCCAAGAAGTTGCGCGAAATCGTGGTGGTGGGCGACACGAAGATGGTGGTCTGGGACGAACTCGCGCCGGCGGGCCCCATCAGCATTTACGACAAGAGTGTGGTGCGGGAGCAGTACTACGACGACTTCGGACATTTCCACCTGCTCGCGCGTGAGGGCGACCTGACGATTCCGCGTGTGCCGCCGCAGGAACCCCTGAAGGTCCAGAACCAGTACTTCCTCGACGCCGTGAAGGCCGGACAACTCGGCAGGAGCGGCGGCGCCTTCTCCGTGTCGGTCGTGCGGGTGCTTGAAGCCATTGCACAGTCGATCGCGCAGGGCGGCGCGCCCGTCGAGATTGCGCAGGCGTCCAGGTGACCGGCGTGTTCGTACATCCGCAGGCGCTGGTCGAAACGCGCCGGATCGGACCGGGTACGCGTGTGTGGGCCTTCGCGCACGTGATGAAGGGCGCATCGATTGGCCGCGACTGCAACGTCGGCGACCACGCGTTCATCGAAGCGGGCGCCAGAGTAGGCCATGGCGTCACCATCAAGAACGGCGTCACGATCTGGGAAGGCGTGACGATTGAGGACCAGGCGTTTCTCGGGCCGTGTGTGGTCTTCACCAACGACCTGCGGCCGCGCTCGCCGAGAGCACGCAGCGCAAAGACACGGTATGCGTCCAAAGACTGGCTGGTGAAGACGCGCGTGGGGCAGGGGGCCAGCCTCGGCGCGAACGCCACGGTGGTGTGCGGCGTACGCATCGGCCGATTTGCGATGGTCGGTGCGGGCACGGTCGTCACCGAGGATGTTCCCGCCCACGCGTTATGGCTCGGTGTGCCTGGTCGTCTGGCGGGCTACGTCTGCGAGTGTGGCGAGTCGCTGACGTTCACGGCCGACAAGGCTCGTTGCGCGTCCTGTCGCGTCCGGTACGTGATGCGGCGCGGCACGGTCACGCGCGTCGTCTGATGGCTCTTCGCGTCCTGGCCTGCCCGATTGCCTTTAATGAGAAGGCCAAGCTCGTGCGTGTGATTGCCCGCGCGCGAGAAGCGGACATTCCGGGTGTCACCGACTTCATGGTGTGCGACGACGGGTCGACGGACGGGACGGCGGAAGCAGTCGAGGCACTCGGTGTGCGGGTGCTGCGGCAGTCGCCGAGAAGCGGCGTTGGGGCTGCCATTCGCCGGGTCATCGACTTTGCCCGCGCCCACAAATACGACGTGGTGGTAATCATGGCCGGCAACGACAAGGACCGGCCCCAGGAGATTCCGCGCCTGCTGGCGCCGATTGTCGACCAGGGGGCGGATTTTGTGCAGGGCTCGCGGTACCTGCCGGGCGGCGATTACGGCAACATGCCGCTTTATCGACGGGTGGCGACGCAACTCGTGCACCCGTGGTTGTTCACGCTGGTGACGCGACGGCGGATCACCGACAGCACCAACGGGTTTCGGGCTTTTCGTGTCGCGTTGTGTGACGATCCCCGCCTGAATCTGGAGCAGGCGTGGCTCGATGCCTACGAACTCGAACCCTACCTGTTCTTCAAGGCGGTGACCCTTGGTTACCGGGTCGTCGAAGTGCCCGTGACAAAGATCTATCCGCCGCATGAACTCGGCTACACGAAGATGGCGCCCATCGTCGGCTGGTGGAGCATTCTCCGGCCGCTGGTGTTGCTCGGCCTCCGTCTGAGGAATTGACATGACTGCTGTAGAGACGATTCCGTTTGTTGACCTCGCCACCCAGTACCGTTCGATTCAGTCCGACATTGATGCCGCGATGGCGGCCGTGTTGTCGCGGGGGGATTTCATCCTTGGCCAGGACGTGCGGCTGTTCGAACAGGAGTTCGCAGCCTACTGCGGCACGTCCCATTGCCTCGGCGTGGCGTCGGGCACTGACGCGCTGCGGCTGGCCTTGCAGGCGTGTGGGATCGGACGCGGCGATGAGGTCATCACCACCGCGCACACGTTCATTGCGACCACGCTCGCGATTATGGAAGCCGGGGCGACGCCGGTGCTCGTGGATTGTGACCCCGAGTACGGCCTGATCGACGTGACGAAAATTGCCGCCGCGATCACGCCGCGCACCAAAGCCATTCTGCCCGTGCACCTCTATGGGCAGCCGGCCGACATGGACCCCATCCTGGAGATTGCGCGCGCCCATTCGTTGGCGGTGATTGAAGACGCGTGTCAGGCGCACGGGGCGTTCTACAAGGGCCGCCGGTGCGGATCGCTCGGTGACATCGCAGCCTTCAGCTTCTACCCGGGCAAAAACCTCGGCGCGTACGGCGACGGGGGCGCCGTGACCACCGGTCGGGCCGACCTGGCGGACAAAGTCACGCTCCTGCGCAACTATGGGCAGCGCGTCAAGTACGAGCACCTTGAGAAAGGCGGCAACAGCCGGCTCGACACGATCCAGGCTGCGATACTGCGCGTGAAGCTGCGCCATCTTGATGCGTGGAATGCCGCACGGCAGCGCGCGGCAGCCGCCTACGACCGGGCGCTGGCCGATCTGTCCGTCGGGTTGCCGCACGTGGTGCCCTGGGGCACACATGTGTTCCACCTCTACGTCGTCCGCACCAACGACCGCGCCGGCCTGCAGCAGCGGCTCGATGCGGCGAAGAGCCAGCACGGCATCCACTATCCGATTCCCGTCCATCGCCAGAAGGCGATGGCGGAGCTTGGGTATGCCGAAGGCGCGTTCCCGGTCGCCGAGGCGCTGGCGCCGTCAATCCTGTCGCTGCCGATGTTCCCTGAACTGAGCGATGCCCAGATCGCGCGTGTTGCTGCGGCGATCGCCGGCACGTAGGGCGGTGAATGGCCCGCTACAGTTCAGCGGGCGCTGCTCAGGAGATACGCGCGGCCGTCGACCTCTTCGTGGACGAGGAGCAGGGAGTGGGCGAACGGCGCGAACAGACCATCCACCCAGCCCCGTTCTTCTGAATTGTTCATATCCGCGTGAAAAATCACGTACGTGACGCCGAGTTTCCGCATCCGATCAAGCGCATCGTCTGATGGAAACGCGGCCATGGCGCGGTACAGGTTGTGGTGCTCGTCAGGCAACACGCCGGAGAACCCATGAACGGTTTTCTGCCAGTGTGCCATTGAGTGAACCATGTACAGCGCGTTGCGGGCATTCTGTGCGCTGATGTCGTCAGGGTCGCGGGGCATCGGCCCCTCGGCCACCACAAACGGCTTGAGCTGCGTGTTGAGCCAGCGGTCGATGGCGGGTATCTCGTGCCGTGAGTCCGACACCTCAAGCGGGGTCGCCGCGAATTCGCCGACCAGCAGCACGCTGACGAGTACGGCCGCACCGGTCCGGACCCTCGCGGACCGGTGGCGGATCAGGCGTTCGAATCCAAGTGCCGCGCTGACGGCCAGCGCCAGCATCATCACGAGCGAGAAGCGGGTCGGGACTCGAATGAAGTTCAGGACCGGCCAGTCATAGACCCACTGCCAGATGCCGAATGGCGGCCCCAGCAGCAGCCAGAAACACCCAATCGCCAGCAGGGCGTAGAACAGCGCGCTATTCTGCCGCAGCGGACGGTGCGTTGTGTCGCCGCGACGGGTCCAGAGCCAGGCCAGCAGGCCGGTCAGTGGCAGCAGGAGGGGCAGGTAGCCGGGAAACAGATAGGCGTCGGGGCCGACACGCCAGGTCTCGGGGAAGTACCGGGCGATCCAGGTGTGGACGTGCGAGGGCGAGGCGAAAAAGCTGGCCGTCGATGTGCCCCAGCCGTCGAGATTGCGTACGAGCCCGGCATTCCGTTGCGCATCGAGATACGGCAGGAACACCAGGACGATGGGTGCGAGGGTGAGGATGCCGATGACGCCGGCGTCGCGCAGCCTCCGCAGCGGCGCGAGCGGTTCCCCCAGGACGACGCGATAGAGGAGCAGTCCCCCGACGCTGACGGCCAGAAAGACCGCCCCGTGGCCGCCCGAGATTGCCTGCAGCGTGAACATGAGCAACGCCAGCCGAAGATGGCGCGGCCGGCCTCCATCCAGGTACTGATGCACCCACGCCAGGCAAAACGGGATCCACTGGATCGTGGTCAACTGCAGCTGGGCGAGGCGGAAGAATCGCGGTGGCGCAAACGCGAAGATCAGGCCGGCGAGAAACGCCGCGGGAGGACTCGCACCCAGGCGCCTCGCGAGAAGATACGCGCCCAGGCCACTCAGCGGAATCGACAGCAGTGCGACCAGGTTGGTCGCCAGAAAGTAGTTGTCGGTCAGCCAGATCACCGGTGCCGCCAGCAGGGCGCTCCCGATCAGGTGTTCCGCGTACGCAAGGGTGTTGGGGAGCGGCGCGAAGATGTTGGCGTCGAAGATGGCGAGGGGCTGGGCCAGAAACGCATGGACGTCCCACCCCAGAATCCACTGGATCAGTTTCGCGTCCGAGTCGTGCCGGAACGCATGGCTCTGGGGATTGACTGACAGCGGGTACGCGAGGCCCGCGGTCAGGAGCGCGTAGACCGCAAAGACCAGCCAGGCATGGTCGCGACGATCGGGCAACACGGCGCTGATTCTACACTGCCACGTGTTAGGCTCCCGTCACGGAGGACGACCCCCATGACATCACAGACAGTGCTGCGGTTCCTGACGGGCAGCGTGAGTGCGCTGGCCCTTGCCGTGACCGTGTGGCCGGCGACGCCGCTGGCACAGACCCGACCGACGGCGGCTGATTACGTGAGCCCCGCGTATCCGTTCGGCCTTGTATCCGCGCGGACCACGGATCGGCTTGCCTGGATCAGCTACGACGAAGGCAAACGCAACGTGTTCACGGCGGTCGGCCCCGACTTCAAACCGGTGCGCATCACCTCGTTCATGAATGACGATGGCGTGGATCTGACGGACCTGAGTGTCTCGGCTGACGGCAGTGTGGCGGTGTTTGTGCGGGGCCACGCGCGCAACCGCGACGGGTGGGTCGCCAATCCGCTGTCCAACTCCGATGGCACCGAGCGGGCCATCTGGGCCGTCCGTACGACCGGTGGCAGCTCCGCCTTCCGCCTGGCTGAAATTGACACGGGCGCGCCAGTGCTTTCCCCGGATGGCCGGCATGCGCTGTACGTAAAGGGCGGTCAGATCTACAACGCCCCCGTCGTGGCCACGGCCGGCAAGACCCCGCGGGATCGGGGTGAGGAGCCCTTCATCACGGTCTTCGGGGAGAACAGCAACCCGCGCTGGTCGCCCGACAGTTCGCGGTTTGCGTTCGTCAGCAATCGCACCGATCACAGTTTCATCGGCGTGTACGAACTCGCGACACGCAGGATCACCTGGCTCGCGCCGGACGTGGACCGCGACACCAGCCCGACCTGGTCGCCCGACGGTACGCGCATCGCCTACATCCGCCGGCCGGGCCTGCCGTTCGGGCAGCAGCAACAACAGGGCGCGGCAGGCATTGGCAACCCGGCGGGGCCGGCGGCGGGGCGACAGGGCGGCCAGGGGGGCCGCGAGATCGGCGGCCTGACGATTCCCGGATTGTTCCGCGCGGAGTTCCGCGGCGGCGGCACCCTCGCGTTCTGGGTAGCTGACGTGAAGTCGGGGGAGGCACGCGAATTCTGGCGGCACGATCCCGCGGGCACCACCTTCCGCACCATCAACGCCATCCAGTGGGCGGGCGATCACGTGATCTTCACGACCCAGATGCCCGACGATGAATACGACCGGTACTTCTCCGTGGCGCTCAACGGCTCGACGAAGGAGCCGGTGATGCTGACGACCACCAATGGCATCATCGAAGACGCGTCATCCATCAACCTGTCGGTCGACGGCAAGACGCTGTTCTACACCACCAACCACGGGGATATCGATCGCCGCGACATCTTTGCGGTGTCCACCGGCGGAGGCACTCCCAGGCAGGTGACCGAGACGCCGGCAATCGAAACGCAGCCGGTGCCTCTGCCGTCCGGCAAGGTGGCCGTGCTGTATGCCGATTACCGCGTACCGCAGTCGGTCGGCGTCGTGCCGGCGACGGGCGGGAACGCCACGGTCGTGTATCCCGCACTTCCCGCGCGGTATCCACTGTCCGCGCATGTCGAACCCACCAACGTCACGCTGGAAGCGTCGGACGGCGTCAAGTTCAACAATCAGCTGTTCCTGCCGAAGGACCTGAAGCCGGGCGACAAACGTCCGGCCATGGTGTTTGTCCACGGCGGACCGCAGCGGCAGATGCTGCTCGGCTACCACTATCGGCACGTCTACCACATGTTCTACGGCATCAATCAGTGGCTCGCCGACAAGGGCTACATCGTCTTGTCGGTGAACTACCGCCGCGGCGTGGGCTACGGCCGCTCGTTCCGTCAGGCCCCGAATTCCGGCGGTCAGGGCAACGCCGAATATCTCGACGTGCTCGCGGCCGGCAGGTACCTGCACTCCCGACCCGATGTCGATCCGGCACGTGTGGCGATCTGGGGACTGTCGTACGGCGGCGTGTTGACGGCGCAGGCGCTCGCGCGCAACTCCGATCTGTTTGCGGCCGGCATCGACCTCGCCGGCGTGCACCTCTGGGGCAACTCACTTGATCCGGAGAGCACGTCATTCAAATCGTCCGTGATCGGGGCGATCGACGGATGGAAGTCGCCCGTGCTCCTGCAGCATGGCGATGACGACCGCAACGTCGCGTTCACGCAGACGACCGGCCTCGTGCAGATGCTGCGCGCGCGCAACATCGAATACGAGCTCATCGTGTTTCCAGACGACGTGCACGACTCGCTCGTGCACAGCCGCTGGATCTACATCTACGAGCGGATGGATGCGTTCCTGAAGAAACACATTGGGCAATGAGGCAATGAGGCAATGGGGCAATGAGGCAATGGAATGGGCGAATGGGGCAATGGGTGAATGGAATGTGCGCAATGGTCCTCATGGGGGCTGTTGCGCTCGCGGCGCAGACCTGGACGCCGCAAACCAGTGGCGTGACCGTGACGTTCCGGGGCGTCAGTGCGGTTGATGCCGGGACGGCGTGGGTGAGTGGGGCGCGGGGCACCGTGCTGCGCACCACTGATGGCGGAGCGACCTGGGTGAATGTGTCGCCACCGGACGCCGCCACGCTGGACATTCGCGACATTGACGCCATCGATCGCCGCACGGCCTACGCCCTCAGCATCGGCAACGCCGACCAGTCGAAAATCTTCAAGACCACGGATGGCGGGCAGACGTGGGGGACCCAATTCGTCAGCCCGGATCAGGACGCGTTTTTTGATGCCATGGCGTTCTGGGATGAGCAGCGTGGCATCGCATTCAGTGATTCCGCCAACGGCCGGCATCGTGTGATCATGACGGCCGATGGTGGTGGCACCTGGACCCGGATTGATCCGGCCGTGTTGCCGGCGGCCCTCGACAACGAAGGGGCATTTGCCGCCAGCGGCACGAATGTCGCGGTGTACGGCACCCAGCACGCCTGGATCGGCACCGGGGCGGCAGCGTCCGCGCGTGTGCTCCGCACGACTGATGGCGGAAAGACATGGGCGGTCGCTCCGACGCCGCTGGCCGCCGGTCCGACCTCCGGTATCTACTCAATCGCATTTCGTGACGCGCGACACGGCGTGGTGGTCGGTGGTGACTACAGCAAGGAAGCGGAGGCGGTGGACAACGCGGCCATCACGTCGGATGGCGGCGCCACCTGGACGCTCGTGAAAGGACTCGGCGGGTTCCGATCGGTGGTCACCTGGCTGCCTGGCGGGACGGGCCGACAGTGGGTTGCGGTCGGGCCCTCAGGGGCCGACCGCAGTGACGACGACGGCGCAACCTGGACTCCGGTGGAGCTTCCGGTGCGCGGCCTGCACACGTTCAGCCTGTCGCGTGATGGCGTCAGCGGTTGGGCCGCCGGAGGTCGCGGCCAGGTCGCCAAGTTTGTCACACGGTAGTAGAATGCCGATGCCCAATCGGTCGAGCACGTAACACGGAGATCCAGAGACAATGATGAAACGATTTTCACTAGTACTCGCGGTGGCGCTGATCGCCGCGACGGTCAATACCGCCGGGCAGGCGCCTGCGCAGGGGCTGACGACGGACACGTTGAATGCGATGACGTGGCGCAGTCTGCCGACGAACATTGTGACGGGGCGTGTGCAGGACATCGCCATCGACCCCAAAAATCCCAACATCTGGTACGTCGCGGCCGCGTTCGGCGGTGTGTGGAAGACCGAGAATCGCGGGATAAGCTTCACGCCCATCTTCGAAAACTACCCCGCGCACAACATGTGCTGCATCGTGATCGATCCGAAGAACTCGAACATCCTCTGGCTGGGCACGGGGGAGAACAAGAGCCAGCGGTCGGCGCACTTCGGCGATGGTCTCTACAAGTCCACGGACGCGGGCAAGACGTGGACACGATCGGGCCTCGCAAACTCGGAGCACATCGGCAAGATCCTCGTGGATCCGAACAACTCGAACATCGTGTGGGTCGCCTCGCAGGGCCCCCTCTTCTCAGCGGGCGGGGACCGCGGCGTCTACAAGACGACCGACGGCGGTGCCACGTGGAACCGCGTGCTCCATGTGAACGAAGACACCGGGTTCACCGACCTGGCGTTTGATCCGCGCAACTCAAACACCATCTTCGCCGGCACCTACCAGCGTCGCCGGCACGTCGGCCAGATGATTGGCGGCGGGCCGGATGGCGGCATCTTCAAGTCGACCGATGGCGGCCGCAACTGGACCAAGCTCACCAACGGTCTTCCCCCTGGAGAAGTCGGGCGCATTGCGCTGGCGACCGACCCGAAGAAGCCGGGCCGCGTGTATGCGCTGATTGATGCGAAGACCCCCCCGGGAGCTGGTCGTGGGGGGCGCGCGGGCGGTGGGCAGCCCGCGTCGGAACTGCCGCCGATGAATCCGCCGACGCCGAACGACTCAATGGGCTTCTACAAGTCCGACGACAACGGGGCCACCTGGGAACGCACAGCGCGCGAGCGCGGAGGCGGCCCGGCCTATTACTCGGAAATTTATGTGGACCCGCGAACGGAGGACACCGTGTGGGTGATCGACACCTACATGAAGTGGACGAAGGACGCCGGCAAGACCTTCTCGCAGATTGGGTTCGACCTGGGTCAGGGCCCCCTCGCGGTGCACGTGGACCATCACAACGTGACGTTTGATCCAAGCAATCCGCAGCACATCCTCGTCGGCAACGACGGCGGCGTGTACGAGACGTACGACGAGGGGAAGACGTGGCGGTTCTTCTCCAACCTGCCCATCACGCAGTACTACCGCGTCGGCATCGGCAACGAAGCGCCGTTCTACTCGGTGTGCGGCGGCACGCAGGACAACTTCTCGCTGTGTGGCCCCTCCGGCACGACGGACTCGTGGGGCATCCGCACGAGTGACTGGTACATCGTGAACGGCGGCGACGGCTTCCAGCCGCTGCCCGATCCGGTCGACCATCACTACATCTATGCGACGTCGCAGACCGGTGGACTGACGAGGTTTGACCGTCGGACCGGACGTGGCCAGAGCATCCGGCCGCCGGCAGGCGGCACGCTCGCGGCGCAGGCGGCCGGGGCGGCCGGTGGTGGGCGTGGGGGCGGTGGTGGCGAGCGGGTGAACTGGGACGCGCCGTACGTCATCAGTCCGCACCTCAACACGCGCCTCTACTGGGGGAACAACTTCCTCTACAAGTCAGAGGACCGCGGCGCCAGCTGGGCGCGGGTCAGCCCGGACCTCACGCGCAACCTGGACCCCCGTGAAATTCCGATCATGGGCAAGTTGTGGCCGCCCGACTCCATCGCGTTCCGCGAGTCAACCACCGATCTCAGCACCATCGTGTCGGTGGATGAGTCTCCGCTCAAGGCCGGCCTGCTTTATGTCGGCACAGACGACGGCCTGCTGCAGGTCAGCGAAGACGACGGCAAGACGTGGCGCCGCGTGGAAGACTTCCCGGGCGTGCCGAAGTGGACCTACGTGAGCGACGTGTTTGCGTCGCACCTCGATCAGAACACGGTGTTTGTGGCGCTCAACAACTGGCAGACGGGCGACTACAAGCCGTATCTGGTCAAGAGCACTGATCGCGGCCGGACGTTCACCAACATCACCGGCAACCTGCCGGCGAAACACAACGTGTGGTCGGTGATTCAGGATCACGTGAACGCGAACCTGCTGTTTGCGGGCACGGAGTTCGGCGTGTTTGTCACGGTGGACGGTGGCCGCCAGTGGACGCAGCTCAAGGGCGGGTGGCCGACGGCCCAGGCGCGCGACATGCAGGTACAGAAGCGCGAGAACGACCTGGTCATCGGCACCTTCGGACGCAGCTTCTTCGTCCTCGACGACTACAGCCCGCTGCGTGAGCTCACGCCGCAGTCTCTGACCGAAGAAGCGCGGCTGTATCCCGTGAAGAACCCCTGGCTCATCACGCCTGGTGGCCTGGCTCCCGCAGGCGCGGCTGGTGTCGGCACGCTCGGCGGTAACGTGCTCAGCCCGAATCCCCCGATCGGCGCGAACTTTGCCTACTCGGTGGGGCAGGCAATCCCGGAGGGCACGGACCTCGTGCTGACTGTGACGGATGCGCGCGGCCAGAAGGTGCGCGAGATGGCGCTCGACAAGTCGACGGGCTTCCGCCGGGTCCTCTGGAACCTCCGTGGCGATGCCCCGGCGGCGCCGGCGGGTGCGGGCGCGGGTGGTCGCGCTGGCGGCGCCCCCGGTGGCGCGGCGGGTGGTCCGCCTGCGGGCTTCCAGGGTGGTCGTGGCGGCGGCGTGGGCGGCGGCCAGCTCGTGGCACCCGGCACCTACCACGCGCAGATTGGCAAGAAGACCGGCGACACCGTGACGCCGGTGGGCCCGATGCAGACCTTCCGCGTGCTGGAAGTGAGCTAGGCATGTAGGGCCGCCTGGGTTGCAGGCGGCCAAACACAGGGCGCCGGTGGTGTACACCGCCGGCGCCCTTTCTGTTTCATCCGCCCAACTACTTGGCCAGGCTGCGAATCAGCGTCAGCAACATGTCGATGGCCACCACGTTGTGACCGCCCGACGGGATGATGACATCCGCGTAGCGCTTGCTGGGTTCGGCAAACTCCAGGTGCATCGGCTTGACGGTCGAGAGGTACTGGTCGATCACGGACTCGACGGTGCGTCCACGTTCGGTGATGTCGCGCTGCAGGCGGCGGATGAACCGCAGGTCACTGTCGGTGTCCACGAACACCTTCACGTCCATGAGCTTGCGGAGCGCGGCATCCGTGAAGATCAGAATGCCTTCCACGATGATTGCCGTGCGCGGCTCGAGGGGCTCCGTGGTGGCCTTGCGGGCGTGGCGGGCGAAGTCGTAGACCGGCATCTCGATCGCATGTCCGGCGCGCAGTTCCTTGACGTGCCGCACGAGCAGATCTGTCTCCAGTGCATCCGGATGGTCGTAGTTGAGTGCGGCGCGGTCCTCAAACCGGAGCGCCGGATGGTCACGGTAGTACCGATCGTGCTCGAGCACCGAGACGTGACCGTCGCCCAGGGCTTCAATGATGTTGCGTACGACGGTCGTTTTGCCGGAGCCTGAGCCGCCGGCGACGCCGATCACAAGGGGAGCGCGGGAAGTCATGGGTTTCAGTGTACCCTGCGCCTCATGGACCTCGGGTTGAAGGGCAAAGTGGCGATGGTGGCCGGCGCGAGTCGCGGCCTTGGGTACGCCGTGGCGCGCGGGCTCGCGGCCGAAGGCGCCGTGGTGTCGCTCGGTGCGCGCAACGCAGACAGCATTGCCGCGGCGGCGGCACGGATCGCAACTGAGACGGGTGCGACGACACTGGGGACCGCGGTTGACGTGCGATCGGCCGACGCCATACAGGCGTGGTTCGAGGCGACCCGGAAGGCGTACGGCGGTGTCGACCTGCTGTTCGTGAATGCGGGTGGCCCCCCGGCGGGACAGTCGTTGTCGTTTGATGACGCGGCCTGGAACGACGCGTTTGAGCTGCTCGTCCTCAGCGCCGTCCGGATGATCCGCCTGGCAGTGCCGTCAATGCGCGCTCGTGGCGGGGGAGCGATTGTGGTGTCCACATCCGCCGCGGTGAAGGAACCGATACCGAATCTCGCCTTGTCCAACGTGGTGCGGTCGGCGGTTTCGGCGTTGTCCAAGACCATGGCGAATGAATTGGCCGGCGACGGGATTCGCGTCAACCATCTGCTGCCGGGCCGCATCGAAACCGATCGCATTCGTGAACTCGATCAGATTCGCGCGACAGCCACCGGGCAGACACCGGCCGACGTGAAAGCCGGATTCGCGAAGGTGATTCCCCTCGGACGGTACGGCGCGCCCGACGAGTACGGGCATGCGGCGGTGTTTCTGTTTTCGGATGCGGCGCGGTACATCACCGGCGCGTCGCTGCAGGTGGATGGCGGCATGATCAAGGCCGTCATGTAGGCGCGGCAATGAGGCAATGGGGTAATGGAATGGGCGCAATGAAGCGAATGGCGCTCGTGATCGTGCTGACGGGTGCGGTTGCGCGTCTGACGGCACAGGCGCCAGTGGTGCCTGGCGCTGAGTGGGCACGCGTGGGTGATCCGAAGTCGGCAGGGTATTGCCAGGCGCCGCTCGATGCGGTGACGAGTCATCTGCAGACACTGGGCACCACGGCGGTGACCGTCGTTGTTGGCGGCAAGGTGTTGTTCGACTACGGCCCGCAGGATGAGGTGACGTACCTCGCGTCGGTCCGCAAGAGCATCCTGGCGATGATGTTCGGGCAGTACATCGCCAACGGCACCATTCGACTCGATGCCACGATGGCCGATCTCGGAATCGATGACGTGCAGGGGTTGCTGCCGAAGGAAAAGACGGCGACGGTGCGCCAGTTGCTGGCGTCACGGTCGGGCGTGTATCACGAGGCCGCCAATGCCGCGTGCACCGGGTGCGGCAGCACGTCGGGCGACCCGCCGGGGCCGCGCGGCAGCGTGGAGCCGGGCAGTTATTTCCTCTACAACAACTGGGACTTCAACGCGCTCGGGACCATCTTCGAGAAGGCGACGGGCAAAGACATCTACGTCGCGTTCGAGGAGGATTTCGCGAAGCCGCTGCAGTTCCAGGACTATCGCCTCGATGCCCAGCGCAAGGCCCGTCGTCCCCAGGCATCGCAGCACCCGGCGTATCACTTCTATCTTTCCACTCGTGACATGGCGCGACTTGGACTCTTGATGCTCCGCAACGGTCGATGGGGCAGCACGCGTCTGCTGTCAGAAGAGTGGGTTGAAGAAATGATCACGCCGGTCACGCCGGTGTCAGCAATGAACCCTGCGCCCCTCCGCGATGGCCCGTTCGGCTATGGGTACCTCTGGTGGATCTGGGACGGCCCGCACAACACCGGTATCTATCGCGACGCCTACACCGGCATCGGCGCCATCGGCCAGTTCATCACGGTGCTGCCTGAACTCGACATGGTCATCGCGCACAAGACCCGCGCGAATGCGACAGCGGTGTCCCGGGCGCAGTATTTGGATGTCGTCGACAGGGTGGCACGGGCGCGTTGTCAATGAGGCAATGAGGCAATGGGGCAATGGGGCAATGGAATTTCCGCAATTAGGTAATTCCGCAATGCAATGGCCGTAAGTGTGGTCATTCCATTCGCCCATTCAAGAATTAGGGGAATTCCATTGCCCCATTGCCCCATTGCCTCATTGCCCCATTCTCAGAGCAACGCCCGTGTCGTCTTCCTCGCCTTGGCGAACATCGCCCTGAGCTGACGGGCTTCGTTGAGCAATGCGTCAAGATCCGTTGGCGCCCGACAGGTGCCTGTCGCCACGAGGATCTCCAGCCAGTGCACGGCTTCATCGATCTCTTCGTTGACGACTTGAAGCTTCGACGCGAATTCCTTGGTTGAACGTGCCCGTCGGACCGCACGGTGATTCGCGCTCACGCTCGTCGCCGATGCGGCCAGTTGTTGGGTGACGCGAACCATCGCTGGCGGCCACGGCTGACCGCCCAGCAGCGTCAGGATGCTGACGGCAAACCGTTGTGTCCGCGCCTCAAACGCGTCCAACTTCGCGTGGCGTTCCATTGGGACGCGGCATTGCACGGCCCATGCCGCATGATGAGAATGGGGCAATGGGGCAGTGAGGCAATGGAATTGCTGCAATTACTCAAGAGCCCGATGCAATTCTCAAGAATGTCAGGAATGGCCCCCTACCAGCTCGGGAAGTTCGTTCCCGTCCTCCCGCAACTGGGGCATTTCATTCCCGAACACTCATCACAACGCGGCAGGACCCAATTGTGGCCATTGCATTGCGGAATTGAAGCATTGCGGCAATTCCATTGCCCCATTGCCTCATTGCCCAATTGCCCAATTCTTGAATGGTGCGGAAGAAAGGACTCGAACCTTCACCCTATTGCTAGGACTAGCTCCTGAGGCTAGCGCGTCTGCCAATTCCGCCACTTCCGCACGAAGAGGGTCTTGCAGGCAGGTCCGGCCACGAAGACCGGAAGCCGCGATTATAGCCCAACCACCCAACCTGACCCAACCCCACCCAACCCTTATACTGATTACCGTGAGCTCCAAGAAGGGCGTCGCCCTTGTTCTGTTCCTGATTTTCCTTGCCGTGATGGCGTCGGCGGCCCTGGTGCTGATTGGGACGTTGCTGATCGCGCCGAGCCGGCCATCGGCGACGGTGCCGTCCAACGCGACCTTGTTTCTGAAGATTCAGGCGCCGTTCCCCGAAGTCGACTCCATCAGCCTGTTTGCGCCCCTCGCCACGCAGCAGACGCTGCGGGGGGTCATCGGCACGATCGAACGGGCCCGCACCGATCCGCGCATCCGGGGCATGGTCGTGATTCCACAGACGACCGGGGCGATGTGGGCCCAGCTCCAGGAATTGCGCGACGCTCTCGTCAGGTTCCGGGCGGCCGGCAAGTCCCTGGTCGTGTATTTCGAATTTGGCGGGGCCGGCGAGTATTTCCTCGCGTCCGCCGCCGAGCGCATTCTCGTGATGCCGGCCGGCACCTTGGATCTGTCAGGCCTGGCCACCTACGAAGTGTTCTTCCGCGGCGCGCTCGACAAGATCGGCGTGTACCCCGACATGCTCCACATGGGGGACTACAAGACCGCCGCCAACACGTTCACCGAACGCGGGTTCACACCGGCGCATCGCGAGATGTCCCGCTCGCTCAACCGCGACATGTACGACCAGCTCGTGCGGGCCATCGCCGAGGGCCGCAACCGGGACGAGGCCGAGGTGCGGCGCCTGCTGGACGATGGGCCGTTCCTGCCGGAAGCCGCCAAAGCAGCCGGCCTGATTGACGACCTCGCCTACGACGACCAGATCGATGATGCTCCGCCGGTACAGGGCACCCGGCGGTTTGACGGCGACGACTACGTGCGCTCGCTGTCGACGGGACGTGGGGACAAGGTGGCCCTGCTCTACGCGGTTGGCACCATCGCGAGCGGCGACTCGAGTTTTGACGGCCCCGGGGGGGCCGTGCTCGGGTCGGACACCTTCGTCGAGTGGGTGCGGAAGGTGCGCGCCGACAGCTCGATTCGCGCGATTGTCATCCGGATCGACAGCCCGGGCGGATCCGCGATTGCCTCGGAGGTCATCTGGCGCGAGTTGATGCTGACCAAAGCGGTGAAGCCCATCATCGTGTCGATGGGAGACGTCGCCGCGTCGGGGGGCTACTACATGGCCGTCCCCGCGCACGCCATCGTCGCGCAGCCGGGCACGTTGACCGGCTCGATCGGCGTCGTGACCGGCAAGTTTGTGGTGCAGGGGGCTCTCGACAAGCTGGGGGTCGGCACCGGCGCGGTGAGCGACGGCCAGTTCGCGGAGATCTATTCGCCGTTCCGCGTCTTCTCGCCGTCCGAACGCGCAAAGGTCGAAGAGCAGATGCAGTCGACGTACGAGTTGTTTGTGAAACGCGTGGCCGATGGCCGCTCGTCCACGCCGAAAGACATCGATGCGATCGCCCAGGGGCGCGTCTGGACCGGGCGTCAGGCTCGTGAACTCGGCCTCGTCGACGAGTTGGGGGGACTCGATCGCGCAATTGCGCTGGCCGGGGAGCACGCAAAGCTCGCCGCTGACGCCGATGTCCACCTCGTGGTCTACCCGCCGAAACGAAGCTTGTACGACATCGTCTCGAACCCGCTGGGGATGGGCATGGGCGCCAGCCTGCGCCTGATGTTCCAGCAGCCGGAAGTGCGGATGATCGACGACTTGGCGTCACGGTTCCGCCTGTTCCGCCGCGGCGAGACGCTGATGTTGATGCCGAATCTCTTCCTGCGCGAACCCTGATCCGTCTCTCCGCGTGGCGCGCTCCTGCCCTGGATGTGCCCCCCGGCGGGTATTCCCACCGGGGGCTCCAGGTCTTGCTGACGTTCGCGGCTACCGTCCGATGACGGCCTGCAGGGCGGCGTCGTTGAAGTCGATCGTCATCTTCAGCTTGGCCTTGGTCATGTAGGCCGAGAAGAACTCCTGCCGGCGGCGCTGGAGGAGTTCGTTGGTGAGCTGGATGCGCTCGGCCGCCAGGCCCTCCGCCGTGCCTGTGGTCTTTTCCACCACCTTGGCGACGACGACCGCAGTCGGGGTCGAAATCGGGGCCGACACGGCACCCTGCTCGAGTGTGAAGACGGCGTCGTCCACCACCGAACTCACGCCGACGTCCGGCAAGGGAGCGCCGCGGGTCACCAGTTCGGTCGTTTTCACCGTCACGCCCGCGGCCTTGGCCGCGGCGGCGAACGAGCCACGCTGGGCGGCGGCAGAGAGCGTCGCCGCGCGGCTCCTGGCGACTTCGATGGCCTTGAGCCGAATCACGTCGTCTTTGACCCGTTCCTTGACCGTGTCAAAAGCCGGCACGGCAGGCGGAGCGATTTCCACCAGGGCGATGAACGCAAAGCCCTGGCTCGTGCGCAGTTGTCCGGACACTTTGCCCTGCTCAAGCGTGAAGGCCTGCGCGGTGACGGCCGGCACAAAGCCGAGACCGGCCAGCGGTTCCTCACGTGAGAAGAGCCCCGAATCGCCGACGGTCAGGCCACGCGACTGCGCCACGCGATCGAGGTCCGACGGGTCGTCAATCTCCCTGGCCGCCTCGTCGGCAATGCGCTGCGCTTCCTGCTGGGCCTTCTCGAACTTGATCTGGTCCTCAATCTGGCCACGCACCTCGGCGAGCGACCGCACGGCGCCGGGCCGCTTGTCGGTGGTCTTGATGATGTGGAACCCGAACTGCGACTTCACCAGGTCGGTGACTTCGCCGACGTCCTGGCCAAACGCCGCAGTGGAGAACTCGGGCACCATGGCCTCGCGCGCGAAGAAGTCCAGGTCGCCGCCACGGTCCGCCGACGAATCTTCCGAAAACTGCTTCGCCAGCGCCGCAAAGTCTTCTCCGGCCCCGACACGCGCGAGCACGGCCCGCGCCGCCTTTTCAACGGCGGCGACATCCTTGCCCTCGGTCTTGAAGAGAATGTGGCTGGCGCGCACCTGTTCGGGGGTGGTGAACGTCGAGAGGTTGTCGCGGTACCGCGCTTCCACCTCGGCGGACGTGACGGTCATTCCAGTGCGGAGGGCATCCGCGTCGATCGAAATGTAGCGCACGCGGCGTTTCTCAGGCGCGCGATACGTCTCCTGATTCGCGGCGAAATGGGCGCTCACTTCGGCGTCGGTCGGCGCAATGCCCTCCCGGAACGCGTCGGCGATCAGGACCGCCATTTCGAGTTTCACCTTGTCGTTGCGCTGGCGATATTCCTGCGCGACGTCTGCCTCCGAGACGTGCACCCAGCCGGTGACGGCCGCCTGCAGTTTTTCCGCCATCAGACTCTTGCGCAGCTGGTCTTCAAACTCGCTGGCGCGCAGGGGCGGCCGCTGCATCTGCAGGACCTGCCGGTAGCGCTCGTCGCCGATGAACTGGCCGTCCTGCTGAAAGCCGGGCATCCGCAGGATGCGCTCGCGCAGTTCGGCGTCCGTCACCGTCAGGTTCAGGCGCGCAGCCTCGACGATCATCGCTTCCTCGTCGATCATCTGCTGCACCACGCGCTGCGGAATCCCCAGCTGCTGGATCATCTCGCTGGTCAACTGGCCGCCGTAGGCCTGCTGCACGGACGCCATCTGCTGCTGATACAACCGCTGGAACGTGCCGACCGTAATCCGGCGGCCATCGACGGTCGCGATCGCGTCATTGGAGTTCGCGCCGGTGCCCGCGGCCGGGTCCAGGAACGAGGGAACGTACAACAGAACAAAAGTGACGACCACCAGTCCGAGGCTCCATTTCAGCCAGGTCTTGTGGCGACGCATCCGGTCGAGCATTGTCATGGTCGGGATCTCTCCAACGGTCCGAAAGGACGCATTATGCCATGTCGCTCCAAGTACCAGCAAAATCAGGGGCTTGCCCGTGGTATAGTCCGGTGGTTTGGCGGGCCGTTTAGGCCAGTGTTTTGGGGACGCCGACCACGATGCCGGGACGACGACAGGCGGCGTCAACCGCACGCCAGACAACTCAGCTCAACGGGCCCCCCCCGGGGACACTGACGCTTGCCGTCTTTCACCGGGGGCAGCCGGGCGAAAGTGTCGAACGCCACGTCGCACCCCTGCGCCGGGCGCGGCGCGTCGCGCTGTCGATTGCGCGGCAGCGGGAGGCGGCGATGCCGCCGAAAGGGGTGGGCGGCATCCTCTGGGAAATCGCCGCGGACGGGGGATTGGATCGGCGCCGCGTCTCGTCGCTGCTGGCCAGAGCGCCGGCCGCGTCCTACGCGGCCGTGGGGGACCGGCACCTCGCCGACCTGTCGCGGTCGCTTGGATTTCGGCATCACCTGACGGTGCCGCTGCGGTGGCCCGAAGTTGAACGGGCCCTGGGGCTGCCCGGGGTGGTGGATCTCGCGGACCGGCTGGAGAAGGCGACCCCCCGCCTGCTCGCGACGGCGAAGCGGGCGGAAGTGCTCAGCGACCTGTTGCGCGCAGTCAATGAGTCGACCGATCCGTCGGCTGTGGCCTCCACCCAGGTGGCGCGGCTGGCGACGTGGATTCCGGTGGCCTCGTGGTCTGTGGTCGCCGTCGACGTGGACGGACAACTGCACTGCCTGTCCGGACGGGACGCGGAAGGGACGGTGAAGGCGGCGGTCGAGGCGATTGCCGACGTGGTGGTCCAGACCGGAGAGCCGTACGCCACGGATCGGGTCGCCGGGGATGGCCGAATCGGGGAGGCGGTCGAGGCTGCCGCAGTGGCGTGGCCCCTGCTCGTCAACGGCGCCATCGTCGGGGTGCTGGTCGGCGTGGACCATGGACGGTCGCGCCGCGTCCCCCGATGGACGCCGAGCCTGCGCGCCGCGATGACGCGCCTGGTGGAGCCGGCGGCGTTTGCGCTGGCCCACGCGCTGCGGGTGATGCGGGCCGAGGCGCTTTCGGTGACGGACGATCTTACGCAGTTGTACAACTCCCGCTACCTGCACGAGGTGTTGCGGAAGGAAGCGAAACGCGCGGTGCGGAGTGGACGGCCCCTGTCGCTGCTTTTTGTGGACCTGGATGGGTTCAAGAAGATCAACGACGCGCACGGCCATCTGCTCGGCAGCCGGGCGCTGGTGGAAGCGGCGGCGGTGATTCGCGGCAGTGCGCGCGAGACGGATGTGGTCGCGCGGTTCGGCGGCGATGAATTTGCGATCGTGCTGCCCGATACGGCGGAGGATGGCGCGCGCACCGTCGCCGTGCGATTGCTCGAGCGGATCGCGCGGTATGTGTTTCTCGCTGATCGCGGGCCGGGCAGCCGCCTGACGGCCTCGATCGGCGTGGCGACGTTGCCCGCCGCGGGGCAGACTGCGGAGGGGGTCGTGCAGGCCGCCGATGCGGCCATGTATCGGGTTAAGGAAGCGGGCCGCAACGGCATCTACTTTGCCGGCGGGGACCTGCTTCGGCAGACAGATTTGAGACAGGAGTCACGGTGAATCTCCGATCGTTGTTTTCACTGTTTTCGAGCGATCTCGCCATCGACCTTGGCACGGCCAACACGTGTGTCTACGCACGCGGCAAGGGCATCGTCGTCAACGAGCCGTCGATTGTCGCGATCAACAAGATCTCGGGCCGGATCGAGGCCGTTGGCCGGGAAGCGAAGGAAATGCTCGGGCGCACCCCCGGCAACATCGTCGCGATCAAGCCGATGAAGGATGGCGTCATCGCCGACTTCGAGGTGACCGAGAAGATGCTCTCGCACTTCATCAAGAAGGCGCACAACCGCACCATGTGGGTCCGGCCGCGCATCGTCATCGGGGTGCCGTCGGAGATCACACAGGTCGAAAAACGCGCGGTCAAGGACAGCGCGTACCGCGCGAAGGCGAGCGAGGTGTACCTCGTCGAAGAGGCCATGGCCGCAGCCATCGGCGCCGGCATGCCCATCGAGGATGCGTCCGGCAACATGGTGGTCGACATCGGCGGCGGCACCACGGACATCGCCGTGATCTCGCTCGCCGGCATTGTCTACAGCAAGGCGATTCGTGTCGCGGGCAACGAAATGGATGAAGCGATCATCCAGTACATCAAAAAGACGTACAACCTGCTCATCGGCGAACGCACGTCCGAACAGATCAAGATGGAGCTCGGGTCCGCCTACCCGCTGGACGAGCGGCTGACCATGGAGATCAAGGGACGGCACCTGATTGAAGGGATCCCCAAGACCATCACCATCACCGACGAGGAAGTTCGCGAGGCGCTCGCCGAGACGGTGAACGTGATCGTGGATGCCGTGCGCGTGGCGCTGGAACGCACCCCGCCGGAACTCTCCGCCGACATCGTCGATCGCGGGATCGTGGTGACCGGGGGCGGCGCGCTGCTCAAGAACCTCGACAAACGCCTGCGCGAGGAGACCGGCCTGCCGGTGGCCACTGCCGAAGATCCCCTGTCGACGGTCGTGCTCGGCGCGGGCAAGATGCTGTCGAATTTCGAACTCCTGAGAAAGATCTCGCTGGATTGAACGATTGGCCAGTTTCCGACGGACCTTCGTCCTGTTTCTGCTGCTGAGCTTCGGTCATATCCTGCTGATTTCCGCGCAGGTGCAGTCGCAGAGCGGCCTGCCGTTGGTGCAGGCCGGCGCCTTCAGAGTGTTTGCGTTCATCCAGCATCTGACGTCCGGGGCCGCCGACATCGGCCGCTCGGTGTGGTCGAACTATGTCGCCCTGCGCGGCGTGGCGGCCGAGAACGATGCGCTGCAGAAGCGGGTGCTTGAACTGGAAGGCCTGGTGCAGTCGCAGGCGGCCATCGTCAGTCAGACCCAGGAACTGGAAGCGGTGCTGCGGCTGCAGCAGAGCCTGGTGGCGCCGACGCTGGCGGCACGCGTGATTGCCGGCAACCCGGCGCCCGGCGCCAACATGATCACGATCGACCGTGGATCGGCGGATGGCGTCGAACCGGATATGGCGGTCATCGGGCACTCCGGCGTCATCGGCCGCGTCTTTGGCCGTCCCGCCCCCCACGCGGCCCAGGTCCAGTTGCTGATCGGCCGGCAGGCCGCGGCGGCTGCCGTGACGGAAGTCTCACTGGCCACCGGCATGGTGATGGGCGGCGCGGGAGACCCGCCGCTCGAGATGGACTACGTGGACGTGCTGCACGACGTTGCCGTAGGGGAGCGGGTCCTCACGTCCGGTCTTGACGGCATCTATCCGAGGGGCTTTCTCATCGGCACGGTGGAGCGCGCCATCCGCGGTTCGGGCGTCTACAACGACCTGCGGGTGCGACCGGCCGTCGACTTCACGCGCCTTGATGTGGTGCTGGTGGTGCTGCCCCGGCCGGCGCGCGCCGGCGAGGGGCCGCCGTCATGAATCTGCCCCGCGTGCTGCTTCTTGTGGCCCTGGGCCTGGTGCTGCAGATGGCGCTGGCGAGATTCACGGTGGGCGACCGCTGGGTGTTTGATCTCGTGCTGGTGGCGGTCGTGTTCGCGGCGTTGTCGTGGGGCCCGATGGCCGGCATGTGGGTCGGCACGATCGGCGGGCTCGTCCAGGACGCCCTGTCGGGCGACATCATCGGCGTCGGAGGGCTGGCCAAGACGGTGTCCGGGTTGGCGGCGGGTGTGGCGGGGACTCAGTTCATCATCTCGAGTGCCGCGGGGCGAGTGGCCACGGTCGCGGTGGTTACGATCGGACATCGGCTGCTGGTGGTGGCCCTGCTCGCCCTGGTGGATCAGCGGTGGTCAGATGGCGGGTGGGTGGCTATGCTCGTGGAGACGGGCCTTAACGGACTGGCCGGCTTGATCGCGTTCACGGCCACTGAGTGGGGCCCTGGGGCGATGCGTCAGACGCGTGAGCTGCGTCGGCCGTCGTTGAGCAAACGCCGGTGGTGACCCCATGCTGACCCCTGGAGCCTACGAAGATCGCCAGAACCTGCAGTCGCGGCTCTTCGCGTTCCGCGTAGGCATCGTCCTGTCGTTTGTGCTGTTGGCGGTCACCTTCTGGACGCTGCAGGTGCTGCAGTACCAGCAGTACCTCGAGCGCGCCGAAAACAATCACATGCGGACGATCGAACTGCGCGCGCCCCGGGGCGTCTTGTTCGATCGCCACGGGGAAGTCCTCGTCCAGAATCGGCAGGCCTTCCGCATCGCGGTCGTCCGTGAGCAGACCGGCGGGGATCTGGAGGGCGTGCTGGTGCGCCTCGCCGCGATTACGGCGGTGGACGAGGCGACCGTGCGCGCGACCGTCAAGCGGCGCATGAACGAACCGTCGTTCCGGCCCATCCCCGTGATCGAGAACGCGACCGACACCCAGGTGGCCTCGGTACTGGCGCGCGCGCTCGAACTGCCCGGCGTGGTCGTGGAACAGGTGCCGACCCGCCGGTATCCCGACAACGGACTCGCGGCCCATTTGTTCGGGTACGTCGGTGAAGTGCAGAAATCACAATTGCGGCCCGGGCTCGAGCCCGGTGCGATTGTCGGGCAGGCCGGCGTCGAGCAGGTCTACGACGAATGGCTCATCGGCGAAAACGGCAACCGGTTTGTCGTGGTGAACAGTCGTGGGCGCGAAATCGAGGAACTCGAGCACCAGGAACCCGTCGACGGCAGGCGGGTGCAGCTGACGATTGATGCCGACCTGCAGCGCGCGCTCGAAGACGCGTTTCGCATCAAGGGCTTCAACGGCTCAGGCCTGTTTCTGGATCCACGCACCGGTGAAGTCCTGGCGATGGCCAGTCTGCCGTCCTACGATCCCAACGAATTCGCGACGGGCATCGATCAGGCCAAGTGGCAGGCGCTGCTGGGGGATCCGCTCAAGCCCCTGCGCAATCGCACCGTGCAGGGGACGTACGCGCCAGGGTCCACCTTCAAGATCGTCATGGCGCTGGCCGCGCTTGAGGAAGGCCTCATCACCCCGGAGACGTCGTATTACTGTGCGGGGGCCAAGACCATTTACGGCAACTCCTTCGCCTGCAACAGACCTGGTGGCCATGGCCGCGTGAACCTCAGGCAGGCGCTCCAGCATTCGTGCAACGTGTACTTCTACACCCTCGGCGAAATGTTGAAGGTGGACACGATTCACAAGTGGGCCGACCGGCTGGGGCTGGTCGGCAGAACAGGCATCGATCTGCCGGCAGAAGATGAAAGCGTGATTCCGTCGGAAGCGTGGAAGCGCCGCCGGTTTGACGAACGGTGGTATCCGGGGGACACCATCTCGGTGGCGATCGGGCAGGGGTACGTCACGGTCACGCCCGTGGCGCTGGCCCGGATGATCTCCACGGTCGCCAATGGCGGTACCCTGATTACACCTCATGTCATTCGCGCCGTCGACAAGGGAGCCGGGTGGGAACCGGTGGCCAGTCACACGACGGTGCCGCCGGTGGCGCTTAATCAGGACCTGCTGGGCGCGATTCGAGATGGCCTCTGGATGGCCGTCGACTCCGGCACGGCCCGCGGGGCCAGACTGCCCGGGTATGAGATCGCCGGCAAGACCGGGACGGCGCAGGTCATCTCGCTTGATGCGGCCAAAGCCGTGGCCGGACGCACCACGCGAGACTTGCGGCACCATGGCTGGTTTGTGTTCTTCACCCCGAAGGACAACCCGGAGGTCGCCGGTGTCGTGTTCGCCGAACACGGCAGTTCGAGTGGGGCCGCCACACCCATCGTCCGTCACGTGATGGACACCTACTTCGCGAAGAAGGAGGGCCGCCCGCTCCCGAAGCTGGCGCCGCCACCCACAACACCTGCCGTGGCCCGCTCAACACCAGCGGGCCCTACGACACCCGTGGCCCGCTCAACACCAGCGGGCCCTACGACACCCGTGGCCCGCTCAACACCAGCGGGCCCTACGAGTGGAGGCGGCGTTCGGTGATTGTCGATCGCCGGGTGTTGCCGCACCTCGACTGGCCGCTGCTGGCGGCGGTGGTGGTGCTGACGTTTGTCGGGTTGGCCACCATCTACTCGGTCACCTGGAACATCGCCGCGGGTGCGCCGGGCACGGAGTTCTGGCGGCAGTTGTACGCCATTCCCGTCGGCATCCTGGCGCTGGCCGTGTGTCTGTTTGTCGATTACCGCACGCTCGCGCAGCGCGCCGCGCTGATCTATCTCGCCTTGGTCGCGGCGTTGATCGCCGTGCTGGTGTTCGGGGTGGTGGTCAAGGGCGCGCGACGATGGATCGATCTGGGGGTTGGCTCGCTGCAGCCTTCGGAGTTCGCACGTCTCGGCGTCGCCCTCATGCTCGCCATGTGGTTTGGTGACGGCCACAGGAATGCCCGGTCGATCGCGGATCTGGCGTGGGGCGCGGTCGTGGTAGCCGTGCCACTGGGGTTGATCTTCTTCCAGCCGGACTTCGGCACCGCCGCCACCCTGGTGTCGGTGTATGTCGGCGTGGTGTACCTGGCCGGTCTTCCGCTGCGCTGGGTGGGGATGGGCCTGCTGGCGGTCGCGTTGCTCTCGCCGGTCGTCTGGACCTGGGGGCTGCAGGACTACCAGAAGGGCCGCGTGATCACGTTCCTCGATCCCGAGCGCGACCCCCGTGGCGCGGGCTGGCAGCAGATCCAGGCCAAGGTCACCGTGGGGTCCGGGGGGTTGTTCGGCAAGGGATTCCGGCAGGGCACCCAGGGGGCCTACCGGTTTCTGCCCGAAGGCCACAACGACTTCGTCTTCGCCGTGCTGGCCGAGGAGCACGGGTTCTTCGGGGTCATCGTCGTGCTCGGGCTCTATCTGTTTGTGGTCATGCGCAGTCTGGAGGCGGCCAAACTGGCTAAGGACAGGGTGGGCGCGTTCCTGGTGGTCGGGATCGTGTCCTGGTTTACGTTTCAGGTGGTGTACAACATCACTATGCAGGCCGGGTTGGTCCCCGTGAAGGGGCTGACCCTGCCATTGATGAGTTATGGCGGGTCGTCGCTGGTGGCGACGCTCGCCGGGTTTGGCCTCATCCTCAACGTGCGGATGCGGCGCTTTATGAATTAAGGATTTGGCTCCATGAACAAGGAGATGGTGATCTCCTCGACCCCGCACGAAACCCGTGTGGCGATTCTCGAGGACGATCAGGTGGTTGAAGTTTTCATTGAACGCGAACACTCGAGGGGCGTGGTCGGCAACATTTACAAGGGCCGCGTCTCGAAGGTGTTGCCCGGCATGCAGTCGGCCTTTGTGGACCTCGGGCTCGAACGGGATGCCTTCCTGTATGTGACCGACGTCATTGATCCGACGGCCGAAAGCCTTGAGGACGAGGACGAGCCCGGCATCGAACCGGTGCCCGTCCCGGAGGCGGGCGCGGTGGCGGACCTCGAAGCGCTGGCGCACGCCGAGGCCGGGGCCGCCGAGGTGGCGCCGGACGAGCCGGCGGTCACGGGCCCGGCACCTGAGGGAGAGCCGGGCGTCGGCTCATCCGCCCAGTCCGCCCAGCCGGCGGGTGGTGGCCAACGCCGCGGCGGCCGCGAGCGGGACCGCACAGCCCCCGACACCAAGATCGAAGACCTGCTCAAGGAAGGGCAGGAGGTCGTCGTGCAGGTCGTCAAGGAGCCGCTGGGGACCAAGGGCGCCCGCATCACGTCCCACATCTCGCTGCCCGGCCGCTTCCTCGTCTACATGCCGACGGTCGATCACATCGGCGTGTCGCGGAAAATCGAATCCCGCGAGGAGCGCCGCCGCCTCCGCACGATCGTCCAGAAGTTCAAGGAAGAGTCCGGCCTGCCCGGTGGTGTCATCATCCGCACGGCCGCCGTCAACCGTCCCGACGAAGACATCCTGAGCGACCTGCAGTACTTCAAATCGGTCTGGACGGAGGTGCAGCGGCGCAAGGATACCCAGCGCCCGCCGTGTGCGTTGTATCGGGAGGAAAGCCTTGTCGCGAAGTTGCTGCGCGACTTCCTCACCGAACAGTTCACGGCCATCCGCATCGATGACGAGACGGAGTACAAGCGGGTGGTGGCGCTGATGGGGCGCATCATGCCGTCGATGGCCGGCCGCGTGAAGCATTACAGCAAGGACTACCCGATTTTCGACGAGTACGGCGTCCAGACGGAAATCGACAAGGCGCTGCGCAGCAAGGTCTGGCTCAAGTCCGGCGGCTACATCGTCATCAACCAGACGGAAGCCCTCGTGGCCATCGACGTCAACACCGGGCGGTATGTCGGCAAGAAGAGCGCCGGGCGTCTGGAAGACACCATCGTGAAGACGAACCTGGAAGCCGCCAAGGAGATCGCACGACAGATGCGGCTGCGCGATCTGGGCGGCATCATCGTGCTCGACTTCATCGACATGGAAGACAAGAAGAACCGGCAGAAGGTGCTGGCGGCGATGGAGCAGGAATTACGGCGTGACCGCGCGCCGTCCAAGGCCGTGGCGGTCAACGATTTCGGGCTGGTGATTGTGACGCGCAAGCGCGTGAAAAGCAGCCTCGAGCGGTTGCTCACCGAGCCGTGTCCGTACTGCTCGGGGACGGGCATGATCAAGGCGAGTCCGACGATCTGTTACGACATCCTCACCGAGGTGAAGAAGGTCGCGTCAGACCTGGACGGCTACAGCCTGGTGTTGCGTGTGAACCCCGAAGTGGCGCGGGCCCTGCGCGAGGAGGGCCGCGGGGTGTTCAAGGAACTGGAGGCCACAGTCGGACGGTCGGTGACGGTCCGGGCCGATGAGCAGCTCCATCATGAGCAGTTCGACCTGATGGCCATGTAGGGCATAATGGCAGTCGTGGAGGCAACAATGACACGCAAAGCACTTCTTTCGATGTTGGCAGGGGCGATGGCGCTGGCGGCCTGGATGCCGGTCAGCCTGGCCGCGCAGACCGCGACCACACTCGGGACGGTTCAGCTGTCGCGTGGCGTGATGGCTGACGGCAAGGCGTTGCCGGCCGGCAGCTACAGCCTCCGCGTGTCCGCGGACCCGGTCACCGCCGTGGTCGGCCAGGGCGGTGACAACGCCAAGTGGGTGGAATTTGTGCAGGGCGGTCAGGTCAAGGGGCGAGAACTCGCCTCCGTGATTCCGTCCGCCGAGGTCAAGCAGGTCGTCAAGGGCGCGGCGCCCGCCGCCGGCGGCGTCAAGGTCGAACTGCTTAAGGGCGCGGAATACATCCGCATCTGGGCGAACCGCAGCGGCAATCACTACCTCGTGCATCTGGTCGTCGGCCAGTAGCACCGGGCCGGACGTGGGGCAGCCCGTCAGGGCTGCCCTCACCTACCTCTTCACAATCACGACATTCCCGCTGAAGCTCTTGGCGGTGATGGTGGCACTGCCGTCACCAAACGTGCCGCGCAGCTGGCGCGCCGCGCGCCGCTGCGTCGACACCGCGCCGGTGCCCTGCAGCGGCAGCGCCGAATTCACCGAGCCATTAAAGGTGTCCGCGTCGAGCGTGAATCCGATCGTGTCGTCCAGCGCCAGCCGGACGTTGCCCGCCTGACTCTTGAAGTCGTAGCGGCCCCGGGCCTCAAGCGGGCCCTCAAAACGGACATCCCCTGACATCGTGTGCAGCTTCACGTCGCCGGATTTCAGGCCGACGACCGAGACGGTGCCGCTGATCGTGCCCAGGGTCACGCGTCGCGCGCTGACATTGGTGGCCGTCACATCGCCGCTCATCGTGCCGGCATCGAGGGGCCCGCTGGTCTCCGTGTCTCGCAGCGTGATGCTCCCCGACACGGTCTTGGCCGAGATGAGCTGCGTCGCCCCGGTCACCTGCACATCGCCACTGGTCGTGTGGACGGCGAGTTCGCCGCTCATCGCCCCCGCGATCACGTCCCCGGACACGGTCTTCGCCGTGATGCGCGTGCCGGCCGGTGCCGTGATGACGTAGTGCACGGTCACGCTGTAGCTGGACTGCCGTTCGTTGGGATAGACCGTCCGCGCCGTGGCCCGGTCGCCGCGGTGCATCGTTTCCACACGCACACGGGCCAGGCCGGTCCGCGCGTCCGCCTCCGTGCGGCCACGCGCCTGCCGCGTAATCTCGATCGTGAGTTCACGCCCGGGTCCGGGCACGATCCGGATATCCCCTGACAGGTTGTCGATGTCAAACACCCCGGCCGTGCCGATCGCAAACGTCCGAGTCTCGCGGTCGGTCTGCGACGCCGGAAAATTCCGCTGCCACGGCATGTTCGCGAGGCCTTCGACAGCGGCGCCGATCTCGCGCGTGGCCAGCGAGAGCTCCCGGCTGAGGTCCCTGCGCGCGTCGGGCCCAAACGCCTCGCGCATCGCGCGCCGGATCTCGGTGGCGGCTTCGCGGATGGCCTGGGTGTCGACCGTGACCCGCACATCGACCGGCTGTGCCGGGGACGGGGTGGGGGTCGCGCCGAGCATGGTGGCGACGGCAAGGCTGCCGAGAACAACACGAATGGATGACACGGGCATGACGAATCCTCTCCGGAACACTACGAAGTCTTGTTGACGAGTCCGGCAGCGGCTTCCGCCGCGCCGCCTGCATCACCCTGTCGCATCTCGTTCATGAGCACGACCGTGGACTGCAGGAGAGTGACCTTGTTGCGCAAGGCGTCAAAGAGGCTGGTGCGCGCCGGTTGACTCGCCGGGTTGGCGGTCAGCGCCGCGCGGCTTTCCGCGATCGCCGAGTCAATCGTCGTGACGTTTCGCTGCAGCGTCGCCAGCGTGTCGGGTGAGACGTTCTGCGTGCCGTCCTTCACCACGGTTTCGAGCATCGCAATGGCCCGTTCGTATTCCGCTTCTGCGCGTCGCAAGGTGTCCTCTACCGTTTCGACGGTGGGCGGCGCCGAGGCGTTGCTTTCGGCCGTCACGATCGGAGCGGCCGTGTCCGGTTGCGCCACCAGATACACGCCCGCGGTGACCAGCAGCAGGGTAGCCGCCAGGCCGAGCCACTGCCACGTGTCGGAGCGCCGCTGCGTGTGGCGCAGCTGCCCGGCGATGTTCTCCCAGACGTGCGCGGGCGGCGTGATGGGGCCGAGCGTGCTGGCCGCCATGCTGATGCGATCGAGATCCGTCACGAGCGCCCGGCACTCCGAACAGGACTGCAGATGGGCGTCGACCGCGGCGCGGGTGCCGGCGTCAAGCGCGTCATCAAGATAGTCGCTCACCTGCGCGAGCGCGTCATGACACGTCATCGCGATCCTCCCCGGGACGTCGTGAGGGCGTCGCGCAGGCGCAGGCGCGCCTTGTGCAACTGCGACTTGGATGTGCCGTCCGAAATGCCCAGCATCGCTCCGACCTCACGGTGTTCAAACCCTTCCACATCGTACAAAACGAAAACCTCGCGGCAGCCGTCAGGCAACGTGGCGATCGCCCGCTCCAGATCGAGGCGATCAACCACGCCGAGTATCGGCCCGCGTCCACCCACCGGCGTCGGCGCGTCCTCTGCGTCGTACGAGTCGGTCACCTGGGCGGAGCGGTTCGCCCGGCTGCGCAGGAAGTCGAGGCACAGATTTGTCGCGAGTCTGAAGAGCCACGTCCCCAGTGACGAGTCGCCCTTGTAGAGCCCCAACTTGCGGTGAGCCGTCAGGAAAATATCCTGGAGCAGGTCCTCCGCGTCCGTGCGCCCGACCATGCGACACGCCAGCCCGAACAGCCGAGGCGAGTGCAGCCGGTACAACTCCTCGAACGCGCCCGGCACCCCTGAT
>Ga0222714_10001008_pt1 | contig 32031 bp, 52 predicted proteins | sample C33_3DmetaG_FD_165048 | JGI IMG/M metagenome (GOLD analysis project Ga0222714, IMG submission 165048) | Estuarine water microbial communities from San Francisco Bay, California, United States - C33_3D | ecosystem: Environmental > Aquatic > Marine > Unclassified | place: USA: California... | reverse complement strand
AAAACGGCATCTTGAGCCATAGCGACATTGCCGCCAACTATGGCCGCGATGCTGAGGATACGTTTGCCGCGATTGAGCAGGATAAGAAGATCGCTGAACAGTATGGCCTAAGAATGGCCTACGAGCCGTTCGGAGAGAAGCAGCCGGTCCAAGCTGACATTGATGGAGACGCTGTTGCCGTATAAGCCCACAGACGCGATGAAGACTGAGGCACAGCGCGGCCTCGATTGGCGCAGCGAGCATGGTCGTGGCGGCACAGAGGTCGGCATCGCTCGGGCGCGGGATATTACCAACGGCAAGAATCTGTCGGAAGAAACCGTCAAGAGAATGTATTCATTTTTCAGCCGTCACGAGGTTGATAAGCAAGCCGAGGGCTTCAGCCCCGGTGAAGATGGCTACCCGAGCAATGGTCGCATTGCTTGGGCGCTTTGGGGCGGAGACGCTGGCTATTCGTGGAGCCGCAAGATCGCCAAATCACTGGAAGGAGAGCGCTCTATGCAAGATATAGAGACTTCTGATACTATGCCCCAAGATATTGAGGGTGTAGCTATGGAACATACCGAAGAAATTCAGGCCGATGAAGTCCGCCAGGATGAGGTTTCGGTCGAAGAGCCGCAGGCGGAAGAGCATGAGGCTCGCTTCAGCCGTGAGCAAATGAAGACGCGCTCTATGGGCGCTGAAGCAAAGATCATTGACGAAGAAAAGCGCACCGTTCGCATCGCTGTCAGCAGCGAAGAGCCGGTTGAGCGCTCATTCGGCAAGGAAATTCTGGACCACAGCGCTCGCAGCATTGACCTAGACTTCGCAAGGTCTGGTCGGATGCCGCTCCTGCTGGACCATGACCCGCGCCAGCAAATCGGCGTGGTGGAAAACGTAGAGCTTGATGGCTCGGCGCGGCGTCTCCGCGCGACGGTTCGTTTCGGGAGAAACGGACTGGCCAAAGAGGTCTTCGCTGATGTGATGGACGGTATCCGTTCTAACATCTCTGTTGGCTACGCAGTCAACGCAATGGATCGTGAAGGCAAGGATAGCTACCGGGTCAATTCATGGTCGCCAATGGAGGTATCGGTCGTCTCGATTCCCGCTGACAGGACAGTCGGCGTTGGTCGCGCGGCAGAGACTTCACCCGCAAAACCAGTAACTGAAACTCCCACTATGGAGAGAAAAATGACTGAAGAAGTCAAAATCGACATGGAAGCGGTGAAGGCCGAAGCTGCCCGCACTGCTGCCAAAGAGACTGCCGAGATTTATCGTCTCGCCGCCAAGCACAACAAGCGCGATATGGCTGACGAAGCCCTGCGCGATGGCACCTCGCTTGCTGAGTTCCGTGGCAAGCTGCTCGACGTGATCGGCTCCAAGCCGCTCGACGACAGCAACATCGGCCTCACCAAGAAAGAAGTTCGTCAATTCTCGCTGATGAACGCCGTTCGTGCGATGGCCAACCCCTCGGACCGCAAGGCCCAAGAAGCCGCCGCTTTCGAGTTTGAAGCTGCTGCTGAAGCTGCCCGCCGTGACGGCATTGACCCCCAAGGTCTTTACATCCCGTCCGATGTTCAGCGTTCTTGGAAACTGTCGAAGCGCGATCTGAACACCTCTGACGACAGCGCGATGGTGGCGGAAGCCTACCGTGGCGGTGACTTCATTGATGTCCTTCGCAATGCTTCGTCGGTTATGGCCGCTGGTGCGACCATGCTGACCGGCCTCAAAGGCGATGTCAAAATCCCGCGCAAATCCGCCGCTTCGACCGCTGGCTGGATTTCGTCGGAGGGTGGCGCCGCTGCTGAGAGCGAGCCGACCTTCGGCCAAACCAGCCTTACCCCGAGGACACTTGGGGCATTCACGGACATCACTCGTCTTATGATGATGCAGTCATCCTTGGACATTGAAGCCCTGATCCGCAACGACCTCGCAACTGGTCTTGCTCTGGCTATCGACAACGGCGGCCTGCAAGGTTCGGGTTCGGCTGGTCAGCCGACCGGCATCAAGAACACCTCGGGCATCAATGCTCCGACCGCGTTCGCTGGTGTCAACCCGACCTATGCTGAAGTTGTTGCGATGGAAACCGCTGTTGCTGAAGACAATGCTCTTCTCGGCAACCTGGCCTACATTCTGCCCGCCTCGATGTACGGCGCGCTGAAGACCACCGCGAAAGACAGCGGCTCGGGCCAGTTCGTCGTTGAGCCGGGTGGCACGATCAATGGCTACCGCGCAATCGTGTCGAACCAAGTCACCGCTGGTGACCTCTACTTCGGCAACTTCGCGGATCTGCTCATTGGTATGTATGGTGGCCTCGACATTACTGTCGATCCGTACACCGCCTCGACCAGCGGCACCGTTCGCATCGTCGCTCTGCAAACCTGCGATGTGGCCGTCCGCCACGCTGTCAGCTTTGCAGTCAACAATGACGGCGCGTAATGCTAACTTGGGAGAGCCACAAAGGCTCTCCCTCCCCTGACCGGGAGGGCCAGAAGATGAAACATTATGTCGTACTCAAATCGTGCAATGCAGGCGGCGCCCGCCGCAATGTTGGCGATGTCGTTGAGTTGACCGACAGTGAGGGCAATGCCCTCATCCAGATGCGCCGGGTGTCCGTCGCTGATGCACCGAAGCCGGCTGCGAAGCCTGCCGCCATGAAGAAGTCAAACCGCGCCGTGAAGCTGGAAGACAGTGACGTGGCGCCCTTGGAGACGCGAGAAGAAGATGGCGCTTCCGATAGCGAGTGACCTCGCGGCTATCCTTGATGTAGATGAATTTGCCACTGCGATCACCTATCGCCGCAAAGCAGCAATGGGTGACGCGACCATTTACGGCATCTTCGACAACGAGACAGTCCCCGTCGATATGGGCGGGGCTGTCCCTGTCAGCCAAGAGCAGCCGAGAGTTACTTGCCGCACGGCGGACATCCCATACGTCTCCGAGACGGACGAGATGATTGTCTCTGGTGTTAGGTATATCGTCCGTATGTGGACGCATGATGGCACTGGCGTATCCGTTGTAATGCTGGAGAAGCAATAATGGCTCACGTCCGCAGGCAAGTAAGAGACAAGATGGTGGATGTGCTGAAGGCTGGCGTATCGCTGGTCAATCGGCGCGTCTATGCCTCTCGCATCTATAGCCTGACACAAGACAAGCTGCCCGCTCTTGTCGTGACGACTGTATCGGAGAGCAGCGAGCTTATGAATATGGGTTCGACAAAGAACCTAGATCGTAGCGTCAGCATAAGTGTTGATGTTTACGTCCGAGCTACCGAGACTTTTGATGATGACCTCGATGCGATTTGCGTTCAGGTCGAAGAGGCAATCGGTGGGAATTTCTATCTTGATGGTCTGTCAAAGAATACCGTTTTGACATCCACTGAGGTAGAATTTAGTGGCGAGGCAGAGCAGCCAGCAGGCGTTGCCCGCTTAACGTATGACGTTCGCTATGTTACAAGTGTTGCGGACGTTGAACTGGCCAAATAAGGAGGCTCCTCATGGCTACACACACTGGAAGCGAAGGAACCGTAAAGGTCGGTGCCAACGCTATTGCAGAAATCCGCAGCTTCTCGCTCGAAGAGACGGCGGACACACTTGACGACACCACGATGGGCGACACTGCTCGCACGTTCAAGTCGTCTCTGACTTCGTTCAGCGGTTCGGTTGATGTCCTTTGGGATGAAACCGACAGCAGCGGTCAAGGCGCTCTCACCATCGGCGCTGAAGTCACCCTGAACCTCTACCCCGAAGGCGATTCCGCTGGCGACACTTACCTGTCCGGCACGGCCATCGTCACTGGACGCTCGATTTCGTCGTCGCATGACGGTCTGGTCGAGATGTCCATTTCGGTGCAGGGTTCTGGCGCTCTAACCACTACCACGGTGTAATGGTATGAGCATTGCAAGCCGCATAGCAGCCAAACGGGCTGAACGGGAGCGCGGCTCTGTTGAAGTCGAGGAGTGGGGTGATGATGCCCCACTCCTTCTCTACTTCTCAGAGGTTACGGCACGGGATATTGAGCGCATCCAGCGCAAACATAAAGATTTCCTGTCCATGCCAACCCTTTCAGCAATGGTAGAGACTATTATCCTCAAGGCTGAGGATGAAGCTGGGGAGAAAGTATTTACGTTGGAGGATAAGCCTATTCTGATGGGGGAGACTATCGGAATTATCGCCAAGGTATTCGGTGCTATACTTGGCTCAACTGATGTTGAGGAGCATGAAAAAAACTAAGGGGCGACCCATTCAGAATGAACCTCATTGCCTTGGCTGACAGACTTGGGAAGACCATCGCAGAGATTGAGGAAATTACTCTCGGAGAGTATAATGAATGGGTCGCCTACTTTAAGATCGTAGAGGAGTTGGAGAAAAATGGCTCGAAACGCTGATATGGAGTTTCGCATTGACGCCAACGTCACTGGCATCCCTGCGATACAGGCAGTCCAGAACAAGCTGAGAGGCTTGGAAGGGCAGATGACACGCTCACAACGCGCCGTCAATCAATACGGCGGCAGCGTTAGCGATGCCCAGCGCCGCACTCGGCGCTTTGCAATGGGTGCATTGCAGCAGGCTGGCTTCCAGATCGGTGACTATGCGGTCCAGGTCGCAAACGGCACAAGCAAGATGCAAGCCTTCGGCCAGCAAGGCTCGCAGCTTCTCGGCATATTTGGACCGTTTGGTGCCATCCTTGGTGCTGGCGTGGCAATCTTCTCCGCATTTAGTATTGCCGCGTCCCGAAGTGGTGCAAGCGTTGGCGAATTGGGCGCAGCACTTGGTGTTCTGCAAGAGCCTTTTGCAGCGGTGGCTGGCGCGGTCAAATCAATGGTCGGTAATTTCTCTGGCGCAATGCAGATTATGCTCCAGAATATTGACACCGCATTGATTACGGCTGGTCTTTTTGCGACCTACATGGCCGGCAAATATGTTGCCTCTATAGCAATCGCCACTGCGTCAACAATCACTTTTCAGGGCGCAATGTATGCGATGGGCGTGGCCGTTGCTCGCGTTCAGATGATCTTGGCTAGATTTCTCCCAGCGGCAATAATCATCGGTCTGGGATACTTGATTGAGCGCTTTTTGACGCTGAGAAAGGCTGTTGGCGGATTCGGGGAGGCGTTCAACTTGGTCTGGGAGGTTGTCAAAGAGTTTGGCAACAATGTGAATATCTATATTAATTATATAATCACCCGTTTGGGTGCTTGGTTTGCTCAGTTTAAGGCAGATACGATTGGTGTCTTCGCTGCAATAGCTGAGTGGATTCAGGGGACTTGGATTTCAAACTTGCTAGGATCAGCCGCTGGGGCGGTTAAGGCTTATGCAGCCGCATGGGAATTTATCAAGGAGTTTATCCCGAATGTATTCAGGGAAGCGCTGCGTGGCGCTCTTGAGTTTGTTGATGACGGCCTGAATGCTCTTGTTGGAAAGCTAGATGACCTCCTGCAAAGGGTTGGCATAGATAAATTCGCCGATTTCCAATCTTCTCTGGCTAATACTTTTGTCGGAGAGGCCGCGCAGATTGAGCCTCTTATTGATCGTATCAATAGGGCATTTGCCGAAGGGCAGGAAGCAGGCGCCGCGTTTGTTGGAAACCTATCAACATCACTCAGCGATAGGGCAGCAGAACTGAACGAAGTTGCCAGGATAATGCATAAGAACGCAGATATGTTCTTGGGGTATATTTCCACTGAGAAGTGGGACGCTCTAAAGGCCGCGATTGCATCGGCTACAAGCGAAATAAACCTTTTCGGCGGCGCGGCTGGTGATGCTGGTAAGGCAGCGGCAGACTCGGTAAAGAAGATCGAAGACCGTTTCCAATCGCTGAAGGATAGCATTCGCTCCTCAATGGAGAATGCCTTCATGTCAATGGTTGACGGCACGAAGACCGTGCCGCAAGCGTTCAAGGCAATGGCTACCGAGATAATTAAAGAGCTATATCGCGTCTTGGTAGTGCAGCGACTTGTCGCGCAGATCAGCAGTTTCCTTGGTATGAACCAAGTCTCTGGATCTTGGTTCGGTCCTGGAAGCGGTGCCAACTATGCCCCGCCATCTCGGCCAATCGGTCTTGGCGCAAAGGCAATGGGCGGACCAATCACTGCCGGCAGGCCATACATGGTTGGCGAGCGCGGGCCTGAGTTGATCGTGCCGAGCCGCAATGCCAGCGTCATCCCGAATGACCAACTCTCTGGCGGCGGCGTGACCGTCATCCAGAATAACACTTTCGGCAATGGCGTCAGCCGCGCTGAAATCCAAGCGATGCTGCCGCGCATTGTCGAAACCACCAAGGCCGCTGTCTTCGATGCACAGCGCCGCAGCGTGACAGGAAGAGGCTACGCATGACGACCTACCCGCTAACCCTGCCATCGCACACAGGCATCCGCTCCGTGTCGCTGCGGGCTACAAATGCTGTCGCCTACGACCGCAGCCCATTCACCTTTGCTGGTCAAGCCCAGGCGAGCGCAGGTCAGATGTGGGAAGCGGATGTATCCCTGCCGCCAATGAAGCGGGCGGACGCCGAAGTCTGGATTGCCTGGTTGACAAGCCTGCGCGGACAATACGGCACGTTCCTGATGGGCGATCCTAGCGCAGCCACCGCAAGAGGGACGCTAGGTGGAACGCCGCTCGTTAATGGCGCGAGCCAGACTGGCGCAACCTTGAACATAGATGGAGCCACCGCTGACGTGACGAACTGGCTCCGCGCTGGGGATTACATCCAGCTTGGTGCCGCATCGTCGGCCACTCTGCATAAGGTCTTGGAGGATGTCTCCACTGACGGATCCGGTCAGGCCACCTTGACGCTGTGGCCGCATATACGGACGGCTCCTACTGACAACTCGACTGTCGTCACGTCAAACACGGTCGGCAACTTCCGCTTATCGAGCAACTCATCCGAGTGGTCGATCAGCGAGGCGTCCATCTACGGCATTAACTTCAGCGCGATGGAGGTCGTGTAATGAGCCGCACTATCGACAGCGGCCTACTTGCTGCCCTGACGGCGGCATCGTGCCAGCCGTATTATGCGGTGGAGTTGCAATTCCCGTCTGGAACGGTCAGGCTTTGGACTGGCTACGGAAATAGGACTATCAACTCTCAGACGTTTATAGGGAGCGGTAGCCTGCTCAACATAAGCGGGCTTGAGGAGGTTGCAGACCTAAATTCCGTTGGAGCCACTGTCACTCTGTCCGGCATCTCGTCCACGATCATTTCCGCTGCATTGCAGGAGAATTATCAAGGTCGAGTGGCGAAAGTCTATCTTGGCGAAGCCAGCGTCAACGCGGTCGTTGAGGTCTTCTCCGGCTTCATGGATGTGATGACCATCAACCATGATGCGGATCGTGTAAGCGTTCCTCTGACGATTGAGAGCAAGATGGTCGTCCTACAGCGGGCCAAGATCCGCCGCTATACTGACGAAAATCACAAGCTGCGTTATCCATCAGACACATTCTTCTCTTTTGTGTCCGCCATTCAGGATGTTCAAGTGCCGTGGGGACGCAAGGCCGACTAATAGCATATCTGAATGCCCAGCGCGGGAAGCGATTTGAGCTTGGCGTCCATGATTGCCTGACCTTTACCAACGGGGCTTGGCGGGCGATGCACGGCTCTGGCTATGCTGACGATGTTATGGGTCAATACGCCAGCCTTGGCCGCAAGGATTTTGCGAAGTGGATGTGGGAGAAGTATAACACCACTGACCTTCGCAATGCTCTGACATCCAAGCTCACTCCAGTTGACGGCTTTCCACCGAAGGGTGCGCTTGTTATCTCAAGCATGGCAAGACCGTACTTTACTCGCTATGCTCTGGGTATAGCTTGCGGTGTGACGGCTGTTTTTCTTGGTGGGGAAGATATGATATACATATCTGTGAATGAAGTCGAAGGGGCTTGGCTGTGACGCGAAGAATGCCATTCAATGTGATGCGCCACGCCGATTGGGATGTGGCGCCAAGGCATCCAGAAATTGTGGTGCCTGCCATAGCTTCCGCGTTGGGTGGTTCAACGGCAGCATATATTGCGGCAAACGTGATCTACTACGCGGCAACCACAGCGATCACGTCATACGCGCTGAACGCCCTAGCTGAACAGCAGTTGTCTGCCGCCCAGAACCAAGGCTCACTTCTGAACTTCCGGGGCGCGGCAGAGCCTCATGAGTATGTCTATGGCCGTGTCCGTAAGGGCGGCGTCATAACTTATATGTCTGCAAGCGGAACGCAGAACAAATATCTACATATGATAATTACGCTGGCGGGTTCGCCAGTTGAGAGCATTGGGGATATTTATATCAACGATCAGATCGTCGCGCTCGATGGTAGCGGCTTTGTGACGAGCGATCCTTGGGCCAGCAAGATCAGAATCAAGAAGTATAACGGGACACAGACCACAGCTGACAGTGATCTTGTTTCAGAGACTTCCGGGACAACTGGTTCCGTTGGGTCGAGTTTCGTCGGCAATGGCATTGCATATTTATACGTCCGCTTCGAATATGACGGAGAAATTTTCAGCGGTGGAATCCCCAACATAACAGCAGTTGTGGACGGCAAGAAGGTCGCCAATACCGCTGGCGCTGCTCAAGTCTATCCTGCTTCAGCAAATGCTGCGCTGGTCATCAGGGACTACATCCGGTCTTCGTATGGATTGGATGATACCTCAACTGACGATACATATTTCGCGGCAGCGGCCAACGATTGCGATGATAATATCCCCCTCGCGGTCGGTGGTACGCAAAAGCGTTATACGATCAATGGCGTTGTTCGCTCGGACGTTCCTGTTGGTCAAACCCTGCAAGACCTAGTTAAGTCTTGCAATGGCGCTCTTTTTTACGGTGGGGGCGATTGGAAGCTGAAGGTTGGCGTCTATTCCGCCAGCGTTAAGTCATTTACGCTCGACAACCTACGCAGCAGCATATCGTTGCCGACAAAGGCATCCCGCCGGGACAACTACAATTCCATCACTGGTAAGTTTGTCCACGCCGCCGCTGATTATGTCGAGGCCGACTTTCCGGCGATCACTAGCAGCACATTCTTGGCTGAGGACAACAACATTGAGAATCCGCTCGATGTAAGTTTCACGTTCCTGACTGACCCATATCGCGCCCAGCGCGTTGCCAAGCAGATGCTCTTCCGCAGCCGCGAGCAGATGACGTTTGTGGCAGATTTCGACCTGACCGCGCTTGGCGTTGAAGTCGGTGATATTGTTGACTTGACGATTGCCGAGTACGGCTGGACCAATAAGGAATTTGAGGTAGGCTCTTGGTCGCTGACCAGAGGTGACAGCGGTGCAATCCGTATCTCCATGACGCTGCGCGAGACAAGCTCTGCGGCATTCGATTGGGATGCGGAGGAGAGTGAGCTTGCTGCCAACAACACAAACCTCCCAGCCATCAATGAGGTGCCGACAATCGGCGTGTCGCTGTCTCAGGAATACAGAGCAGTCAATCAAAACGTCACCAATGCGATGGTGATTTATGTTACCTCAACCTCATTTGAGCAGATCGACTTTGTTCGCATTCGCTACAAAAAGACAGCAGACGCAAACTATAAAAACTTGGGCCAAGGGCGTCTTCCTGGCGGGGCGCAAGATGTTGCTCGCTTTGAGATTAACGACATTGAAGTTCCGCAGATTGATGAGCCTGCAATCAATTACACAGTGAAGGTTACACCAGTGAATGCGTTTGGCTTCTCTGGCGCTGAAGTCACATCAACCATCAATATGACCGCTGACACCACACCTCCAGCGGCTCCGACAAACTTCGACCACTTGCTGTCTGGCGGCACATTGTTCATGCACTGGGATGCGGTTGCAGATTTGGACCTGTCGCACTATTCGCTGTGGTATTCGTCAAACTCCTCTTCTTCGTTTGGCGATGCCAGCGTTCAGCGCGTGATCTACAAGATTGCTCGTCCAGCAACTAGCGTCACCTATCCTGCTCTGGCTGGCAAATTCTTCCTGACGGCAATCGACAAAACAGGCAACGAAAGCTATACCGCTGCAAGCATTGTGGTCAGCCCATCAGAGCTTCCGCAGCTTGGCGTCTCCGACACAGACACGGAAAGCACCACCTTCTTAGGCACAAAGACAAATCTTACCGCATCTGGCGGTGCCTTGTATATGACTAGCTATACGAGCGCCGGATCTACCGGGACGTATGATTTTTACCACGGTGGTGCTGGTTATTTTGATGTCGGGACATCTCGCACTGTTCGCGCATCTTATAATATCGCACAGACCCGCAAACACGCCTTGGCCTCTGGCGGCTCTATTAACTGGGATGACTTGCCTGGTAACTGGGATACATGGCCGGATAATTGGGATACTTGGACGGATGAAACTGCTGACTTCGCAGACTTTGCGGTTCAGGTTCAATGCAGAGCATCGGAAGACGCCTCAACTTGGGGTAGTTGGTCGGATGCGTCTGGAGAAATTGTTGGGCGATATGTGCAGTTTCGTGCCATATTCTCCAACACAAACGCTAACGTCACGCCATATGTGACAACCCTATCCGCAACAGTGGAGTATTGATATGTCGCAGCATGACATGACTATTACCAACCAGACAGCAAGCGCTGCTAGGACTGACTTGAATAACGCGCTACAGGCGCTGGCATCAACCAGTTCTGGCGGATCTGCGCCTTCACCGACCTTTGCCAATCAACTCTGGTACGACACAACAAACAACATTCTAAAGCAGCGTAATGAAGCAAACTCTGCTTGGTGCAATTTGCTATACATCGACCAGACATCAAACATAGGCCGCATCCTCGATGATACCCAAGTTGTCAATACCAGCGGGACGCAAACCGGCCTTCTTGGCGATCAATCAACAGCTACATGGCAGACTGGAACTGGCACGACGCAAAGCCTTGTGTCCCCTGCGAATGTGAAATCGGCCATTCTGGCATTGGCACCGTCACCTGCTTTAAGCCTGTCCTCCACTCAGGACACTACATCCGGGTCAACTGTAGACTTTACTGGGATACCAAGCACCGCGACAGAGATTAACGTCTACTTCATAAACTTCACTCATACAGGCACGGGCAGAGTGCAGTTGAGAGTTGGTGGCTCTGTTGTGTCTTCTGGATACAACTCATCTTCTGGTACGTCGGGCGCCGAAAGTTCGGCCACAGACGGTATGTTTATCTACAATGATAGTACCACTAGGCCGATTCACGGAATTATGACCTTTATCAAGGCTGCAAGTGATACTTGGGTACAGAGTCATTCACTTGCGTTAGGAGTCGCTGAATGTAACGGTGGTGGTAGCGTCACTGGTATCGGCACAGTTGATGGCATTAGAGTTAAAGCCACAGGAACTTTTTCGGCTGGCAAAATTTCAATAGGCTGGAGATAGGAATGACGCGCAAGCTGGCTTTTCCCAAGCTGTTGATTGGTGCGATCCGCGTCAATCTCGCGTTGTTTACCAAGCCAACTTATAATGATATGATCGCCGTGCATATGCACGCAAACCCTCGGAGGCCACAATGGCAACTTTCAACAAGGTGAACGACTTCGTGAAGAACGCCGTTCACAATATGGACTTGGAGAGCGATCAAGTTGTCGTTGCCTTGTCCAACACCGCGCCCGGCTCAGAAGCCACCAACCCAGCGACTGATGGCAATGGCATCCTCGCCAACGTGACGCAGATCAGCTACGCCAACTGCTCTTCGCGCAACGTGACTACTTCGTCGTCGACGCAAACTGGCGGCACCTACAAGCTCGTCCTCGCTGACATCACCCTGTCGGCTTCTGGCGGCGATGTAGGCCCGTTCCGGTATGTCTACCTTTACAACGATACTGTTGCGACCCCAGTCGATCCGCTGATCGGCTACTATGACTACGGCTTGTCGCTAACACTCAACGATGGCGACAGCTTCACGCTGGACTTTTCCGCCGCCAACGGTGTTCTGCAAATCGCATAAAAGGTGAAATCGGATGGTTACGCTTGCCAACCGTGCCAAAGTTGGCACGACAACCACAGGCACAGGCACGATCACTCTGGGGGCTGCTTCTCAGGGCTTCCAGACGTTTGCCGGCGCTGGCATTACTAACGGGCAGAGCGTTCGATACACCATTGAAGATGGGCAGGCATGGGAAATCGGATCAGGGACGTATTCGTCAACTGGTCCGACCCTAACCCGCTCGCTTGACGAAAGCTCCACAGGATCGCTCCTGAACCTTTCCGGCGGCGCTATTGTCTTCGTGACGGCGGCGGCTGAAGACATCCAGCAGCCGCCCGCTGAAGGGGCTTTTGTTGATGGCGACAAGACGAAACTAGATGGCATTGAGGCAGGTGCTACTGCGGATCAGACTGCTGCTGAAATCCTGACTGCAATCAAGACTGTTGATGGCGCTGGCTCTGGGCTGGATGCTGATACGCTTGATGGCATTGAGGCTTCGTCGTTCTTGCAGGCCAACCAGACCATCACGTTATCTGGCGATGCCACTGGCTCTGGCACTACGTCCATTGTCGTGACGGTGGCTGACGACAGCCATAACCACATCATCTCCAACGTGGACGGGCTACAGACTGCGCTGGATGGTAAATCGGCAACCAGCCACAACCACACGCTCGACAGCCTCTCCAACACGACTATCACCAGCAATACGTCTGGCGAGGTGCTAAAGTGGGATGGCTCTGCTTGGGTGAATAACACGCTGGCAGAGGCGGGTATTCAGCCTGCTGGCAGCTACCTGACGGGCAACCAGACCATCACGCTGTCTGGCGACCTTACTGGCTCCGGCACCACCTCAATCAACGCACAGCTTGCCGCTAACGTGGTTGGAGCCGCCGAGCTGAACGTGACCGGAAATGGCACGACCTCGCAGTATCTCCGCTCTGATGGCGATGGGACGTTCACATGGGCAACGCCCCCTGACACCACGGCCAACCAGACCATCACGCTGTCTGGCGATGCCACTGGCTCTGGCACTACGTCCATTGTTGTTACGGTGGCTGACGACAGTCACAACCATATCATCAGCAACGTGGACGGATTGCAGACTGCGCTGGATGCAAAGCTGAACCTGTCCGGCGGCACTGTCACTGGGACGCTAAACGCAGCCACCTTCAACGCCACCTCCACCACAAACGGTGGCTTCCAAGGTATTGATGCTGACAGTGCGACTAACCCCAGTTTCACATGGTCTGCTGACCTTGATACAGGTATGTATCGCAGCGGCACCAATCAGATTGGCTTTACCACTGGTGGCACTGTTGCCTGCACAATCTCAGGCAGCAACTTCAACGTGGTTGGCGCACTATACGCGCCGACTGTAGACACAAACTCTGTTATCATTGGCGCTGGCGTCACCCTGACAGAAGCCACTGACCGTGCTGACCTTTTGAAGATCACCTCTAGCACAGCGGGTTGGGGCGGCATTCAGATCAGCAACACCTCCAACGAGTTCCTGTGGAGCTTTATGGGTGATGGGACGACTGGCGGTATCTACGACGACCTATCAAATGCGTGGCACATTCAGTTCATTGATGGTGGTGAGACACGCCTTTACCATGCGGGTGCCGAGAAGTTGAACACGACAACTGGTGGCGTTGTGGTTACTGGCGAACTCAGCGCGACCAGCTTAGTAACCTCACAAGTTCTTGCGGCCACTGCTGGCCTGTCATACGGTGCCGTTGGAACGTATGCCTTTCTGATCTACAGGGGCGCTATATCATTGTCGGCCAATACAAATGTCGCAGGGTCAAGCCTGATACCAGGGGGCGCCTACGCCAACACAAGTGTTGCAGATAACTCTGTGGGAAATGCCAACGGGAGCGCAATCGCAACGGGTTCGGGTGCATTAAGTGGGACTTGGAAAGCACTGGGTGCGGTAACTTATGCATCAACCAGCAACTTTACTCGTGGAACTGTATTCGTAAGGATTTCGTGATGAACTATCGCAATGCAAGATACATCGACGCTACCCGCATTGACTGCGAAATTGAGCATCATATCCACGGCTGGATACCCTACACGCTTGATCCGGCAGACACTGATATGACAGTCAACAACGACGATCTTCTCGCCGCTATGGCTGAGAATGGAGATGTGGCTGCATATGTCCCGCCGACACAAGCTGAACTTGATGCCATCGTTGCTTCTCAGGTTCGTGCTGAACGTGAGTTCAAGTTGGTTACAGAGGTTGATGCTATTGCTGGTAATGCCCTTCGTTGGGCTGCATTGACGCCAGAGAAGCAGGTGGAGTGGGCTACCTACCGCCAAGCCCTTCTTGACGTTCCGCAGCAGGCTGGCTTTCCGAACGACATCACTTGGCCGAATAAACCGGAGTAACTTAGTTGCTAGGATTCGCCCCACTCTCAGCCGCACCGCTCGCAGATGACGGCCAGGGCGCTGTCCAGTATGAGCTTGCCTGTGCTGCTGGTTCGTTCAGCGTAAACACGCAGACAGCCGGCCTGCAAATCAACAGAAGGCTTACGGCAGACCATCTGAGCCTTTCCCTTGCGGGGCAATCGGCGGGCAAGAAACTTAGCGAGTCCGCCAGCTTTGCGTCGGTGGTGCTTTCGGGGCAATCCACCACTGAGGGCGTCCTTGAGCGCGTCGATGCAGGCAGCTTTGCGCTTGCTGGGCAGGCCATTACCGAGGGCATCCTGGAGGCGGCAAGCGCTGGCGCATTTGCGCTGGAGGGCCAAGCGGTCAATGAGGCGCTGCTGGAATCAATCAGCAGCGGCAGCTTTGCTCTGAGCGGGCAGGCGGCATACAAGGCAATATCGGAATCTATCAGCCACGGATCAATCGTATTCAACGGCGTTGATATTGCGGAGGCGGTCAGCGAGTCGGCAGATGCAGGCAGCTTCGCCCTTGCCGGGCAGGCGATCACCGAGGGCATCCTAGAGAGCGCTGCGGCGGGTTCGTTCGCTGTGACGGGCCAAGATGCGGCCAAGGGCATATCGAACGTAATCTACCTCGGTTCGTTCGCGGTTAGCGGCCAGTCAGCCGCGAAGTCCGTCTCTGAGAGCGCACAGGTAATCTCCTTCAGCCTTGCCGGCCAAGAAGCCGCCAAAGGCGTGTCTGAGGCTCTTGAGCCAGGGTCTGTGGCGCTCAACGGTCAGGATATAAACGAAGGTGTCCTTGAGGGCATTGACGCTGGCAGCTTTGCGCTAACTGGGAGGGACATAGCCGAGGGTATCTCGGAGCGGCTCGATGATGCAGCATTCAGCCTGACTGGCTTTGGCGCCTCTAAGGGCGTGTCCGATGCGGCTGGCGCTGGTAGCTTTGCACTTGCTGGGCAGGCGATCACTGAGGGCATCCTTGAGGTCGCTGGCGTTGGATACTTCACGATCACGACCAAGCCGGCGACCGAGGATATTGTCGAGCGGGCTGATGCAGGCATCTTCACGCTGAACGGACAAGACATATCCGAGGATCTGGTCGAGCGCATTCAGGCTGGCAGCTTTGTGCTTGCTGGGCAAGCGATCACTGAAGGCATACTGGAGCGCATTGATGCTGGCAGCTTTGTGCTGACTGGCCGCACCGCCCGCCTCTATGTTCCTCGATACGAATACACCACCGCGCAGGCATCCATCACTGTGACAACAGGTCTGCCAAACTCTGTAGAGGCATCTTGGCGGGCAAATAGCGTTACCGTGCATGATCCAAATGAGGTAGAATTGATGGATACATTTACATCTGCTATTCTGCATCAGGAAATGAATGAGGCGGCGTGATGACATTCTACATCAAACAAAACGACACATCCCCGGCCATCCGGGCAACGCTGCGGGATGGCGATGGGGATGTCATCAATCTAGACGGCGCAACGGTGCGCTTCCACATGAGGCCAATCGGATCCACTACGGTCAAAGTGGATGCCGCTGGCACCGTCATCGCCCCAGCGGGCGGCATTGTGCAGTATTCCTGGTCAGAGGAAGACACTGATACAGTCGGCGCATATCAGGCCGAGTTCGAGGTGACATATACCGGCGGCAATGTAGAGACTTTCCCAAATGACGGCTACATCCGCGTTGAGATTACTGACGATATTACTTGATCGCCGCCGGAGAAGACCGAATGGAAGCCCTTGATATGATCCTCCAGTATATCGTCCTGCCCGTTGGCGGTTTTGTGTATATGCTATACTCTAAGGTGCAGGCTCACCACACGGATCTTGAAGTGCTGAAGGCGCAGGCCAACGCAACCAAGGAGGCGCACGACCGCGAGTTCAAGGAGATGCGAGACAACTTCAAGCGTGTCTTCGAAAAACTCGACGGCATTGAAGAGGCGTTGCGGAAGTGAGATACGCTCTGTCATCGGCGCTTATCCTTATGACAGCCTGTGCTGAGATTAACACGCCGACGCCTATATCCTACCCGTCCGTCTGCCTCGGCGATAAGGCCTGCGAGCGCAATCTTGACGCCAAGACGCTGGCTGAGATGGGCTTTCCTGACGCTGGCTTGGCGATGATGTGCGGCAGCAGAAACGTCAGAGAAGCGGTAGGTATGGGATGCGAGTCAGCCTTGCTACTCTACTGATTGCCCTTGCGCTGCCAGTCGCGGCGCAGGACATCACAGGCGACCTCAACACCAACATAGGTGCGGGCGCAAATGTTGACAGCAACAACGTCAGCAATTCAAGCAGCACAACCTACAATGGCCCGCAGGGCGCTCTGAGCAATCCAGTGCCGTCAGCAATGGCTCCGACCATGATGAGCCAGGGCAGTGATAGCTGCCTCATCCCATCGACAAGCGGCATCCAAGTCAGCCTCTTCGGCATAGCCAAGGGCGAGATGGAGCAAGATCCAGCCTGCAACACGCGGAAGAATGCCCGCCTGCTCGGCACTCCGCAGGCTGTCGGCGGGCTTGGCTTGCAAGTCGCTGGCATCAGCGTCCTGTGCCAAGAGCCGAGCGGGCAGGTGTTCAAGGCGATGGCGCTGGCAAATACGCCCTGCCCAATCATGGACGTGGACACGGGCCAGCTTCTGATCGGCAGGGCCGCATACGAGAAGATGCGGGCGAAGCCGTTTATCTATATCCCGTTTTATGCTAATGATATGGCATTCTGGAATACGTTGCTGGCCATCGGAAGGGACTTGGCAGATGTTCAAACGAATGATGATCGGCCTACTTTGTCTGAGCGGTTCAGGTGCAACAGCGCAGGAAGCGACCTATGCCGCACTGGCGGACGCGGCCAACCAGATAATGAACCAGATCAACCTGTCACAGACGCTGGCGGCGGGGGCTAGTTACTACGCAGGCGTCGGCGGCATCGTGGCTGACGGCTCCGTCACGCAGGCAGAAATCGACGCGCAGATGGTTGACGCCTACAACGACGCCTACGCGCTCGTCTTGGAGACAAGCTATTATACGACTCAGATGATGCTGGAGGATCAACATGATGCCGCTATGGACAACCTATCGGCTGCGATTGACAACTTGGTGGACGCAACTCTGGTCTTCGCCACCGTTGGCGCAGTTGCGGAAATGGCTGAAGACGCTGCGGGCGGCTCTCCCGAAGAGCAAATAGAGGCGCAGCAAATCCTTGAGGCGGTGGATATGACCATCGAGCAAGTGGACGTGGACAACTACAACGAGGCGGTCGGGCAGGTCGAGCAATACGCTCAGGAAGCCGCCGCGTATCTCTCGGCCTCGCTCAACACTGGCATCACGTCCGTCACAGACCAGTGGGCTTCAAGCAATAATGTTACCGTCGCGGCCTACACCAGCGTAACTTATGATGCCACGCAAGACCTGCTCTGGATGCACTTCATGAACGACTCGGGCCAAGCAATGTCGGCTGGCTTCCAGGGCTATTTGCAACAGAACTTCAAGACCGCAGAGGAAGTCTACGGGGCTGGCGTGTATTATGGCGGATGACACCGAACTCCGCGTCGGCGGCTACACATTCAAGGCGTCGCATATGCTGTTTGCCGCGCCACTTGTGTCGGGATTGGCTGGCGGCATTTACTACGGCTACGATGTGGTCAACCGCTTCTGGGACACCGAATATGCGGTTGAGGAGGTGCTTGGCGTCGCCAGCCGAGTGCAGGCGCTTGAGCAGACCATTGGCGATAACAATGTCGCCAACCTGCAATCGCAACTCAGCGCAATCAGCACCAACATGGCCACGATCCTTGAGCAGCAGCGGGCGCTATTAGATTTGCGCTCTCAGGTCGAAAAGTCTACGATTATCACGAATAGTATTGGTGATAGGCTAGAACGACTACAGGCTGACATTGATAGCGTCTGGGACGCAATAGATGAACTGGAGAAGCCGCTATGACGAATGAATATGACTTTAACGGTAACGGCGTGATCGACCCAGAGGAGCGGGAGATTATGCTGGAAGACCGCCGCCGCAAGATGGAAGATGCAGACGCCAAGCGTGACGCGCAGCGGCAGATGACGTGGTTCGCCCTGTCTGGCATGGTGCTTTACCCGTTTGCCATTCTGGCGGCATCGCTTTTCGGGCTGTCTGACGCTGCTGGCCTGATCGCAGACATCGCCACCGTCTACGTTGTCGCCGTCTCTGGCGTCACTGCCGCCTACTTCGGCTTCAACGCAATGGAGGCGGGGAAATGATAGCCCTTCTGGGTAGCCTGCTCGGCTTTGGCACTTCCTTTCTACCGCAGGTGTTGGGCTTCTTCCAGCAGCGGCAGGAACACAAAAACAAAATCGAGGAAATGCGGCTGATGGGCGAATTAAAGGCCCAAGGCGTTGATCTTGAACTCAGGGTTTTGGATAAGAAGGCAGAGATAGAAGAAACGAAGGCGATCTACAATTATGCTAACCCTTCTCGCGGATTCGCAGCAGCACTGGCCGCAACTGTCCGACCTGTTATCACCTATCTGTTTTTTGCTCTTTTCATGGCGACAAAGTGGGTCGTCATGGTGAAGGTTATGAGCGAAGGTGGAAACTGGATGGATGCTGTCGATCTGATGTTTGACCCTGAGACAGAGGCGCTGTTCGCCGCAATCATATCGTTCTGGTTCGGCAATCGTGCCGTCAGCAAATTTATGGGAAAGGCATGAAAATGGCTAAGAAGGGACTGGCCCTCAAGTTGCTGCAAGAGAAGATCGGCGTGGCCGCTGACGGAGCTTTCGGCCCGAACACGGCGCGGGCAATCTGCAAGCACTACGGATGGACGCCGGAACGTGGCGCTCACTTGCTCGGCCAAGCCGCGCACGAAAGTGGCGGCTTCCAGATCAGCGAAGAAAATCTGAACTACAAGGCAGAGACGATGTGCCGCGTGTGGCCATCGCGGTTCAAGACCGTAGCGGATGCAGCGCCTTACGCCATGAATCCTCAAGCTCTAGCAGATAAAGTCTACGGCGGGCGGATGGGCAATACCGAGCCTCACGATGGGTCGAAATTTGCTGGCAAGGGCTTCATCCAGTTGACTGGCAAGGATAACGTCCGCGCCTTCGCTCAACATATTGGCCGCGACAGCTTGGTTGACGATCCTTCACCAATCGCCACAGAGTTTGCGATGGAAAGCGCGATATACTTCTTCGAAGCAAACGGGCTGTTTCTGATTGCTGACGAAGGCGTCAATGAAGATACCATTAAACGCATCACAAAGAGGGTGAATGGCGGCTACACTGGCCTAGATGAGCGCAAGCATGAGACGGTCAAGATATATGGCTGGCTTCAGTAGGTCAGCAGGTTGGCAATGCTCGCCGTCTGTAGTTCTTCTGTAAACTCAAACTCGCGTATGCTTAACGTACCCACCGTAATTTCCTCGGTGGGTCTAAGCCACAGCAAGCCCTTGTCCATTGCTACGAAGCAGTAAAACCAAGCGTCAATATCATTGCGCCGGGGCGTGTTGAAATGATACCGCCGCGTGTTCTTGCTGTTGTCTAGGACGGGGCGGGCTGATGTCTTGACCTCGATCGGCACTATCTGGCCCGATGGCAGCTTGCACCATAGATCGGCGCCGTTGCGGTTGACGTGATGCACCTCAACGCCGTTCTGCTCCAGGATGAAGCTGGCCAGAAACTCGCCCTGTCGGCCCGTCGCGTGATTAAGGTGCATGGCGCATCCCTTTGATTTCGCAAAGGTTCGCACAATTCCAGCAGGAAATCAATCATACTAGAATAAGGCATTGGAAGATGCTACCATGCGCCCAACAGAGATAGCTCGGCGGTCATTCTTCCTCCCAAGACGAGCAATCACGCTCCCGCCAAGCTGCCCCCGGCATTAAGTTGCCGGGGGTTCTTCTTTGGTAAGCTCCTCAGCCGCAACCTTGTCCGCTAGGGATGCGATTTCGCCGGCCAAGGCTGAATAGCCGCAAAGATCGACGCTGTTGTCGATGTGGGCGGGGTTGTTCTTGAAGCGGGCTATTTTGAGCAGGCACATCATTATGCAGACATCTTCCGCATAAATCGGCCTGTTGAGGTAAGCCGCCCAGAAGGCCGCGATTGTTGAGAAGCTGTCTTCGGCATCACTGCCGTGAGTAGCTGCTCGATCCTTTGTGATATACAGCTTTGCTGTGTCGAGAATTTCGGAGCGGTTCATTCTTTTCCCCTTTCAATTATTCCGAGGAGGGCTAGGCACTCCTCAATGTCATACTTGCTGGATCCAGTCTGGCGTTTTGCCTCAATCAGCATCACTTCTAACTTCCGGCGCAATCGAAGCATTGCCTCCTTTTGCATAGTTAATCCTCCTTTTGCTTGGCATATCTTTCGTTCTTGACGGCGGCACCTTTCGCGCCACCAACCTTGTATCGCGCGTTATCAGCCGCCGTCTCCATGCGGTTGCCGAACCTCCGTCGCATTAGCTCGCTTTCCTTCTCGGCCAGCTTGGCCAGCGCCTTGGCGTATTGCTCTTCGTAGGTCATTCATCGGTTTCCGCCGTCACTTTAGTGACGAACGTAAGTGCCTCGCTCCCCGGCATAGCCATAAGCACGTCCTCCATCTTGTCTCGGAAGGAGTCAGCCTCTTCCTTTGTGTCAAACGAAAGCACCTCAAGGCGGACTACCCAATAGGTCTGGTTAGTCATGGCCGTGCCTTTGGTCTGATCGACGTGGCTGGCGCTCGGGTGTAGTTACACTGCGCCATAACCTGGACGCCATGCTGCGCGAACCACTCAATGCCAGTCGCCAGCGCCTCTCTGGTGCATTCAACTGGATCGCGGGTGACGAAAGCAATGTCGGCGTGGCCGATTACTGTGTAGACAATGAATGCTAGGAAAGTCATAGCCCTATATCTCCCAATTCAAACAAAGCGGCTTCGCATACCAGCCTGTTTCGCATCATCATAAATTCTCTTTCATGCAGCACTGACGGGCAATGCCTAGTTGCCCATCTGTAGGCATCGAGGCGGTCACAGAAGGCCACCTGAGCCTCCCAGTGGGGCGGGCAGCTAGGCAGGCCCATCTGCGCCCGAACCTCGGCCTCACGGGCCGCGTATAGGCTTCGTAGCTCTTCGCTCCACTGCTGCTTTTCGGGGGATGGGATGTCACCCATCTGAGCTTCCTGCTCATCGTGGCTGGCGGCGTATTCCACCGCTGCCTTTGGCGCGTCCGGCCAGAATGATGTCAGCAACTCAACCACTCTGAACTGGTGGCGGTATACGGTATCGCCGCTATTCCGCAGCTTGCTATGTGGGCTGCTGTGCCACCGATTTACATCGTGGGTCATTTCTCTTCCTCCGCATAGGCGTCCACAACAAAGGCGGCGATCCATTCGCAAACATTCATGCCGGCAGGGCAATCATCAATCAGCTTACGCAGGATGCGTTCCGACCCAAGCGCGTTAAAGAAGTCGGACGACTGCCCCCACACCAGCTTGGCGTGGCGCATCTCTACTTTGGCAACATACGGCAGATTCACTTGTCTGCGGCGCAGAACGCTTGTGTCGCGCCCCTTTGGATTTTCTCGCAGCGACTTCACATGATGGTGGACGGCGTGGGTTGTCAGGCCCATCGCCCCTGCCACTTCCCTGACGCTCATTCCCTGCGCCATTAGCTCGTAGACTTGATCGCGCTTCACTGCCGCACCCCCGGATAAACCGTGACAAACCCATCCTCCTCAATGTCAATCGGCCAGTCAGCCGGCCTGTAGCCATCGAGGTAGGCTTGGATCAGCCGCACCATGCGCGGCGCTGGCTGACGGGCTGTTGAGTTGTGCGGAGCCATCTCCATCCTCCGTGTGGTTGTCGGATCGGTGTCCAACATATCCGCGAACTCTGACAGCGACAGGCCCAATGCCTGCCGCGCCAGTTTGATGTCTCTATAGTCCATAATTTTCGTCCTCTATGACTTCTTTGATTTTGCGCTCGCATCTGGCGATGGCCTCACCCGCCAGAGCAAGGTCCGTTGACACCCACGAGGGCCGGACGCCATGCCCGTAGTCGCGGATTAGACCGTCGATTTCGCGTTGCTTGCTGTGGATGTACGCCTGAAGCCCAGCGATGTGGTCTGCCTTTGCTTTATTCATTGGCTTGAGCGTCATATTCCAATTCCTCCATATGCTCTGATTGCAGCGCTTCAATGGCGTCCCGCAGGCTATCTATATTCGCGCCCGAATTGACTAAGGCAAGTTCGTATCTCCGCACAAATGCCGCGAGCGCATCAGCGGCTTCCTTGCGAAAACTGGCCATATGGCTGTCGTCATCTATATCGAAGTAAACATAACCACCGCCGCTCTTGCGCTGCGAGATTGGCGAAATCATAAGCGGTGCTTGCACTGTGAAGGCCATTTTCGATGCGGGTTGCACCTCAATACTCTTCACAACAAATCGCAAGCCACTGGCCCATTCTCTAGCCATGTGTTCGCGGTGCTTGTGAGCGGCTTCCTCGTCGCTGATCGAAAAGAATACAGCGTAGGCTGGATGTTCTGGCTGACCACTCAGCCATGAAACAAACTCGCCAGGCACATACATATTTCTACCAGTAGCAGCCATATAGCCGTCAATGATCTGCTGTTTCATTTTCTTCGTGAAGTTCATGTGATTCTCCATTTGTCCTGTGACCGCCTAGCCCCGCCACGCCGAGCCTTGCCTTGCCCAGCCGCGCCGTGACCGCCTTGCCTTGCCCAGCCGTGCCTAACCCAGCCCAAGCGCGCCCCGACCGCCTTGCCCAGCCGTGCCGTGCCAAGCCTAGCCCCGACGTACCCAGCCGGACCTTGACCGCCTTGCCTGACCTGTCCTAACCCAGTCACACCCAGCCTTGACCGCCTGGCCTGACCCAGCCGCGCCTCGCCCAGCCCAGCCTCGCCGCGACCGCCAAGCCCCCGCCCGAAGGCGAGGGCAAACTCATTAGCTTGCGCGGAGCAGGCGTTCTTCAGTCATAAACGCCATCAGTTCAGCAGTTTCTTCATCTGCTGGCCGTGGGTTGTGCATTGCGGCCATCTGAACCATCCGGCCTTGCCGCTTGATTTCAGCGATCCGTTCATCGCTGCCATCTGGCGACACGGTAAAGGTGCCAAAACCGCCGCGCCCTTTCTCCTGCCGGAAATCGCCAATCCCAACAATGGCACCAGCATTTGCCAGCAGCGATACAATCCCGTGCAGCGAGAAGTTTGGCGTCATAAAGCGGATCGTCACTTCGGCACACCACTCTGGCAAAAACGCGCGAGTGCGAACATCCGGCGTCCGATTCATGTCGGCAGATCGAACGATGTCCATCTTGAGCAATGGTTCGCCCCACACATGAACCTTCTCTTGCGGCAGGAAGATCAGGCGCTGAACCTCGGTCTTCTTAATGCCGGCAGTTTCCAGCGCAGCAGTAGCCATAGCTTGCTTGATGCCCGCCGCAGGAAAGGCGAGAAGCGTGTCACCCGCTGGCAGCTTATAGATGCTGTCGCGGAACTCCTGCTCCGGGTTGTGCTTCAGTTCGCGGCGCTCTGCCGCAGTCTTCTTCCCGCCGCCAACGAGAAGGGTGCGCTGGGCCTTTGCCGACATCGCATTGAAGTAAAGCGGCGTGTTGCCGATGATGGTGAGTTTGGCCTCGCTCTGAGTGAGCGGGGTGATTTGGATAGTCTCGATTTTCTGAGTTGCCATTTTATTTCTCCATGTTTGAGCGGAACATCGTGTCCCGATAACCAAGACATAAGGGCAGCGGCCCTAACCCGTCAATACACAAAATACACCTTGCCTACATTTTTTTTCCACCTATACTCCACCGCACTGAAGAGGAGGCGTCAATGATGCGTGAAATAAGAATGAAGGTGCCAGAGGATGTGGCCGCAGCCGCAGAGGTAGCCGCAGAGCGCCTTGGGCTTACTGTGGCGGCTTACACTCGGATGGCCCTAATCAAGCAGATGGAAGAACACAGGATCCGCATATACCAGCCGAGGGCGGATTGATGACCAACGGAAGAGCCAAGGGCGCTACATGGGAGCGCAAGCTGGCCAAGATACTTGAGGCAGAATTGGGCGTCCGCTTTGAGCGGAACCTAGAGCAATATCGGACTGCCGCTGGCGGCGATCTGATTCCAGACAATGACGCATTCCCGTTCAGCATAGAAGCCAAGCACTATGCGAGCGGAACTGGCATGAAGCCAGAATGGTGGGCGCAGTCAGAGAAGGCCGCGCTGGCTATCGGAAAGATGCCCTGCGTCATTTACAAGTTCGACCGCCGTGAGCCGCGCTGCGTAGTTTCGCTGGAAGCTATCGCCAAGCTCTACGGCGACCAGGATGATGGCAGGTATTTGGTGGAATTTTCCATTGAGGGGTTCTGCTACTTGGCGCGGGAGTTGATGAACAAATGACCCAGCCAACCCCCATCCTGGTCGAGTTGACCGAGCCAGAAATGTATGTCGCAAGGCAGGGCGCCAACCTGAGATACCAGTTGGCCCGCCTTTCCGGCTTGGTCGCCAAGACCCGTGATGACAGGACGCCGCAGGAGCTAGAGTATCTCGGCGTCTGCGCGGAGATGGCCGTCTCGAAGATATTTCAAGTAGACTACGATCCGCGCCTTATGGGCTTCGATGCTGGCGTTGACATCTGGCTTGGCAACATCGGTATTGACGTGAAGGCGACCTTCCATCAGCATGGGAAGCTCTTATTCCTAGATGCGGATGCGTTTAAGGCGCCTGTGGCTGTGCTGGTGACTGCTACCGACCAGCTCAATGTGTTGCGGGTCGTCGGTTGCATCTCAAAGAAGGTGTACCTTGAGCGCTGCGTTGAGTTCGACATTGGCAAGGGCAAGTCCTTATCGGTGAGCCAAGATGAATTGTCTGACTTGAGCCAGCTTTGGTCCGCATCAGTCAAGGACAGGTTGAATGTGCAAAAGGGAGGTCTAAATGATCCGCGCTGATCTAACAAACGAACAGTATCACGCCAGCGATGCCATATCTTCGTCTGACGTGAAGGCCGTCATTACATCGAGTATCTTCCACTGGAAGAACAAGAAGTTCAAAGAGACGGCCTCAATGGCGCTCGGCTCTGCTGTGCATGACATGGTTCTGGAGGGCGGCAAGTCCGTCATCTGCGGGCCTGAGACGCGCCGTGGTAATGCTTGGAAGGACGCCGAGGACGAAGCCAAGGCATTGGGCAAGCTGCTGCTGCCAGAGGGCGAATACATGGCCGCTCTGGAGATTGCAGATGCTGTCAGGGCCGACCCGACCTGCCGGTCGTTCCTTGACTCGAAAGACACCAAGATAGAGCATTCGTTGTTTGCGGTTTGCCCCGAGACAGACCTGAAGCTGCGGTGCCGGCCAGATATTTACAGCCCAGAGAAGGCTGCGATGGCCGACCTAAAGACCACCGTTGACGCATCGCCTTCTGGCTTCAACCGGCAAATCTACAATTACCGCTATGACGTGCAGGCGGCTTTCTACATTTATGTGTCCGAGCTATGCGGCTGGGAGGTCAGGAACTTCGGCTTCATGGCTGTGGAGAATGGCGCACCTTACGCCGCCCATATGCACGTTATGTCGAGCGAGGCGCTGGAACTGGCGCAGATTGACATGATGCGTGGCTTGCGTCAGATCGCTGAAGCCGAAACGCACAACAAATTCGAGACTGGATGGGGTTCGATCACAATGGTCTACCCGCCATCCTGGCTCAAGTCCGAGTGAGGCGGAACCTCACACAACTACGCCAAAAGGAGTAAACCAATGGCAAACCCAGACTTCAAGAAAATCGTAATCCGCAACGCCCTGCTCGCATGGCCAAAGCTGGATCAACCATACCGCTACAACAGCCAAGAAAAGCGGTCTGAGCCATGCTCTGCAAGCGCCCAGGGCGCCGCATACTCGGTCGGCCTTCAGCTATCCGTTGAGGATGCCAAAGCCGTCCACGCTGATCTTGTAGCCCACTACAAGGACTGCCAGAGCCGCAATAGCCGCCTTGCACAGTTCAGCAAGGTCTTCGGCATGAAGAAGGGCGATGATGGCATCGTGACATTCACCGCCAAGAAGCGGGCAATGTCCGCGAAAGGTGAAATCAATCAGCCACCACTGCTCGTCGATGGCAACAAGCAGGCGCTGGAAGACCGAAAGCTATACTCGGGCAGCGTCGGCCATGCTGTCGTCATCGCCTACCCAGTCACAGATCCTGACGGCAACGGCGGCATTTCGCTGCTGCTTGACAAGATGCAGGTGACTAAGGCTGTCTATGGTCAGGACGACAACGATTTCGTGATTGAGGGCTTTGAGGTCGAGAATAAGACCGCCGCCGCAAAGCCAGCCGCTGACCCGTTCGGGGATGATGACCCGTTCGGACTGCCTCCGGTGAAGGAGAAGCCCAAGGCATCCACATTCGATCTGGATGACGAAATCCCGTTCTAATGAAAAAAGGCCCGCTTCCGGGGAGATACGGGAGCGGGCCAGTATTGGCAAACAGGACATCGAGGCGGTTTGAGGACTAGCCCAACATCACGGGGAGATTACCACATATGGGCGCAGATAGTAAATACCCAACAATATATTGGGGCGACTATTCAGCGAATGTGATCGCGCAATACAATCTAAAGCGCATTGGCAAAGAGTTTCACGGCGCCTGCCCGAATTGCGGCGGCAAGGATCGCTTCTGGATCGCGCCAAAAGATAATGGCGAGCTTGGCGCACATTGCCGCCAGTGCGGCGATTTTCCGGCAATAATGGATGCGATGCGGCGTGATCGCGTCATTCCAGAGGCATCGGAGCGCGAGGCGACATATACGAGGACAGACAGCTTGCATGACTTCAAGATTGAATACAGCGACTATCCGAGCCGCAAGGGCGTGACACCGCTCGGCGCCAAGCTCGATCAGGACGGCATCCTGTATATACCCATGTATAACCTGCAAGACGGCAAGCTGGTTCGCACTGGGATGCAGACCATCGACAAGGACGGCGACAAGAAGTTCGCGTCTGGAAGCACCACCAGCGAGGCTTTCTGCGTCCTTGGGGGCGAAGTCAAAGGCACCGTGTATCTGGCAGAGGGCTGGGCGACATCGGCTTCTGTGGCCATTTCTACGGGGCGTCCGTGCGTCTGCGCCTTCTCGGCCAGTAACCTGCCCAAAGTGGCGCGTATTTTAACAGAACATAAGCCTGATGTGAAGTTTGTTGTCGCGGCAGATAATGACGACCCCGGCATCAAGGCGGCGCGGGATACTGGCTTACCTTACCGTGCGCCTCGCAAGGCTGGGGCTGACTGGAATGATGTCATGCTGGCTGAGGGGCAGGCTTCTGTCGCCAAGCAGCTATCCAAAGTGCGCGTCAAGAAGGAACTGTTCGTGCCGATTGGCAGCATTGACTTCAAGGCGCCAGAATGGCTCGTGGAGGGGCTGCTAGAGAAGCAGACGTTCGCGGTGTGCTTTGGTTCGCCGGGCGCTGGTAAGACCTTCCTAGCCCTCGATATGGCCATGTGCGTGGCCACAGGGCATGACTTCCACGGAAAGCAGGTCGCGCAAGGGCCGGTATTCTATCTGGCGGGTGAGGGCCACAGCGGCTTCGCTCGGCGGGCGGCAGCTTGGAAGGACGGCAAAATAGATAGTTTTGCTGGGGTGCCATTTTTCAAGTCCAGCCGTGGCATCATCATCACAGACGAAGCCAGCGTCGAGGAAATGCGGGACACCATCGACCGAATGGTGGATGAATATGGTGAGCCAGCGCTGATTGTTATTGACACGCTGGCAAGGGCTATGGGCGCGGCTGACGAGAATAGCACCAAGGAGATGGGCGGTGCGATCCGTGTGATCGACGAAATCCGAGAGGATTACGACTGCACCATTCTGGCGGTCCACCACACTGGACATGGCAATCAGGAGCGGGCGCGTGGCTCGTCGGCATTGCTAGGCGCAGTTGACTGCGAGTTTCGCGTGGAGAAGGTCAGCGTGGAGGGCAAGCCAATTGAACTGCACGTCACATGGACCAAGATGAAGGACGCAGAGACGCCGCCTGTGATGGCATTCACACACGACGAGGTGAAGCTGATCGGGGCTGACCTTGAGGAGTCAACGAGCGTCAAGCTGCGGGAGATTGATGTTATCAATCGCAAGTCCGGTGGCGCCAAGCTGACCGACTATGAGGTCATCTTTATGATGGCGTTCGACGAGGTTCGGGCGGGTCGAGATGCCGTCGATCAGGAGGTTTGCCGGGACACTTTCTACTCAAAGTTGACAGACACCAGCAATGATGCACGTCGCAAAGTATTCAGCCGTGCGAGTGCTGGCCTTGTCCGCAAGGGGCTAATAAATGTAGACAATTCAATCATTTATGACAAGCGGGACAGCGGGACATAGGCGGGACAGTCCCGGGACAGTCCCGGGGTCAGTAGCGGGACGGGACGGGACACACCCCTATAGGGGTGTCCCGGTGTCCCGCCTGACGTATGACCCGACCCACACGGAGGATTAGATGACGCTGGAAGAGAAGTTGAAGAAGGTTGAGACGCTGGAGGAGTTAGAGGGTTTTGCCAATCGGCGGCGGTATCTTCCGACATTGCCGCGCTGGACAGACGAGGAGCGTGGCCTGATACTACAGAGGAAGTATGAGCTAGAGAAGTTGGCGGCTCGCCGCAAATAATGTAGGATGGCGGCATGGACGAAGATGATGTTGATGAGACGATGGACGAGGCCGACCTCCTGCTGGAGTATATCGGCGAAAGGCTGGACGAGGGGCATACCGACATCGCCACCATGCTGGTCGCTCTAACGATGGTCCTAACGAGCGTCATCGAGGCCATGAAGGACGGCAGCAGGACGCTGCACTGAACTTTTTCCACGCAGGGTGGTGAACTTTTTCCACGCAGGGGTGACTAAATTATGCGGGCTACGGTTACTGGAAGCGCCAGGGTGATAAGCAACAAGTTGCAGCGGGCCATCCACAAGCAGATTCCGTTTGCCGCCAGCCAGGCGCTGAATGACGTTGGCAAGTTGCTCCTGATCGTGAACAAGCAGAATATGCGTAAGACATTCGACAAGCCTGTGCCTTACACCATGAACGCTTTTTATGTGAAGCCAGCCAACAAGGCCCGGCTCTCAATGTCTGTGCTTAGGAAAGAGAAGCCCGCAGGCAAGCACTATCTTGAGGCGCAGAAGTCAGGTGGAATCCGCCCGCGCAAAGCCATCGAGACTATGATGATGTATAATCTTCCATATGCCGGCATCATAAACACTGTCATGCCGACGAGGCATAGCACTATGGCAAGTGGCGCCATCAGCACTGCGCGTGTGATGGAGGCAATAGCTGGTGTTGGCGGGACAATGCCGAACAGGCCCAGCACAAGAGTCGCCAGCCAGTTTGAACGGGCTGAAGCGAAGTTCGCGGCTAAAGGATCGCCATACTATCTTGTTGAGCCGCGAGACGGGAAGGTCGGCGGTATCAACAAGAAGGTTGGGAAGAGGAAAGTTGTCCGAGTATTCCAGTTTCTCGATCATGGTGTTTCATATAGACCAATCTATAAGTTTGAAGAGCCATTGCGCCGCAATGCCATGTCATTCTTCCCTGGCAGGATGAAGTTCCGGCTTAAAGAAGCATACAAGACCATGCGGCTCTGAACTTTTTCCACGCAGGGTGGTGAACTTTTTCCACGCAGGGTGCTGAACTTTTTCCACGCAGGGTGGTGAACTTTTTCCACGCAGGGTGCTGAACTTTTTCCACGCAGGGTGCTGAACTTTTTCCACGGAGGGGGGTGAACTTTTTCCACGGAGGGGGTTCATTTTTTTCTCATGCCGGCATTGAAATATTTTTGATATGCCCATATCCCAATATGTCCATATGTGAATATGCAGATGTTTTAATGCTGCATCGCAGAAATGGGCTATTCTGCAACGCGGCGTAAAGCCGTGATTTTTTTGCGTTTTCTTGCGTTTTCTTGTTGCGTTGTAGGGCGGTTGCCCTATTCTATCTCTATCGGGGCATGGCGCTCTGGCATGAAAGGAAAGCAAAATGGTCAAAGAATATATCTCAATTTTGGGAGTGGTCGCGCTACTATATGGCGCGGCTTGGGCAATGCCGCGCGTTGATCTATGGATGAACGATTGCGGCGCGGGCGTTATGGTCAAAGGATATGGCGGCTATTGGTACCAATCAAAAGAGGAGTGCGGGGAATGAAACTATGGAAAGTTGTGTTCAACATGGTTGGATATGAATTCGAAGAAATATTCGACGATTATCAGGACGCCAAAAATTTTGCCAAAGATCGAGTCGCCGTAGGCTTTCAATGTATCATCATTCCAATTGAATGAAGGTCGTGGCAAAATAAACGCCAAATTAGGGGCAATGCGCCCCGCCTATATAAGGAAGCAAAAATGCAATACACCGATTTCAACAAATTCAACGCCGCGCTAACGTCCGGAAAAATTCCTGGCGTTATTCTATGGCGCGGCGCAAGCGCAATTGACGGGGCGGAAATTGTACTGGTAGCAAATCGATTTGCCGACGATAGCGGCAACGAAAAGACCGGGGCAATGGTGCAAACTTGGATCTTGCCCGATCCGCTTGCCGCCGGGATTGACGTTAACGGAAATCGCCCAGCAAAAATAGTTGAATGGCTCAAATCAACCGGCGCTAAATCGATTTGCGGGGATTGCCCGCACGCATGGCAATTTAACGCCGCATCGGGGCAATATGAAAAAGGCAGCTGTTACGTTCGCGAGTATCAAGCCCCAGCGGCAACGCTAGGCGGCGTTTATCGCGGCGCATATCCCGTCGCGGGAATTGATTTTCCGGCAGCATGGATTGCCCGCCTAGGCGCGGGGCGCAATATTCGCGCCGGATCGTATGGTGATCCTGCGGCTTGCCCGCCGGAAATTTGGGCGGCGTTTTTGTCTCTTGCCGCTGGACGTACGGGATATAGCCACGGATGGAAGAGCGCTTTCCACGGGTTTAAGCGCAACGCGCATCGAATGCGTGACCTTGTTATGGCGTCCTGCGACAACGCCGCTGACCTAGGCGCGGCGCGTGACGCGGGTTTTCGGGCCTTCTATGTTGTGCCGCATGGGGCGGTCAAATCGCGGGCGGATGTAAAGGCGGGGGCTGTTGTATCGGGCGCAATGCTATGCCCGGCGTCCGGTGATTTCGAAAAATTTACGGGGCGGAAAACATCATGTATCGATTGCGGCGCTTGTTCCGGCGCGGGCGGCAAGGGGCAGCGGATGCCCGACGTGATCATTCCAGATCACGGAACAAAAAAACGCGGCAACGCCGCAAAGCTTGCCGCGCAATGCCCGGCAGCTGCTAAAATGCTCGAGCGCATGGGGGCTTAAGAATGGACATAATATCGCAAACCCTGGCAAACGATAAAGATGCCGCGCTTGCGCTTGCTTTAGCGCTTGCCATTACCGCATCGGATGAAATCAAAGCCGCGCAATGCATCGAGATAGCAGAAACCATTGCCAATAGCGGCATGACACTGACGCGCGTTCTAGCGGCAAAAGAGCGGGCGCAAAAGATAGTTGAAGGGGGCTTTCCAAATGTCTGAGACACAAATCCGCGTGATAGCGCTTTGCATCATGCTTTTCCTAATGGCAACGCTATAACATAAAAGCCCCGCCCCGCGCGGGGCTTTTCTTTTGCCCTATGCCCGCCCCGCCCCGCGCGGGGTTTTCTTTTGCTTGCCGCGCGGCACTCGATTTTCAGGCCAATGGGAAACGGCCGCGCCCGCCATACATCTCAATACATGGATATGTATATATCAATATATTAGGTTCTTTTGATGGATTTGCCCCGCAGGTAGTTCGCGC
>Ga0222714_10001006_pt1 | contig 32037 bp, 23 predicted proteins | sample C33_3DmetaG_FD_165048 | JGI IMG/M metagenome (GOLD analysis project Ga0222714, IMG submission 165048) | Estuarine water microbial communities from San Francisco Bay, California, United States - C33_3D | ecosystem: Environmental > Aquatic > Marine > Unclassified | place: USA: California... | reverse complement strand
TTTTTAATTTCTCATCGGTAAATTGGGTAACTCCTATTTGTTTGAATTTATCAATACCTCTAGTAAATCCGTCACTTTCGGTACCAAAATTTGTTTCAAAATCAAACCGTTCTGTTGGATTTAATACACCTATTTTAAATAATTCATTTTTATTATTAAAATTAAAGAATTCTAATTTAGGTATATCATTAATTTCATTTAAATCCAAATCTAATTCCGCAGTAATTTTGTTTGATGGTGGCGATATAAATTTTGATTGTCTAACCCCTTGAAAATTAGTAGTCATATGATTTGGAGATATATTATGGTTTACACTTGTCACTAAATACGCACCATTAAAAAATGGAACATTTTGTAAATCGAAATACATTAATGGTTGTATATTCATACACCCTAATGCGTCAACTTTACATGTGTACGATCTAGTTTTAAATAATCTTAACAAATCTGTACCCACATAAGTTTTTTGTGTGCCACCTCTTTTATCTACTAAATCTCCTAACGCCTTAAAATATTCTCCAGTTTCTTTATGTTCTTGTTGACTAAGTGACACGTTTTTGAAAATAACTTGATTTTGTGCACCAAACGCAACTCTAAATGCGACTAAAGAACTATCATCAGGACTAACCATATCAGGTGGTAAATCACCTTTATCATTTGGATCATTGGGGTTAGGGAAACTAAAACCATCATTTTTAAAATAATAATTATTTCTTTCTCCAATATCTAAAACTTCTGATGCTCCACCAACATAAATACAACAAAAAATTGGTCCTGTCTGAGAATTAACTTCTAATTGTGTTTGTGGTTGAAACATCTTAGCCACTTCCTTAGAGTCTTTATAATCTATATATGTTGGTAGTATTTGAAATAAGAAATTACTATCTCTTAATAATTTAGACATAAAAAAGTAAACGCTAGTATTTAAATTACTTCCTAAAGTTAAAAAACTTTTAAGGTTAAATGTAGCTTCTGAACCAATATTCCTCCAACCCCTATCAATAAATTTAAAATACTCAATTAAATCTTTATCACCTCCACCACATATATTAAAAGCTCTACGATCACCACCAACCCATTTATTATTTATGTTTTTAAAATAATTATATATTTGTAACTTTTCTAATGTCGCCTTTTTTATTTCTTCGTCTGTTTTAGGTTCAGGTATTAAATCTCTTTCATTTTCTACCACACCAAACTTTTTTATTATAATATCTATATAAGATTCTATTTCAGTTTTGGGAACTGTTAATCCATAATTATTTCTATTTGGATTAAATATATTTGGGTTTAATATTATTAAATTAGTTGTTTTTTTTAATTCATCTAAAATTTGTTTTTCCGCCAATTGTAAGTCTTGAGTACTTGTAGGTAAATCATTTTTTGACGGTACCATACGTTTCATTTTTAACTCTAAAAAACCATTTTTTGTATTATTAAAATTTCCTTGATCAACCCAAATTTTAAATTTATTTATTAGAGCATTTTTTACTGAACTTGGTAGGGATATTAATTCGTTTTCTAAAACAGATGATGTATTACCAGTATTAAGATATCTATGATACCCTAAATTAATATATCTATCTTTACCTGAATCAAAAATAGTATAATTACTAGAACACCCAGAAGCATTCATATTAAAATCTATTGTGAATTGGTTCTCATACCTCATTAACAAACCACCTAAATAATAAACATATGTGATAGGTATATTTACTATTCTAGCACCATTAAATACTTTTTTATCTCCAAAAACACTTTTCAAAAATGAGTCTTCAAATTTTCTAAAAGGAAAAGTAGAAAGTAAAAGTAACGCCCTAGCATAATTACTATTCTGTTGTTGGTATAAATTACTACTGATTAATGTATCTCCAAATGAACATCCTGAAGATGGTGTAAAATTTTTATCAAAATAAGGGTTATTTAAAAATTTACTGTTAATACTATTACCCGAAGGGTTAAAAGTAGTTAATGATACACCATTTAAATTATCGGTAACCTCTTTTTTAATATTTGTAATATTTACCATTACATCTTTATCCCACACATTATAAGCATTATATGTATTTAAATTATTATTTACATATATGTTTTTATAAACGTAAGGTTCCTGAGAACTTTGTCCATATATATTGTTTTTATTTTGATCTATTATTTTATCACGATAAGTCTGATCTTCTTTTATTTCGGTAAACAGTTTTTTACTATTATTTATAATATCCTTATCATCGAATAAAATATATTCTGCGTCACCATTATAGTTACCACTAATCTTAAAACCACCTATTTCTACATTTAAATTTTCTTTAATTATATAATCATTTCCCGATGAATCTACATAATCTTTCCAAAAATCACTATTTACTAAATTAAATTTTTTATCATCTGTAGAATTAGATAAAGAACTAGATAATTGATCTTTTATTGATGGTAATAAATTACCTATAATTTTTCTAGTTGTTTCTGATACAATTGTTTTATTCATTGCAATAGACTCTAAATTTCCATATGGGTCGAAATTTGTTGTATCATTTAGTCCTGTTGTTGGTGAAAATCTAGAGTAATTTTTTAATAGTGCTAATCTTAAAAATATGTTTTTAACTAATTCATTACCTATTTCTTTTTCTGTTTGTAAAGAATTTAATTTTATCCAAGGGTTTATTTTATAATCTATAGGGTTTAAAGGAAACCAATTATCCGTATCTTGCCCATTTTTCAGGACTGATGATCTAGTAATTTCTCCTAAACTTGTTTTTTTTGCAACTAATATTTTATAAACTTCCTCTACAAATCTTAACTCAGGAAAATTGTTTACATTAACTCCCGCTTCACCAATATATATCTCTTTTAAACTATTATCGGATCCTATCGAATACACTGATTGCCAAGCAACTTCTTTTGCCCCATCAACAATATCAGTTTCATAATTACTAAGATCACTTTTTCTTGCGTCACCTATTTTTTCTGCCTCATCTGATATATCCCATATAGTTTCTACCATAGCTTGTGTGTTATTCGCTAAAATCTCAAAACATTTATCTACCGTAGGTCTAAATTTAAATTGTTTTTCAAAATTCGCAAATATTTCTTCATTAAGTTCTAATTGTACTTTATCTCTAAGAACTTTAATAGATTCTTCTAATTGTTGAATTGCATCCTCTATAACTGCTCTCTGTTTTCTAAAGTCAGCAACAAATACATTAGTGTCTTCTTTGAATTTATATTGACCTTTATAATATTTTCCACCATTTTGCCCATTTATTAACACTTCTTTTGTGAATCCAGATAAGTCTATACCATTATTTATATCTGGACCACCAACATAGTTAGTTGTTAATTTAATATTTATATCTTTAACACCATTAATAAATGCGTTAAAAACATCTGATAATTTTCTACTTTTAGGTTTATCATTGGTATCTTTAGTAAAAATTATATAATTTTCCCAATTAGTATTTATATCGGTTCTTTGAAATGATTTAAAAATTTCATCGTCATATGTTTCTTGTAAACCGTCTGTTAATTTATTTAAAGTTTTATTTTTTTCATCTTCTACTGAATTTGTAGGTGATACATATTTTTTTCCACCAATGCCTTTTACATATTCTTCATATTTATTTATTATATCAGATAATGTAAATATATAAGTTTTAAATGCGTCAAGATTAATACTTTTAAAAACAATAAAATCTCTTATCGATAAATAATTTTGTTTTTCAATTAATTCATCGTCTTTTATTTTTGTAGTATCAAAATAATTTACTCTGTTTTCCCTTTTTAAATATTCTTCTTGAGTTTTATTATCTGAATTACCCTTTTTAGATTGCTTTTCAATAGCCCCACCAATAAAATCTTTTATATCTTTTAAAAGTTTTAATTTACCATTTAAACTTTTTAAAACATCAAAATTTTTATTATCTGATTTAATATTTTCAGAATCAATTTGTATTTTAGCTATTTTTGTTAAAAAATCATCTATTTGTCTTAAATCTTCACCATTATCATTAGGTATAGAATTTTTACCCTCTTGAATTCTTTTATTATATATTTTATCTAAATTCGCTCTACCTCTCGAAGTATTATTTGTTGCGATTATATTTCCAATAACCATATCATTTAAAAATGCTTGCTGGAATCCTAAGAAATTTGCACTTATATCAAAATTACCTGTAGAACCATCAAAATTAGATGTCCAGTTAACCATATGTAAACAATAGTCTACCTTATTACCAAAATAACCTTTAATAGATAATTTAAATACTGGATAAGGCATCTTAAAAAATAAACTATAAGGTGTTTTTCTATCATCTGATTCTATAACATCAAATAATGCAGAACCCCTAACATCCGTAAATGTAATATCTACCACAGGTACTAAACTCGCATCATATTTAATATCTATACTTTTTATTCCAAACCCCTCTAAAATACCAGAACTTCTTGTGTCACTTCTTTTAAAACCACCTATCTCTGTCCAATCTGTAGTTGCATATGTTTGTTGTGGGTTAGGGTCTAATTTACCATCCTTATAACTTATTTTTGTTGATATAAAATTCACTTCATCTTCTACACCAGAATCAAAAAGAACCGCATCCCCTTCTAAAGTACCACCATATGTTGTTTTACTTCTAGGGTATGCGGAAAAATTAACGTATATAAATAAATCTTCAGGCGGTATTTGTTCCATTCCTGGAGGATTTGGGTCAACTACGAATACTTTTCCTATTCTTCCTTTATTAGATTCTGTTGAACTTTGATCGTTAACTGATGGTATATTTGACGGCATAAAAACTAACTAATTTTTCCGTATAATTTATTATATTTTTCTACTTCCGCAATATATTGTTGTATACTATCTCTTAATGGGAAAGGAATTCTTATAATGGTTTTGTCAGGTATATTTTCCTCTACTCCACCATATTGTGGATTAGCACTTAATATTAACCAACTATAATAAGGTGTGTCATAATAACTTTGACTTAATTTATCTAATCTAGTTCTATCAGAATTATAGACTACTGATTTATCACTTCCTTTTGGTTGTATTGGTATAAATGGTAGTGGTAAATATTTACCATCAAATTTAAATTTTTGATATCTGTCGTAATACTCTTTTCCCATAGTTATATTATATTATACCTTTTTCTGTCACAGTAAAGGTTTTATTTATTTTAGTTTTATTTATTCCCTTTGTTTCCTTTTTACGAATTTCTGTTTTAACAACTATTTTAGTTTCTTTACCATCCAAATAAGTTTTTAAATAATTTTCTTTATCTTGTAAAATTTTTCTTTTACGATCTACATCTTTTCTATATTCATTATTATTCCTATTTGATTTATACAGATTTTCCGCATTTGTTAAATTAGTTTTAGCGGTATTAATTTCTGTATTAGCACTAAGTATAATTTCAGGTTTGGCGATAATATCTTTAAATTTTTCTAAATTATAAATATTAGTCGAATTTACTAATGTCACATCTTTCTCATCAAATTCTTGTGTATTATCACCTACTTTTAATGATAGGTATATAGCAAGTGTCTCTCCTGATGATTTAGGTAATAATTCTTTTAAAGTTTTTCCATTTTTAGTTTTACTAATAATTTCATTACCACTATTTACTACTATTTCTAAAAAATCATTACTATTATCTTCCTGATCATTATCGTCACTGTTTTCATTCTCTTTAATCTGATTTAATGTATCACTTTTTTGTAAACCATTATATATTTCACTCAAAGTTTCTGACCCAATTAATTGTTGTTTAAGTTGTCCTAATTTTAATCCTTCGACTAATATACCATCAACAACACTATCTGATCTAACATCATATATTTCTGTATTCGCATAATAGTTGAACGATACTGCGTTTTGCAACCTATTAATTGGCCCTGCCAATGTATTACCACCAATATAATCAATACTTAATTGCACATTCGCAATCATAGGTTGTACACCAATACCCTCTGGATTTAAATCATATTGTATACCATTACCACCTTCATAAGAAATACTTAAACTATTTATTGCAACTTTAGTGTGGAAAAAATCACCTATTCTTAAAATACAGATAGGTGGTCTACCAAAAGATAAATTTTGTGGTTGTATTCCTACTTCTTGCCCATTTTTATCAGTTTTTCTATCATATATACTAGGACCTTGCCTCATACACTGATTTAAGAAAGTCAACCTACTATTTAATCCCTCTGGTGTAATACTATGGTATCCAGGTTGGAAGTATTTGATTTTTTCTGATATGGTTTTAAAATAATTAGGATAATTTGCATCGATATAATCAAAATAAACTGATTCGTCTATAATTAAATTATCAACAAAATTTATTGTTTCTAATGGATTTATTTCTTTACCGTCTTTATCTACAAAGTTTTCAGTTAATTGAGGTGCGTTTTGGACATCCGTTTCTATATTAGCAGTAACTCTATAGTCTTTTGGGTCATCAGTATTATCAATAACCCCTTTTGCATTAATTATAAAAGTAATATTTTTTAATATATTAGGTGGTGTTAATTTTTCAATTTCCGTTTTAACTGATTCACCTTGAGTTTTTGTATATGCCTTTGGGCTTGGTCCAAACCCATCTTTTTCTAAATTTTCTATTGCTATACCACAATATGAATCTAAAGTTACCACTGTTTTAGAAAGAGTTTGTCCACTCTGAATTTCAGAAAATTCAGATATAATTTTAATCGCAGCTACTAAACTATCTACATTAATGTTAGTAGTCGCCGCACAACTTTCTACATCTTCACTATTTGTAGAAACACAAGAAGAGTCAAAATAAATGTCAGTACTTTCTGATCTAGTTTCTGTTAAAACCACTTCTTGCCTTTTATACTCATTTAATTTTTTTTCAATTTCGGCATAGTTTGTTTGGGATTGTTCACATTCCAACGCCCTTAAAAAATCATCTGGTGTAACACAACCAGCGAAAAACCTTTCATTTAAATTATTACTTTTACCTCTATAACAATTTATAACTCTAGGGTGATCTACAATAATTTTAAAAGATAATGAACCTGATCTAGTACTATTATTATATGTAAAAACAGGTTCACTTCTACCTATAAAATCTGTCTTCGTCCAATTTGCAGAAGTACTCTCATCAAATTTTAAATCATATGGTGGAAACCACATTATTCTACCTTTTGTTCCAGACACAGGATCACCAGGCCCAATTTCCCATAAAGGTAAATCCGCCAAATTATCCGCCCATGCTAAATTTTCCAAAGACAACATAAACTTTTTTCTTGTTGTTTTAGAGTCTTCTTTTACTGGATGGTATTTAGGAATACCATTATCCATTAAAACACTTAATTTTGCCTTATCCGTAGTTGATGAAAATCCTTTTGTACCATTAGGTGATGTAAATAATCCAGTATTTCTAATTGCGTTGAAATAACTGTACCTATCATTTACTGTCCACACCCTACAGAAATTTCCGTTTGTAATTGCATCTATTAACGCCAATTCACTTATCGCATTACCTCTACTTATTAACCTATCTTGTTTTTTATCTTTAAAGTACTTTTTTGTTTGGTTTATGAAAACCTCATTTTCATTATTATTAACAAGTTGTTGTGTTTTATATAATAATGTTTTCTCATTAAAGTTTCCTTCACCACCAGTAGTCCAAAAGAATTTATTAGGTTCACCAAAAGGTTCTCCTACACCTTCTATTGTAGTTCTTTTAGAATTACCTGATGTGTCTACCGCACCATTAAAATCAGAACTACTAAATGTTTTAGTAATAGTTGCACCTCTATTAGTATTTTTTTCCGTACCAATATAATACCTACTATTAGTTCCCGCATCGGATGTACCTTCTAATCTTCTATCTTCATATAATGGACGATAAGAATTTCTATTTAATAAATTAAAAGTAAATTGTACTTGTTCTATACTAGTTCTACCTAATAAAGTTTTCATTCTTATTTCAGTAGACATAGTAGGTTCTACACCTTCGGGAGAATCCCCGTTGCCTCCATTCACTATATTACTACTATTATATTCATTCCACCCTACCGCATCGTTAGGTAATGCATTAAAGAATTGATTATTCCCTTTTAACGTATCAATATAATTGTTTTTAATATTAGTAACAGGTTCCGTTATTCCATTAGTTTCTTTCATCTCAACTTGTGAAATCTTATCAATAACTGTCTTTTCAAGTTGTTGACCACCAACAAGTCCAATAGAAGTTTCTTTTTGAAAATTCAATGATTTATATTTGTCAATTACATTGAAAGGAAAACCCACACCTTTTTTATCCCCCTTATTAATTAAATCAAAACGATCAGATGAATATGATTTAGGGTAAGGTCCACTTTCCTTTTGTCCAAAAACTTCAGGTTGTGGTATAGGTAAAGTAGGTGGTATTGTTAATTCATATGTTATATATGTATCGTCTTGCGGTTTGTAAGGATTTAAATTAACGTTTTGGGTAGTTCTAAAAAAAGTACCCAAAGGAAACATCCTTTCATCTTCATTATAGTGTACAGGTATATTCTCATCACCTGTACCAAATATAGGTACATTAATTACTTTACCAATATCATCTAATTTTGATACTAATCCTGATTGAGTTAATGTTTCATTAACGGGTGGTGGTAAATTTCTACCAAGTAAATTATCTCTAAATTGTTGTGTTGATAAAATACCTTGTTGGTAAAATATTCCTTGATGGTATAATATTCCTGCCATATATAATAATTTCTTATTATATAAATATTACATCAATAAAATTCAGGAAAATTAAATTATATTTATTATACTTGATTTATTTTTAATTATTAATAATCTTGTATAATTCTGGTCACAGTAATAATAGTAAATTTTTATTGAAAAGTCAATAGTAAAGTGAAAAAATTTTAAAAAAATTTATGCCATATAGTCAGTTGCCTGTTTACTAGAAGGTACTCCTCCATCTCTAAACGTTCCATTCATATGATTTATAATCATTTTTTCAATTTGTGGTTTTAATGAAGACATATCCAAATTAGTTGCAGAACCATTAGGTGAAACAATTTCTATTCTACCACTTATATTTAAATTCCCAAATTCCATTTTAGAAGGTAAACCTGATGAATTACCACCCAATAATTTATTAGGATCACCTGCCACTATTAAATCTCTATCGTCTAATGAAAATGAACCGAATTCTCCCGATAAAACTCTACCATTTGATCCCGGTAAAGATACTAAATCCTCCGTTGCAGAGTTGACAGGTCCAGACTTATTATTATTTTTCGCATTTTTATCATTACCTGCACCTCCACCACCTCCACCAGTAATTGTATTTACCCAATCAGCAATTTCCTCAGCAGTTTCATCTAAAGTAGTTCTAAAATTTTCTTGTACAATATCCCATTCCTCAGTATCAAATAATTTTTTTGGATCAAATCCCGCTTTAAAATTTAAAACTAATTCATCCATACTTTCCTTCATAGGCGTTACTAGACTTTCTTTCATGTTTTCAGCGGTAATCTCATACAAATCAGTAGTACCCGCAATTGTTGCCATCGCAGACTCCTGTAAACCTTTAAGTTGTTCTGACATAGTTTGAGTATTAATTGCGATATTTTTAAAAAGATCACTATCTGTTTTACCTTCGTTTTCGTTGGCTTTCATTATTTCTTCAGCCATATCATTAGTTATCTCATCTAAACCTAAGTCAACATCTTTACCGTCTACTTTATGTTTAATAACAAACTTATTTTGATCTTTTGACCATGTAGCTAAAGATGCTAAATTTTCTCTAGCTGCGTCATCACCGACAGAAGTGAACTTCATCTTAACATCCCTTATTTTAGATGTTTGACGAGACATTTCTATCATTTTATCTGTATTAATCCCTAGTTGTTCTCCAGCCGCTTTTAATTGCATTCTTACTTCAGGTGGGAATTCATATTCACCTGTTTCTGCATTAAATTGCATCATATTTTTAGTCATCTCCCCAACCCTCTCAGCTAGTTCTTGTGGTTTGTTTCTAGCTAAATACATCGTCTCAAACGGATCACCGAATGCTTTTGCAATATCACCACCTAACATTTGTAAGTTTGCAGCTGCCTCTATTGCAGCTTCTGGTTGATAGAATTTATCGGACATAGCTAAAACATCTGAAATATCTAATCTCATCCTAACCGCCTGTTTAGCCATTTCTGTCATCCCCTTTACTCCGTCTTTGAATGAGTAAGATTGCATAGATTTCATGTTACTAGAAATTGCTTTAACTACTTTGTTAGCATTTAGACCTAAATTTTGGGATTCTTTATATACGTTTTCCAAATGTTCCGCCATCATATCAGTAGAAGGACCCATTAAGTCAAAAGTTTCTGCCATTTTAGCCGCGTCAGAAGCACTAATATTTATCCCTTTCGCTATTTTTTCTATATTAATTACATCATCTACACTTAATATTTTAGCCCTACCACTCTCTTCCGCAATTGTTTCCATCATATCAGTTAAGTCTGACATATCCCCACCTAATGTTTCTACAATTGGTAATGAATTTTTAAAATTTCTAGTTAACATTTCTGCTTTAGTACCAGACAATCCTATATTTCTATTAACTCGTAAATATTCTTTTGCTATATTTTGTGCATAGTTATATTGTGCCGCACTAGTTGTTAAAAAATTTTTGAATTCGTTATAGGTTACGCTAACCTCCATCCCAATCCTACCTACTACCTCATGTTGCGATTTAAGAACCTTTTTTTGTTTTTCATAAAGGTTTAATAGTTCTTCTGATTGTTTTGTTAATTTACCTGTATTTGCACTTTGATCTTTTATTTTTTGAATTAACTCATCTACCTCTTGTAGTTGTTCCTGTCTAGCCTTTCTACTAACTCCGTTCAGTTGATCGTAAAAATTGGTAGCTTCTTTTAAGTACTTTTGTGCATTTTCTTTTTGATTTTTATACCAATCATCAGAAAATTCTTCATATTTAGACATTATTATTTATATTTTAATCAAATCTTGTAATTTGGCCTGTCCAACGTTTCTCTACACAATTGGGACTTGTATCATTTTCACTTTCTATCCAAGTCATCATACCTTCATTTGGTTTACCTTTTTCAGCATGTTTAAAAGTTAATCTAGCATATTTACCATCCTTTTCTAATACCACAGTTTTACCTTTAGATAGTGGACTCCATTGTATTGGGGTGAATTCATGCCTACTTGCCGATAAATCTTTCCTCCAAGGTTCACAGTCCGTAAAAGTTCCCCCATTAGAAAATTCCATCTTATAATCAAAATTAATAGTGACTTTATTGTGACTACCTATTTCTTGAGCAACAGTTTTAGACTCAGATGATTCTAAATCACCTTTTTTCTTCGTACCAATCCTAAACCATTGATTTAATAATGATATCATCTGACTATCCAAATTTTCAAAAGAGCTTTTTACTTCATCATTCCAGTTTTCACACCAAGGGTTATTTCCTAAAACATAATCATCCCTTTTTTTTCTATTAAACATCACCTCCAGATGGGAATTCTTACAATCTGATAGATAATCTTCCATAGTCTTCTGTCTATATTCGTTTTTGGTTTTCATGTCCTCATCAAACTTACTCATAAAGGTTTTTTCACAATCCTTTGGACTTGACCTAGGGCACATTGTTTCCTCTTCACTTGGTTCATTTTTATCTATATACATTCTAGCCAATGCAATACAATTACACGCATCGGGTGAAACTTTTTTCTCTACTTTATTTTTTAAAATTTTATTTTTAGCACTTTTGTATCCCGCAGCAATTCTAAAACTATCATAAGCGGCTGAGGTAATCACTTTTCCAGCATATTTACCATCTTCTATGGTATATTCACCAACTTTATATCCAGAATCTCTCCACTCCTCTAATCTTTTTAATTCTTCTTGTGGGAAAATTTTTTCAAAATCACCATTTTTTATATCTCTATATACTTCTTTAGCATCTATTTTTTCTCCAGAAGATTTTTGATTTTTTAATTTATTTATTTCCTCTTCTTCATCACTATCTTCACCTGGTGGATCGGGGTCAAAAGTAACTTGTTCGGATAATAGGTTATTTATATACACATTAATACCTTCGATTATAAAATTAATATCTTCGATTGATTTTTTCATATCTTTTTATAAATAAATATCAAAAAAAATATATTTATTCAGTTTTAGGTACTAACATATTTATAAATATTTTTCTAGAGTAAGTAGGCATTATCATAATATCTGAATAAGAGTATCCATTTTTCACTAAAAATGCAATTTCTTTATGTAAATAAGATAAATAATTAGAGTTCAGGCCATAAAAAATTCTTTCCGAGTCTAAGAAAGCAATTTACGGATCCTCCCCCATGGATCCTAGCATTTGTATTAAAATCAATTCCTGGTTCATTCTTTTCTATATAAGATCTCAAACTTCTTGAATCTAATATAGGTAATTTTTTAATAATGTTAGATATTTTAATTTTATCTCGTTCTCCGTCTATTTCTGTAATCGCTTTTTCTAATCTAAGTGTTATCTTATTAGAAACTTTCTCAACACTACGTCTCATCTGTAGTTCATCGGCAATATCTATTTCTTTATCATCTTTAGAAGTGAGAAATTTAAATTTAATTTTTTTCTTTGAGTTGGGTAAAATATAGTCAAATTCACCATTTTCATCTGGTTTAATAAGTAATTTTTTCTGTTTTAAAGAACTTAAATCAATATCACCCTCAACAAAATCATTACTTTCAGGATCATAAACAATTTGTTTATAACTTTCTCCTAATCCAGTTACCCTTAAAAATATTAGTAATGCAATTCTATCACCAATTAGTAAATCATCTATATCTATATTTAAATCTTTTACTTTTCTTTTTAAAAGTGTAGAAATCATTTCATCTGGATTCGCACTTAAATTAGGAGAACTTAAAATGTTTTCATCCATCGCAGTTAAATACTCAACCTTTACTTTGGAAATTTTATTTTTATATAAAAGTCCTTGAGATGGTAATTCTATTATATCGTAAGGAGTTCTTAAATCTTCCGGTATATAATTAGGATCCATATTTGACAAATTGTCCATATAAACTTATTTTAAAACTATTATTAATATAAATATAATATATAAAAAAAAAATATAAATATATTTACTCATAAAAACTTCCCCAACATCCAGACGATTTTAAAGTACCAATTAAATCTCCGACACAATCAGATTCAGATTTTTCTGAATTTCGTATACCAACACCCTTTTTACACCAACTTGTCTTCGCCATTGTAGTGATATTTAAATCATTAAATTTATAAACAGGAATTTTAAACCCGTTAGGTTTAGTTACAATTTTATAAGTATCTGTTGGTAGTCTACCACTTTCTACCATGTTAAAAAGTGACGGATTAGAAGTTAAATTTGTGTCTGTAACCAAACAAATATTTTTTGGATCACTATCTATTACAAAACTTTGCCAATCATAGTCATCACCTTTAATTTCATCGACAGGTTCTACAGGATCTATTTCGATATCTACTTTTAACCCACCTTCATTTTCTAATTCTTGTTTTTTCTTATTATATTCTTCACAAGTATCCATATTACTTTTAAGTTTTACTAAATTACTTTCACTACAAGTAATATTCTTAATAAAATCTGGAGTTTCAAAACCTGATCCACCTACCGATTTTTCTTGATTGCTTCCGAATAAAAATAATTCCGTTAACAATTTTTTATTTGTTTCACATTTATCAACACCAGTAGCAGTATTTTTATCTTTATATCCAGCATCTGTATAAATATCGATACAACCCTCACTAAGATCACAATTAAGGTTATTTGGATTTTCTCTTTGTAATCTAGCCAATTCATTTACTTTTTTACTTATTACGTTACATTTTGCAGAAAAACATGCTTTTTTTACTTTTGATTTAATATCTATACCTTCCACTTTAAATTTTGACTTATCAGGCAAACCTTGAACCTCTATATGAATCCTATCTTTTTCTTTTTTAATTTGGTCTTTTAATTCTTTAGCTTGCTCTGCCTTATTAGCCAATTCTTGTAATTGTTTTTCAAACTCATCACTGTCTAAGTTAGTATTAATCCCAACCATACCTAAAATTTTATTTAGTTGTTCTCCTTTTTCTCCTAAACCTGATTCTGAAATTACACTACTTAAAATATTTGATGCATCATATCCATCACAATTACCATTTAAAATTTGAACAATTGTTAAAGGTTCCATAGCTTCAACCTCTGCATCATATACAAGATTTTTAACTTTTGTATTTACACCATTTAAAAAATCAGAATAATCAGATAAGTCAGGACTCACAAAATTTATTAACTGATGAAACGGCATTACAAATGGAATAACATCTAGCCAATTAAAACCAATTTTTTGTGGTGTATTAAAAAACTCAGGATCTGGAGGATATAATAAAGGAAGTAAACACTCCTTAAAATCATATTCTATTTTTTCTTTTTGACCAGTCGTCTTATCTTCCCTCCATTTCGGATCAGTATCCATTGTTGTCCACAAACAATCTACAAATAAACCTATTAAACCTGAGGCTGATGTCCCATACATAATTTTTCCGAGCCAATTTTTTGCTTTTGCAGTATTAATTAAAAACTGTCCTAAAGCAGTTCGCGTTATAACTACTGTATTACCATCTTTGTTTGTTATAGTACGTTGAAACTCTTTTCCTGAAGATCCTTGATTTTTTAATGGTTTATTAGTATCTACCGCTTGATAACCTTTAGACTCAATCACATCCTGAAATTTAGGGTACTGTGATCTTTCTATAAATAATAATTTCTTATCACCTTTTTTAAAAATAAAGTATCCATCGTAACCTTGTGAGATTTTTAATATTTTTTTAGGTGTCCACTCACCCCATGTAGTGGTTACAACTTCTTTAATCAATGGTTTAAAATGTGTATCAGATAGATACTTAAGATCCACTCTAATACGATCTTTAATTTTTGCGTCAAATTCATCTATACTTGATATTCTAGAGCTTGTAGGCATACCACTATTAAATAATTCTGGACTATCTTCATAAAATGCTCTAAGGTCACGTTTAATAGATTCTAAAGATTGTCCAGGTGGAAATTGTTCTATAAATCCTGTTACAGTACTTTTAGTACCACCCATTCTAGCACTACTTACTGCATTGATAGATTTCATCATCATTTTAATATCGTCTTCCACAAATTTAGTGTATTTACCAGAATTTTTTAAATAAGTAATTAGATCAGATTCTACGTATCTTAAAAAATCTTTTAAATCTACTCTCCTAAGCATTGAATCAATGGATGTTATATCATCTCCTATGGCTCTTAAAAATAATTTTGATGCGTCACTTATCTCAGAAACTCCCATAAATGCCCTTATGATGGTTTTACCAAAACCTTCAGTTATTAGTTTTTTTAATTTTTCCACCGACTCATTGTACGTATATTTTGAGTCCATTCTTTCAACCATCAAATTAAATTTTTTGGTGTCTAAAAATATTTGTTTCCTATTTTTCATAATTATGTTGTAAGTTTACCAAATAAATCATTAACTGTTCCTGTTTCCCCTATTCTTAATCCTGTAGTTATTATTCCTGTTAAATCCAAACTTGTTCCGTATTTTCTAGCAGACATTGGATTACTAGGATCTGTTAGTGGGTTATATCCATTTGTCTGTATTTTATTTACTAAAGGTGCGTATATTTTCATTTTTTTACCATCTTTATCCCAAAAATCTAAAAATTTAAGGCTACTATAATTTTCGTAATTTCTATCTATACGTGCCTCATATCTTAGCCATTGGACTTTTGTTGTATCATCATCTTTACCTATAGCTTCATTACCTTTAACTAAAACACCTATAGGTGAAGATATGTCTAAATCCTCAAAAGTCTTTTTAAAATTTTCAGCCGTAGATAAATCAATAGGCAATTCTAAAGAAACAAAAAAACTAATATACTGATTATCCCAAAAAACTAATTTATTTAGATTAGAAACACCTGATACAAAAGCTTTTCTAACTGATGAAATAAAACACATTCCCCCACTAGAATGTATTCCTGTAGATACAGAAGAATCTTTAAAGTTTAATTTGTATTTAGTATAAATATCTTTTATTATATCTTTACTATAACAAAAACCTGCAACACTATTACCTTCATCACTTAATTTTGTAACACTATAATCTAAAGATTTTAAAAAATCTATCGCCTCTGGCTCATCAATGTTACCATCACTATTTGCATCATTTGCAAATGGTTGTTCATTAATTAAATTTCCATATAACCTTTCTTCATTAAATAATGACTTTATTCTATTTATTTCTTCTTTAATATTTCTCATATCTTTTATAATAAATATATTAGTTATTAAAAAACTACACTCATATTTTCAACATCATAACCTTCTTCTTTAAGCCTTTTCTCTTCTTCTTTAGACCAAGGTGACATTTCTGCGTCTAATTTATCAAAAATAGTTTCTTTTTTACTTTCATCTTTTAAATAATTAATTATATGATCATAATTTTCTTGTAGTTTATTTTTTATTTCGTCAAATGTCTTTCCTTCATCAGTAAGAGTTTTTTCTATACTAATAAAATCATTTAATAACATTAAAGCAACCTCCAAAGGTTTACCAATTATACTGTTTTTACCATTTAGAATTAATTTTATTATTTCTGTATCTACTTTAATATCATATTTTTTAAGTAAAAATGAATAGTATTCAGAATTTATTATATTATTCACCGCATCTATTGTTGGTCCATAATTCTCTAATTCTTTTAATTTATTTAAAATATAATGGGAATTTGCATCATCAGTACCACCTTTATCTTTCATACCTAAGTATTTAGAAAGTGCTCCGTCAACACCTGGTATAAGATCAATTAATTTAATCGCCTTTTTAATAAGTTCTGCAGTTTCTTCTGGCCAAACTTGCATTGCACTAAATAAAGCTGAATTCACTAAAGTACTTTTTAAAATACTTTGTGATCCATGTTTTTTAATTATTGATTTTAAATCTACTTTTCCGCCATTTTCTACAATTTCTTTTGCTATTATATTTTTAAAATTTTGATCTTTTAAGATTTTATCTGTTATGTCTTTAAAACCAGCTTTTTCTGCGGTACTAAGTGTTTTTAAATCCCCCATTACTTTTTGTAATCCCATTAGTAATTCATCACCTTCCTTAGAAAAAGTGCGCATTATATTAGATAAATCTTTTAATTCTTGAGATGTCATACCTTTTAAACCTTTCCTAAATTCATTTGAGTATTTAGTTGCTTGTTCGGTTTTACTTAATTTTGACCACTCTGGACTTAATTTAATTTTCTCAGCATTTTGCAACCCCTTATTTAACCCATTACTTAATTTTATTACGTCTTTAGATCCTTTTAAAGCTTTATTAGTATATTTATAAGCATCAAACCCTGAAAACGCCGCCCCCAAAAACGTTAATCCCGCATTGAGTTCCCACCCCTCTTCTCCTTCGATAACATATCCAGCCGCACTTATTAAATCAATTGCTGCGGATAACGCAACATTTAAACCAGGTACTGGTAAAAATAATACTCCAATAGATGCAACATCAGCTAAACAATGCCAATCATCCGAACAACCTTCTGCCCAATCACTAATTTTTTCAAAAGGAGTACGTAAATCCGTTGTAGATAATCTATATTCTAATGTTTTTGCAAAATTAGTAACTTTACCAGAAGAATAGAGTCCATCTATATTAGGTGTTCTAACACAACCACAAGATTTACTATTTTTACCTTGTGAATAAACCCACACACCACCATTATCTGGACATATATCCCTATACCAAAACAACATTTTACTGTCCTTAGTTCCAGAATTTATCCTCACTACACTACTTTCAGGTACTGCCTGACCTAAAGAATTGACTTTAAGGTTAGTATTACAAAATTCTACTATATCATTATTATTTTGTGTAAGTATTAAACTATTAAAACTGTCTATTGCAGATAATAAAAGTTTAAAATTTTCTATTGTATTTTCTAAATCACTAAGATTATTTCTCTTAGTATTAGGTAATAAAATTTCTGGTTTCCCTGGTGCCACAGGCATTGGGGGTATTTTATTTCCTGTATTACCTTTTTCATAATCATAGATTATACCATACATGTCCCAAGCTGCGGAAGTGTAAGAACCAAAATTACCATACCCAGCACCCTTATTTAAATTTACACCATTAACCCATTTTAAATTTTTACTATCTAACCAATCTTGAAAATCTTTAACATTATCAGGTTTTATTTTCTTTTTATAATCATAACTTATAGAAGTTTCATCACTTTTAGTATGACTTTTACCAAAAGGGTTGTTTTTATCAAAGTATTTTGTATCTAATTTTAATGGTCTAGGGTAATTTTCCTCTTGTCTAACATTAACATTATAAGAAGGGTGATAAATATTGTTTTTTGTATAATATTCAGATTCTTTTGCAATAATTTTAAATAAAAAATTTTCATTCCATTTATTTAATTCATTTTTATATTTTTGATATTTTTTTCTATATTCTTCTTCGGCTTCTTTAACAGAAGTTTTCCATTCCTCTTGATATATAATACTTAATAAATCAGTTTCTAATGCATCTTTATATTTAAAGTATTCCTGTATTACCCATCCAGGATTAAAAATATTAGTAGTACCAATACCTATACTATTACTATTATAAGAATTTCTATTAAATACTTTACTAATATCATTGCTTGTTAACCATTTTTTATCAATAAGTAAAATTGATCCATCCCACTTAGATAAACTTTTTAAGTTATTAAACTTATTCAGCACCTTATTCCAATTTAAAATATACCCCTCAAATTCTTTATGTAACGGATTAACTCTTTTATCACCCAATTCCGAATCCTGTTTCCAGGTGTATACTACCCCTTTATACTTTGAGGAGCAATTACCCATATAACAATCTGAGAATTTAGTTACTTCACACCAATCAATAGATGGATCCAAACCAGATATACTACCACCAATTATGTTTTTAGGTTTGCATGGTACATTAATAGTACCTGGAATCATATCTAATGATAACTCACTATTGGGATTTATTGGATCTGTGTCTAAAGTTTGCACTTCATTTAAAAAAACCCTTTTATATTGAGATTCCGATATAATAATTTTTCTACTCATACTTTATTTTGGGGATAAAACAAATATTCCCGAATCCTTTTCTTGATCTTTAGATTTTTGTATCACAATATCATATTCATTAGGATTAACATTTATTGCCTTATAAACATTTTTTTCATATTTAGGGTTAAATTTACCAGCTTTACCTTTTGTATTATCTAATAATGGTGCAACACCCTTCCCTTTAAACCTAAATTTATTATTCTTAACTTTTTTAATCCAACCTATATGATTATTATCATCACTAATTATTTTATAAACTTCTCCTTGAACCGCATTAGAAACTTTCTCAGGCATAGGTATTTTCCATGTTTGTAATAAAGTATCAATTTTACCTGACCACCCTTCTTTTTCATAAACATTATAAAAATTACTTAAACACCACTCAATACGCTCAATATATTCTTTACCTGTATGAGCATTACCACCCTTATCATCAAACTCATAATTTTCTAACTCTCGTCTCGTTTTACCATTTTTAGACAATTTAATCATACTATTCAAAAGTCTTCTACAAACCGCTTTATTATTAATAATGTCAACTCTATCTAGTTTCATACCTAAGACACTTAACCCACCTCTTTCAGATTCTATGTCGGATCTAGATTTATTAAAATCTTTTTGATCCATTCCTTGTCCTTTGGCTTCTGTACCTGTACCACCTCTTTTTTTATTTAATGAACCATCATCCTGCTTTTCGTTTTCACCTTCACTATCCCCACTTTTTTTATCGTTTTGGTTATTTATTTTTATTTCTTCAGGTTTGTTTTTTACTGGTTCACTCTCTAACTCCCCTTTAATTTGTTCAGGTTGATTTTTAGTATCTAAAGTTGGGGCGTTTTTAAACATATCTAATGACTTTACCCAATCAGAAGTAGGTAATGGATTTCCATTATCATCTAAAACCTCTTGATTTACAATTGTTTTACTAAGTTTATTGATATCGTCAGAGACATCTTCATTTAAATCAACAGATTCATTCTTATTAGTAAATTTTTTAATTATCGCTTTTAGAGTTTCCTCACCAACAACACCATCTACCTTAAGTCCGTTGTTTTTTTGGAATTCTTCTACTTTACCTTTAGTAATATTACCGAATTTATTGTCAACAGGTTCTATTTTTAAAAGGTTTTGTAATGCACCAACGTCTTCACCTTTGGATCCCAATTTAAGAACATTTCCCTCAGATAAAACTTCTTCCTGTTCCACTAAATTACCGAACATCCTTTCTTCAGTAAATAAAGATTTAATCCTTTTTATTTCTTCATTTAAGTTATTAATTCTTTTCATAATAAATTTTTTTATATATATAATAAATATATCTAAATAACAAAAAATCCTCATCAAATTAATGATAAGGATTTTTTTTTTAAATTAAATAATGTTATTTTTAATTATAGATTATCATATTCACCACCACCAAAGATAGTCCTATTAGTTAACTTATCATCATCATCGTCATCATCATCGTCATCATCATATTCAGAATTATACAATAAATCCTGACAAAAAGATATTATTGATTGCAAATAATAAGATCTATCACGATCAGACATCTCCATCAAATCATTTTCAATATCATCAAATATTCCGTACTCACCCAAAGGAGAATCATCCTCAGATTCTTCAACAAGATTACCAGATAATCTACTTTCACCAAAAAGAGACTTAATTCTAACTATCTCTTCAGTTATGTTATTTATATTCTTTTTCATATTATATACTTTAATTAAATGTTAATAAAAAATCCCTTTTATATATAAATATATATATAAAAGGGAAAGTCTTATATTCGATGAAGGAATTCTAAAACACGTTTATCGCCCTATCAAACCTGAGCGTACATGTAATATCCGCCAAATCAGAAGATGAATAATCTAATGAACCAAAATCTGCGTCATTCAATTGCGTACCTTGTAGGATCCATTTCTGAACAACAACACCTGTTGGGTCTAACATCTCTAATTCTACGTCTTTCTTATAACCCGCTGCGTAACCTTGTCTACCTGTTACAGTTTCAGAGTGTAAACGTACCCATTCCATCAACGCTTGTGTTGCGGAAGGTCCGATAGGATCTCTAAATGTTACGGAAATAGATTCCCAATTAAATCTACCAATCACATAAGTAGATGTATTTAAAAATGGAATTTCCACTTCCTGACTCGTATATTTAGGTCTAGATGTTGTAGAAACCCACCATTCTTGAATTCCCAATTCATCTGGGAATCTCAAAATAAACCTATTCTTTCTTAACGGTTCGTAAGGAACAGGCATTCTCATTAATAAATCTGCCATTTTTTTCTTTTTTAATTCTTTGTTATAGTTATTATCTTATTTATTATATAAATATTCAGTTTTTAAAAAAAATTATTTTTTAATTATTATTCTTTTCTTTTTAGTATCTTTTGGATCTGATGTATCATAAATAATAAAATTAATTTCTGGGTATAAATTTTTTAATTCATTTCTAATTAAATCTTCTATAACTTCTACATTACTTTCATCATCATCACTAAATCCAACACTAATACCTTCAAATTCTTCATCATCTTTAATTTTAGATATTTGATTTACCACTCTGTCTACAAAACTTTTAAACGCAATTTTTTTACCCTCCTCAGGTTTAGTACCACTAACATCTAACCCAAATTGATTCGCAAATTCTACTGAAGATACTGGATGATAATCTTGTAAATTTAAATACTCATCTATTGTCAACCCATTAAGATTTTTTTCCATCTCTTTTCTTTCAGTAAAACTAAGTGCATTGTTTATTATAATTTTAATTCCTTCTTTAATTGCCTGTGGTGGATTAGATCTTGCGGTAATAATAGAAAAGTCACTACCACTTATTAATGCCTCCCTAAATTTTTGAAAACTTGGACCTAATCTATTATGAGATAACGCATTTTTTGTATCGTTAATAAACGCATCATAATCTCTAAAATCTTTAAACGCTTGTAATATGTCGTTATTTGGGTATCTAAACTCAGATCCCAATTTATGTCTAATACTTCTAAATTGTTCTGTGGATACTGATACGGGTGCCCATACACCGACATTATTAAGGTTGTATTCTAAATAAATTCTTGTTGGCATGATTAATATATTATCATCCCAATCAAATGAATAAGATTTTTTTTTAAACTCCTTTAATAATTTATATTGTGATTCTGTAAGTTTAATATTCATATAATATAAATATTGTCTATAAATAAAAAACCCACCATAGGTGGGTTTTAAATTTAATTTTTAATATTTTTAAGCGAACACATTTGGTACGGTAAAAAGACAATTAGCAAAATCTCCACCTTTTTTCATTAATATTTGTGCCAATTCTTTGATGTCTTTAACATTAGTAAGTTCTTTCTCAGACATTCCTGCTTTATTTGCACAACATTTTGCCTTATCTAATGCAGATTCTCCTGCAAATTTAGGTAAACAATCGTCACTTTCATTTAAATACCTCTTTGCAATTCTACGTAAATCACTTTCTGAAAGTGTAATTACTTTTCCGTTTTTTTTAATTTTCATCTTTTTATTATTTTAGTCATTATTATAAATGGGGAGAAATTAATCTCCCCCATAGGTTATTTATTAAATATCATCAAACGATGCTCCTGTGTTAGTGATGTTGAACTCGATCGAAATGAATTCTAATGATCTCGTTGGTTTAATAAAGATTCTACCGTTAAGTTCGTTTCTATCAATAGACTCTGGTGTGTCATCCAATACAACTCTAAAGTCAGTTAAACCTCTCTCTTTTCTAATGTTATCCAAAATTGGGTTAACCAAACTTAAGAATTGATTTCTTACAACATCATCATTTTGTTCGAATAACAATCTGATTGACACCGCTGAAATAAGTTTTCTCGCTTGTAACAACAATCTTCTAACATTGATTCTGTTAAGTGCAGTTTCTTTAACTTGTAGTGTTTTATTACCGAAGATTACAACTCCTACATCTGAGAATGTCGCCATTGGGTTAATTCTTCCTTCGTATAAGTCATCTCTATCATCTAACTTAAGTTTAACTCTCGCTTTTATTGCGTTTGTCGTACCTCTATTTAAACCTGCCGCTGCGAACCAAGGGAACGCCACATTATCGGTAAGTGCGATGTTTCTCATAACTTCTAATGTAGGTGGTAACCATACATATCTGTTATTTTCTGTATCATTCATCTGTAACCACGGCCAGTATGTAGCGGAGTAGTTAGAATCGATTGCCGAATCTTCTATAATATCTACCGCTTCGTCTGGTGTAAGTACTTGTCCATCTGCATCTGTATCAGGTGTTGTGATAACATAAAGTGAATCCGCTCTATCAACCTCTACCATATCAACAGCGTTGTTTACTAAACCAATATTATCTCTAATGTCAATACCTGGTGTTGCGAATACGTTAATGTTAACCGCTTCAGGGTTGTTAAAAGTGTAAATACCATTTAAGTATGCGTAGTAGTCAGAAGTAATCCCTTGATCACCTTCAGTTGTCACAAACGTTGAGAATGTTCCATTTGTTAATCCTATAGAACCTTTAGAACCTGTTTTAGTATAATTGTCAGTATTAGTTCTTTGTAATCTATATACATCCCATCCGTCCCATCCACCGAATGATGTGAATGTGAATTTTCTTGCTGATAGTTTCTCATAAGGTCCACCTACCAAACTAGCTTCATTTGTAAACGCTGACACACCAACTTGTAGTGTAGGAATATAACTATCATCTCCTAAATTGACTTCCGCACCATTTGCGTTTACGTCTAAGTGGAAACCATCTGTTTTCCCTGTAAATACACCGTTATTAACTGCGTTTTTACCTTTGTAGTCAAAGAAGTCTTGATCCACACCAATTTCAGAATTTAAACCTAAATAAGTTCTTCTTAATTGTGCGGTAGTCAATGATGATGGATATTCTGTTTTATATTCGATTTTTGGTGGTAGAGAATTTCTACTTCCAATATAAGTTCTATTCAATACACCTTCAAACCCTGCAGGTACTCTACTTGCTAAACTAGGATCGTTTTCATCATACAACTCAACCATAATATATCTACTTCTCAATGGATATTCTCCGTTAGATGTACCAATCTTTCTACCGATATATCCTGTTGCGTTTACATCTAAAGTAATGTTTGAGAATTTCTCTACTACATTAGGGTTAGCGTCAGTATCATTAAAACTTCTAACTAATAAGTCAAATGTTCTATTATCGGGTCTGATATTAACGATTGAGAATTTAACGTCTTCATTCGCTGCGTTACCATCAGATATTGTAATGAATCTAAATAGTCTTTGTAACGTTGCACCAGTTCCTGTACCCATTAGTTCTGAAAGAACCCAAGGTGATGCCGCAGATTTCCATTGTTCTTGATAGTTATTTAAGTTACCTGTATTAGACGAATCTCCACTAATAGTGTTGAAGTCAATATCTAAACCTCTAACTTGATTTTTAGCGATTAAGTCTACCAATACATTTTCATAGATTTCCTCAACCCATAATTCAGTTTCTTTATCTTGTGCAGAAGAACCAAATACTCTAGGTAAATAATTCTTTTTAGTTCTATCCATAGATACATCATAACTAAATGTACTACCATTTGTTGCAGTACCACCAATAGTAAATGATGCCAATGCATTACTTTTTATATTTGTAGTATTACTCATTGTTGTAGAGTTACCTGTAACTTCGAATACCAACTCCTCATCTGAGTTGTAAGTACCTCTAGATCTCAATGTCGCAATAACACTACCATCGATGTCTGTTAAACAAGTTGCAGTATAACTAACAACAGTACCTGTAGTGGCACCAGTTACGTAACTTCCTGTAGTCCCTGTTTCAGTAATCTCCATATCAAAAGTACCACCACTAAAGTTACATCCTGTTTTAACATATTTTGGTGATGTTAGCGAAATTGTTGATCCAGTATCTAATAACCCTAATGTCGTAAATAATGAACTAATTTGTCCATCATCATAAAGTGCTTCTAAATTAGAATCTGACCAACTTAAAGCGACAGGGTTACCAGTTGTTTCAGCGGTATAAGTTAAAAGAGGTCCTGTATAAGTGGATGCACTCGCTACAGTATCTGGATCTTCTGCAGAATCTAATGTGATTGCCCATGCATCACCTGCTTTATACCCCGAATAACCTAAAATTCTACTAACATATAGTTGATTGGTTTGTGTTAAAAATGATTTGGCGATATAGTTTAGTTCGTACTTTTGGTATCCTGTTCCCTTAAACTTTTCAGTGTTAAGTCCACCAAAGTAACTAATAAACTCATCGTAGTTAGAGATAAATACAGGTTCAAACGCTGGTCCTTTAGGAGTTTCCCCCAACAACCCCAACGTTGTAACACCTACTTGTCTCGTAACAAATGTTAAGTCCTTTTCTGATGTGAATACACCTGGACTTACAAAAATTCTGTCTGTTGATGCCATTTAATTTTATTTTTTAAACTTTTATTATTAATTTCTTTTTATAATAAATATGCAGTTATTTTTGAAAAATTTTATTTTGTTGTTTTACAACAAAAAATAGTATGAATTTTATCATACTTTTGTCATACTTTCATATTTATATAATATGAAAAGGGATAAAAACTTAAAAATTACACCACAAACCCACAAACTTTTAAAAGAATATTGTGAAAAGAATGGTTTGAAGATGTTTGCATTTGTAGAAAAATTAATTAAAGAAACTTGTAAACCTAAGACTGATATGTATGGTGACCAGATTAACTAGTAACTGTTTTATATCCATATGCAGTTCCATTAAGACTAGATAGTTCAGATACAATAAAATTTAAATCATCTCTAATTTTAAAAACTAATCTTTCTTTTTCATTTTTCTTTAGTCTTAAACCTCCCCTATATTCTGATTCGTAACCATAGTTGGAAAACTTTAATATGAAGAAGTATCCACGATCATTATTTGAAAATGTTTGTACAATCTCAAAAGCTTCATTTGAAGTCAAACCAAATTCTGGATTCATATTACACATTCTTAGTAGCTCAAAATTTGAATTTAAATTATCCCCAATAAATATTTCACCGTATTTTGAACTTTCGTAAACTAATTGACATCCATTTGATAATGTTCCGTTTATTGCCCCAAACTCAAATAAATCAATAACATTTGTTTCTGCACCAATAAAAAAAGAAACTGAATTTATAATAATATCATAATCATTTTCCGATTCTATATAAAATTCTTGTACAGTTGTCGACCCATCTACTTTCATATCAGTAGTAATACCATCATTGTTTAATGTTAGTGGTTGGACGTATATTATATTTTGTACTTCTTCCCCTACTGGTGGAAAAGTAGAGTCAATCTCAAATAATAACCCATCTTTATTTACACTTGGAGATAAGTTTTTATATAGAATTTTACCATTTCTAGACATAATTAAGTTAAAACTCTTCTAAATCCGTACGCGATTGCATTAAATCCAGTTAAATTAGCACTAGGAGTTAAATTATCATTAACCTCTAAAACTAATCTATTTAATGTCGCTGATGTTAATTTTAACCCCCATTTAAATCCAAAGTTTCTAAAATCAAATACTGGAATGAATGCTTCGGAAGTACCAACAACGTTATTTGCTAAAAAAGCTGAAGCTCCACCACCAAAAGATGGGTTACCTTGACACAATCTTACAAACTCAAAGTTTGACACAAGGTTGGCTCCAATATTAATCTCACCATTATTATCTTCATAATAAAACCTACATCCATTTGTTAGTGCAGCTAAGTTGGCAAATTCGTTTAACGTAGCACCGGGACCCGCAATAATAAACGAAACTGTTGTGATATAAATGTCTACATTTGGTTCTGCTTGTATATAGAATTCTTGTGGTGTTGTAGAACCATTAACCCTCATATCAGTTGTTGTTCCATCATTGTTTAATGTTAAAAATTCTCGATATACAGTAATTTTTGTTTCTTCATCAGTTGGGGGATAGGGAGCCTCTTGTGTATATAAAAAACCTTGTGGGGATACTTTTGCTAAATATCCGTTACCTGAACCATCTTCTATATTTGTTCTAATTGACATATTTTATTAATATTGTTCTATGTATTTAATTGTTCTAGTACCGAACTGTACTGGCATATTAGTATTACCTGCTGGTGGTGTGACTGTGACTACTAATGAAGAACCTTTTTCTAAAACTAAATTTGCATCTAATTGATTAAATTGTCCTATTGGGAAAGAAAGTGTTGCCGCTAATGAACCACCTGTCACAGTAGAACCTTCTGCACCATATTCAATATCGGCATCTAATGTATTCGAAGAACCAAAGTTTTGATTTAAAGCAGGAATTGCAGTACCACTAGATATTGAAGTAGGGTTTCTATACCAATTAACCCTAAACATATTAGGTGAACCACTTGCCGTAGCTTCAGCAATTAAAAAGAAAGATCCCAAAATTAACTGAGAGTCTTCGTTATTTTTAATATAAATTAAAGCACTTTCACCTGCGGTTGTTGCGGTTATAATAGGGGTACCAATAAAAAAGGCTTCACCTTCTTCCGCTGCGTTTTGGAAAAGTGTCTCACTAATATTCCTAACTAATAATCTATTTGTTCTATCGACACCCGCTGAGTTACCTTTACCCGTTCCGTCTGTTATTTCAAATCCCATTTTATTTTATTTTTAATTTTTTATTATGTTAAATCGGTTGTTAATTTATGTAAGTATATACCAACACTTATATCAATACTAGTATTACCAGGAGGTGGTGTTATAAATACACCGATACTTGATCCTTTAGGTAATATGGTTGAAGCATCTTCTGAGGTTAAACTTTCAGTTGGTGCTACAGTCGCTAAATAAGCAGAACCACCAGCTAATAAAGCTCCTTGTTGCCCAATTTCACTATCTGAATCAATTGTGTTAGAAGAGCCAAAATTTACGTTGTTTATTGCCAATGGATTTCCAGTACCACTAACCATACTTGTTGGGTTTTTATAAATAATACCTGTGACAAAATTTTCAGTACCACCAACACTCTTTTTAACCCCAATTAAAAATCTTGTTATTACTAAATCTACATCTTCATTATTTTTAAAATATAATACCGCACTTGTTCCTGATGTTGTTAAATTAACAAAACCAGTACCTATGATATATGCCTCACCTAAAAGAGCTTCTTCTTCTCTTTCACTTCTTGTTGTTGACTCCACAAAAAGTCTATTAGATTTACCTACTCTAGCTCTTCTATTACTACCTGTTCCGTCTTGTATTTGAAATCCCATATCTATTTAATTTTATCCTGTTGCATCATCATACCACCAATGTGTTACAACTAACGCTTTTGTTGATGTAACCCCTGATGGTGGTGTTATTCTAAACCCAATTGATGTACCTTTTGGTAGTCTTCTACCTAATGGTAAAATAATTCTATCAATAGATTGTTTAATTGGTTGTGCAGCACCAGTACCATTAGTTATTGTATCACCCTCGACACCTCTGTAATTAGTTGATTTTGGTGTATTAGCCGAACCATGATTAGAATTAGAAACACCCGCATTTAATTGATTTGTAATTGTTGTACCTTCAGTTGGGTTTCTCAATACTGTAAATGTCCAATCTTGATCAGATGCCGCACCAATCGCACTACCTAAAATAAGTACACATCTATCTAATACAAAATCTCTATCATCATTGTTTTTAATATATAGTACACCTGTTGTTGTTGCACCAGTAAAAGAAACGGTACCTGAAGCAATTTGATACCCTTCTCCTTTTGTAATTGCATTATCTTCTTCACTAATAGTTACCGCCTGTACTAAAGCTCTATTTTCACCAGTTACTTTTAATTTTACTTTAGTACCTGTCCCGTCTTGTATTGTTGTACTCATAATTTAACTTTTTATTCTCCTGTATTAAATGATTCTGGTTTATATCCTTGAAAACCTGTATAAATTTCTAATGGTTCAGCACCATTTGGTATATATGTGACTGCTAATGACGCACCCTTTTTCAATGAAAGATAAACCGTACCAAACGCTCTTCCTTCCTTTGGATGTGTCTGAAATAAAACAGGAGTCCCAACACCTGTTACTGTTTTATTTGGACCCGTTGCTTTATAAACTGTTAAATCAAAAGTTTCACTAGAACCCCCTTGTCTATTAACTATTTCTACAGGACTTGCATCTGAAATTAAACTTCCTCCAGTTGGGTTGTAATAAACACTTAATAATGGACCAACACCAAAAGTAGTTCCAGATGCACCCGCAGTTCCAACAAACCAAGCGCCCAATACTATATCAGTATCTTCATTATTTTTAATGTATAATATTGCGTGTTCTGTTGTAGAACCAGTTGTTATAGAAATAAATTGTGTGTTCACATTAAATGAACGTCCATTACGAACTGAGTGTTCAAACTCATCTTCTGTTACACCCCTCATAAACAAACGGTTATCTTGATCTACTTTTGCAGAAAACCCTTGTCCTGAACCATCTTCAATTGTTGTTGCCATAGTTTTTTATTTTTAATCTAATTCATCATTTTCAAAAATGTTATCATCTATAATCATATCATTTTCGTGTGCTTTATACATATTACTAATTCTTAATTGATGAATTAGTTTTTGTGTTAAACTTATTTGGTTTAGTAATATACTTTCTTGATCACCTAAGTTTTCAACAATTACATTTAATTCACCTGAAGTAGAACTTAAATCTACTAACTCACCATATGATAATATTTGTTCTGCCATATCTTATAATTATCTTTTTGCAATTAAAATTATTGTTAAAGTTCCATTACCCGCATCAATTAAATTTATTCTAATGTATTTACCACTAAAATCATTTTTTTGTATTGTTAAGGTACCTGAACCACTATCTAAATTATAAACTGTATCATTTATTGGTATCCAATTGACGTTATCAGAACTTTGTTCTATAGTAAATCTATTAGACCCACTTAAACCAGTAGTATTAATTTGAAAAGAAAATTTGTTGTACTCCGCAATATTAACACTAGTGAACGCAGTTAAACCATTACCTAAATTATAATTATTAGCTAAAGTTTGTTCTACGTAGTTTCTTTGTGGTAAAAATGCCATCTTTTCTATCTTTTTAAATAAATATCAAGTTTTCTTGATTTGTTATCATTAATTACATTTGCCACCATTGTCCTGTACCTGTATTAACTAATATAACCGCCCCACCATCAGCGGATAACTCAAAAGAAGAAACTACTGATGTTGTTATTATGGTATCTGAACCTGCCGCCTGTATTGTTATTGGATTATTAAATGAATTAACCCCAATATCTTTTATATCATATCTTAATCTTCCTGAAGAAACAGAATCAGGTAAATAAAGTGTTACTGTATTAGTAGAACTATCTATACCAATTACATCGTCAGTTGTTGTGGCGGAGTAAGTTGTTCCTGTAACTGTTGTAATATTATTACCTATTGTTTTAACATCTCTATATTCTACATCACCTGTAGAAGAATTTCTACCTAAGATTTGTATTAAATCATTATTTTCTGTAGGTGTTGTTGTGATAGTAATAAAATCTGCAGATACACCGCTAAATACTGTTAAACCACTACTAATTATGGTTGATCCTGTTACTATTAAGTTACCATCATAATCTAAGTTACCTACAACAAAAACATTACCTGTAACTTCTAAATCACCATCTAAACAAGTTTTTCCAGTGACTGAAAGAGTACATCCAGTTCCTCCTGTGGTTATAATATCTACATTACCATTTGTTGTAGTATTACCATTTTGTAAAGTATTACCTGTGATATTAAAATTACCTATTTGTGTGGTATCACCATAAATTGTTAACCCACTAAATGAAGGTGTATTTGTTTTATCCCAAGTTTGATTTGAATTATTCCAAAATAAAATATCTAAGTTATTTTCTGTACCTGCGGAATAGTTTACTTGTTGTATATCATATAAGTAAGGATATCTATTAGGTCTAACGAAAATAGAACCATTAGCATTTGCGTATATAACAATAGCTATTTCTATTTTTAAATTAGGTGCTTGTGGTTCTACTTTAGTAAGTCCACCAGGAATTGTAGGTGAAACCCAAAGAATGTCACCATCATTCCAAACCTCACCATATGGTGTACCTGTGGTGTTAATTCCCCTAACTAAACCAAATTCTGTTACATAACCATCATCACCATTAATAATATCTTCTGTTGCAATACCCAATGTAAATTTAGGAGGTATTGTACCATCCGCAATCATATATTCACCTAATATCCTACCTGACGCACCTAATGTTCCTGCCGCTCTAACAACTCTACCATTACTAATTGTTGCACCACTTTGATTTTTAATATAATAATATTTTTCTAAACCAATTTGTTGAACAACTTGTCCACCATACATTCCTAATGAAAGTGTACCATTATCATCATCCCAATAGATTCGTCCTTGTTGATCGGTAGGTAATGAAGCACCTATATTTCTAAAATCAATATAATCTGTAAATAAAGAGGTTCCTGAGACATCCACCAAATAAGTGTTACCTGTAACATTTAAATCACCATTAACTGTTAATCCACTAACTTCATTAAATGTAACACTATATGTATCACCATTATTTTCTACAATGGTAAATGTGTTATTATTGTTATAGGTAAATCCTGTTATAAATGTATCTGTGTATGGTATAGAATATGTAGATGGTGAAACATCTTGACTATATAATAAGTTTATTAATCCACTATTTGTATTATCCGTTGGTTGTGTTAATGTACCCCCTGTTACATAAGTGTCATTTAAATCTAAAGAAGACATATCGACACTAAAAGAAGGGAATCCATTTGCCCCTGAATATGAAATTAATGCAGTACCATTATCATATGT